>Ga0335395_10000628_pt1 | contig 22176 bp, 5 predicted proteins | sample MAT02_FD_205744 | JGI IMG/M metagenome (GOLD analysis project Ga0335395, IMG submission 205744) | Freshwater microbial communities from Lake Fryxell liftoff mats and glacier meltwater in Antarctica - MAT-02 (spades assembly) (version 2) ...
GCGGCTGCCAACAACCCTCAACCGAGATATCGACACGCTGCTGCCGCTTGAAGGCTGGCAGGCGATCAACCGCTGAGATTCAGCACATCTGCAGCTGCGACGGTAGGTGGCGTGGGCGGACGCTTACGCACGGCGCACATAATGCGCACCCGGAATTACTGCTTGTGCGAACGGATCGTCGCGTACTTCACTTTAGCTGCTTCGCAAAGTACGCCGCCGCCTTTTTTAGAAAGGCATTCTCCTCTTAAAGCCAAGTCACCTCGGGCTTGAGCCGGGCGTGCTCGGACTGCTGCAGCCGTTGCTCCTCGCTGGTCTGGCCGATGAGTTTGGCCTTGGCGCGCCACCCATAGAGCTGGCTCTCCTGCAGCGCCAGATCCTTGGCCGCCACAGCTACACCCTCTTGCGCTGCGCGAGCCAGTGCCTGCTGCTTGAACTCCGCGCTCTTACGCGTTCGGACCTGCTTCGCCGCCGCCTTGCTCTTGGTTTTCATCGATCTCACCTCGGATAACGATATTTATTCGCTTATCCGGGTGTGCGGGAAATAGGGGCGGGATCAGCGGCCGCCAGTACCAGCACTACGGCCAGCAATCCGCAGATGGACAACCTGGGCGTGCTCACCAGCCTGTCGGCGGTGCAGTACGGCGACACCAACTACGACGCGGCGGGCCGCCTGCGCGGCTACCAGTACCAGCACTACCAGTACGAAGAAACGACTCGATGGCATCAGCCTCGATGCGGGAATGGACGCCATCGACCGGGCTGCGGCGGATCCGCGCATCGACGGACGCTGCGTCGTGCTGGTTGGCGGTTCGAAAGGCGCGGAGTTCGCGCTGAGTCTGACATCGCGCGAGCCAGGGATCCGCGTTTCGCCGGCCTCAACGAGGTGCTGACCACATCGTCGTGGACCTGGCGCAATGAACCGCTGCCGTTCCTGCCTTTGCCCTGGAACGTGACCGGAGACCTCCTCGCAGGCAATCTTTGCGCGGTATTCGCTGCCTCGTGCGCCGCGCTGCCGGAGCATCCGGACGCGGCGATTTCTGTGGAGAATATCAACGGGCCGATCCTGTTCGTAGATGCGACGAAGGACGAAATTTGGCCATCACGCGAGATGTCGGATGCGACGATGAAGCGGCTCGATGCCAACGCGTTTGCGCACCCGCATCGGCATCTGCCGATCAAGGGTGGCCATGCCGCGCCGCTGGATCATTTCGACGCGGTTGAGACCTTCCTCGCCGAGCACATCGGCACAGACGGACGCTGCGGCAACGGGCCGGGGTGATGCTGCGGGTGGGTGGTGCAGTCGTGGCGTCGGACTGACGGTGCTCCAAGGTAGTCGCGTTGTCGCGATCAAACGCGCCGAAGTCAGGCGCGTCCGCGCCAGCGTTATTGCGGTCAGCCTGCCTCTGCCCGAGCACTTAACGATATCGGACACATCGCGGTTCGCACGATGTGCCCGGCGGGCCACGCTTGTCACTCCATCCAGTTGCTTAGCGCCGCAGCTTCCTGAGGCGGTCGGAGAGCATCAATGAACGCGTCTGGCGGCGCGTTTCGTTGCGTGCATCGCGCCGCTGTGCAAGCGACGCGTGCAGTGCATCGAGCGTGTGATGTGGACTGTCGGCCAACCATGTCAGCAGCGGCACCATCTGACTGCACAGCATCGAAACGGCGTCGGCATCGATTGCGCTGCCGCGGTATTCGATCTCCCCGAACGCGTGCTCGTCCGATTCGTTCAGCGTGATCAGCAGGTCGAACTTGGCCTGACTGCGGCGAATGTCAGGTTGCCGCGCGGCGATGTCCGCGGTCTGTGCGTCGATGCGCCGATAGACGTACCGCACGCGATACGGCACTTCGTCGGACGCATCCGGCCGCTGCTGACGTATCGACGCGAGCAGCCCCTCGTACGGATAGTCGCTGTGCTCGAACGCCTGGATGCATTGCGTCCGAGTCTCGCGGAGCAAATCCTGCCCTGTCCGCGCACTGTCGACGGCGAGGCGGATGGGCAGTGTGTTCAGCAGCAGGCCGACGCACGGTTCGAGCTCGGGCACGCGACGCGTGCTGATGGGTGTGCCGATCGCAAAATCATCCTGTCCGCAGTGCGAGGCCAAGAGCTGGTGTGCAGCGGCGAAGCCAAGCATGAAGACGGTGATATCGAGTTCGCGACTGCGCGTCCGCAGGCGCGCGAGCAGATCGCCATCGATCTCGAAAGCCTGCCAGCCATCCGGCTCGACCGTGGATGCCGGAAGTTCGAGCCGAGGCACGTCGCGCAGACGATGCTGCCAGTAGCCGAGCTGCCGGACGGCATCTGGGCTCGCGAGGAACGCGCGCTCCCACAGCGCGAAGTCGGCAAAGTGCAGCGCGAGCGGCGCCTGCTGTGGCGTATCGGCGGCGTAGGCGGCGCCGAGTTCGCCGACTAGGATCTCCATTGAGATGTAGTCGGCGATGATGTGATGCACGTTGATCATCAGCATGCTGCCGGAGGCGTCCATGCGCATGACACGTGCGCGCAGCAGCGGGCCCGTGAACACATCGAACGGGCAGGACGCATCGTCCTGGATCTGACGCAGCGCTTCCTCGCGGGCGGCGTCGGGCGTGAGTCCGGTGAGGTCGACGATTGAGACATCGACGAGCTGGCGGCGATCAACACACTGCCAGACTTCGCCGTCTCGGTAGGCAAACCGCGTGCGCAGCGCCTCGTGACGATCGACGACGCGTTGCAGCGCGGCAGCGAGCGCCGATGGATCGATCGCGCCGTCGATCTGCAGCGCGGTGGGAATGTTGTAGGCGGTGGCAGCGGGGTCGCGTTGCTGGTGTGCGAAAAGATGTCGCTGGGCCATCGACAGGGGGAAGAGCGTTTGTGCATCGTCCGCTGCTTGCCGCTGCATCCAGTCGCTGCGCAGCGAATGGATATCGATGGCGATCGCAGGCATCGTTGCGGCCGAGGTTGTGGCCGGCGCGATGGCTACGGCCATGTCGGCGAGGGTCGGATGCTCGAACACCTGGCGCAGGCCAAGCTCGATCCCGTGGTCGATGCGCAGCCGCGAGGACAGCTGCATCGCAACCAGCGAGTTTCCGCCGAGCGCAAAAAAAGCATCGTGCCGGCCAACGCGTTCCAGCTTCAGCAGCTGTTCCCAGAGCGCTGCCAGCAGTCGCTCGGTGGGTGTCTGCGGTGGCGCGTGATCGGCCGTGTCCTTGCGCAGAAGGTCGGACCGCGGCAGAGCCTTGCGATCAACCTTGCCATTCGACGAGAGCGGCAGTGCGGCGAGGCCGATGTAGATTCGCGGCACCATGTAAGCCGGCAGTCGCTCGGACAAGTAATCGGCGAGTGCCTCGGGTGTGAGATCGGCATGCGGCGCGGCGTCGGGTTCCCAGCGAGTGCACTGTTCGGCTTCGATAACGCCGCCGACGAAAGCGTGCAGCACTCGCTGTCCCTCGTCGAAGAGGCCGAGCGGCGCCTGCACCGCGCCGACCGGGCACACGCCAACGCCGATGCGCCAGCAGCGCGACATCAGGCGTTGACCGGCGGTGCCGACCTCGGCGAGAACGGCGGGCACGTCGGCGCCCGTAACGAACAGTGCAAACGCTGAAGTATCGAACACCGCTGCATTTGCTTCGTTAAGCAGCCTACGTACATTGACCGCGCTCGCGAGCGGTTGCAGTGCATGCGCTTGCGGAAAATAGCGATACCAGCCGGCAGCCACACCAACGCAGCGCTGCAGATGGACGATGAGACCGCAGGCCGGTGACGACGTAAGTTCCAGCACTGTGCCAATCTGTTGGAGCGTGCAGGCGAGTGCCGCATAGCGACGGAAGCTCTGCCGCTGCAAAACGTCGTAGGGTCCGACGCACGCTGTCGCCGGAGGCAACGCAAGCGCGCCGGTGATCGCAGCGTTAACCTGCGGCGTCGCGGGCTGTGTTTCCACATCCCGTGCCGGATGCAGTTCGATACAGCCCAGTGCAAGTGCGCGCGCGGGAAGCAACGGTGATTCGACGACACGGACGTCCCATCGCGAGACCATGGACCGCCCGAGCGTTGTCGCATCGTCACCAATCGCAGCGCTGAGATATCCTGCTTCAAGTGAACAAAAACGCCGCGCCTCGTCGACCGCGTAGAGCGGCTCGATCGCCGCAAGATCGGCGACAAGATGCAGTTGCAGAGTCTTGCCTTCGCTCGCGTCGAACGGCGAGGTGTCCGACAGCCGCATCAGCGAATGCGTCCCGGCGTGATGGTAGTAAAAGCCCTGTGCGACGTCCCACGTATCTGCCTCGCAGGCGGGGACATACGCATAAACCTGGACGGGATAGAGGCTGGACGCGGATGGATAGCGATACTTTGGCAACGGCTGCTCACCGACCGTCGTCGGCGTGAGGCCTTGCAGCAATGCGCCGATGCGGCAATCTTGCAAGGGTGTGCACGGAAACTCCGCGTCGAGCTTGCGCACGGCGCGATGTTCGAGCTTGAAAAGACTGCGCTCGTGCGGATCGGTGATGAGTCCGTCTGTCGCGTCGTTCGCGTTGCGCGCAACCACATACGCCACCAGCGTCTTGCTGTCCTGATGCTCGCCGATCGCGTTGACGGCCGCGGCGCCGATCGATGGATGACTCTGCAATGCGGCTTCAATGTCGCCGAGTTCGATCCTATACCCCTGCACCTTGACCTGGCTGTCTTCGCGGCCGAGAAATTCGATGTTGCCGTCGGGCAGGTAACGGCCGAGATCACCGGTGCGGTAACGGCGTTCGCCGCCGGGACCGGCCAAGAAACTCAGCGCGGTGCGAATCGGATCGCGCCAGTAACCCTTGGCCAGTCCGATGCCGCCGATATACAGCATGCCGGTCACGCCGTCGGGGCGCGGCTCCAGTGCAGCGTCGAGCACGTGGAACGACTGGTTGCTCATCGGGCGTCCGTACGGAACGCTGCGCAGTTCCGGCGTCGGTTCGTTGATCGGATGAAAGATGGACCAGATCGAGGCCTCGGTGGCGCCGCCTAGGCTGTAGATCGACGCCGCTGGCGACAACGCACGGATGCGGCCGGGCAGGGCCACTGGGATCCAGTCGCCACTCATCATGACCACGCGCAGCGGGCCCAGTCCGGCGGGCTGCAAGCGCTCGCAGTGATCGACCAGCAACTGCATCAACGCGGGTACCGTGTTCCACACGGTGACGCCGCCCTCGACGATGCACTTCCACCAATGCGCGGTGCTGTCGTGATCACCCTGCTGCGGCAGCACGATGGTGCCGCCGACGGCGAGCAGGCCGAAGATGTCGTACACCGACAGGTCGAAGCTCAGCGACGATAGCGCGAGCACGGCGTCGCCCGCGCGCACATCGAAGCGGCGGTTGATGTCGAGGATCGTGTTGACGGCGCCGCGGTGGTCGATCACCACGCCCTTGGGCTTGCCGGTCGAGCCAGAGGTGAAGATCACGTAGGCGAGGTCGTCCGGGATCGATTGTGCCATGGGTGCGCTTGGCGGCAGTGTGTCCAGCGTTGCAGCGTCGATGACGAGCGTGCGTACGCCGTCGTGGGTAAAGTCGATGTCGGCCTGGAGCAGCGCGATGCGCGCACCGCCTTCGTCGATCACCTGCGCGCGCCGCTGTGGCGGCAGTTCCGCGTCGACCGGCATGTACGCCGAGCCGGCCTTGACGATTGCCATGGCGGCAACGATCTGTTCCCAGCCCTTGTGCATCACGATCGCCACGAGCCCATCGCGGCCCGCGCCGGCGTCGATCAGCGCCGCCGCGAGTGCGTCGCTCCAGCGCTGAAGCGTGCGGTAATCGATTGTGGTCTGCGGTGTGCGGATGGCGATGGCGTTCGGCGTCGCCTCTGCCTGGCGCTCGAACAGCGTGTGTAGGCAGTCGTCGGTGAGCGGCGCGGGCACGTGGTTGATCGCAGCGCGGCGTGTGCGCTGAGCGGCAGGCATGAGGCGCGGCGGGCGCTGCCAGCTATCGACGCTGTCGACGAGTTGGCGCAGGCGCTCGGTGTACACGGCAAACATCGCGTCGAGCATGCCGTCCGGGAACACGGCGTCGAGCGCGTCCCACACCAGTGTCAGCGAGCCGTGCTGCTCGGCCACCTGGTGATCGAGCCAGACCTGCGAGGTTTGCGAGGCGCTGTAACCCTCCTCGGCCTGTTTTTCTGCATCCGTGTCAGCGTCAGTCGTCTGGCCCGGCGTGTCGAGCCCGAGAATGCTGGTGAATACCACCGGCATAGCAGCGCTCTGCGTGCCGCCGCGCGCCCGGGCAAGTTCGCGGATCATGTCGACGCCGTTGAACAGCTTGTGGTCGAGGTCCTGCCAGAGCCGTGCCTGAAGCGCGATCGCGCGCTGCTCGAAGCCCAGCCCCGGACCGTGTTCGATCTCGAGCAGAAGCGACGAAGTGAAATCGCCCACGAGATGTTCTACATCCACATGTAGTGGCAATCGGTTGAACAGCGTGAGGTTCAGCGCAAACCGCGGATCCTTGCTCCAAGTGCCGAGCACCTCGCCGAAGACGGTGAGCACGAGCACGGTTGGGGAAACGCGCAACGCCTGGCCGCGCTCTTTAAGCGCCTGCCACTGTGGCGCGGGCAGGGTCCAGCGGCGACGCGAGAAAGTTTGTTCGGCCAGACGCGACGGATCGAGCGCGAGCGGCAGGTCGGGACGTCCGGAAAAATTCGGCGCCCGATCGAGCCAATAACGGCGCGCGCGTTCGAAGCGCGGCGACGCAAGCAGGGCCTGTTCGGCCACCACGTAATCGCGGAACGTGATCGACAGTACCGGAAGTGCGGCATCGGGGTCGCGATAGAGCAGGCCGAGTTCGCCGAACAGGATGTGGTTGCTGACGACATCCGAGATGAGCATGTCGATGCAGAAGTGCACGCGCCAACGTGTCTCGTCACGACGACTGTAGCGCAGTTCGAAGAGTGGTCCGGTCGCCGCCGGCAGCACTTGGCTCTTCATCTGCATGCGAAGATCGAGCAGAGCCGCCTCGGCATTGTCGCGACCGCGCAGGTCGAGAACGATCGGCGCGTGGTCGGGCAACTGCGCAAGAATGCGTTGTGTGCCGTCGTCGGCAAACACGGCGCGCAGCATGCCGTGTCGACGTACCAGCGCATTCCAAGCGGCGGTGAATCGCGTCGGATCGAAATCGCGGATCTCGATTTCCAGATAGTTTTGCGTCGCGATGTTGCCGAGCTCGAAACTGCCGCTGCGGCCGAGCCAGTACGCCTGCTGGATGTTGGTCAGCGGAAACGGTTGTAACGCGGCAGCAGGATCGGCTGCGATCGGCGCGTGCTCGAGCGACGCGTTGTCGCTAGCAGCGGCTTGCGCCTGAACGCAGGCGACGATGCCGGCGGGCGTGGGCTGCAGGAAAAATGCCTGCAGCGGCAGTTCGACGCGGCACGCGCGCTCGATGCGATCGAGCAATTGCACCGCCAGCAGAGAGTGGCCGCCGCTGCGGAAGAAATCCTGCTCCATCTGCACCGCACCGACACCGAGCACGACCTGCCAGATGTCGGCGATCTGCAGTTCCAGCGCTGTCGATGGCGGCGATCCGTGTGTTGCGGCGGTTTCGGTCACGCGTTCGGCTGCCGCCTGCGCGAGGGCCTTGCGGTCGACCTTGCCGTTCGGTGTCATCGGCAGACGATCAATCCAGTGCACCTCGTTCGGCAGCATGTACCGCGGCAGGAACGCAGCGGCGTGTTGCAGCACCGCGTCGACATTGATCGCATCGTCGCGACCCTGCAGATATGCAACGAGCAGAGCCGAACCCAGCGTGTCCGGCCGTGTCACGACAACGGCGTTGGCAATTCCGGGATACGTGCCGAGCACGCTCTCGATTTCGCCGAGTTCGATGCGGTAACCGCGCACCTTCACCTGATGATCTTTGCGGCCAAGGAACGCAAGGCGCCCGTCGGAGAGCCAGCGCACGACATCGCCGGTGCGGTACAGCCGTGCGCCGGGACAGCTGCCGAACGGGTCGGGCACGAAGGCGGCGGCGGTCAGCGCCGGCTTGTTCCAGTAGCCACGCGCGAGACCATCGCCGCCGATGCACAGCTCGCCGGGCACACCGACAGGCACCGGCTGGCCTGCGCGGTCGAGGACGTGCAGCGCGGTGTTGGCAAGCGGACGGCCGAGCGGAGCGTTCGCGAGCTCGCGCATCTGCTCGGTGGTGACTTCACCAAGCGACGACCAGATCGTCGTCTCGGTTGGCCCATAGACATTGAGCAGCCGCACGCCGGCACCCAGCAATTGCACCGCAAGGTCCTTTGGCAGTGCTTCGCCGCCGCACAGGGCCAGCAGCGGCAACGGTGCGCCGCACGCGGCCGCGAGCAGCGCGCGCCAGGTCGACGGGGTCGCCTGCAGCACACTGAGATCTCCATCGCGCACCAGCGCGTGAAGGCGACGTCCGTCCTGCGCCTCCTCCCGCGTCGCGAGCACGATCGACGCGCCACACAGCAGTGGCAAGTACAGCTCCAGGGCGGCAATGTCGAAGGCCACGGTTGTGACGGCGAGCAGCCGGTCGCTCGACTGCAGGCCGGTCTCTTCGCGCATGCTGGCGAGGAAGTTCGACAGGCCGCCATGGCGAACGGCCACGCCTTTCGGCCGGCCGGTCGATCCGGAGGTGTAGATGATGTAGGCGAGCTGTTCGCGCACAGGTCGCGGCCATTCGGCGGTCTGTGCCGGCAGCTGCGTATTCCAGTCGCCGACCAGCCGTTCGGCATGCCGCGGGAGTTCTACCGACTCGTCGTCGCACAGCACGATGCGTGCCCCACAATCCTCCAGCACATAGGCCAAACGCTCGGCGCCGTAGTCCGGATCGAGCGGCACGTAGCAAGCGCCGCTGCGTAGCACGGCGAGCAGAGCGATCACCATGTCCACACTGCGCGCCATGCACACAGCTATCGGCTGCTCGGGCATGACGCCACGTGCGAGCAGTTGCAGGGCGAGCCCGTCGCTGCGCTCGCGCAGTTCGCGGTAGGTCAGCGTGGTGCCGCCGCACGTCAGCGCGCTTGCATCGGCGTGCTCGTTCGCCGCATCGACAAACGCGCACGGCAGCGCGCGGAAGCCGAAATCCTTACCGCTTTCGTTGAGCCGCGCCAGCATCGTGCGCTCGTCGGGGCTGAGCCAGGCGATGCGTCCCAGCGCGCGGGTCGGTTCCCCCACGATGAGATCGAGCAGCGCCAGGTAGTGCGCCACCCAGCGCTCAGCGGTCGCAATGTCGAACAGGTCCGTCCGGTAGCGCAACGATCCGCGCGCGCCACCGTCGGCCGTTTCCTTCAGCGCCAGCAACACGTCGAATTGCGACGTGTCTTCGATGCGTTCGACCATCGTCGCGGTGAGCGCCGCGGCGGCGTCGTCGCGCGCGTCGAGCGTATTCTGCAGCATGAACTTCGCCTGGAACACCGGCGTGCGGCCGGGATCGCGTGCGATCTGCAAACGATCAACCAGGTGGTTGAACGGAACGTCTTGGTTGGCGAACGCTTCCAGACACACACCGCGCACGTGCCGCAGCAGCTCGGCAAGCTCGGTGTCGGCGTCGAACCGGCAGCGTAGCGCAAGCTGGTTGACGAAGAATCCGATCAGCGGTTCGATTTCCGAATAATTGCGGTTGGCCACATCGGTGCCGACAACAATGTCGGTCTGGCACGACCAGCGCGAGAGCAGGGCGACATAGGCCGTCAACGTCACCATGAAGAGACTGGCGTTGGCCTCGCGTCCGCCCTGCTTGAGCCGTTGCAGCAGCTCTTGCGGCAGGCGGAACTGCAGCTCGTGGCCGGCGTAGGTCTGGGAGGCGGGGCGCGCGCGGTCGGTGGGCAATTCGAGCAGGTCGGGTGCCGCCTCGAGCTGGCGACGCCAGTAATCCACCTGCCGCGCGAGGCGCGGACTGGCAAGCTCGTTTTGCTGCCACACCGCATAATCGAGGTATTGCACCGGCAACGGCGGCAGCGGTGGCCGTCCTTGCATGATCGCAGCGTAGCCGTCCCAAAGTTCGTCGAGCAGCAGTGTCAGCGACCAGCCGTCCGACACGATGTGATGCATCGCGAGCAGGAACACGTGGCGGTCGGTGTCGAGCGCGAGCAGCGCCGACGCGAGCAGGCCGCCGCGTTCGAGGGAAAAGTGCTGGTGCGCGTGAGCGCACGTGCGCCGGTGGACCTCGGCGTCGCGCGTGTCGGCGTCGAGCCCAAGCAAATCGATGCGCTCCATCTGCAGGTCGGTGCCGGCGTCGAGCATGCGACGTGGTTCGCCATCGAGCATCTCATACCGTGTGCGCAGCGTTTCGTGGCGTTTGATCAGGCGACGGAAGCTCGCGGCGAGCGCGTCGGCGTCGAGCGGGCCGTGCAGTTCAAGCGCGGCGTGCAAGTTGAACGCCGCGTCGGTCTGCGAAAAGCGATCGAGAAACCACAGACGCTGTTCGGCCGATGACAGCGGGTAGTGCGCTTGGTCCCGCGCAACGGCATCGATGCGCGGCAGCGGCGCCGATTGCCGTTCCGCCTGCCGCTTCTGGAGCAGCTTCTGCAGCGCCGCGCGTTTCTCCGGCGTCAGATTGGCGATTTCGTCAGACAGAGTGCTCATAAGGTGTTCCCGGGATGGCGTGGTGCCGGAACGTCGTCCGATTGGACTATCCGGTCGTTCATGGGGCGTGGTGTGCCGGCGTTACATGTGCCTGCGCATGGCGGCGAGGGCCGTTCACTCCGCCAGCAATTCTGCGAGTGCGGCCTCGTCCAGCGAATCGAGGCTGCGGATCAGTGCGAGCACCTCGTCATCGCCGATCGTTGCGGTGCCCTGCAGCGCGATGACATGCGCCGCGAGTTTCTCTACCACCGGATGTTCGAAGATCGCGGAGATGGCAAGGTCGACCTGACAACGCTGACGCAGACGCGAACACAGTTGCGTGGCCAGCAAGGAGTCGCCGCCCAAGACGAAGAAGTCATCGGCGGCGCCAATCGGCCGAATGCCAATGAGCGCCTCGAACGCGTCGGCGACGATGCGCTCCACATCGTTTGCCGGTGATACGTAGTCGCCGCGCGCGGGATCGCGTTCCATACTCGGGGGCGCCTCGACGGACGACCGCGCACCCCAACGCAACCAGCACTGGTTAAGATCGCGCCGCGACGCAAGATAAAGCCCAGGCGCGTGGCTCGCGACGAGCGCCTCGATCAGTGCGAGCACATCCTCGGCACCAAACACATCGTCGCCCGCCGGTTCGGCGGCGAGACCATCCCAGCCGATGGCATACCAGTCGCCTCGCAGCGGCCAGCGCCACGGCGCTTCGACCAGGCCATCCATGAATGCATTCGCCGCCGCGTAGGCGCTCATGCCCAGCCCGCCCAGCGTCGCCGCCAGCGAGGACATCAGCACCACGCGTCCGATCGCGACCTCCTGCGTTGCCGAGATCAGGGCAGCGCTGCCGGCGATCTTTGCGCGGTTGTGGCGCTCGAAATCGGCGCTGCCGCTGTCGGCCGTCAGCATCAAGGCATCGGCGTCCATGGCGGCGGCCGCGTGCAGCAGAAAATCGATCGAACCATGTGTATCGCATACCGAGCGCAAGAGCGCGCCGAGCGCGGCTGAATCGACGATGTCAGCGCTGCGGTAAGCGACCGCGGTGCCGCCAGCGCGCAGCTGCTGCAGGTGCGCGCTGGCCGCGGCACCAAGCTCCGCTTCTTGTCGCCGACCCACCAGCACAAGCACCGCCTCGCGCTGCGCGAGCGCGCGTGCCAGTGCGCTGCCGATCGTGCCAAGACCGCCGACGATGACGACAACCTTGCCCTTCCATGCCTGGGTGTGCGGCGCGGCGCGTGCGAGTCGTTCGAAGGAAGGAACCCAACGTGTCGCGCCGCGCAGCGCGACAAGCCGAGAGCTGGCCGGGTCGTCGGCTAAGGCGCGACGTAGGTCCGCAGCGTCGACCGCATGGCCGACGTCGATGACTCGGCAGCTCCAGTCGCCTTCTTCCTGCGCCACCACGGTGGCCATTGCAGCCAGCGCGCGTTGCGCCGGGGCCACGGGGTCCGCACCGCCAAGCTGAAACGCATGGCGCACCAGAACCACCAGTTCCACCGTTGTACCGGGCGCTGCCTGTTTGCGTGCGGCAACCATTGCCGCAAACGCGTTCTGCAGCGGCGCCAGGCCTGCATCGGGATTCGCCGCGTGAGCCTGAGCCAGCGGCCAGCCGAAAATGATTTGTTCGATCACCGCGCCGTCAGCGGCGATATTCGCAAACAGGCGCTGCATGCCGCCGCGTTCACCGGGGTTCAAGAGGTAGCCGCCATCAAAGCGTTGGAACTCGTCACCCTCATGCACGAGGATGGAGCCGCACGCGCCCAAGGCATGTACAACGCGTCCTTCGGCGGTGTCGAACACCAGCCGGGCGCGCGCCTGCAGATCGATGTGCCGCGGGCCAGGTTCCGATGTCCACGCACGCCGGTACAGCGGCAGTGCCCCGTGCAGCGCGGCTCGCGCCGGGGCAGGTAGCGATGCGTGATCGGCCGGGTCGACCCAGTGCCGGGTACGCACGAACGCATAACCGGGCAGGTGCATGCGACGGCGAGTCTCGCCGGCGTGCAGTTGCGAGAGATCCAACGCGACACCTTCGGCCCACAGCTGCCCGACCGCCATCAGCCAGTGGTGGCGCGCACTCCCTGTTTCGCGTGCGCGCGGCAGGCTGTAGCGCAGGTGTTCACGCGCGATGCCGTTGCGCCGCGCAATCGACGCAGCTGTGCCGGACGGGCCGAGATCGAGGAATCGCCAAACGCCCGGCTGCTCGGCGAGCGTGCGCAGCGCGGCACGGAAATCGACCGGCTGGCGCAGGTGGCGCACCCAGTAGTCCGGGTCGCAGACCTCGTCGGCTTCCACCACTCGACCGCTGGTGCAGGAGACGAAACGCAGCGTCGGCGCGCGCAGCGCAATTGACGCCACGAGCATGCGGAATTCGTCAAGGACAGGGTCGAGCATCGAGGTATGGAACGCGTGCGAGACGTCGAGCCGCGTGCACTGCGCGCCTGCGTCGGCGAGCGCCGCCTCCATCGCCGCGATGGCTTCGCACGTACCTCCGACAACGCAAAGTTCCGGCGCGTTGTCGACCGCAAGCTCAACCCCCGGCAGCAGTAGAGGCCGCAGCGCCTGCGCGTCGAGCGCGACGCTCAGCATCGCGCCGGGCGGCGTGTCTCCGACGAGACGCGCGCGTCCTTCAATGAGGCGCAAGGCATCGTGCGGATCCATGACGCCGGCGACGCTGGCGGCAACGTATTCACCGAGGCTGTGGCCGAGCATCAGGTCCGGAGTGTGGCCGAGCGACCCCCACAGCTTCGCCAGCGCGTACTGCACGATAAACAGCGCCGCCTGGGTGTACCGCGTTTGCCCGATGAGCAACTCTGCACGTTCGCGCTGTGCGGCATCGGCCGGATACAGCAGCGCAATGGGATCCCAGTCGGCGTGGCGCCGCATCCACGACGCGCAGCTGTCGACAGCGTCGCGGAACACCGGCTCCTGCTCGTAAAGCGTGCGGCCCATATCGACGTGTTGTGCGCCCTGGCCGGGAAAAAGCCATGCAACCTTCGGCACCGTCGAGGAGCATCCATCGACCCAGAGCGACGCATTGCCCGCCGCGGCGAGCGCGTGTTCTCGTGTCGCCCCAACAAACGCCGCGCGCTGCGCAAGCTCGGGGCGGCCTTCGATCAGCGTGTAACTGGCGTCTGCAAAATTGTTCGCGGTGAGCTCGGCGATGGCGCCGGCGAGTGCGCCGCGCCCGGCGTCAATCGCTCGCGGGTTTTTCGCCGAAATCACGAACAGCTGCTCGGTACGTGGACTCGGCACGCCCAGATCCGCAGGCTGCTGCTGCAAGATCACATGCGCATTGGTGCCCCCGATACCGAACGAGCTCACGCCGGCACGGCGCATTCCCGGCGACGGCCAAGGCTGACAACGGTCGGCGATAAAGAAGCGCGAAGCGGCAAAATCAATCTGCGGGTTGGGTGAATCGAAATGCAGGCTCGGTGGAATCTCGCCACTCCCCACGGCGAGGGCGGCCTTGATAAAGCCGGCCACGCCGGCCGCGGCATCGAGATGCCCGAAGTTGCTTTTGATCGAACCGATCGCGCAACGCGACTGCGACGCCTCGTGACCGTGCGCTGCCGACAGCGCCGCAAACTCGACCGGATCGCCGAGCGGCGTCGCGGTGCCGTGCGCCTCCACGTAGCCGATTTCGGACGAGGATACGCCTGCTATCGCCATCGCCTCACGGATCGCCTTTGCCTGCCCGGTAACGCTCGGCGCGGTAAACCCGAGCTTGTCCGAGCCGTCATTGTTGACCGCCGAGCCCGCGATCACAGCGTAGATCGCGTCACCGTCCGCCTGTGCATCGGCGAGGCGCTTGAGCACCACGATGCCCGCGCCGCTCCCGCCGATGGTGCCGTTGGCACCGGCCGAGAACGGTCGGCAGCGCCCATCCGGCGACAGCACGCCGCCGTCCATGTACTGGTAACCCTCCACTTGCCTTGCGCGGATGCTGGCGCCGCCAGCAAGCGCAACATCGCACTCGAAATTCAATACGGCGTTGTAGGCGGCATGGATCGCCACCAGCGATGTCGAGCATGCCGTGGCGATGTTCACCGCAGGGCCGGTAAAGCCCAGTCGGTACGCGATCTGCGAGGCGACGAAGTCCTTTTCATTGGCGATCGACAGCGCCATCACGCCCATCGAATCGATGATGTCCGGCCGTGTTGCCAGATGCGATTGCAGGTACGAACTCGACGACACGCCAACGTACACCCCAACGTCGCCGAGCCGATCCATGCGCGCATGCCCTGCATCTTCCAGCGCCCGATATGCGCACTCGAGCAACACGCGTTGCTGTGGATCTAAAATCTCCGCTTCCCGCGGCGTGAAACCGAAAAACGCAGCGTCAAATTCGTCGATCGAATCGACGACGGGCGCAGCCTTCACATAGCCCGGGTCACGCAGCGCGTCCGGCGCGACGCCCGCGGCGAGCAGCTCCTGGTCGGAAAAAAAACGGATCGCTTCCAGCCCATCACACAGATTGCGCCATAGCCGACGCGGATCGTCTGCCTGCGGAAACCGGCAGGCGATACCGATCACCGCCACCGCGCCATCGAGATTGCTCATGAGGACTCTCCTCCCGTTGCGCGACGTTGCGCGCGTGCGTGACCGGCCTGCTGCCGGCGCGCAATGCGCGCGTCGCTCTTCTGCAGCCCGTCGTCGTGATCGCCGCCGTCCAGGAAGGCGGCGAGGGCGTGCACCGTCGGATACTTAAACAGTTCCGGGACCGAAATTTCGATGCCCGATTGCGTGCGCAGACGTTCCTGCACCTGGATCAGCAACAGCGAGTGACCACCGACATCGAAGAAGTTCTCGCGCATGCCGACGCATTCCAGACCCAGCACCTCGCACCAGAGTGCGGCGATTGCGGTTTCCCGTGCATTCGCCGGCTGCTCGTTCGGGTCGATGTCGCGCTCTCGCCGTGGTGGAGGAAGCGAGCCGGTGTCGACCTTGCCGTTGGCGTTGGTGGGCAGGCGCTCGATTGCGGTGATGGTGCGCGGGATCATGAACTCGGGCAGCTGGCGACGCATCGCCTTCTTCAGCGCCGCCTCGTCCAGCGCGTGTGTCGGCTCGGTCACCACGTACGCATGCAATTCGGCCGGTTCGCCAAGCGCGACCACCACCGCGGCGCGCACGTGCGGCTGTCCGAGCAGTTCACGTTCGATCTCGCCCAGCTCGATTCGGTGGCCACGGATCTTTACCTGTAGATCGACGCGGCCGAGGAATTCGACGCGGCCGTCGAGTCGGAAACGCGCGCGATCGCCGCTGCGGTACGCGCGACCGCCAGATTTCGGCGAGAACGGGTCCGGTACGAAACGCAGCGCGGTTTGCGCCGGATCGTTCCAATAACCGCGCCCGAGCGCCGCCCCCGCGATCCACAGCTCGCCCGAAACGCCTGGCGCAGGCAGTTCGCCGTCCGCGCCGACCACGTACAGGCCGCAGCCGTCGATCGCGTGACCGATCGAACCACCGAAGCCATGGCGCTCGGCGTCGTAAGCGTCGACGCTGGCGCAGACTGTCGTTTCGCTCGGACCGTAGGCGTTGAACAGGCGTGTTGCCGTACCCCAACCCCGCACCATTTCATCGCGGCACGCCTCGCCGGCAAGGATCAACACGTCTAGCTGCTCGGCCGCGGATTCCGGCAGCACGGCCAGTGCCGACGGCGGCAAGGTGATGTGGGTGATGCGCTGCGCGGCAATTACATTGGCCAGATCCGCGCCGGGCATCAACGTCTCGCGCGGCGAGCAGACAAGCGTCGCTCCGTTGCCGAAGGCCATTAGCAGTTCCCACACCGAGGCATCGAAGCCGATCGATGCGAACTGCAGCACGCGATGCCCCGGCGCCACGCCGAACAAACCGCGCTGCGTACGCGCGAGGTTGTGAAGGCCGCCGGCACAGACCATGACTCCCTTGGGCACGCCGGTGGTGCCCGACGTGAAGATCAGATACGCCAACTGGTCAGGGTGCACCGGCAGCAACAAATCGTTGCCGGATTGGTCGGCCCAAGCCGCGTTGTCCGTGTCGGTGGCGATCACGCCGAGAAAGTTGAGCTGGTAGGCGGGCAGGCGATCGAGCACCGAGCTCGCGCACAGCAGCACCTGCAGCCCTGACGCTTCGAGCACATGCGCGATGCGCTGCTCCGGGTAGGCAGGATCGATTGAGACCAGCACGCCGCCGGCTTTGCTCACCGCCGCCACGGCGGTGGCGTAATCAATCGATGCGGGCATGCACACACCAACCGGCGTTTCCGCATCCACACCCCATTCGCGGAGGTGGTGGGCGAGACGGTTGGACGCTTCGTTGAGTTCCCGGTATGTGATCGAGGTCTCGCCCTCGATCGCGGCTACTGCGTGGGGCGTGACCCCTGCCCAGTGCGCGAGCATGCTGCCAAGGGTGTCGGCCCTGCGCGGGCAGTCTAGTGCACCCTGCGCACGTGCGAGCAATGCGTCGGTATGCACGACGTCGACTCGGTAGCGATCGATGCGCTGTTCCGGACGCGCGACGATCGCATCGAGCAACTCGGCGTAATTATTGGCCAGCCGCTTCACGGTTGCCTCATCGAACAGCTCGGTCGCGTATTCGATCTCTAGCGCACACCCGTTCGACTCTTCGCGGATCGACCAGGTCATATCGAACTTTGCGTTGCGGTGCGGCAGCGGCAGCAGCTGCATCGCCGCGTCTACTTCCCCGGGCGTGTTCTGCATGATGAACTTGACCTGGAAGAACGGCGCCAAGCCCGGGTCGCGGCCTCGCAGTATATGCTCTACAAGTGTGTCGAACGGCAGCTCCTGATGCGCGTACGCATCGAGCGTCATCCCCTGCACCCGTGCGAGGAAATCGACGAAACGCGGATTGCCGGAGAGATCGGCGCGCAGGACCAATTGATTGACGAAGAATCCGATCACCGCTTCCCACTCGCGTCGTGTGCGGTTGGCGACATCGCTGCCGATGGTGATGTCATGCTGCCCGGAATACTTACGCAGCAGGACGTAGAAGGCGGCGAGCAAGATGCCGAACAGTGTCGTGCCGTTCCCGCGGCCGAGCCCGCGCAGTGCGAGCACGGTGGCGGGCGCGATGCGCGCCCGCAGCAGGCGACCGTGCGTGGCTTGGCGCGGCGGACGCGACCGATCGAGCGGCAGTTCCAGCGGCTGCCAGCCATCGAGTTGACCCCGCCAATAGTCGAGCAGCGCGCTGCTCCGTTTTGTATCGATCGCCTGCTGCTGGTGAGCGTAGTCGATGTACTGAAAGGCGAGTTCGGGCAGGTCCGCGGCCTCGTCGCCGTCGCGGATTGCCACGTAGTGCTGATGCAATTCGGCGAGGAACACGCCGTTGGACCAGCCGTCACCAACGATGTGGTGCATCGCAAGATACAGTACGCGGCCGCCGTCGCCGAGATAGATCCGCACGCGCAGCAGCGGCCCACGCTGCAGGTCGAAGCCGATCGCGGTTTCGTCGAGCAAGGCGGCGTCAATCAATGCCTCGGTCTTTTCCGGCGTGGCGTCAAGTCCCGTGTAGTCGACCACGCGAGCATCGATCCGCGGCTCGTCGTGCACAATCTGGTACGGCACGCCGTCGATTTGCGCGAACGTGGTACGCAGGCTGTCGTGTCGGCGCACGATCGCGCGGATAGCTGCGAGCAGCGTGTCGATGTCGATGTCGTCCGGTACGCGCATCGCCGACGGAATCGAATAGGCGCTAGTGCCCGGTTCGATCCGGTCAAGGATCCACAGCCTGCGCTGCGCGTTCGACAGCGGATGGTTGCCCCCGCGGGGTGCGCGTTTCAGTGCCTGAGGCACATTGGCCGCGCGAAGCTGCGTTGCGATAGTGTCGCGGTGCGCGGCAAGCGCCACGCGCAGCGCGTCGTCGACGGCGCCTTGAGCGGCTACCACACGCAGGCGGCCGTCGTCGGCCAGCGACAGCCGTACGCCGAGCTCGGCGCAGCGTGCGATCGTCGATTCGCAGTTCACAGCAGGAACTCTTCTTCGGACGACAACAACGGCTCGGCGTCCGCCTCGTGCTGCATGCGTTGCACCAGCAGTGCCGACTCGATCTGAACTGTCATCGCGCACACCGTGGCATGTGTAAAGATGGTGCGCAGATCCAGCTGCACGCCGAACTCGTCATGCAGATGCGACACCAGCTGTGTCGCCAGCAGCGAATGCCCGCCGATTTCGAAGAAGTTGTCGTTTAAACCTACGCGCGAAACCGCAAGCAGATCGCGCAGCACGCCAGCGAGCCGGATCTGATTGATGGTGCTCGGTGCGACGTACGCCTGTCCGCCACGTTGTTCCAGATCGGGCAACGGCAGCGCGCGGCGGTCGACCTTGCCGTTGATCGTCAGCGGGAATGCGTCGAGCGTGACAAACGCGGCGGGCACCATGTAGTCCGACATCCGTTCCTGGAGCCATGCTCGCAGTACCGCGATGTCGATGGCGGTGTGCGTACGCCCGACGACGTAGGCGACGAGTGCGGTATCGCCCTGCGAATCCTGGGTACCGACGACCAGCGCCTCGGCCACGGCCGGATGGCGCGCGAGATGGAACTCGACTTCGCCCAGTTCCACACGGTAGCCGCGGATCTTCACCTGATGGTCGATGCGTCCGATGTATTCCAGTTCGCCGTCGCCGGTGCGGCGCGCGACGTCGCCGGTGCGGTACAGGCGCATGCCCGGTTGCGTCGAGAACGGGTCAGGCACAAATCGCCGCGAGGTGAGAGCGGGACGCGCGAGATAGCCTTGCGCAACGCCCGCGCCGCCGACGTACAGTTCGCCCTCGACCCCGACTGGCACCGGCTGCATCGCGGCATCCAGCAGATAGAGATCGAGATCGTCGAGCGGCGCACCGATCGCGCTGCCGCGTCCTTCGAGGTCGGCAAGGCCAAGTGGGCGCAGCGTCACGTGCACCGTGGTTTCGGTGATGCCATACATGTTGACAAGGTGCGGTGCGGTGTCGCCGAAGCGCTCGAACCACGGCCGCAGGCTTTGCAGTTCCAGCGCCTCGCCTCCGAACACCACCCAGCGCAGCGCATGGTCCGCCGCGGTATTGGGCGCTGTGGCCACGCGCATCAGCTGGCGGAACGCGGACGGCGTCTGGTTCAGCACGGTCACGCCTTCATCGACCAGCAACGACCAGAAATCCGGCGGTGAGCGGCGCACCCAGTACGGCACGACGACGAGCCGGCCGCCGTGGCACAGCGCGCCCCACAGCTCCCAGACGGTGAAGTCGAACACGTACGAATGGAACAGCGTCCAGACGTCGTCGGCGCTGAAACGGTAGTGATCCTGGCACGCGTCGAGCAGGCGTCCGACGTGGGCATGGGTCACGACGACACCATTCGGACGCCCCGTGGTTCCCGACGTGTAGATGACATAAGCCGGCAGCTCGGGTGCGGCACGCGACTCGAACGGTGCGTCGACAAGTTCGAGTTCGTCAAGCAACGTCACAGGATGCGACTGCGAGAGCGGATTCTGCGCAATGGTCGTGTTGTCAGAGAGCACCAGCACCGGGCCACTGTCTTCGAGAATCATTTCGATACGGTCCGCCGGTGCATGTGGGTCGAGCGGCACATAGGCGGCGCCGGCCTTGAGCACCGCGAGAATCGCGACGACCTGCCGTGCGCCGACATCGAGATACAGGCCGACGCGTGCGCCCACCGGAACCCGCTGCACCAGCCACGCCGCCAGTTCGTCGGTTTGCCGTTCCAATACGGCATAGGAGACGGTCTCGGCGCCTGACAGCGCCACCGCGTCCGGAAACCGGGCAGCAGCAGCCGACACACGCCGATCGATGCTCAGATGCTGCGGATGCCGGCAGTGCGCGCGATGCGTGGCGAGCAGCACGCCGCGTTCGTCGGCGGACAGATAATCGAGGCTGCCCACTGCGGCGGCAGGCGTGGCCAGCATTGCGCGCAGCAAGCCGAGATAGTGGCCGATCGCCGCCCGCATGCGCGTCTGCTCGAACAGGCCGGAGCGGTACTGCAGTGTGCCGAGGACGCGGTTGCCGTCGGGCTTCAGCGTCAGCACGAGGTCGTACTGCACGGTCGAGAAATCGTGCGGTCGCGGTTCGGCGACGAGGCCCGGCAGCTCGAGAGCGGACTCGCCGATATTTAGCATGTTGAGCTTGACCTGGAACAGCGGCGTCGTTGATGGATCGCGTGCGATCTGTAGGCGATCGAGCAAGCGGTCAAACGGCATCGATTCGTGTTCCTGCGCATGCAGGATCTTGTCGCGGACCGTATGCAGCAGTGCCGTGACATCGGCACCCGGGTCCACCTCGGTGCGGATCACGAGCTGGTTGATGAAGAAGCCGAGCATCGCCTCGGTTTCCTGTGGGAAGCGGTTGGCGGCGTCGGTGCCGACGAGGATGTCGGTGGTACCGGTGTAGCGATGCAGCAGCAGATGAAACGCGGCCATGAACGCCATGAAGGGCGTTGCGCCGTGGTCGCGTGCGAACTGCCGCACGCCGTCCGTGAGCGTGGCGTCGATTTCGAAACTCAGGGCGTCGCCAGCGTAGGTCTTGGTGGCCGTACGCGGGCGATCGGACGGCAGCAGCAGCGGTGCCGGCAATGCCGACAGTTCCCGCAACCAGTACGCCTCGGACGCACTCATCAGCTCCTGATCCCACACCTGCCGCTGCCACTCGGCAAAGTCGGCGTACTGCAGTGCCGGTGCGGACAAATCTGCGGGCTCGCCGCGCAGCTCGGCGGCGTACAGCGATTGCAGTTCCTGCAGTAACAGGCCGGCCGACCACGCGTCCGTCACGATGTGGTGCATGCCAATGACAAGCACGTGTTCGCTGGCGTCGCGGTGGATCAGCAGGCCGCGCAGCAGCGGCGGGGCAGCGAGGTCGAACGGAGTCTCGAACTCGGCCAGCACCGCGGCGTCGGTCCAGGCCTGCGGATCCGCATCTGTTGGCACGTGCAGCACGTGCCACGGCAGTGCCGCATCGGCCACGCGTGCCACGGGCTTTCCGTTTTCTTCCGTAATGCCGGTGCGCAGCACGTCGTGACGGGCGAGGATCGCCGCCAGTGTGCGCTGCATTGCGGCGTCGTCGATGTAGCCGCTCAGCGCCAGCACGATTGGCATGTTGTAGGCGGCGGCGTAGTCCGCCGTGGCGCGTTCGAAGCGGTCGATGAACCACAGACGCTGCTGGGCGTACGAGAGCACGGGCGTGGGCGCGTCGGACTTCACGATGGGCGGCAACGCCTGCGCGGGCTGCTGGCTGCGTACAGCATCAGCCAGCGCTGCAATGTTGGGATGATCGAAGATGGTGCGAATTGACACCGGCACGCCGAGCGCTTTACGCAGTCGCGTTGCGACACGCGCTGCCACCAGCGAGTGGCCGCCGAGTTCAAGAAAGCTTTCGAACACACCGATCGCGTTGATTTCAAGAACCGCGCACCACACCTCTGCAATCTTGCGCTCCAGCGCGTCGCGCGGTGGCTGGGCGCGGTCTTGCAACGGAGTGCTCGTGTCGATCGAGGGCATCGGCAGCGCGGTGCGATCAATCTTGCCGTTCGGGCTCAGTGGAAATGAATCGACTAAGACGAAGTGCGACGGAACCATGTAGTCCGGCAGCGACGTAACGCAACGTTTGCGCAGCTCGGCCACACGTGCATCGTTTTCGCTTCCCTCGGAAAACTGGATGTACGC
>Ga0335395_10000631_pt1 | contig 22104 bp, 31 predicted proteins | sample MAT02_FD_205744 | JGI IMG/M metagenome (GOLD analysis project Ga0335395, IMG submission 205744) | Freshwater microbial communities from Lake Fryxell liftoff mats and glacier meltwater in Antarctica - MAT-02 (spades assembly) (version 2) ...
TTCCCGGTCTTTTAGCACCAGCAGGCCCCCTCGGACAAGGGCAGCATTTCGCAATGGCAGGAGCACTTTTGCACCCAGACAAACTGTTCCCTTTCACAATGGGCGACGGCGGCATGGGCGAACCCTATCCGATGAGCAGCATGGGGCATTTCCACACTGCTTATCCCAAGGCTACTAACTTTTTGCCAGTGTTAGTTTGGAACGGATATTCCCAAGAACATCACAGCATGGTTTCGACTAAAACCAATGCTGAAATGATTGCTTATTGGCAAGGTAACGGTTTTGAAGAAATTATCTTAGTTGATGCTAAGGAATTTGACGATAAAAATCAACCGGAAGCTTATGTTGATAGCACTGCTTTTTCACTCGCACAGCGCATGGCATTTACCAAAGCTGTTTTACAAGGAGTTGACAAAGCAGCCAAATCTGCTCTCGGCGGCAAATTAACTGTGTTTATTATCAAACAGTTAAAAGGTGCCGGCGTGCACGCACTGGGCGCAAAATCTCACAATCTTTATCCGAAAGATACCCTCGATGCTCCACACATTATCAGTGCTTTAAAACAGCGGGCTTTGACTGCTGATGCGTGGCAGTTGGTACGGACAAATTGCGAGCGCGCGGGTGGCGGGCCTGCTGCGAAAACAGTTGTTACTGAGTTTACATTGCCTCTGGCAGATTTAGGCGAATTACCCTTAGAAGAATTTGCGGTTGGTGGAGAAGCGAAAATTTCTACAACTGCAATGGGACGTTTGGTGGGAAAAGTCGGTGAGCGCGATCGCACTTTTCTGGTCACCAATGCTGACGGCAATGAAGCATCGGCAATTGCCAACATCAACCAAGCTCTCAAAATCATTCACCCGACGACGGATGACTTGTACAATCAATCGCCAAACGGTCAAGTTTACGAACCTTTGAGCGAAGATGCTTGCGCGGGTTTAGCAGTAGGTTTGTCGCTATTTGGAGCGCGGAGTTTGTGGTGTTCCTACGAATCTTTTGCCATCAACGGTTTACCAATTTGGCAAACTGTCACCCAAGCAATGGCAGAATTGCGTCGTCCAACTCCGGCAACTGTTACCTTATTTACAGCAGGTGCTTTAGAGCAAGGCCGCAACGGTTGGACGCACCAGCGCCCGGAAATTGAGGCTTATTTTGCCGCGATGATGCGCAACGGCAATGTGTTTCCTTTGTTCCCACCCGATGCTAACAGCATTCAAACTTGTTACGAGTGGGCTTTGAGTGCCAGAAATAAGGGAGTTGTGATTACTGCGAGCAAGTCGCCGCTGCCAATTCGCACTACTTTTGCACAGACTCGCCAAGGTTTGGAAGATGGTGCAATTGTGCTGCACGAAACAGCGGGAAATAAGAAAGTTGTGTTTGCTGTTGTGGGCGACATGACTTTAATGCCAGTGTTTGAAGCGGCGGCATTTTTGGAAACAGAAGGCATTGGAGTGCGGATTGTTTCTGTTGTGAATCCCCGCCGTTTGTACCGTTCCAGTGATGTTGCTTGGGATACTTGTTCGGAAGCTGACGGCGGCTTTTTGAGTGATGAGAAATTTGCCGAAATGTTTGGCGGAGATGCCTTGATTGGCGTGACAGGCGGTGCTTCTGGGATGTTGGAGCCGGTGATGCTCCGTAGCAATTGCCCGCGTGATACTTTCGCTTGGAAGCGGGGGGAAACTACTGCTAGTGCGGGTCAGTTGATGGCGTTTAATGGGTTGACTGCTGAGGCGTTGACTAAAAGGGCGATCCTCTTCGAGGGCTTCGCTAACGACCTAGTTCATTAAGTTATAATTTGAGAATCTCCCGGTTTTGAACTGGGAGATTCTCAAATTATTCTTAATTTTTTAGCCGTTCTAAAAAGGTAGCTTGAATTTGTGCGATCGCCTATTAAGAGTGTTTCTGCGGTCAGGTAAACAAAGTCTATCCCGTGATTGCGGAGATTGGTAAGAAGCTTTGTTTCATCCCCTTCAAATTCTATAGTTGATTTACAGCTAAACTCTATTTAAGTGTAATTACAATTCGTGGTTACGGCTACTGGGTGAATATCGTTTTGATTGAGCCACGAAGAGGGATAGCTACGCCGCGCGTCCTCTGTGCAATCAGCGCACTTTGAAATGGTGGAAATGGATCGGATTGTCGGTGGAAAGAGAGGTTGGGTGACACGAGGGTTAATGGAATATGTCGGATGGGGCGATCGCGCAAATCTTCCATTGCATTGAGACGAGTCTGCTGTGAGGATACTGGTGAGCGATCGAGATAAATATGATAATATTAAGAAACGAACAATTAATTTGTGGAAAGAGTGTGAAAGAGTGATTCCAGAATTCGATGAAAATGGCAATCTACCACTCTTAGGTTCATTTTTGTGAATGGGAGGAGTTTAACGATAGATTTGGTACTAATTTCAAGAGAAAGAACATGATAAATGGCTTGAGACTAGCAATGACTCAGTTAAAAGCAGCAGGTTGTAGGACTATTTATATTAATGGTAGTTTTGTGACCAGCAAACCAGATCCTAACGACTTTGATGCTTGTTACGATCGCGAAACTGTAGACATGGACGATCTGAGAGTTAATGCTCCTCGATTGTTCAATCATTATGACAAAAATGCCCAAAAAGCCAAATATAAAGGCGAGATTTTCCCAGCAGACCAACCTGTAGGTAATTACGGCGATAATTCTTTTGAGTTTTTTCAAAAGGATAGAAATAAAAACAAGAAAGGAATCATAGCTATAGATGTAATGAGGTGGGAACCATGATTAAAGATGAATTACAGTATGAAGTCAGCAAAGAATGGGTTGAAAAATTCAACAAAACTATAGCAGCAATGGAGCGGGATGAAGAAGCAAAAAGAAAGGACTTTCTCAAATGGGACGCAGGTAGGGGTGCGATACAATGCCATTTAGATCAGTTACATGAAGAACTAGCGGAATATGAAAGATTGATTAACTGTGACAAGAGCGAGCCGATCGAAATTGTAGTAGAGAATTTGAATAAACTGCCAGATGCTTTAATTAAAGCTCGTATAGCTGCTAAAATGAGCGAGAAAGAATTAGCTGAAATGCTAGGAATTGATGAACAGCGGATTAAAGAGCATGAGGCTAGAAGTTATCAAAGTGCTAGTTTTTTGGAACTACTTGAGATTAGCTTTGCTTTAGGTGTGGAGTTTAAAACGGCTGTGATGCAGGTAGATTTTGAGCAGATAGAGGAACTTAAAGAAAGTGCAAAAGAATGGCACGAACAAAGAATGCAAAGGGCAAGTAAAGTATCTCAAGAATATCTTTTTGACAAAAAATGCTGAATATTTAGGTTTGTTGGCTGTGAATTAGATAGGGCGCGATCGCTGATCAGAAAAACAAGGGGCGATCGCCCTACAGGATAGCTACGCTTCACGCCCTGGGTGCAAACATCGCCCTTTGAAATGGTGGAAATGGATCAGATTGTCGGTGTAAAAAGAGGTTGGGTGACACGAGGGTTAAGCGAATATGGAAGATGGGCGATCGCCCTTTTTTTCGCTGGGCGATCGCTCTGAGTGCAATAATTACATTAGACCGTTGCGTGTTGATAACCAACGCTCTAAAGATTTCTGACTTTCGCCACTTCGCCGACCTGCTAATAACCCTTCAATTCCAATATGCTCGTCGATATCAGTCCATTCAATCGCATAGCCATCACCCAGCAATTGCCAGTTTTGTCGCTCGGAGGGACAGGCGTGGATCAAACGAGGATACCAAACCAGAGGAACGCTAATGCTCCGACCGTCAGCTAGGTCTACAATTAGCTTATCATCAGTGACGCTGACGAAGCTGGCGATTGGTTCCGTCTCAAGTATCAAAGTAGTCATGCCACGCTTCCAGCAACAGTGTTTGATGTTCTTCCACCAGTTTAGCAATCTGGCTCAACTCGTGCTCTTTAAAGCCTCGGTTCTTCTCCAGAGTGATGGGTTCGAGCCAATATTTGACAAGTTGGCGATCGCGCTTCACATGAATGTGAGGTGGTTCACCGCGATCGGAACTAAAAAAGATGAATCCATAGGGCCCCACTTGCAAAACTGTAGGCATAGGCAGATATGATATCGCTTACAACACAGTAGTTGTGCCGAGCTTTAACTAAAGACACGAACAATCAAATATAGTACATTTGATTAGGATCGAACAATATGGATCTACCGTACTTGGTGTACAAATTATCAGCGAGTTTCCTGTCTGAAACCTAGCTGTATGAGTTTTTAATGCGATCGGCCTTTGTTTGCTAGGGCGATCGCTCTACGGGATAGCTACGCCGCGCGTCCTCTGTGCAATCAGCGCCCTTTGAAATGGTGGAAATGGATCGGATTGTCGGTGGAAAAAGAGGTTGGGGTGAGACGAGGGTTAATGGAATATGTAGGATGGGCGATCGCCTACGCATTACAAATCATCGATCGTCACTAAACCGCCTTCGGTGAACTGAATCACAAGTTCTCGATCGTCTAGCAGAGAAGTTCCTAGCAATGGTCGCCTTCCTGTAGCAATCACACGAACTTCCCGTTCTTCCCCATCCCAGATGACAACCGCTTCATGGACTGGCAGTAAAACCTCGCTGTTGTCTGCCAAATTTGCTGGAAGATCGAATATAAAAGGTAGCCTTAATAATGAAACGGCTTCTGGAGGCAAGCAAAGGTCTCCTGTGAATCCTGTATCGATGACAAATTCGATCGGTAAAGTTGAGCCGTTAGGCAGTATAAATGTCAAAGTGATGGTGGCGTGTCTATCAGTTACAATACCCGAAATCATTTGTAGACACGCTCCATGACTCAACCGAATGATACAGCTACATTATATCCAATACGGATGCCGAATAGACGAGCATTGGGATGTTTTACTCCCAGGTTGTGGGCTGCTTTTAACCCAGTTTCATCTACTTCGTAGTCTCCTGATTCAAAGTCGATGATTACCATTTTTCCAATGTTTTCGTCTATCTCGACTTGTTGGCGGATGGTATTTTCGTACAATTGTCTTGCGCGCCGTGCCACTTCTGCGCGGCTTAAAAGGATAGTTTGCATAGTCTTACCTCGCGATCGCTACACTGATATTGTATCGCAGAGGGCGATCGCCCTTTGTTTGCTTGGGCGATCGCCCTACGGGATAGCTACGCCGCGCGTCCTCTGTGCAATCAGCGCACTTTGAAATGGTGGAAATGGATCGGATTGTCGGTGGAAAAAGAGGTTGGGGTGACACGAGGGTTAAGCGAATATGCAAGAAAGGGCGATCGCAATTCCAAGATGTTCGCATTGATTATGACCACACCCGCTGAATGGGATAAGCATCAAAAGCCGAATCGCAACTAATTAAAATAAGAGAATGATTCATCGCCTGTGCTACCAGAATGCGATTGGGGAGCATCTCAATTATGCAATGAGTATAAATACTTACAAGGGTAATATGCAAGAATTATGTAAAATGTAAAAAGACACTTACGAGTGAGAAAAATATGACCCCAGAAGAAACTCAAGAACTCCAAAAATGTCTAGAAAAGGTATCGGCTATCTTACTCAAAAATACACCATCAGAACAGCTAAAAGACTTTGGCAGTATTGAATTAGCCGTTAGAGATCATGTCCTCAAAGAAGTAGCCCCAGAGATTGGAAAATTTTTTAAGCAGCAGCAGCCAAACAGAAGCAGGCAGAGCTAGAGAAATCCAGACCTGCATGGGTAAATGGCGAGTGAGAGAAAAACAAAGTAAAAAACTCGGACTCAAGAAAGGGACAAGATTAAGCCCTCACTTAGAAAAATGCTGCCTAATATTGAGCGCCAACGTATCCTATGCCAATACCACCAAAGACTTACAACAACTGACAGGAATATACGTATCCCACAGTACGCAACAACGGCTAGTACATCGACAAGAATTTGTGGAGGCTGTAGCGTGTGAAAACTGTCACCGCTTTGAGTGTAGATGGAGGCAAGGCAAGATTAAGAACCGACTTAGGAGAAGCCAGTGAATGGCGAGACTACAAAGCTGTGGCATTGCATCATCAAAAGTGTGCCGCTTTCTTTCAAGAGAATGACAAGCTATTGGATTGGGTGAATCGACAGCCTTTAGGTGAGCCAATTACTTGTCGCTTGTGATGGACATCCAGGGGTCTGGAATTTGATAGCTGGGATTGCTTCATTCGAGAAACGTTTAGAGATTTTAGATTGGTATCATCGATGCGGAAAACCTATACAAACTGGGTGGCTCTAATCAACGCTTGCGAACAATGGAGACTCATCTGTGGCATGGTCAGGTCGATGAGGCAATCGCTGCTTTGGCAGACTGGGATGTACCTCATGTCAAGAACTTTCTGGATTATTTAGAACGACATCGATGCAGAATTCCTGATTATCAGGCGATGCAGTCTGAAAAGATCACAATTGGTTCTGCTGCTGTCGAGGCTACAATTAAACAAATTGGACGGAGAATTAAAATATCCGGGGCACAATGGAATCGTGACAATCTGGCTCAAGTTCTGAAACATCGTTGTGCTTATTTAAATCTCGCTTTGGCCTGAATAGTATTTATACTCATTGCATATTTGAGATGCTCCCGGCTCCATTCCCCAACTTGGGCAAAACCTAAGACGTGCAGCAGATTAACGATGCTTTCTACCCCTTTGGGAATCCCGCAAATCAGCAACCGGATCGGTTGTTTTCCTTGCGGTACGTCGGGAATTTCTTCGCGGAGCAGTTCTGGAACTGACTTTGGTGGTGATATCATAGAGTTTCCTCCTGAATATGGGAGTTCAAGCCCCTACCGAATGATTGCAAGTCTGAGCGGTGGGGGTTTGTTTTTTGTATTCACTCTAAAGTATCACGGTATGCACTCCAAGTCAACCTTAGATGGTGAGATTGATACTGTAGAAGTCAAAAAAAGGTACAATAGGGCAGTAAAAGCACAAATAATAGCCTTGCCAGCAAAACTCCCCAGAATAGTTGTATATCTTCCAGAAGAAGTTAAAGCAGACCTAGAGCGGTTAGCCAAATCGCATTATCGACCGGTCTCCAATATGGTGTTGACATTAATTCAAGAAGCAGTAGAAGAGGCTAAATCTGAGGGGAGAATTCCCAGCGACAATCAATCGCAACAAAAAATTGACAGCGACGAGTAAGGATGAAGCAGGAATTTAATAGTTTGCGATGACGATAAGGGCGATCGTAACCAGCCAGTTAACAAATTATATGGAGTTCTGATGATTCTATCTTTTAAGGATATACAATTTATTATTGAAGCTCTGGAGTTTCGGATCGAGGCGTACCAAGAACGATTGAAAGATGAAGAGTTGGATGATGATGAAGTATCGGATATGGGCAATGATTGCTATTTTTTAGAAGCGCTACGGGAAGATTTGATGAAGGCTATTAAGGAGGGTAATATGCCTGAGATAGCAAAACCTTTACCCTCAGACGGCTTATATCAAGAGGTCAGAAATTAGTCAGGGCGATCGCGCTTTTGCACTCAAAATTTAGATATACTTGCAAATAGTTGAAAAGGAAATTAGAGCCATGACTCAAACAACATCAAGTCGCCCTCGCCGTCGAGGTAGGTTATTTCCTGAATTTACGATACCGCCAGAGGAGTTAGCTAGACGGAAAGCTGAAAAAGATGCCCGCTGTCAGCGTTATCGAGAGGTCTTTGCAAGGGTTAAGTTTGAACTAATAGATCAGCATTACAACTGGTTTATGGTTATTGAGCCAAACAGTGGGGACTATTTCATCGATCCTGATGAAAAAATCGCAGTTCAAAAAGCTCGCGAAAAGTACCCGCACGGGATGATTGGCATTCATCGCATCAATGAAACTGGGGCTTGTGGCACTCTATGATTGATGGCAGTTTTGGGGAGATTGGAGAGCTATTTTTTGAAATTGATTTAGTTGCTGCTGATGATGAAAGATTCCCTATTGAAGTGTTATTAGATACTGGATTTATAACGGGTTGGTTAGCCTTGGATACTCAAGATTGTCTAAGTTTGGGGTGGGTGATGATTGAAAGTGAACGGCTGATGCTGACGGCGCGGGGTGAGGAGTATTTTGATATTTATGAGGGAAAAGCTGTAGTGGATGGAGAGGAGTATGTAATTCCTGTGTTGGTAGGGGATAGAATTCCTGAATCTATTCTGGGTTTGCAGTGGTTGAAACTGCTACCGTTGGCTGTTAATTTTGGGACGGGAGTGTTGACGCTGGGGTAGAGATAGAAGTGCGATCGCTCTTGTTCTTAGGACTTACGGACGGGTGGTCAGAAACCGGGTTTTTTTACGAAAATTCTTCGCCGTAGTCCGCAGATTAGGTAAAAAACCCGGTTTCTTTGGTCAGAAATGCCTAAGTCCTGGTTCTGACAGTGTTATCCTAGATTAGAGCACAATCAGAAATTGGCGAGGAAAAAATCTTGTCAACCATCACCGATATTGGCACTCTCATTAGCCGCCATCCTGACATACATGGTGGCTATCCAATTATTGCCGGAACAAGTGTTACAGTCCGTCGCATTGCTATTTGGTACAAGCAAAGTTTGACCGCAGAAGAAATTGCCTCTCGCATCGGGAATTTAACTCTAACTCAAGTCTATGCAGCTTTGACTTATTACCATGCTAACCGAGATGAAATTGATGCTGACATTGTGGCGGAAGTAGCAGAATCGGCTCGCATAGAAGCACTGTATCAGTCTCAAACACAAATACAGTCTGATGGTGAAGTTTTAGAAATGCCTTCAGTTGCTCAATATCCCAGCCGTAGGGAGTTTATGAAATTGCCGATTGAAGAGAGACGGCGCATTTTAGCAGAACAGGCTGAGGTGATGTTAAGTCATTACCAGGATGATAGAGAATGGCAAGAATTACAGACAGGAGATTTAATTGACTACTAATTCTCTGTTTCCCAAACGTGGTGATGTTTGGCTTGCTAATTTTGACCCGACAGTGGGGGCAGAAATTAAAAAGATTCGTCCGGCTGTGGTGGTAAGTTCTGATAGTGTTGGCAAATTGCCGATTAAATTAATTGCACCAGTCACAGATTGGAAAGAATATTATATTGGCAATATTTGGCACGTCAGAATTGATCCAGATAGTGCTAATAATTTAACGAAAGTTTCGGCTGTGGATGTGCTGCAATTGCGTGGTATGGATGTACAAAGGTTTATTCGTAAGATTGGGGAAGTTTCGACTGCTACTATGGATGACATTGCAATAGCGATCGCATCGGTAGTTGAGTATCGGTAGTTAATGAAAAGGCGATTCCCTACGGGATAGCTTCGCCGCGCGTGCTTGGGGATAGGAAGGGCGATCGCCAGATGTGCTAAAATAACGATGAGAGTGAGAACTAAGTAGGTATTCTAAAAAATATGCCTCGTATCTTTACAGCAATCGTTTATTGGGAAGAAGATGTTTATGTGGCAGAATGTCCTGAAGTGGGAACTGCTAGCCAGGGTGAAACAATTGAAGAAGCGATCGCCAATCTGAAAGAAGCAACAAAACTCTATTTAGACGAATTCTATTTTTAGAAGGGTAAATTTTCAGGCGATCGCATTTTAGTCAAGAAAGGGCGATCGCTCACTTGTCAGATAATTATGGTAATCTAAAAGTTAGATAACTAAGACTGGCAAGACTAGATAAGTGTGACAACACAATTTTTCTGTCCGTATCTCGACAGTGAGGTCGAACTCACAGAAGAGCGAGAGCAGCACATTGCTGAGACGCATCCCGATTTGCTACCAACTTATCAGGAAAGAATAGCTGAAACTCTAGCTGACCCAGATGAGGTTCGATGTGATTTACGTTTCGGCAATACTTTTCTATTTTCAAGGCAGTATGGTAAGGGTCGCAAGGGTAGATATGTTGTAGTAGCTGTTGTGAGTGATACAGTTCCCAGAGAACGCAATTGGATCGTGACAGCTTACCTGACAAAAACTGTTACGCAAGGAGAGATAATATGGCAGAAAAACTAACTTTTAAATACGATGCTGTCGGCGATATTCTGTACATTAATAAATGTTCGCCTTATGCAGATCAAGAATCGCAAGAACTCGACTATGGAATTGTTGCTCGTCTCAATCCTGAAACTGAGGAAATTGAAAATATAGAAGTTATGTTTTTCTCCAAGCGGTTTTTAGAGAGTAATGTATTTGAATTGCCGATTGTCGCAGACTTACACTTGAGTCTGAAGGCTTGAGATTGTTGCGAAAGGACGATTCCCTACGGGATAGCTTCGCTCGCGCGTACTTTAGTCAAGAAAGGGCGATGCAAAAATGTTATCATAGTTGGAGTAAAAATGCTGAGAAAATACTATGACTTTACAAGTCATTTATCCTCATATTGAAAAACCAGGTGTAGGGGAACCTGCACGGCTGCAACGGATACCCAGAGTGCGGATTTCTCAAATTGTGATGGACTATTTGGCTTACGGGTGGTCAGTTGAAGAAATGTGCCGTCAGCACTCATATTTGATGATGGCGGAAGCTCATGCAGCAATGGCGTATTATTTTGACCACCAGGAGGAGATAGACGGCGAAATTCGCAGCGAGTGGGGGGAAGCGGAACAAGCAAAATCTCAAAAAGTGCGATCGGCTTTTTGGGTACGAATGCAAGCAAAAGGGCTGTTGTAAATGTCAGTACCGCTTTACATGGACGTTCATGTACCCCAGGCAATTACCGAACAACTGCGTCGTCGCGGAGTGGACGTGTTAACAGCTATTGAAGACGGCGCAGCGACTTTAACGGACGATGCACTGCTGGAACGTGCTGGTGTACTGGGTCGAGTATTGTTCACGCAGGACATCCGTTTCAAAGCGATGGCTGAAGATTGGCAGAATCAAGGGAAACTGTTTGCGGGTTTGATATTTGGACACCAAATGGGAGGAACTATTGGACAGTTTGTTAAAGATTTAGAACTAATTGCTCTAGGATCTGATGTAGAGGAGTGGGCTAATACTGTTGAGTATTTGCCATTTTAAGGTAATATTCATGGGTTATGAAAAAAAGGCGATCGCGCTTTACTGAAGAAAGGGCGATCGATCTTTTGCAGTCAAGACTTAGGATATACTTGCATAATGATTTGGGCTCTCCCTAGTATTTCCTAGACATTATGGCTTGATTCTTTCCACCTGATGATATCCATTAGGGCAAGAAAGTGTACCACTTCTTAATATGGGTGATATATTTCTATTAGAATGGCTATTGCTTTTGCAAATCGTGCACGCATAACCCTGATTTCGGGTCGGCGGCCCAAAAGCAATGCCAACAAAATTGCTGAAATCTGACTTGATAGACTGGGCGGCTATTATTGATGCATTACTGTACCGTGTAGATACAACCCTGAAATTGTAAGTCTTGTTGCTACCTAAAGCTTTACCTCTATAAGGCATCCTCCCATTTTTGTAATAAAAATACCAGTTATTGCGACACTGAGCTTTGACAATGCTTCTTGCTTGAGATTCAACCAGCGACAAGTTGCAATAATAAACCAATGGTATTCCTACGCCCATAACAGAAAGTGCTACTTTCAATCCAGTTTTAGTAAATAATGCTTTGACGAAAAGTTCACCAAGCGCACCAGCTATAGCATTGCAAAATTCATCCCAAAATTCATCCATATATTTATACCTGTGTAAAAAGATTAGGCAACTATCTGTTTATCACAACACAATTTAGTCTGTGAATTCCAGTTGTAAATTGTCATAAAATGCCATAAAGTTTCAGCAATTTTGTTTAATAATTAAGGTTATAAATTGTCACTTTTTGCCAGGTGTGTCACTAAATGTCATAAAATTCTGATAGAATAGGAAAAAATTCCTACAACCTCCGACTATTTAGCCAATGGATGCTGAAGAAATCTTAAGATTTGCTGACAACCTTGTTTTTGATAAAACGGGCAAACGCTTGGACGATCTCCAACGGGCAGTAGTACGGGGCGCTTGGCAACGTAAAACTTACCCCCAAATAGCTAAAGAATCCTACTCTACTCCACGCAATATCAGAAATGTTGGCTCAAAGTTATGGCAACTATTTTCACAAGCATTAGAGGAAAATATCACTAAATCAAATTTTTGCTCTGCGATGGAAAGGTATAAAATTTCTAAAATTTCAAATTCCGGTCATTTTAACCTTGTCCAAAAAGGGAATATAAACGTTTGCACAGAAACCTTACACCATCCCAAAACTTCAAAAAACTCACCCCCAACACAAACCTCAAATGAAGACGACACGCAACAGAAACCGCGACTTGACTTAAGAGACGCACCAGATATCAGCTCATTTTACGATTCCCTACGGGATAGCTTCGCTTCACGCACATCCGAACTCGCCACCCTACAACAGTGGATAATACACGATCGCACCCGCCTAGTCGCAATATTAGGACTCAGCGGAATTGGCAAAACCAATCTCGCACTCCACCTCCTCCCACAAATCCAGCATCAATTTGAATATGTAATTTGGCGAAGTCTCGGCACATCCCCAACCCTCCATAATACCCTAAAAAGCCTACTTAAATTTTTATCTGATCAATCCCCACCCTTAGCAAGGGGGGGCGAAGGGGGGGTTTTGCCAACAAGCACCGATGAACTGCTATCGCTGCTAATCGACAAATTGCGATCGCACCGCTGCCTGATCATCCTAGACGACGTACAAACAATTCTCAGCAGCGGGCAAATAGCAGGCAATTATCGACCAGAATATGAAAATTACAGCACCCTATTCAAACGTATTGGCGAAACTTGCCACAACAGTTGCTTAATCGTCAATAGTTGGGAACCGCCTAGAGAAATTGTCGCATTAAACAGAGAAAACGCCCGCGTTCGCACCTTACGACTCAACGGTTTAGGTGCAGCAGCAGGCGAAATCCTCAGAGAGAAAGGTTTACTAGAACCGGAGAAATGGGAAACCCTGATTAACATTTACCGAGGCAATCCCTTGTGGTTGAAAATAGTTGCAGCCATGATTCAAGAATTATTTAGCGGGCGAGTTGCCGAATTCTTAAAATATGATACGCTATTCTTGGGAGATGAATTGAAAGCAAGATTGCAGCAGCAGTGCGATCGCTTATCAGACTTAGAAAAACAGGTAATGTGCTGCATCGCGAATGAAATTGAGCCTGTTTCTATTTCTAAATTGCTAGAAAATGTGCAATTATCGCCGGACGATTTATGCAATGCGCTGCTATCTTTGGGACATCGAGCCTTGATTGAAAAACAAGAACAAGATAATCAAGCGCTGTTCAGTTTATCGCCAGTGATGAGACAATATGTGAAAAATGAATATTCTCGCGAGGGAAAATGAGATGCAATTTGTAACAATAAAATAGTGACGATACCTCAATCAAACTGCTACAATTATTAGATATAGGACTTGCGCACCGATGGTCAGAAACCGGGTTTTTTTACGAAAATACGCGTTGTGGCTCACAGATTAGGTAAAAAACCCGGTTTCTTTGGGCTGATGCGTAAGTCCTGAGATAAATAATCTAAATTTAATTAACTATTACCGCTATGACTGCTTCTAAAACAAAAGCCTCGACCATAGCCAATCGACTGCCAGACCACACTCAACTGCCAGAATCTGAGGGAGATACAAACTATACACCAATAACCGATCGCCCTCCCGACCACACTCAACTGCCAGACGAAGACGGTACATTTGTGAAAAACTTTCAGGAGCATCCCCAAAGCATTCTGTTGACTGATGCCATCACCCCGCGATTGCAGCAGCGCCATCCCGACAATCAATATTGCATAGGTCAAGATTGCGGCATTTATTGGCGTTTAACAGACCCGACAGACAAAGGAGCTGAAGCACCCGATTGGTTTTATGTTCCAAACGTGTCGCCATTAGTTGACGGTCAAATTCGGCGTTCTTACGTGATGTGGTACGAATTTCTCGCACCTTTAATTGCGATCGAATTTGTTTATGGTGACGGATCAGAAGAACGAGATGCAACCCCTTATAATGGGAAATTATGGGTTTACGAGAAAGCACTTCGCGTGCCGTTCTATGCTATTTATGAAGTGAGTCGAGCTAGCGTAGAAGTGTATCAGTTGCTAACAGGTAACTATCAGTTATTGCCAGCCAACGATCGCGGACACTATCCAATTGGGCCTTTGGGTGTGGAATTAGGAATTTGGCAAGGACAGTATCAAAATGCCGAACTGCCTTGGTTGCGTTTTTGGGACGCAGAAGGCAATTTGTTGCTGACAGGTGGAGAACGAGCCGAACAAGAGGGACAGCGTGCCGATCGCGAACAACAGCGTGCCGAACAACAGCAACAGCAAAAAGAATTGGCTCAACAACAAGCTGAGCAAGAACGACAGCGGGGCGATCGACTGGCGGCTCAATTAAGAGCTTTGGGTATCGATCCTGAGTAGATAGGACGTACGGTTGAAACGGCTTCTTGTCAAACGATGTCCGCCTCCGCGGAATGAAGAGAACAACGTAATTTTCACCGCCTTTGTCTTCAACCCGCGCACCATCCGGGTTTTGTTTGTATAGAAGCGGTTTCAACCGCCCAATCTTCTTATGACTGCAACCACTTCATAAACTTATCCGTCGCAGTACCAATTGACTGTCCCACCTGTTTCTTCAAACGCCACCGCTGAAACGCTTGTTCGTACTCTTCCCCTTCAGTTTGATAAACATTCCAAGCATTCAGCGACAATCCCAATCCCCACGTTAGTAAAATAAACAGCGACCAAGAAAGTTCGTGCGATCCTGCTAGATTAAACAAAACTAAAAAAGTATTGATAATGCCGTACTTTGTCAAGTTTTTCTGCAATTTGCCGCGACGGAAAGTGTTAAAAACCAGTTTTTCTTGAACTTCTCCTCTAGTTGCTAACCATTGCTGTTCCGCCACCACGATATCCTGTTCGGAAATGCCCAATTCTGCTGCAATCTCGAAAAGCTGGATTCGGGAAAGTTCGCCTTCGTCTTGTCGGCGGGCGATCGCAAGTTGTAAAATACCTTGAGCATCCTCTGAACCGTAAATTTGACTTATTTGAGTGTCATTGGTCGCCATATAACAAGTTTCCTATAATTTCTGAAATCCTTTCTATGATAGAGATAACCGCAGTTAAACGGCAGGTGGGGACATTGGCGGATTTCAACACCCGGAGAATGCGGACTAAAGTCCTCACTACAAACCTTGACTAAAGTCCTCACTACAAGCCTTGATTCTAACCCAAAGTATACATCCAGCCGTCTCTCGCACAAATCCTCACAATTCCGTCCCAAACTACAGGTGTCGCCTCAAAGGATAAACCCGGTTTAAATCTCCCTGATTCTTTTACCTTCAAACGGTAAAACTCACCTCTAGCATTCTTCAAAACATTCTTATCTCCAGACTTCGCTCGTTCCCATTTTAAATCAAACAAATAAACACCGTTGTATCCCGCACTGATTAGTTTATTGCCATCGGTAAAAATCGGAGTTGAAATCGAAGAACCAATCTCTTTTTTAAAGACTATTATCGGAGTATCGTAAGACTGATTTCGCCAAGGTACAAAATTCTTTTTACCTGTAATCATGCCTTGAGAACCGATGTACAAATTACCATCGATCGCATTTGTGGCAAACAGCGCTGGAAACCCCCCTGGATTGTACTCATCATTCAGCGCCACCGAACCAATGATCCCACCTTCCCAGTCAGCAACTCGGCGATTTCCTGTGGGCAAAAACCATTCAACACTAGCACTAGAACCAGCATCATTCTTAGGATTCAGCTTCAGCACTCCACCATTGCCTTGAATGTATTGTTTCTTGATCGCACAAAACAACTTCCCGGATTTAGAAATGACAACACTACCATCCAAATCCGAACCAGTATAAAAATTCCAGACTATCTTTTTGCTTTTAACATTGATACCATAAATATGACCAGATCCAGCAGCGATAAAGATGCGATCTTTGAATCTAGCTGGAGATGATTCTGCCACCAAGTTGCCGCCGTGCTTGCTGATATCTCCGGCTGCATAAAGCTGGACTTCCGACAATATCTGCGGTTGCTTGATTCCTTGTTTAACTTTGGCTTTGCTGGCAGAACTGTTGAGAAAATAGCCGATCGCATTTTCGCCCGCATTGAACAACACGCCACCGCCCAAATACAAAGGACTGCTATCGTTATCCTGGCTGTAGCTGTTCTCCTGATGTCCAACTTCCAAAGTTCCTTGCCGGTTCTAAAAGATATTGCCCGAAAACTCGGTACGACATTTTTGCCCCCACCGCCGCTGCGACTGCCTTGCAAAATCACAATTCTATTCTCGGCGTTGGCTGTTTTGTCGATATAAATTGTTGAGGTTCCTTTAATTATATCATCAAATTTATAGCGCCAAACTTCTTTATTTGTCGCCATGTCTATTTTGTGCAGATAGTGGTCGAACGAACCTATAATTAAATAAGTTTTGTCTCGGTCTCTGGTAATGGTTGGCTGTCCAGTCCAACCCGCGCCGCTCCAAGTTTGCGATTGTCTGCCCAGAAAAGTTCTGCCACTTCCTAGCTCAAATTTGTCGATTAATTTCAAGCCCTTGGGAATACCTCTACCGTAAAATCTGCGCTGATCGTTTCCTAAAAAAGTCGGCACGAATAATTCTACTTCGGGAACTACTTTTTTGCTCGAAACTTTGTTAATATTAGTTTTGAATACAGGTTGTTTTGAGGGTGCGACTGGCTGCGATGGTTCGGCTTGACACTGTTTGAGAATGACAGGAGGAACTGCGGCACTTAACAAAAATTGTCCGAGGCGTATATTGAAGAGTCTCCGGGAGAATAAATTCATTTTATATTGAGATAAGCAGTGATAATATTAAAACATGATTGTCGCCAACAACTCAATTAAAACAGTCCGCGCTAAACTGCTAGAGAACTGACAAGCTTACTCAGTACGAGTTAAAGTATATTTGATTATGGTCAACCGTCTTGCTCAATCCCAAAGCCTTTACCTGCGGAAACACGCCGAAAACCCGATCGACTGGTGGCCCTGGTGCGACGAAGCCTTAGAAACGGCCCTCCGCCAAAATAAACCGATTTTCCTGTCAATTGGCTACTCTAGCTGCCACTGGTGTACGGTGATGGAAGGGGAAGCATTTTCCGATCGCGCGATCGCCCAATACATGAACTCGCAGTTTATACCGATCAAAGTCGATCGCGAAGAACGCCCGGACATCGACAGCATTTATATGCAAACCTTGCAAATGATGACCGGCCAAGGCGGCTGGCCACTCAACGTTTTTCTCACTCCCGACGAGCGAATTCCCTTCTACGGAGGCACTTATTTCCCCGTAGATCCGCGCTACGGAAGACCAGGATTTTTAGAAGTTCTGCAATCAATTCGCCGTTTTTACGACACAGAAAAAGGCAAGGTAGAAGCCTTCAAAGCAGAGATTTTAGACAACCTCCAGCAGTCGGCGCTGCTGTCAGGAGCAACCGCAGAACTAAATCGCGAAATCTTCCAAAAAGGCTGGGAACTCAACACCGGAATTATTGCTGGCAACAACCCCGGGCCCAGTTTTCCCATGATGCCTTATGCTGAGCTAGCACTGCGGGGAACGCGCTTTAGTTTTGAATCAAAATACGACAGCAAACAAGTCTGCACTCAGCGCGGATTAGACTTAGCATTGGGCGGCATTTACGACCACGTAGCAGGCGGATTTCACCGCTACACGGTTGATGCTACTTGGACTGTGCCGCACTTTGAAAAAATGCTCTACGATAACGGTCAGATTGTGGAATATTTGGCGAATTTGTGGAGTGCGGGCGTACAGGAACCGGCTTTTGAAAGTGCGATCGCGCGGACAGTAGAATGGTTAAAGCGAGAAATGATTGCAACCACAGGCTATTTTTACGCTGCACAGGATGCCGATAGTTTTAACACTTCCGAGGAAGTAGAACCGGAGGAAGGAGCGTTTTATGTTTGGACTTACGCCGAACTGGAACAACTGTTAACTGCTGAAGAATTAGTGGAAATTCAAGCACAATTTACTGTTACTCGCAGTGGCAATTTTGAAGGCAAAAATGTCTTGCAGCGCTACCAGCCGGGAAAACTCAGCGCCACAGTAGAAACAGCTTTAGCTAAACTTTTTGCTGTTCGCTACGGCGGCAATCCCGATACTGTGAAAACCTTTCCCCCCGCCCGCAACAATCAAGAAGCTAAAAACGACAGTTGGCCTGGGAGAATTCCCGCAGTTACTGACACGAAAATGATTGCTGCTTGGAATAGTTTAATGATTTCGGGTTTGGCGCGGGCGGCGGCTGTTTTTGGGAATTTGGAATATCTGGAATTAGCTGTGAATGCTGCTAATTTTATTTTAGATAATCAGTGGACGGATGGGCGGTTTCAGCGCTTGAATTATGACGGAAAATCTGCTGTGGCGGCGCAGTCGGAAGATTATGCTTTGTTTGTCAAATCTTTGTTGGATTTGCATCAAGCGAGTTTGACTTTAGCAAACGGGGATGAGGCTAAACAGTTGCCGAATTCTCAGTTTTGGTTGGAGAAAGCTGTGCAGGTACAAGATGAGTTTGATGAGTTTTTGTGGAGTGTGGAATTGGGAGGATATTACAATGCTGCTAAGGATGTTAGCGGGGATTTGTTGGTGCGGGAACGCACTTATATCGACAATGCAACTCCGGCGGCGAATGGAATTGCGATCGCCTCTTTGGTTCGCTTGGCATTGCTGGGCCCAAATTTAGAGTATCTCGATCGCGCCGAACAAGCTTTGCAAGCTTTCAGCAGTATTATCCAAGATGCTCCCCAAGCTTGTCCTAGTCTGCTTTCGGCTCTGGATTGGTATCAGCATTCTACCCTGATTCGCACTTCGCCCGACCAGATTTCGGGGTTGATTTCGCAGTATTATCCGACTGCGGTTTGTCAGATTGAGGCTGATTTGCCTGAAGGTATTGTCGGGTTAGTTTGCGAGTGTTTGACTTGCAAAGAACCTGCTAAAAGTCAAGAGCGGCTGTTGGCAGAAATTCTGCAAAGTCAAACGCGAGGATAGAATACCGGGCGGTTGAAACCGCGTCTATACAAACAAAACCCACCTCCGTGGGTTGAAGACAAAGGCGGTGAAAATTACGTTTTACGTTATTTTCTCTTTGTCCGCGGAGGCGGACATCGTTTGTGTAGACGCGGTTTCAACCGCCGTCTGCATCTGCATCTGCGCCCCTCAATCTTCCAAAATTTCGACTAAATCTTCCATCGTCACGTCGAAAGGATAAAGACCGGGCGGTTGAAACCGCGTCTATACAAACAAAACCCGCCTCCGCGGGTTGAAGACCGAGCCCTGAAAATTACGTTATTTTCTCTTTGTCCGCGGAGGCGGACATCGTTTGTGTAGACGCGGTTTCAACCGCCGTCTGATCTCAATCTTCCAAAATCTCGACTAAATCTTCCATCGTCACGTCGATCGCGCGGGCAATTTTGTAGACAGCAGAGAGATCCACCGTATTCAAGGTATCACGCTGAACGTAGCTTCTGACAGTGTTGTAATTAACTCCGGATCGATCGGCAACTTCCTTAAACGTCCAACCCTTTTGCTCAGCTAGTTCTCGAATCCGCAATCTAACGTAGCCCATTAGCGCGATCGCCCCTACTATTCCAAAAACTCGACTAAATCTTCAATCATGACATCAAAAGCAATAGCGATTTTCTGAACGGCGCTAAGGTCAACCGTACTCATCCCGTCATCCCGTCTAGCATAGCCCTTAACCGTGTTGTAATTAACGCCAGAGCGATCGGCTACATCTTGCAGCGTCCAGCCCTTTTCTTCTGCCAACTCTCGAATCTTTAGTCTAACTCGCCCCATTTTGCCCTTGACAACAGGTTAGTATCAACCTTATATTAAAAACAATTCAAAACGATCGCCCTAGGAGCCTGGAAAACTTAAGGGCGACCGCTTTTCTACCACACCCCACAAACGTGGGGAACGATTACCCTATGATACCAACATCAAAGCCAAAATTAAACATTCATCCCTGGTGCATCGTGCGCCAACTGCCAAATATGCAGCGATTGGTGGTGGCTCGCTTCCACCGGCGCGGCGATGCTGACGGCTATATTCAGATTTTACGGCGGTTGTTGCCAAATACTAAACACGCGATCGTCTTTGATACGACTGGGGCTGAGAAATTGCCAGAAGTGCGATCGGCCCAATTAGAGCGAATGTTGTAATTGATCGATGGGGGCGATCGTGTTTGACGACAAGTGCGATCGTCCCTTCTGCAAATTCACTTAGCAACTTATAAGCTACAATATTCCAAGAGTATCTACGAGCTTTAATTCCTATGAATACTCAATTAATGGTGAAACCTTCCTCCTTAATGCTCCAAGGCCTTAAAATGGTAGAGTTTGGGAATATTTACTTATTCAGATTTACCGACGATCTTCAATCTCGCATGGAAGAACTGCTAGAGAGAAAAAAAGTAGATTTACTAACTGCCGATGAAATTCCAGAATTAGCTGGCATCATCGAACTATCTCGAATTTTTACATTGATTAATGCCCAACTTTCCACCCAAGCTAAATGGTGTCCGATCGCACTCGACAACTTATACGACAACGAGCTAAATATCTCTGCGAATACTGCCACTCTCCAGAATACCTAAGCCCAGATCGCTTTACCATAGATCATCTCATGCCCAAATCTCTCGGCGGATCTGATGACAGTGAAAATTTAGCATTAGCTTGTCGTCGCTGCAACGAACGCCACTACAATTTTACCAAAGGAATTGACCAGGAAACTCAGCAAGAATTTTTCTTGTTTAATCCTCGTCAGCAGCAGTGGTCAGAGCATTTTATCTGGACAGCAGATGGTCTAAATATTGTCAGTAAAACTCCAGTAGGTCGAGCAACTTGCAATCGCCTCGATCTTAACGATCAACGTTATGATGAAGAGGATTCGATTCGGCGATCGCGCAGGTTTTGGGTAGAAGGCGGTTGGCATCCACCGGCTGAAGATCCTCGTCAATTAGAATAAGCGCGATCGCTCAAGTCGACTTGACTTATGCTATATTATATTCCATGAATCAAGTACATAAAAATGAATTTCACAATTAAACTGCTTGATGTCGTTGCATTACTAGAAGATTTACCAGAACAGGGCTTATATCGCGGTCAAGTCGGAACAGTAGTTGATGAATACGATGCAGAATTTGTTGAGGTTGAGTTTAGCGATTTGCAAGGTTGTACCTACGCGCTAGAAGCCCTTAGCAAGTCGCAGTTAATGATTTTGCATCACAGTCCGCTTGCAGAAACCTCATGGCTAAAAAGTCAGCCATCATTACAAAAACCAGTTTAAAATCGCCAATAATCCCCGTGCAGCTAACAATTACCCATCAGCAGCTAAAAACATAAGCTTTTTTTATATTGACTGAGCCGAATTTATTAACTATAATTACCAGGCCAAAAATAACAAAATTTTTACGCCTAACAATTTTCTCAAATAACAGGTAAACTATTCTAACGTTTGCCCGTACCGAACGCTGCCGGCAAAACCTATATCTGTTAAACATTCGTCCTAATTCTTAGGAGCAGGATTTTAAAATATGCATCTCAGCGAACTGACTCATCCAAACCAATTACACGGCCTCTCGATTCATCAACTCGAACAAATTGCCCGACAAATTCGAGAAAAGCATTTAGAAACTGTAGCCGCTAGCGGCGGCCACCTCGGCCCCGGATTGGGTGTAGTTGAACTGACTTTAGCACTGTACCAAACACTAGACCTCGATCGCGACAAAGTTACCTGGGATGTCGGCCACCAAGCTTATCCGCACAAATTGATCACCGGCCGCTACAACAAATTTCACACCCTGCGCCAAAAAGACGGCGTTGCAGGCTACCTCAAGCGCTGCGAGAGCAAATTTGACCACTTCGGCGCGGGTCACGCTTCCACGAGCATTTCCGCAGCTCTAGGAATGGCGATGGCGCGCGACCTCAAGGGAGAAAACTTTAAAACTGTAGCAGTCATCGGCGACGGTGCATTGACAGGCGGCATGGCACTGGAAGCGATTAACCACGCGGGCCATATGCCGAAAACCAATCTGATGGTAGTGCTCAACGACAATGAGATGTCAATCTCGCCCAATGTCGGCGCAATTACCCGCTACTTGAATAAGATGC
>Ga0335395_10000633_pt1 | contig 22097 bp, 18 predicted proteins | sample MAT02_FD_205744 | JGI IMG/M metagenome (GOLD analysis project Ga0335395, IMG submission 205744) | Freshwater microbial communities from Lake Fryxell liftoff mats and glacier meltwater in Antarctica - MAT-02 (spades assembly) (version 2) ...
ACGAAGGCACCACCCAAATCCTCCAGCTCGTCATCGCCAAAAACATGCTGCGCGATTATGCGGCGCAGCATTGATGCCGCTCGCAGATCTCCTCCAAAGCTTCGCCCCCGCCACCATCCCGGCCGGGGCCGAAGCGCTCCGCCCTGAAATCAAGGCCTTCCTCGCCCACCATCTCGCCGACCGCCCACCCCATCAGCGCGCCCGCACCTGGACCGCGTGGGACGCGGATTTCAGCCTCGCGCTCGCCGCAAAAGGCTGGGTCGGCCTCACCCTCCCGCAGCAATACGGCGGCGGCGGCAAGGGCGCGTTCGACCGCTTCGTCCTGGTGGAGGAACTTCTTGCAGCCGGCGCACCCATCGCCGCCCACTGGATCGGGGATCGGCAAAGCGGCCCCCTCCTGCTGAAATTCGGGTCAAAAGCCCAGTGCCAGCGCTTCATCCCCGCCATCTGCCGCTCCGAAGCCTTCTTCTGCATCGGGATGAGCGAGCCCGAAGCCGGCTCTGATCTCGCCAGCGTCCGCACCCGCGCAGACCGCGTGCCCGGCGGCTGGCGCCTCAACGGGGCAAAAATCTGGGCAACCTACGCCCACAAGGCCGACTGGATGATCGCGCTGGTCCGCACATCGGGCACCAGCGAAGATCGCCAGCGCGGCCTTAGCCAGCTCCTCATCGATCTCAACGCGCCTGGCGTCACCATCCGCCCCATCCCCATCCTGACAGGCGACAGCGATTTCAGCGAAGTCCATTTCGACAATGTGGACCTCCCCGAAGACGCGCTCGTCGGCACCGAGGGCGACGGCTGGGCTCAGGTCAACGCCGAACTGGCCTTCGAACGCTCCGGGCCGGAGCGCATCTATTCTTCCCTCGTCCTCCTCGATCTGTGGACCGGTCACCTCCGGTCGGGCCAGCCGAACGCCGCAAACGCAGCAGTGCTAGGCCGCTTCCTTGCCCGCCTCGCCGTCCTGCGGGCAATGTCCGTCGCCATCACCGCCCAGCTCGCAGCCGGCCAGTGCCCCGTCGTCGAAGCCGCTCTCCTGAAGGATCTCGGCACCGAACTCGAACAGGCGATCCCACGCGACATCGCCGACGCTGTCGCTGCGAACCCGAACAGCCCGCCCGATCCGGAGCTCCTTCGAACGCTGGCCTTCCTCATGCAGCTGTCCGCCGTCTTCTCGCTGCGCGGTGGAACGCGCGAAATCCTGCGCGGCATGATCGCCCGAGGCATGGGTTTGCGCTAGGAGGGGCCGACAGATGTTCACCGAAGCCTTCAGCCGCCTGCTCGATCGCGTGTCACCCCCGGCCGCCGTGCGCGCCGCCGAGACGTCGCCCGGCCTACCGCCACTCTGGGCCGAAATCCGCGAATCCGGCTTCCTCGATGCCCTGCTCCCCGAAGACGCAGGCGGCGGCGGCCTTCCCCTCGAAGATTTCCACCCTCTCGCGCTCGCCTGCGGAGATGCCGCACTCCCAGCGCCGTTCGCTGAAACCGCGGTCGCCCGCTGGCTGCTCGCAATGCGCGGCGCCACCGCCCCGGCAGACGCCGCCATTATCCTCGCTCCGCCGTCCGCAATCCTGCCGCTGGCAGCCCACGCCACCCACGCCCTCATCCCGCACCCCGCCAACGGCACGACCTGTTGGTCCCTCATCCCGCTCCACCTTGCCGGCGATGATCCGTTCCACTGCGGCGGCGGCAGTATCGATGTCTCCGCCCCCGCCCTCCTCGAAGTCCCGTCCGATGGGGACAACCTGCTCGTCATCGCCGCAGCCCTTGCCGCTGCCCGCATGGCCGGCGGCATGGCGCGCCTCATCGGCCTGACGATGGAGCACGCCAACACCCGCCAGCAGTTCGGCCGCCCGCTCGCGAAGTTCCAGGCGATCCAGCACCAGCTCGCCATCATGGCCGAACAGCTGGTGTCCGCAACCACCGCGTCGCGCATCGGCCTCTCGGGCAACGGCTTCAATCCCCTGCGCACCGCAGTCGCCAAGTGCCGCACATCCGAAGCCGCGCACGATGTCGCCGCCATCGCCCACGCCGTGCACGGTGCCATCGGCGCAACCGCCGACTATGATCTACAGCTCCACATCCGCCGGCTTAAGCAGCTGCAACTGGCCTTCGGCGGCACCGATTGGTGGGCCCGGCAGATCGGCGAAGCCAGGATCGCAGCGCCGGGCGGCTCCGGCGCAGATTTCATCCGCACCCACATCCAGTCAGGAACACAAGCATGACAAATCCCGCAACAGGCCAGTTCGATACGCTTCCCGTCATGGGCCGTGGCCCCTATTGGCAGGAACTGCAGCTCGGCATGGTCGGCCGAACACTCCGGCGCACCGTCACCGAATCCGATCTGGTGAACTTCATCGGGGCAACCGGCATGCTGGAAGCGATCTTCATCGATGCCAACTACCCCGGTGCCGCCATCCCCGGCCGGCTTGTTCCCGCCGCCCTCACCCAGTGCCTCATCGAAGGCCTGCTGTTCCAGTCGGTCATCCAGGGGGTCGGCCTCGCCCTTCTGGAAGTCCACCTGAAAGCCCATGCGCCGGTCCGCGTGAACGATGGCATCTGGGCCACGCTCGACATCCAGGACATCAAGCCCACGTCCAAATCCAACCGCGCCGTCGTCACCTCCGAGGTCAAGGTCTTCAACCAGCACGAAGAGCTCGTCCTCTCCTACACCGTCAAACGGATGACAGCGGGGCGCCCGCTCTAATACCAAGGCTCGATGAGGAAGACTCATCGAGTTCGGCCTGGCGGCCGACGCGCGGTCGCGCTTGCGGCGTTCCGCCGTTCACGATGGGCTTTCATCGGCGGGACGTGGTATAATGCCTTGTTCTGCGCATGGGTTTCCGATGCAGGTGATTCCACCGATACGGAACATGCTCTAGCGCCCGGTATAAACCGGTCTGCGCTTCTCCAGAAAGGCCCGCATCCCCTCGGCGAAATCCTCGGTCGCGGCACACATCAGCTGGTTCCGGTTCTCGATTGCCATCGCCGCCTCCAGGCTGGGCGCATCCATCGCCATCGCCAGCCCCTCCTTCGTCATCCTGAGCCCGATCGGGGATGCCGCCAGCATCTCTTCCACATAGGGGGCTGCCGCAGCTTCCAGCCCCTCGTCCGGCACCACTTCGGATACCAGCCCCACCGCCAGCGCGCGCGGCGCATGAATGAACCGCCCCGTCAGCATCAACTCTGAAGCCACCGACCCACCAACCAGCCGGGGCAGGAAATAGCTCACGCCCATGTCGCACGAACTCAGCCCCAGCTTGATGAAGGCCGCATTCATCCGCGCGCTCTCCCCCGCGATCCGCACATCGGCCGCCAGCGCAAAGGCCAGCCCCCCGCCACACGCCGCCCCCTGCACCAGCGCGATGATCGGCTGCGGGCACCGCCGCATCTTGATGTAAACATCCGCCAGATACCCCTGGAATCCGAACCCCCCGCCAAAGGGCACGGCCGCCCCGGCATTCGCGTTGGCATCGGCATGCCCCTTGATGTCCAGCCCCGCGCAAAATTCCCGCCCTGCACCACGCATCACCACGATCCGCACCGATCCGTCATTGTAGAGCCCGCCAAAATAGGCGTTCAGCTCCTCCACCATCTCCAGAGAGATCGCGTTCATCGCATCCGGCCGGTTCAGCGTCAGCCAGTCCACCTGCCCGCGCTTTTCCACCATGATCGTCGTCCACCCGGTCATCGTTCCATCTCCCATCCGTCCATCGCCCGCCACCATCAGCAGCCCGACAGGTGCCGGCACCTGCCCAAACCGCCAGCCCAATCCCCAAGCCGCCAACCACCTTGCACCTGGTGCCCAAGCGGCTAGGGTTTCCAGCCATGCCAAAGGACGATCCAATGCCATCACCAGCACGCGGCAAGCGCGGCACTTCCTACGATGTCGCCCGGGTCGCCGGCGTCTCGCAATCCGCCGTCTCGCGCGCATTCCGCCCCGGCGCATCGGTTGCACCCGCCACCCGCGCCCGCATCCAGGCAGCCGCAAAACAGCTCGGCTACCGCCCCAATGCGCTCGCCGAAGCCCTCATCACCCGCCGCTCGAACCTCGTCGCGGTCGTCATCTCCAACCTCACCAACCTCTATTATCCCGAAGTGCTGGCCGAACTGACCGCCCGCCTTTCCGAACGCGGCATGCGGGTCCTCCTCTTCGCACTCGAAGCCGAAAGCGCGATCGACGACATGCTCGATCAGATCTGGCGCTACCAGGTCGATGGCGCAATCGTTGCGGCTCGCCTGTCGCCCGCCCAGCTCGCCGCTTTCCAGGCCGAAGGCGTGGCCCTCGTTCTCTACAACCGAACCAGCGAGGATGCGCCCGTCGCGTCGGTTTCCTGCGAATATTCCAGCGGCGAACGCACCCTCGTGGATCGTCTCGTCGGTGCCGGCTGCCGACGCTTCGGAATCATTGGCGGCCCGATGGATTCCACCGTGGGCGAAGCACGGGTCCGCGTCGCGGTCCAGCGCCTCGCCGCTGCGGGCATCACCAATGTCCCGCTCGATCGCGGCGACTTCTCCTACGAAGGCGGCCACGCCGCAGCGCTTCGGCTTCTGGATTCGCGCCCGCCCGGCTCCGGCACACTCGATGCCATCGTCGCTGCAAACGATGTCATGGCGCTCGGCGCAATGGATGCCGCCCGGCTCGAACGCGGCCTCCGGGTGCCGGATGATATCTCGATTGTCGGCTTCGATGGCGTCGCGCCGGCGCTGTGGCGCAGTTACCAGCTCACCACGATCCGCCAGCCGGTCCGCCGGATGACCGCCGCCGCCGTCGAAATGCTCGTCGCCCGGATCGGAAACCCCGATCTCGGGGCCGAACGCCGTGTCTTCCCGGGCGACTTCATAGCCGGCGCCACAGCCCGCCTGTAAAGCGCTGCAGCCAGCGTTTGCATTCGAAGTCAAACTGTGGTTTGCACGGCGCAAGGAGGCACAATTGGACCAGCAGACTCGCATCGAACAGCGCAGCAAAGCCGCCCTCATCGGCGGAGACATCCGCCTGTTCGCAGCCCATTGCCACTTCGATATCTGCCACCCCGTCAACAGCCTCGAAGGCATCGACGCCGCGCAGTCCCACCTCTTCGCCCCGCTCGCCGCCGCCTTCCCGATGGGTGCCGAACGGATCGAAACCTGCATCACCGGCCAGTTCGATGGCGGCACATGGACCGCCAGCTTCGGAACGATCGCCGGGCGCTTCCAAGCCCCGCTGTTCGGCATCCGTCCCTCCGGCTTCCTCGAATTGCTGCGCTTCGGCCGGTTCGACAGGTGGGAGGACGGCCGCATCGTCCGCGTCATCCTCATCCTCGATCTGCCCGGCCTGATGCTCGCCACCGGCCAGTGGCCGCTCGCCCGCCCGCTCGGTCCGGCCTGGTCACCGGCCCCCGCCACCCAAGACGGCGTCTCCACCACCGTCACCGATCCAGCCGAGGGCGAGGCCAGCCTCAAGCTCGTCGAATCCATGATCGCGGGCCTTATGCGCTACGATCGGCAGAGCCTCGCCTCCATGCGCATGGTCGATTTCTGGCATCCGGATTTCAGCTGGTACGGCCCCGGCCCCATCGGCAGTTTCCAGGGCCTCGCCGATTATGAACGGGGTCATGCCCGACCGTTCCTGACCGCTTTCCCCGACCGCTTCGGCGGCGACCACAAGTGCCGCATCGGCGAACGCGCCTATGTCGCGTCCACCGGCTGGCCCAGTGTGCGCGCCACCCATTCGGGCGGCGGCTGGCTCGGCCTTCCGCCCACCAACACGCGCATTTCCATGCGCGTGATGGATCTCTGGCGGCGCGAAGGCGCGCTGCTGAAAGAAAACTGGGTGTATATCGATATCCCCGATCTGCTGTTGCAGATGGGCGTGGACATATTCGCCCGCGCCGCCGAACTGCGGCCTGCCAAAGGATGAAAACATGGCTACCTGGCTGAAACGCAGCATATCGGCAGACGTGAAGGCAAACGCCGACCGAGAGGTCCGCGAAACCGTCGAGCGCATCCTCGACGATATCGCCAACCGCGGCGATGCCGCCGTCCGCGATCTCTCCATCCGCTTCGACAAGTGGGACCGCGAAGACTTTTGCCTCTCCGCAGCCGAAATCCAGGATTGCCTCGATCAGCTTTCGGGCCAGGCGCTCAAGGATATCGAGTTCGCGCAAACCCAGGTTCGCCGCTTCGCCGAAGTCCAGCGCGCCAGCATCACCGATGTGGAGGTAGAAACCCTGCCCGGCGTCATCCTCGGCCACCGCAACATCCCCGTGAACGCAGCAGGCTGCTATGTGCCCGGCGGCAAATACCCGCTGCTTGCATCCGCCCACATGTCGGTCATCACGGCCAAGGTCGCCGGCGTCCCGCGCGTCATCACCTGCGCGCCCCCCTTCGAGGGCAAGGCCGCCCCGGCGATCGTGGCAGCACAGGCCATGGCCGGCGCCGACGACATCTACTGCCTCGGCGGCGTCCAGGCGATCGGCGCCATGGCGATCGGCACCCAGAGCATCCGCCCGGTCGACATGCTGGTCGGCCCCGGCAACGCCTTCGTGGCGGAAGCCAAGCGGCAGCTCTACGGCCGCGTCGGGATCGATCTCTTCGCAGGCCCAACCGAAACCATGGTGATCGCCGATGAAACGGTCGATGGCGAACTCTGCGCCACAGATCTCCTGGGCCAGGCCGAACATGGCCCCGAAAGCCCCGCCATCCTCATCACCACCTCCGAAAAGCTGGCGCGCGATACGATGCGCGAAGTCGAACGCCTGCTTGAAATCCTCCCCACCCGCGAAATCGCACGCAAGGCCTGGGAGAATTACGGCGAAGTCATCCTGTGCGAAGACGAAGCCGAAATGCTCTCCGTCGCCAACGATTACGCCAACGAGCATGTGCAGGTGATGACCCGCGACCCGGACTATTTCCTGAAAAACCTCACCAACTACGGCGCACTCTTCCTGGGGCCGCGCACCAATGTCGCCTACGGAGACAAGGTCATAGGAACCAACCACACCCTCCCCACGAAAAAGGCTGCCCGCTACACCGGCGGGCTCTGGGTCGGCAAGTTCCTGAAAACCTGCACCTACCAGCGTATCGAAACAGATGAAGCCAGCGCCATGATCGGTGAATATTGCAGCCGGCTCTGCGCGCTCGAAGGCTTCGCCGGCCACGGGGAACAGGCCAATGTCCGCGTCCGCCGCTACGGCGGCCGCAACGTGCCCTACGCCGGCGCTGCAGAGCCCTGGCTCTCCGAAGCCGCCGGTTGACCGTTCCGCTGACGGTCCTTCCCGTCACGCCCGGCTTCCGGCTCGATGGCCGCCGCGCACTCGTCACCGGCGCGGGCCGGGGAATCGGCCTTGCTGCTGCGGCAGCGCTCGCCGAAGCCGGTGCAGCCGTCACCCTCATCGCCCGCAACGGCGCCGAAGTCTCCGGCGCAGCAGACGCCATCCGGGCGCGCGGGCAGCAGGCAGACTGGGCCACCCTTGATGTCTGCGACCCCCAAGCGACGGACGCCTTTTTCAAAGGCAGGCCCGCCTTCCATGTCCTCGTCAACAACGCCGGCACCAACCGCCCCAAACCGATGTGGGACGTCACGCGTGCGGATTATGCAGCCGTCATGGGCCTCAACGTCGAAGCCGCCTTCTTCATCACGCAGGCCTGCGTCAGGCGCATGCTGGAACAGCGCATCCCCGGCAGCCTCGTTCACATGGGCTCGCAGATGGGCCATGTCGGCGGCCCCAGCCGCAGCCTCTACTGCGCGTCCAAATGGGCGCTCGAGGGCATGTCCAAGGCCTTTGCGCTCGACCTCGCCCCCTCGGCCATCCGCTCCAACACCATCGCTCCCACCTTCATCGAAACCCCGCTCACGGCCCCCATGTTCGAAGATGCCGCCTTCAAGGCCAGCGTGCTCTCGAAGATCAAGCTCGGCCGCATCGGCCGCCCCGAGGATCTGATGGGGGCCATCCTCTATCTCGCGTCCGATGCCTCGGCCCTCGTCACCGGCACAAGCCTCGTCGTCGATGGCGGCTGGACCGCGGATTGATGGCCAGCTTCGGCGCTCTCAACTGGGCCATCGTGCTGGCTTTCCTGGCAGCAAACCTTCTGCTCGGCTGGCGCCTGTCGCGCCGTGTCCTCACGTCCCGCGAATTCCACCTCGGCTCTGCCTCCACGCCCTGGTGGGCCGTCGGCCTCTCCGTCGTCGCCACCTATGTCAGCGCGCTCAGCTTCCTCGGTGCGCCCGCCTGGGCCTATTCAAATGGCCTCTCCGCGCTCGCGATTCACCTCAACTACCCCATCGTCATCGTCATCGTGGTCACCTTCTTCCTCCCCTTCTTCTACCTCTCCGGCGTCGCCTCCATCTACGATTACCAGGAGCGCCGCTTCGGCCCCACATCGCGCGCCGTCATCTCGCTCATCTTCCTCGTCACCCAGGCGCTCTCCACCGCCGCCATCCTCTACGCCACCGCGCTCGTCATCCGCTTCATGACCGGAATGGAGGTCTGGCACGCCATCATCCTGGTCACCCTTTTGGCGCTCGCCTACACCGCCATGGGCGGAATGCTCGCCGTCATATGGACAGATGTGTTCCAGGCCATCGTGCTGTTCGGCGGCGCTCTCGTCATCCTGTGGGCACTGCTCGATGCCTCGCCCGTCTCCCCCCTCGAAACCCTCAGCGCCCTGAAAGCCGCGGGCCGCCTCTCCGCCATCGACACCAGCTTCGACTTTACCAAGGTCACCACCATCTGGGCCGGCCTTCTGGCGATGACGGTGTTTCACGTCACGGTCTATGGCGGCAACCAGATGATGGTGCAGCGCACGCTGGGCGCGCGAAGCATCGGCGAAGCCAAGAAAAGCTACATCATGATGGGGTTCGCCGCCTTCCCAATCTATTTCATGTTCTTCCTCATCGGCGTTCTGGCCTGGGGCCATTATGGCGGCCGACCCTTCGATAACCCCAACGAGATCATCCTCACCTTCGCGGGTGAAACCGGTATCCCCGGCCTCCCCGGCCTGCTCGCCGCTGCCGTGCTGGCAGCCTCCATGTCCACGCTCAGCTCCGCCTTCAACTCGATGGCGACAGCCACCACCATCGATTTCTGGCAACGCTTCCTCCGGCCCGGCGCATCAGATGGCGCGCAGCTTGCCGCCACCCGCTGGTTCACGGCCATGTGGGCGGTCCTCATCATCATCCCCGCCATCGCCTACACCCGGTCGGAAGGCTCCATCCTCGAAGTGCTCAGCCGCATCGGCAGCTATTTCGTCGGGGCCAAGCTCGCCATGTACGTGCTGGGCTTCTTCTCGAAGCATATGTCCGAACGCAGCTTGCTCATCGGCGTCGCAGCCGGCTTCATCGCCATCTGGCTCGCCGCCACACAGACAGAGATCGCATGGCCCTGGTATGCCGTCATCGGTTCGGCCGTGAACATCCTCGTTGCGCTCGCCGCCTCGTTCGCCTTCGATCCCCGGCGCGCCGCATGGCCCGCATGGTCCATCCCCGGCCTCCTTGCCAACCGGGCGGGCGATGCCGCGCCCGATGCCGAAGGCTGGCAGACGCTCCCCGGCCAGCTCGACAAGGCCTCCAGGCCCCTTCTCCTCTACTTCGTCGCCACCATTCTCCTCCTCATCGCACTCGAAGCGCTGGTCCCCGTCGCACGCTGACCTGCGCGGCGCCCGCACGAATTGACTTGGAATGCAAAGCCCGCCACAACCCGCCCATGATCAGCCGGACATCCCCGCCTTCAGCAGGCAACTGGACAGCGGACGCCATGGAAGCCCGAGTTGTCCGCTACGCGGATCTCGTCCCCTGCCTCAACGCCTTCGTCGATTCGCGAAACCCCGGCAGCGAGGCGAAGGAAAACTTCACCATCATCGGCCCCGGCGTATCCGAAAACCCGGCCCAGCATGTCCACATTCGCGAACCGCACGGCTTCAACATCGGCGGCGCGCGCCAGCCGCCCAACTGCGTGAATTCGCAGCACAGCCACGAAACGGCGGAAGTCTTCTATATCTTCTCCGGCAAATGGCGCTTCAATTTCGGCGAACATGGCGATGACGTGCAGGTCGAAGCCGGTCCCGGTTCTGTCGGCTCAATTCCCACCGGCATGTTCCGGGGCTTCACCAACGTCGGCGCTACGCCCGGCTTCCTCTGGGTGGTGCTCGGAGGGGATGATCCGGGCAACGTGCTCTGGGCGCCCCATGTGTTCGACATGGCCGAACACTTCGGCCTGAAGCTCCTGGCAGATGGTACTCTCGTCGATACCGTGGCCGGTGAAACCGTGCCCGAAGGCGCAGCCCTTATGCCCCGAACCGGCGCCGGCACAGCCGCCCTCCTGAAAACGCCCCCGCGCGCCGTCGTCGAAGCCTGCTTCATTCTGCCAGAATCAGCCCTGAACCAGCCCCCCGGTCCGCTGGCGGCGCCCGGCATCACCGATGAAGCCCTTATCGGCCCCAAATTTGATCTCTCCCGACCTGATGATCACGGCACAGGCCTTGCAGCCGGCCCCATCGCGTGGAACCATGGCTTCACCATGCGCAGGCTGCACTTCACAAGCGGAACCAGCCGCTGGCACAGCCACGATTGCCCGCAAGTGCTGTTCGTCGGCGAAGGCCTGATCGATGTCGACTGGCCCGACGGCACGCTCCACCTCCAGGCGGGCGATACGTTTACCGTCCCCGTCGGCCTCGATCGCCGCTTCCGCGGCACCGGCACCCTAATCGCCGTTCTCGGCGGCAACCAGCCGACCACCCCGACATGGCGGTCCTGAAAACACCTCCGGGAATGCCGGAATGACCTTCCCGGAACCCGCAGGAGCCGGCTGCACGGTTCCGGGCCTTTGGGGCCGCGATATCGCAGAAGCCCTCGCGCCCCGCCCCGGTCGCAACCAGCCCCTGCGGGGCTTCGATCAGGGCTATTCCGATATCGTCCACTACATCCTGCGCTGCACCCACCGCATATGGGAACAGAAGGACCTCGGCCTCATCGCCACCCATTACAGCCAGGATTGCCCCATCTGGCTTCTCTCCGGCCCCGCTGCCGGGTTTGCCGGCGTCATCGCCAGCACCACCTGCACGCTGGCCGCCTTCCCGGATCGCACGCTGATCGGCGATGCCGTCATCTGGTCGGGCAACGAACGGGAAGGCTATCTCTCCAGCCACCGCCTCACCAGCACCGCCACCCACCATGGTGCGGGCGAATTCGGCCCCCCATCGGGCAAAGCCATCCAGTTCCTGACCATCGCCGATTGCCTGTGCCGCGCCAACGAAATCGTCGAGGAATGGCTGGTGCGGGATAACAGCCACATCGCCCTGCAACTCGGCCTCAGCCCCGCCGGCCTCGCCCGCGCGCAGGCCGATGCCGATACGCCCGGCGGTGCAGCCGCCACATGGTGGGCCGCCGAAATCGATCGCGTCCGCGCAGCACCCGAAACCACCTTCCCGGACAAACCCATGCCGTCACCACAAGCCGCGCCAGGACGCTTCGCCACCTGGTTCTTCGATACCATCATCAACCATCGCCGCCTCGGCCACGCGCGTACCGCCTACGCCGCCTCGGCCTGGCTGCACGCGCCGGGCGGCCGCCGCCTGTTCGGGCACGGCGAAATCATCGGCTGGCTGGCGGCCCTGCTGGGCAGCTTCGGCGGCGCGCGCGCCGTCATCGATCACATCGCCCACCAGCCCGTCAGCGAAAACCCCGCCGATGGCACCGACATCGCTGTCCGCTGGACCATGGCCGGCCGCCACGATGGCCCCGCCCTCTATGGCCCGCCGTCGGGCCGGGGTGTGGTCATCCTGGGCGTCACCCACTGGCGCGTCGCGCAAGGGCGCATCACCAACGAGTGGACCGTGTTCGACGAGATCGCCGTGCTCCGCCAGACCATGCAAAACCAGACTTTTCAGGGCCAGACCTTTCCGGGCAGACCCGCGTGACCGATTTTGCCGCCGCCCTCCGGGCAGCCCTGCTGGATGGCAATCTCGCCCCGTTCGCCGCAACGCTCCTCCACCGCGCCCAGCTGGAAGATGGCCTGTCTCTCGCCATCGGCCGCGATGCCATCGTCGCTGAAACCCTCGCGCTCGCCGCCGCCTTCTCGAACCGCGCCCTCCCCGGCCTCGTCAGCTTCGGCAGCGGCCGCTGGCGCTTCGTCGGCCTCCGCCTAACCGGAACGCTGCACGGCCCGGTCGGCCCGGTCGTTGCACTCGAACCACAGCCCGCAACCTTCATCCGCCACCTCTGGCTGGATACCGAAGGCGGCCGCGGAACCCGGATCATCAGCGTTTCGGGCTGGGCCGGCCTCCCCGGCTCACAGGCCGAACGATGGGGCGCCAGCCACCCGGCCCACCGCCCGCTCGGCGAACTCCGCAGCGGCCGCGCCCAGCTTCAGGCCGCAACAAACGCCACCGCCCCGCTGGCAGACCGGATCATCGCCGATCTCAATGCCCGCACCCTGAACACAGGTCCGGCTACATGGCAGGGCCCAGATGATCATGGCAGTGCGGAGGATGACGTCACCGGCGATGCCCGGCGCGACTGGTGGCTCAGCCTCTTCGCCCGCGTGCCGGATGCCCATCTCACGCTGGAAGCCAGCATCGAAGAAGGGTCCACGCTCCTCCTCCTCTGGCGCCTCCAGGGCCATATCAACAGCCGCCGCTTCAATCTGCCGGGCAGCACCATCCTCGGCATCGCCGATGGCCGGGCCCAGTCCGAAACCGTCGCGTTCGATGAACTGGCGCTCGCCGCCACGGCGCACCGCCCCTTTCACCCGGAATGATCGCGAAATCCGCCGATGCGTTCGAGGTGGTCGACGCCCACCATCATCTGTGGTCCCTCTCCGCCGTCTCCTATCCCTGGCTCATGGCCAGCGGCGTCCGCCGCTTCTTCGGGGATCCAGAGCCCATCCAACGCGATTATCTGCTCAGCGATTTCCGGGCCGACCACGGCACCGCAGACGTCACTGCATCGGTCCACATCCAGGTCGGCGCAGCAGACCCGCTGGCCGAAACCCGCTGGCTCGCAGCCCATGCACAAGAAGCCCGCTGGCCCATGGCCATCGTCGCCGCAGCAGATCTCACCGCCCCGGATCTCGAAAGCAACCTCGATGCCCTCACCGATGCCGCCGAAGGTCGCCTTCGCGGAATCCGCCAGATCGTCGCCCGCCACCCCAGCGAAGACGGGCCCACCCCCGGCGCGCTCCTTGGTGATCGGGCCTTCGCGCGCGGCCTCGAAGCGCTCGCCCGCCGCAGCCTCAGCTTCGATCTCCAGCTCACAGCGCCGCTCCTGCGCCGCGCCGCAATCCTGTTCAGCGCCATCCCCGGCCTGCGCACAGCGCTGTGCCATTGCGGCAGCCCCTGGAGTCGCAGCACCGCGGCCATGGTCGAATGGGAACAGGGCCTCGCCGCCTTCGCCGAAGTCCCGGGTGCCGTCGCCAAGATCTCGGGCCTCGGCATGCTCCGCCCCGGCAGCAGCGCAGCCCGCCTCATCGCCACCATGCAGCGCCACTTCCCGGCAGACCGGCTGATGTGGGGCAGCAACGTGCCCGTCGATGCGCTCGCCCGCCCCTGGCGCACCCTCCTGGAAGAAGCCGCCAGCCGCATTCCCCTACAAAGCCGGCAATCCATCTTCGCCGATACCGCAAGGCGCTTTTACCGCCCCTGAAGCATTACTCCGTCAGCCACGAACGGCAGCCCCCAGCGATGCAGCGCCCGTCAACAGGAAATCATGGTCCGATTGCAGCAGGAACAGGCTCGCACCCGCCGCCTTCCACTGCGCCACATCGGCAACGCGCGGCAGGAACATGCCGGTCGCCACGCCTGCCGCCTTCCCGGCCGCCACGATCCGCGAAACCGCAGCCACCACGCGCGGGTCATCCGGCGTCTCGGCTCCAAGGGAAACGGTCAGGTCGGCCCGCCCGATGAACAGGCAGTCGATACCGGGCACCGCTGCAATGGCATCGATTGCCTCCACGGCTTCCCCGTCCTCGATCTGCGCCACCACGGTCACGGCTGCGGCATTGGCCCTGTGCACGGCCATCCCCAAAGACGTGTACCGCGCAGACCGGGAGCTTCCGGCATAGCCCCGCCCGCCGGGCCGGTAATGGCAGGCCAGCACGGCGTCGCGCGCCTCGTCGGCAGACCGGATGTGCGGCAGGATAACCCCCGTCGCCCCGCAATCCAGCGCATTCAGGATATTCGCGTGTCCCGCATCCGCCGGCCGCACCAGCACCGGCTTCCCCCCGGCCCGCGCGGCCAGCAGGCAAAGGTCCAGGGCCGCCCGGTCGAACGGCGCATGCTCGGCATCCAGCACCAGCACATCCAGCCCGGTCAACGCCAGCACCTCCACCACATGGGGATGCGGCGTCTTCACCCAGGTCCCGGCCAGCGTCTCGCCGGCCCGCAACCGTGTCCGAAAGTCGCTCATGGCGTCATCCCGAACGGCTTGCCCGCCAGCTCCGCGCCCTCGGCCAGCGTCTTCAGCTTGGCCCACACGATGGCAGGGTCCACCGCCCCGAATCCGGCAAAGGTCGAAAACCCGCAATCAGTCCCCGCAATCACCCGCTCGCGCCCGAACAGTCCGGTGAATCGGTCGATCCGTTCCGCCACCACGCGCGGATGCTCTATGAAGTTGGTCGTGCTGTCGATCACGCCGGGAATCAGCACCTTCTCGTCCGGAATGTCGGCCGCCATCTCGCGGAAATAGTTCCAGTCATGGGCATGGCGCGGGTTCGATGTCTCGAAAAGCAGCCCGGCGGGCTTGGCCTGCATCAGCGTCGGCAGAATCACCCCCATCTCCACGTCGCAATGGTGCGGCCCCTCGTAATTGCCCCAGCACACATGCATCCGAACGCGGTCGGCGGGCACGTTGCGCAACGCATGGTTCAGAACCGCCACATGGCGGCCGATCCGCTCCAGATACGCGGCGTCGCTCCGATCCTTGTACATCATGTGCCGGCCCAGCCCCAGGTCGGGGCTGTCCAGCTGCAAGATCAGCCCGGCTGCCACGATCGCTTCATATTCCGGCCGCATCGCCTCCGACAGGGCCTCCAGATAGGCATCGTCATCGGCGTAGAAATCATTGGGCTGGAACAGCGCGATCACACCGGGCGATGCTGCATTCATGAACGCGCCCGTCGCCGGCGGCGTCGCGTCCAGCGCTGCTTGCAGCCGCCGGATGTCATCCTCCAGCGGCACCAATGTCAGCGGTGCAACCGCCGCGACGCAGCGCGGCCGCCGATAACTCGGTGTGCCGCCGCCCTTGGCCTGCCGCTCCAGGAACGATGGAAACGCCTCCAGATCGGCCGGCGGCGTGCGAGGGCTGTCGCCATCGAAACCGGTGATGCGGTCCTTGATATAGGTCGCATAGCTGATCTTCGACATCTCGCCGTCCGAAACCAGCGTGATCCCGGCCGCCACCTGCAACCGCACGGCCTCGGCAACCGCGTCCCCGACCACCGCGTCGAACAGCGCCGCATCCACCGCAGCACCCGCCTCGGCGGCAAACAGAAGGTCCGTCACCGCCCCTGATCGCGGCAGGGATCCGACATGGGTCGTCTGGATTGCCGTCATCGTCGATCGCCCTCCCTAATCATTCCGGATCACTATCATCGGCCCCGGGGCCTGTCATCTTGTCCGGCGCCGCCCCGGTGCCCTGTCGCAAGGCATAGCGTGTCCAAACTGCCGCAATGCGCCACAAAAAAGACTTCGAATGCAAAAAAAGCCGTGGCGCACCCCTGCCCTTTCATGACAGGTGCGTCTCATTCGCACGGAAGGCCCTGAAGCAGGGCGTCGGCGGCGCGGTCAAACGCACAAGTTCAAGCTTCCGGCTGACAAGGCTTATGGTCCGCCGCCGCTAAGGGATACTTTCATGCGCACCTACCTGCTGACCACCGCGGCCATCCTGGCCTTCCCGGCAATCGCCCCGTCGATGGCTCTGGCGCAAACCGCCCCGGCAGCCGATTACGCCTTCGAAGACGATATCGTCGTCACCGCCCAGAAGCGCGAGCAAAGCCTTCAGGATGTGCCGCTGTCCATCACCGCCATCAGCGGCGATCAGCTGTCCCAGCGCGGCATCAACGATGTCTCCACCCTCAACACCTCGGTCCCCGGCCTCAATTTCGGCCAGTCCGGCACCGATGCCCGTCCGGCGATCCGCGGTGTCCGCACCGAAGAGGTCGATGCCGCCAACGATCCCACCATCGGCTTTTTCGTCGATAGCATCTACAAGCCCCGCACCTCGCAGGCGCTCGCGGCCTTCGTCGATCTGGAACGTGTCGAAGTGCTGCGCGGCCCGCAGGGCACGCTCTTCGGCCGCAACACCTACGGCGGCTCGATCAACCTCATCTCCAGGCTTCCCGATGATGCGTTCGGCGGCTCGGGCTCGATCCGCTACGCCAGCTTCAACGACATCCGCCTCGAAGGCGTCATCAATGTCCCGCTGGGCACCAGCACCGCACTCCGCGTCGTCGGCATGTGGCAGCAGTCCGATGGCTTCGTGAACGTCCTTCCCTCGCGCACGCCCACTGGTGGCCAGGCCGAAGATTTCAACGATAACGATCAATGGTATGTCCGCGGCACGCTGCGCCACGATTTCACCGATGATGTGCAGCTCATCGTGCGCGCCAGCCACTGGGCGCAGGATGGCACCGGCGCCGGCGGCTTCGGCTATGCCAACGTCGGCACGCTCCGCGCAACCCAGGGCGCAACGCCTGGAACGGCCACCGGCATCCAGGATCTGGGCGGCTTCCTCGATCGCAACAATACGCGCACGGGCGCAACCCCGGGCCCATCGGATCAGGATCCCTACAACGTCTACCGCAACACGGATTTCACGCGCGAAACCCGCGAGACGACCGTGAACGCAGAGCTGTCGGCCACACTCGGGCCGATCCGCTTCAAGTCCATCACCGGATATGCCGATTTCACCTCCTACCGGCAAAGCGACGAGGACTTCTCCGAAACCTTCGGCACCCTGCTCGAGCTGGAAACCGGCTCGGAAAGCTTCAGCCAGGAAATCCAGTTCCTCTCGGAATATGAAAGCCCGCTCCAGTGGATCGCCGGCTTCTACTATTTCAACGAAAAGGTCGTTGAGGATTTCTTCTTCCGCAATCCCGTCAATCCCAATGCCTTCACCTTCCGGCAGGATGTGAAGACAGACAGCCTCGCCGCCTTCGGCCAGGCAGACTGGAAAGTCGCCGACAACATCACCATCGTGCTCGGCGGCCGCTACACCTGGGATATCAAGCGCTTCGTTTATGAAAGCCCGGTCGGCGCACCAGATCTCCGCCCCGACAAGGCGGAGTTCGCGAAGTTCACCTGGCGCGCCGGTGTGAACATCGATCTCACGCCCGATAACCTGCTCTACGCGTCCGTCTCCACCGGCTTCCGCTCGGGCGGCTTCAACAACGGCGGCAACCCGCCAGTTCCATCCTACGGCCCGCAGACCGTCACCGCCTACGAAGCCGGCATCAAGAACAGCTTCCGCTCGGCCGGCATCACCCTCAACCTCGCGGGCTTCTACAACGATTACAACGATATCCTCGCAAACACCTTCGTCGATATCCCGGGCACCACCACCACCGTCGTCGCCCGCTCCAACGCCGGCGAATCCCGCGCCTATGGTCTCGAAGCCGAATTCACCTGGCGCCCGGTCGAAGGCCTGCTGATCGATGCCAACGGCACCTGGCTCAACGCCCGGTTCGATTCCTTCTCGGCCACCAGGCCGCTGGCCCAGGCAACCGGCTTCACGCTGGTTCCCGGCACCACCAACCAGCTCAATCTCTCCGGCAACAAAATCCCGCTGTCGCCCGAATTCACGGTCTCGCTGGGCACCAGCTACCGGTTCGATCTCGGCAGCGCGGGCTCCATCACGCCGAACGCCCGCTTCTTCTGGTCCGACAGCTATTTCGTCAACGAATTCAACTACGATGCCGGAATAGACGGCCGCGATGTCGGCAAGCAGAGCAGCTACACCCGCACCGATCTCAGCCTCACCTGGATGTCGGAAGGGGATCGCTTTATGATGCAGGGCTTCGTCCAGAACCTCGAAGACAAGGCCATCCTCAACCGCTCCGTCATCGGCGGCCAGGGTGCCATCTTCCAGAACTTCGCGCCTCCGCGGATCTTCGGCATCAAGGGCGGCTTCAACTTCTAAAGCATGGTCTGGTGGAGGTGGAGTCACCTGCACCGGAACCCCAAGCGGGAAACCAGGAGGACAGAGCGGCCGGCTCCCGAAAGGGGGCCGGCCGGACCGTTTCACGCGCTCAGGTAACCGCCCGCCGCGCTCGATGGGCATCTTCGTCCCAAAGCCGCCCCCCCAGCACGTCCGCCAGCGCGCGCCCGGCCCGCACCACTTCGCCAAATCGAAGTGTCAGCGGTGAAAAGCCGAATCGTGCCCCGTTCGGCTCACGATAATCCCCAACCACGCCCCGCGCGATCATCGCCTGCACCACGGCATAGGCTTGCGGGTGGGAAAAGGTCACGTGCCCACCCCTCGAAACCGCATCCCCCGCACGCGGCGATTCAATCTGCACGTCCGGGTCGCCGATGGCATCGAGGCAATCGATGAACAGGTCCCCCAGCGCCTGCGCCTTGGCTGCCGCCGGCGCAATCCCGGCCTCGGCTGCAATCGAAACCCCGCATTCCAGCGCCGCCATCGCCAGGATCGACGGCGTCCCCGAAAGCAGCCGCGTCACCCCCGGCGCCGGCCGATACCCGTCTTCGAAGGCAAAGGGCGCGGCATGGCCCATCCACCCGGAAAGCGGCTGCGAAAGCCCGGCCTGGTGGCGCTGGGCCACATAGGCAAAGGCCGGCGCGCCCGGCCCTCCGTTCAGATATTTGTATCCGCACCCGACCGCAAAATCCGCCCCGCATCCGGCAAGATCGACCGCAACCGCTCCCGTCGAATGCGAAAGATCCCACAGCACCAGCGCCCCGGCATCGCGCGCACCAGCGGTCACGCCCGCCATATCCCACAGCGCTGCAGATCGGTAATGCGCATGGGTCAACACCAGCACCGCCACATCGGGCCCCAAAGCCGCCACAACGTCGCCACGCGGCACCACACGCAGCTCGGCCCCCGCCATCCGGGCAACGCCCTCCAGAATATACACGTCGGTCGGGAAATTTCCCGCCTCGGTCAGGATCGCGCGCCTACCCCTGTTTGCCTGCAAGCCCGCCATCGCCAGCTTGAACAGGTTCACCGAAACGCTGTCGCACGCGATCACGCTGTCAGGTTCGGCCCCGATCAGCGGCGCCAGCAACGCGCCGATCCGCTGCGGCGCACCGATCCAGTCCGCGCCGTTCCAGCTGCTGATCAGGTCGCGGCCCCACTCCCCCTCAACCACGGCCCGCATCCGCTCGACCGTCGCGTGCGGCAGCAGGCCCAGCGAATTCCCGTCCAGATAGATCATGCCATCGGGCACCCGGAACCTGCTACGAAACTGCGCCAGCCGGTCCCGTTCGTCCAGCGTCGCGGCCCGTGCCGCCAGGGTGCCCCATTTCATCGCGCCACCTTGCCCGCCGCCGCCATTGGCGTCAAAGTCGTTGCTCGTGAACCTCGCGGAGAAACGTCTTGGCCAGCCCGATCGCTACCGCTCTTGCCGCCGCCCTCATGGTCGTGCTGGCAACACCGGCCCCCCTGGTGGCACAGACTGCCACGGATGCAGACCTCATCGCCCTCGTCCGCGCGGCCGTAAAGGCAGAAGACAGCGGCGAACCCGATGCGGAACGCTTCTACGCCCCGGTCCAGTCCATCACCGATGCGATCCATCCCTTCCACTGGCATGGCCCCGATGCCCATAAGCGCTGGCTCGAAGCGGTCGCCAGGGATTTCGAAACCCGCAACCGTGCCAACGGCAGCCTCACACTGGCCGAGCCGACCACCGTTCGCATCGGCAACGCCAGCGCCTATCTCGTCTTCCCGGCCAGCTTCGCCTTCACCGAGGGCGAAGCGCTGCGCACCCAGCCCGTCACCACCACCGTCACGCTGGTGAAGCAGGAAGGCCAGTGGAAGATCAGCAGCTGGACCTGGAGCGGCCCGAACTGACCATCGAATAGCGCCTGCCGCGTCAATCCGCCCGGCAGGCAACCAGCGCCAGCCATGCCAGGGTCCGCTGGCCGCTGCCCTGCCGTTCGCCCTTTCGTTCAGAGCGGAACAGAGATAGAACAAAAACCATGCTTACCCATATTTCCGTCCGCGGCGCGCGCGAGCACAACCTGAAGTCGGTGGACATCGATCTCCCGCGTGACAAGCTCATCGTCATCACCGGCCTCTCGGGGTCCGGCAAATCCTCGCTCGCCTTCGATACCATCTACGCCGAAGGCCAGCGCCGCTACGTCGAATCACTGTCCGCCTACGCCCGCCAGTTCCTCGAACTCATGCAAAAGCCCGATGTCGATCACATCGAAGGCCTCTCGCCTGCCATCAGCATCGAGCAGAAGACCACCAGCCGAAACCCGCGCTCCACCGTGGGCACCGTCACCGAAATCTACGATTACATGCGCCTGCTCTGGGCCCGCGTCGGCGTCCCCTACAGCCCCGCAACCGGCCTCCCCATCACAGCGCAAACCGTCAGCCAGATGGTCGACAGGGTCCTCGCCCTCCCCGATGGCACGCGCATCATGCTGCTGGCCCCGGTCGTGCGCGGCCGCAAGGGCGAATACCGCAAGGAAATCGCCGAATGGAAACGCTCAGGCTTCCAGCGGATCCGAATCAACGGCGAAATCCATGATATCGAGGACGCCCCCACGCTCGACAAGAAATACAAGCACGACATCGACGTGGTGGTGGATCGGCTCGTCGTCCGCACCGACGTCGCCGGCCGCGCCGATTTTTCCGCAAGGTTGGCCGAATCCTTCGAAACCGCGCTCAAGCTCGCCGATGGCCTCGCCACCGTCGATCTCGTCGATGGCCCGCCGGCAGACAGCACACGCACGGACGTCACGCTCACATTCTCGGAAAAATTCGCCTGCCCCGTCTCCGGCTTCACGCTCCCCGAAATCGAGCCCAGGCTCTTCTCCTTCAACGCCCCGCAAGGCGCATGCCCCACCTGCAACGGCCTTGGCGAAAAGCTCTTTTTCTCGCCCGATCTCGTCGTCCCCAACGAAGGCGTCTCGCTGAAGGAGGGCGCCGTCGTCCCCTGGGCCAAATCCTCCCCACCCAGCCCCTATTACATGCAGGTCCTCGCCAGCGTCGTGAACGCGCTCGGCGGCAGCCTCACCCAGCCCTGGGCCGCGCTCCCGGAAGAAACCCGCCACGCCATCCTCTACGGCACCAAAGGCAAACCCATCGCCCTCGTCTTCGAAGACGGCCGCAAGCGCTACGAAGTGCAAAAGCCGTTCGAAGGCGTCATCGCCAACCTCGACAAGCGCTTCCGCGATACCGAATCCGCCTGGATGCGCGAAGAACTCGGCCGCTATCAGGCATCCGCCCCGTGCGAAGCCTGCAACGGTGCCCGCCTGCGCCCCGAAAGCCTCAGCGTGAAGATCGCCGGCGAACATATCAGCCAGTCCACCCACCGCTCCGTCGCCGAATCGGCAGACTGGTTTGGCAATCTCGCCGCCGTCCTCACCCCCAAGCAGAACGAAATCGCCGCCCGGATCCTGAAGGAAATCAACGAACGCCTCGGTTTCTTGTGCAACGTCGGCCTCGGCTACCTCAGCCTCGATCGCACGTCGGGCACGCTGTCCGGCGGCGAGTCGCAGCGCATCCGGCTCGCCAGCCAGATCGGCTCGGGCCTCTCCGGCGTCCTCTACGTCCTCGACGAGCCCAGCATAGGCCTGCACCAGCGCGACAATGATCGCCTCCTCGAAACGCTGAAACGCCTGCGCGATCTCGGCAACACCGTCCTCGTGGTCGAACACGACGAAGACGCCATCCGCCAGGCCGACCACATCGTCGACATGGGCCCCGGTGCCGGCAAACTCGGCGGCAGCGTCGTCGCCCAGGGCAGCCTGCAGGATATCCTCGATCATCCCCAAAGCCTCACCGGCGATTACCTGTCGGGTCGCCGTTGCGTCCCCCTGCCCGCCAAACGCCGCAAGGGCTCGGGCAAGAAACTCACCGTCACCGGCGCCCGTGCCAACAACCTCCAGAACGTCACCGCCGCCATCCCGCTCGGCACCTTCACCTGCGTCACCGGCGT
>Ga0335395_10000634_pt1 | contig 22068 bp, 16 predicted proteins | sample MAT02_FD_205744 | JGI IMG/M metagenome (GOLD analysis project Ga0335395, IMG submission 205744) | Freshwater microbial communities from Lake Fryxell liftoff mats and glacier meltwater in Antarctica - MAT-02 (spades assembly) (version 2) ...
AGTCTCAATTACAACAAACTGAAGGTTTATTAGAAGAAATTCAAGTCCAATTTTACCAATCTCAAGTTGAATTACAACAAGCTCAAGTTGAATTAGAACAATTCCAATCTCAGATCGAACAGAGCCATAGAGAAATAGAACAGATTAAATGCCAGGTGGAGGAGACCGAAACTCTTTTACAACAATCCCAATCTCAGTTGCAACAAACAGAGTCACTATTAGAAATATCTATATCTCAGTTGTTGGAGACAAAAGCAGAACTGGAAATATCTCAAAGTCAACACAATGCAAATCAGAGAAAATTCAAGAGACTGGGGTCTCAATATCACAAAATTCAAGAAGAACTGGAACAATCCCAGTTTCAACAACATAAGAAAGAAGTATTATTATTGGAGGAGTATGAGTTGGAAATCCAGCATCTACAAATAAATTTAGAGAGCAAGGTTTCCCAACTTGAAAGCATGCAGAGAAAATTAGAGGATTCTGATTATAAAATCTACCAAATTCAGTCTCAAATAGAGCGATTGGAGTTTCAGCAAGCAGCAATTAACACCAATGGAGACAGCAAGAGCCACTACAGACTATTAGTATGGGATGCTTGGTATGCTTATCATAATTGCGCTACGATCAAAATGGAAGACAGCCTAAAACAATCATTAAAATGTTCGCCTTTCTCACCCACAGATACAGTCAGTAACTGGCTAGAGAGCTTTACTAAATTTTCGGCAGACAAAGGTCATAATTTAGATATTCTTGATCTGACTGACTTAGCCGAGTGGAAACGGTTAATGCGTTTGGTAACAAGCATTAAAGCTGTAGCCGTCAAGTCTTAAAAAAATCAAAATCCAGCAAGTACAGGAGATCCAAGCGTGAGTAACTTATCATTGTCGTCAGACGTAGAATTAATCTCAGTCCATATCCCTAAAACAGCAGGTTCTACTTTTGGTAGGCTGGTTTTACCAAAAATCTATCCGGCATATCAGATTTTGTATGACTATGATAATTTATCCATAAATACACTTATACAAAAAGGCTTGCTTACAAAAGAAACTAGGGTAATTCACGGTCATTTTCCATCTAAAAAGTATAAGGAATATTGCTCTAATGCCAAAATGGTGATTTGGCTGAGGAACCCTATTCTTTTATTAATTTCTGTATATTATTTTTGGTTTAGCTTTACGGATAATTTTTTCGATGAAACACATCGATACATAGTAACCAACAAACTGGGATTTGATGAATTTTTGGAATATCAATCAGGCAACAATGTTTCTAAATATTTTATTGAATCACTAAAATTAACTGATTTTTATTTTGTAGGCATTCAAGAGTTTTTCATGGATGATTTAAACGAACTGAAAAATAAATTAAATTGGCCAATGATTAAAATTGACACAGCAGCAAATCGCAATGCTTATCAAAATTACAAAGAGAAGGTAATTGATATTCTAAATAACCAATCTATGATTGAAAAAATAGTTTCTTTAAACAGTACAGATATTAATATGTATACAGAAGCGTTAAGGTTGAGAACTAAGCGGAAAGAATTGTCAAATTGTATAGAAATGTACCAACTATCCTTGAAAGAGTCGCAATTGAGATATGATTTTTATCAGCAATACAAGTTAAGTCAGACCAATAATTTGTCTATTGACGACAGACTAAATATACCATGATTAAAGCAAGAATGTTTGAGTTTACGCAAATACTTGATGGTATTTTAAGACTTAAAATAGAAAGCAGATTGATACCTTAAATAGCTTCATTGTCACAATTAAGATGTATTAATTTGTTCAAAAATTAACAGCAAATAAAAGGAAAGGATCAACGAAGATGACGAAACACACTTTAATCGAAATTCAGGAAGTTGTAAACTTCTCCATAAACGAGCCAGAATTTCTGTGGGGCTTTAATATAGACAGTCCATACAATTTATACACAACAGATAAATATGAGATTTTGTTATCGGGCTGGATACTCGGTAAAAAAACTCAAGTAGTATCTATCGAGGTAATCAGCGACGGGAATGTAATACAGATAATTCCCGTCAGTTATCCACGTCCAGATGTTGCTCAAATCTATGCTGAGGCTTCTCATGCTGACACCACTGGTTTTGTAGCACAAGTAGGAGTAAATGAACTGCCAACGGAGGTTGAGTTATTACTCCAATCTGTTTTCTTGGATGAAACTCGTTTGTCAATCGGCAAGGTAAAATTCAAAAAGAAACGTCCATTCTTAGAGCAAATAAAGGAAGATTTAGAGCGGTCAAAAACACGAATACAGAAGATTGCAGTCAAACTAGAACCTCATGATAATCACATTAAACCTCAGACAGGTATTACTTGGAAAAGCTCCAACGACTCGATTCTGATTCCCAAGAATATAAAGAATTTAGATCCTCAAAAGACTTTGATTAAAGCCTTTGCGGATGGGCATTTTTACTCTCCCATTATAAACACAGTAGAGCTTGAAGAAGCTGAAGCTAGAATTTGGTCAGATTCAAATGAAATTCTAGGAGTCGATTTTAATGACCCAAATCACCATATTTTACTATCTGAGGTATTCCCAAAATACTTAGAAGATTATGATTATTCTTGGGATTCAGTTGATGAAACAACGTTTTATGTCAACAATGGACAATTTGGCTGGTGTGATTCCAGAATTCTGTTTTCTATGCTTCGGCATCTAAAACCAAAACGTATAATTGAAATAGGATCAGGTTATACTTCCTTATTGACTGCGGATGTCAATCGGCGATTCTTTAAAAAAGAATTAGAATTCACCTGTATAGAGCCTTATCCAAGTGAATTTTTGTTAAAAGGTGTTTCTGGTATTAGCTGTCTGATTCCTGAAAAAGTAGAAAATTTACATCTGTCTACTTTTTCCAATTTACAAAGTGGAGATATTTTATTTATTGACTCTTCTCATGTTTCAAAAACAGGTAGCGATGTAAATTATCTCTTCTTTGAAGTTATTCCTAGACTACCAGAGGGAGTGTTAATTCATATTCATGACATTTTTTTACCCGCTGAGTATCCGAAAACATGGATTCTGAATGAAGGTCGTAGCTGGAATGAACAATACCTTGTACGAGCTTTACTGATGTACACTCAGGGATTTGAAGTCGTTTTTGGCAGTGCCTATTCTTTCTATAAACATCCTGAATTGCTTAAGAAAGTTTTACAAAATCATCTACAATTAGGTGGTAGTCTCTGGTTGCGAAAAAAATAAGTATACACTACAAAAAGTACATTTTTTGTACAACAATCCTAAGCATTATGTACAGCCCCAAGACAGATTTTAAATTTGCTTCGGGGTATAAATTACTATGAAGTACGAAACTGATGGGTGACAACCCGTCAGAATATTAAGCTTGTGAACCACAGCTATACGACATTCCCTTGGGGAATGTCTTGCACATAGTCTCCTTACAGCCTTGACGGTTGCTATGACTTTTTATGATTCTGCTAGGGAGAGAACTTCAAATTAATTGCTCGTTGAAAAATTAAAAATTTATATTCTCACCCATGTTAATTATATCTGAAATTAATTGTTGCCATTCCTTAGAATTACTCAGAACATAAGTATCAAATTTCATCCCTTTTTCTTCCGAAAATGCAGTAAAAGTTTCTAACCAGTTTAAAATAGTTTCCGTTAACGAGAAATGCGTATATTGTAAGGATTTTCGTAAGTATTTAGCCATTGTACTTAAATTATAATTTTGATGGGCATACCAAGCTTCACATACTAAGAAACTGTACAGTAGATTATTTTGTAAATCGTTTTTTCTGGATCTTAATTGCTGAGTTCTTAATTGTCCCAAATGTTCCTGAGAATGATTTAACTCAGACTGAGCTTGCTGAACCTGCTGCTGAAGCTGCTCATTGTCTATTTGCATCTGCTGAATTATCGCAAATAATTGCTCTAGCTCAGCCTTCATTAAGTTACGAACTTCCTTTCCAAACTGTTGTTGAATCTGTTGATTTGCTATAGAATATGAGGGACTATATAACATCTTTGCTCTTAATATGTGATTGTCTAGTGCATTTATCAAACCTAGATTAGTGTAAGATGCCTGCTTAGGATGAATGCGAAATTTTACGAGAAATTTGTCTACGAAACCAATTTTACACTGGCACATAATTCTAAACCACATATCCATATCTAAGGTCTGATATAGATCCGAGTCAAATAGTCCTACTTTCTCAAAAATTTGCTTTCTAAGTAGTACGTTGCTTGGTTCTCCAATCTTATTTAAAGGAGATTTAAAAAAATCAGAATGTGCTAGAAGTTCAGACCCTACATTAACTGACCTCATTTCTGACCAAGCTTTATGTACATTTTTAGCGTATCGATACACATCCATACAACCTGGATCGTGTTCAGCCGTTTTCGTCAAGATTAGTTCACGAGGACAAAAAACTAAGCCAATTTCTGCATCCTGTTCAGCTAAGTCAACCATCTCTGCTATACATTCTGGTTCTAATAAATCATCTTGAAATAAAAATTTTATATACTTACCTCTAGATTGAGCGATACAGAAATTCCAATTTTGAGCTATTCCATAACGTTCATGTTGAAATAGAAAAAAGTTCTTATTTAAAAATCTTTTCTGGAAAGAACTAACTATTTGAACTGTATTGTCATTAGAAGCATCGTCTGAAATAATTACCTCTATGCAAGTGTATGTTTGAGCTAACACACTTTCTAAGGCTTCTGTAATAAATTCTTCACCATTGTAAGTAGGAATGCAGATCGAAACAAGTGGCAAAGGTTCACTAATTGTTGATTTAGTTACTTCACTTTTCTTTTTTTCTGATTCACTTTTGACGGCTACAATTAAATCTTGACCAGTAGAGGCTGGTTGCCTACCACACCAGCTTCCATAATGAATAGGTTGTATTATGCTTAGTCTGAATTTTTCATAAAGATTCTGAATGAAATTCTCATTATAAGCAACAGCAGCTTCAGGAAGATTAGCATCTTGAACAGCGTAATACCCATACTTGTATTTAAAGCTTAATTGATAACCTTGCTCAACCAAGTTATTGGAACTCATCTTTATAAGACTGAGTGATTCTTCATTCAACAAAAATACAGTAATAAGACATCTCCCTCCTACTTTCAGCACTCTTGCAATTTCTGATAAATAATGCTCTAAATCATTAGGTTGCATATGAGTGAAGATAGAAGTTAGAAATACAACGTCGAAAGATTCATTTTGGTAAGGGAATTTATAATCTGATGCTTGTATTATTCCTTGTGGATTATACCTCTTGCTGTAAATATCAGATACTTGGAACTTAAAATTAGGGTGTTGGCAACTGATATTTTGCTGACACCAAGTAATGGATGGTGTATGAATATCAAATCCTTCATAACTGCCTTCACTCCCTAAATACTTTGTCAGTGGTAAAGCTACTCGACCACATCCGCATCCTACATCTAGAACTCTACCATTTGGCTTCAACTCTCCAAGATTTACTAAATGTCTCAAAATATCATTCCCAATTGCCTTGAAATCACCACTGCCCACATGATGCATAAGTTCTTGTGGGGGCATTAGTTCATCTTCAACTTTTAGTTGCTTCGTATCTTCTCTCATTTTTTGCTCTTCTTGCATACTTCCTACTCTCAAAAATACTTTTGGATTTTGCACTAATCTATATCAGAATTTACATGGATCAACTCAACTCAACTTAAGCTTAACTTAATTTTTCCATGACTTTAGCCAGCAGGACTTGCACATACTCAGGGGTATAAGGAGTAAGAGCTTGTTGAGAATTCTTAGATAATTTATCCCACAACTGCTCATTTGTATAAAGGCGAACAATTTGTGAGGCAAAGTCATCCGCCGTATCAGCTATTAATACACTTTTATCATGTATTAATCCCATCCCTTCAGCACCAACTTTAGTAGAAACTACTGGTAATTGATACTCGAAGCTTTGCCCAATTTTTCCTTTCATACCTGCACCATATCTCAGTGGAGCGACAAAGACTTTATGACTCAAAAAGAAAGAGCTAACATCTTTAACATAACCTGTGACGATTACTTTGTCAATATTGTCAATAGCTAGCTGTTGAACTGCTAATGGTGGATGACTACCCAGCAACACAACTTTTACGTTTGGTAGATGTACCCATACTTTTGGCATAATCGATTTACAGAGCCATTCTACAGCATCAATGTTTGGTAAATGCTTATAGCCACCTATAAACAAGATATCTTGACGTTCTTGAAAATTTTTCCCTACTACTTCATTTTGTTGATGAATATTGGGTATAACAGCTACCTTACTGATTGATTGATCCAATAAGATAGTTTTTTCTACTTCCGTCACTGTAACAGTTAAGTCTGCAAAACTGGCTGCACTTAATTCCAGTTCTTGTGTACCTTGGCACTCTCTTGCTTGTTCATCTTTTTCTTGAGAAATAGGTAACAATTCCCATAATCTTTTGAGCCTGACATAATGTAAGTCTACAGTGTCATATATGATTTTGATATTCGCGTTATAATTTCGGATCATGCTTGCATACTTTTGATTAAGTCCTGGACGACAAATCCAAGCAAAATTTACCAATGGCAGTCTCTCTTTTATTTGCTCTTCTATGGAATGAGCATAATTTTCACAGGTATATAAAACTTCTATTCCCATATCTTGCAACTCAGAAGCATATGGCTCTTCTTTAATGGCTCTATCAGGAGCAAATATGACATGATAATTAAGGTAGTTTTTGAATATCTTAATAAGCTGATAAAGCCTGTTCCCTCCTGACTCTTGATCGTAACACGGTAAAGAATCATCAACGATCAAAATTACTTTTTCTCCACATAGCCTCCTGGAACCTTTGAGAGGATTATTAGTGTGACCAGAAGCAAAGTGATTTTCAAGAGTATGCTGCCATTTATTTTTGAATTTTATAGCATTGAGATCCTGATAACGTTTAGCACCACTAGCGGTAGAAGTGCCTGATGTAATACCTTCATAGTGAATCACTTCTGATTTCGGCTGATAAACCACCTTTAAACCTAACTTATTACGAATAGTAAAGCATAGGTCTGTATCTTCATAGTAAGCTGGGGAAAAATCTTTTTCAAAACCATTTAAATCCTCAAAAATTTGTCTTCTTACTAATAAGCTGGCCCCCGAACAGTAATCTACGGGTCTTACATAGTTATACTGAGGAGCATCGGGATTATCCATTTTTCCATAATTCCATCCTGAAGCATCACTCCATATAACTCCACCAGCTTCTTGTAATACCCCATTAGGATAAATTAATTTCGAGCCTACTGCTCCTACATCTTCATCTGAAAGCATTACTTTTAGCAGGCTTTCTAGCCAGCCTTGACGTACTTCTGTATCGTTATTTAAAAAACATAGATACTTGCCATGAGAGTAATCAGCAGCCTTGTTACAAGATTTAATAAAACCGATATTTTTTGTATTGTTTATGAGTCTTATTCCTTGGACATTCTCTAACAAAAATTGTGTATTATCTTGAGAAGCATCATTAATCACAATAATCTCTACTTCTGTGTTAACAGAAATATTACCTTGCAAAGAACGTAAACATTTGAGGGTATATTCTATCTTATTAAAGACAGGAATAATGACTGAAACAACAGGAGTTGGACTATACGGCAATACTATTTGCTTAGCGATTTTAGCTTCATTGATTGGGACAATTTCTAGGTTGCTATCTTCATCAGAAATTGCCATTTTATCTAAAATATATTGCAAATATTTAGATGCTTCTACATATTCAGGCTTCATCTGAAGAACAATTTGAAAAAAAATGATAGCTTCGTCCTCTTTATTTCTTTGCGTTAGAGCTTTGCCTAATTGGAAGTATAATTCTGGTTCATTGGGCTTGAGTGACAACAGTTTGTGGTATACTTGTATATCATCAGAGTTCAGTTCAATGGTTTTAGAATAGCATTGATAAGCTTGGTCTAAATCCGAATTAGTACCTCGTTGTCGAAATACGTCTCCTAATTTGTGATGAACCTCGCTAAGATTTGGTTGAATATCAATAGCACATAAGTAATTAACTATTGCTTCATCCAATCTTTGAAGTGCGGCCATAGCATCCCCTAAATGACAGTGCACTACATCCGAATTAGGAGAAATTTCCAGGGCTCTGCGATAGGCAGAAATCGCCTCATCATACCGCCCCAACTGATACAGAGCAAACCCCAAATGATCCTGAGCCTCTAGCGAATTCGGATCGAACTCAACCGACTTGCGGTAGGCCCCGACAGCTTGCTCCCACTTTTGCTGTGCTGCCAGCGCATCCCCTAAATGTTGGTATACTATAGCCGAGTCAGGGACAAGCTCAAGCGTTTTATCGTAGGATTCGATCGCCTCATCCCACCGCTGGACGATCGACAAAGTATGCCCCAAATAGTGGTGAACGATCGCCGAACCCGGTTCCAACTCAGCCGCTTTCGAGTAAGAGGCGATCGCCTCCTCCCACTTACCCTGTGCCGATAACGCCGTTCCCAACTTATAATGAGGCCAATGCCGATCGGGCTGCAACTGAATCGCCTTTCGGTAATAACCCACTGCCTCTGCTAATTCATTCTTGCCCTGCAAAGCCTCTGCCAACTTCAGATACAACTCTGGTTCACCCGGATTAAGCTCGATCGCCCTTTGCAAGCACTCAATACCTTCGTTAACCCGTCCCTGCCTTGCCAAAGCCTCCCACAAATTTTGGTAAGGCAAAGCCGATTCCGAGTCAAGGTCGATCGCATGACGCAAACAACTGATAGATTCATCCAGTTGACCTTGCCCACACAAAGCCTTCCCCAAACTATTATGAAACTCGTAGAAATCGGGATAGAGTTCCACAGCTTTGCGGTACGCTGTCACCGCTGCATCGAGATTGCCCTGGTGTTCCAAAACCTCCCCTAAATTGTGCCAAGACCAAGCCGAATTTTGGTTAAGTTCGCAGGCGCTGCGGTAACTTTTCTCAGCCGCATCCCACTGCCCCAGCTTCGTCAAAACTTCACCTAAATTGTGGTGATACCAGGAAAAATCAGGGTTGAGTTCAGTGCAGCGACGATAGGCGGCGGCAGCTTCCTCTAATTTACCAGACTGTTTAAATAGGTTGCCCCGGTTGAAGTAGCTAGAAGCAGTTTCTTCGTGCACTTGTAATGAGTTATTCATAGTTTTGTACCGTAGATTTCTTTTTTTTAGCTGTTTTATCTCTCGTTTATATCCGAGTCTCGATCCCCCTAAATCCCCCTTAAGAAGGGGGACTTTGAGAATGCTTCCTGTCCCCCCCTTGTTAAGGGGGGCTAGGGGGGATCAGCGGGCTATAGCGTCAAAGAGTAGACTGATGCTACGTTGTTTGAGCTTAAATCGCCTAAAACCCTTTGTATCTCTCGTCTATATCCGAGTCCCGATCCCCCTAAATCCCCCTTAAGAAGGGGGACTTTGAGAATGCTTCCTGTCCCCCCTTGCTAAGGGGGCTAGTTGAAGTCCCAGATACTCGTGAACCCACCCCTACAGGTTTTTGACATTGGTGCAAGAAGATATGGGCTCTCGCACGGGGTGGGGGCGGGTTTATTTAACCTGTCTGCACCATTTAAAGTTATTGGTGAACCCGCCCCTACTGGCCCCAGCACCCAGGGCGGGCACGGGGGCACCGCCCCTACAAAAGGGCGAATATTGTTCAAAGTCCCCCTTCTTAAGGGGGATTTAGGGGGATCGAGACTTTGGTAAAAACCAGAGATACAGAAGCGTTTAGGCGTAAGTTGACACCCTACACTAATTGGATGTTCCTAATGATTCCCCCGCCAGTTCTCATCCTCCAATCTGATACCGCTGTCTTGACAAGCTCTGGTTAAATGAGGGCTGTAGTAAGGGTCATTCTTAATATACTTTTGCCACCTGCTTTCGATTACCTGCGATTCCTTCCTCAGCCGCTCTTTCTTTTCAGGCGAGTCCTCGTAACCGCGGCTTTTAGATTCGTGGTGGTAAAGAACTACATGAGGCAGGTAAATATTTCGATACCCTTTCTCTAGCATTTTCAAACACAAATCCACATCATTGTAAGCCACTGTTAGTTCTTCGTCAAATCCCCCAATACTCTCAAATACTTCGCGGCGGCACATTAAACACGCAGCAGTTACCGCTGAAACATTGTTCATACCTACCACATTCCCGAAATACCCTGGGATCGATCGCGGCATATGATAATAGCTGTGACCGGCAACTCCGCCGCCGAGCCCCATCACCACTCCCGCGTGCTGGATTTTGTTATCCGAGTATATCAACAAATTGCCCACAGCCCCGATCGAGCTTCTCTGAGCTTGTTCAACCATCCCGTCAATCCAATCGGGAGTAATTACCTCTGTATCGTTATTCAAAAACAGCAAGTAATCTCCCTCAGCTTTGCTAGCAGCGTAGTTGTTAATCTTCGAGAAATTGAAGGGAATGTCCAGCCGGTAACTTTTAAACCTCGCTGATTCCTGAGCCGTCCATTTAGCCAGAATTTCCGCCGTGTGTTTCTCTTGACTGCCGTTGTCGATGACGATAACTTCGTAGTTGGGGTACACACTCTTAGTAAAGATAGACTCCAAACAATTGTCCAAAACATCGCCTAAATCCCGCGTGGGAATAATAATGCTGACTCGCTTGTAATCAGCGATTTTGTACCGTGCAATAAAGTGTCCCAAAAAGTAGGGAACACCTTCAATTTTACCCGGTTCGCCCCTGCGTTCGATCGCCTCTTGCAACGCTTTTTGACCTGCATCATAGGCATAAGGTTTAGCATCTACACCGCCCGCAGCCGAACCTGCGTGCATTCTCCAGTGGTAAAGAATTTTAGGGATATGAAATATTTTGTCAGTTTTTTCTGTAAACCGCAGAACCAAATCGTAATCTTGAGCTCCCTCAAAACCCGCTCTAAAACCGCCGATTTCACTGATTAGCGATCGCCTGTAAGTACCCAAATGGCAAGTGTACATCCGAGATAAAAATGAATCGGGGCTCCATTCTGCCTTAAAGAAAGGATTTATCAGTTCCTTATCGCCATAAATCTTGTCTTCATCAGAATAAATCATGTCCGCTTCCGGGTGGCGGTTCAGCAGCAGCACCACTTCATACAAAGCTTCCGGTGTCAGCGTGTCGTCGTGGTCTAGCAAAGACACAAATTCACCAGTCGCCAACTCCAAAGCGGAATTGGAACAGTGAGAAATATGACCGTTTTTGGTACGATAAACTACTTTTATGCGACTATCTTTAGCTGCATATTCTTGTAAAATTCGCTTGACATGGGGCGCAGTTGATGCGTCATCAGCAATGCACAGTTCCCAGTACGGATATATTTGATTGAGAACTGAGTCTAGAGCTTCCCTGAGATAATTCTCTGGCGTGTTGTACGCTGGCATGACAAGGCTAATCAGCGGCTTGTAGCTAAAGATTTCTAGTGTTTCCGCCATCTTCCGCAAGTCAGCTTCTCTGGGGCTGTTCTTAGCGCGCCACTTGGTATAAGCTGGGTCTTGACCGAGGAACAGAGAATCTCGCAAGTTTTCATAATCCAAACCAAACTGTTTCGGATCGAGTTTGCTCGCCGTTTGATAAGCCTCCAGAGCTTCGGAAAGCTTGTTTTGCTTAGCTAAAGTTTTTGCTAAATTGTGGTACGACCAGCCAAATTCAGGATCAAGCTCGATCGCTTTTCGATAGGCCGCAACAGCTTCATCTAGCCGACCTTCTTGTTGAAATAAATCGGCTAAGTTGTGGTGCGACCATACAAAAGTTGGATTGACTTCAGTGGCTTTCTGATAGCTTTTAATGGACTCATCAATTTTACCCATCCATTTCAGGACATCACCTAAATTGTGGTGAGTTCCAAAGTAATTGGGATTAATGGCAATTGCTTTGCGGTAGGCAGCAATTGCCTCGGTAAATTTACCTTCTTGTTGCAGAGACTCCCCTAATTCGTGGTACTCCGCAGCTACCCCAGGGGTATCTTCGATCGCCTTACCAGAATATCCCTTAACAGGGCGATCGCTTTTTCCCGCCCGACTTATTCCCTTTTTTTTTAATACCTCTTCTAACAGCCCAGAAATAGCCTCGTCATCAGGTCGAATCTGCAACGCCATCTGATAAAAGACGATCGCCCCATCAGGCCAATTCTGCCGCACCAAAGCATCAGCCAACCCCACATAAAGGTCAGCATCATTCGGTGCAATCTCCAGCGCCTTGTGATACAACTGCACGTCATCAGGCTTCTCCTCAATCGCCCTGCGGTACAAACCCATCGCCTCCCGCAAATCCCACTGCGATCGCATCCTCAAAGCATCAGCCAACTTCTGCGAAATCCACGGCAAATCCGGCTGAATTTCCACAGCACGGCGGTAAGCAGCGATCGACTCATCCCACCGTTCCAGTTGCTCAAAAGCCGTCCCCATGTTGTAATAAGTCCACGGAAAATCGCCATTCAACTCAGCCGCGCGACGGTAAACCTCGATCGCCTCATCCCACCTTTCCATTTCTAGCAACACATCGCCCAACTTGCTGTGCGACCAGAAGAAACTCGGATTCAGTTCGTTAGCGCGTCGGTACGCCACCACCGCCTCATCCCAGCGTTCCAAATTCACCAGCGCTTCTGCTAAATTGTTGTGCGCCCAAAAATGATCGGGATTAAGTTCGATCGACCTTTGGTAAGCCGAAATCGCCTCATCCCAGCGTTCCAGCTTAATCAGCGCATCAGCTAAATAATTGTGCGACCAACTAAAATCAGGATTTAATTCAGTTGCTTTGGTGTAAGCCACAACCGCTTCTTCCCAGCGTTCCAACTTCAGCAACACATCTGCTAAATTGTTGTGAGACCAGCTAAAATCAGGATTTAATTCGATCGCCTTGCCGTAAGCCTCAACAGCCTCATCCCAGCGTTCCAACTTCACCAGCGACTCAGCTAAATTGTTGTGCGACCAAGAAAGTTCGGGATTATTTCTAATCGCATTGGTGTAAGCATCTACCGCCGCTTCCCACTGTTCTTGACCCTTCAGAAGTTCGCCCAATTCGTGATAAGCTGCGCCAGCATTTGGATTCAACTCGATCGCGCGCCGATAACAATCAATTCCTTGCTCAACCTTACCTTGCTCGATCAAAGTTTTAGCTAAATTCTCGTGTTCCTCAGCGGTGCCCGACTTGGGGTCGATCGCCAAAGCTCGATACAAAGCTTCTGACGCCGCTTCCGACTTACCTAACTGAGTCAAAAGTTTCGCAAAATTGCGGAAAGCACCTGCAAAATCAGGTTTCAGGGCGATCGCCTTTTCGTAAGCAGAAACCGCTTGCTGCCACTGTTCCTGCTGCGCGCAAATGCTGCCATAATTAGCGTAAGCTTCCGCAAAATTCGGGTTAATTTCTATTGCTTTGACATAGCAACTTTTAGCTTCATCAATTTTGCCGCCAGCTTGCAGGGCGTTGCCGAGCATTTTGTAAAGCGGCGCTTCTGGCTTAATTTGTAGAGCTTTCTTGCAAGCAGAAATTGCCTGTTCCAATTTGCCCTGAGCAAAATAGCCTTCTGCGAGTATTTTGTATGCTTCTGGATCTTCTATATTAATTGTAGAATTAACAGGTGGCTGAACTTGTTGACGCCCAACCTGTTGTTGAATTTGTTGCGGTATTTGTTTCAGTATTTCTTGCGGTATTTTCCGCAATATTTGCTCAGGTATTTGTTGTTGAACTTGTGGTTGTTGAACCTGTGGCGCTATTTGTTGTTGAACTTGTGGCGACTTAACAGCACCATTTGTGCCATTTGCACCAGCCAAAGTCTGCTGTCCCTCGCTACCATTTCTAGCATGAGCGGCGTTGAGTTCGATCGCCTTGCGATAATATGCAGTCGCTTCCTCTAACTTCCCTTGTTTTTTGAGCGCTTCGCCCAAATTTTGGTAAGCAGTCGCCAAATTAGGATCTAACTTAATTGTGCGCTGATAACAGGCGATCGCCTCGGAAAATTTTTCTTGTCGAAACAAAGCGTCGCCCAGATTCAAGTGTTCCGCAGGTGCTACTTTTTCCGGTTCCAAACTAAATGCTTCATACCAGCACTGTTGCGCTTCGGCTGGCTTGCCAATTTGTCCGAATACTTTGGCCAAATTCCGGTAAACTCCAGCGAAATTCGGCTTAATTGCGATCGCCTTTTGGTAAAACTCGATCGCCTCCTACCATTTTTCCTGCTGAGCACATATACTGCCCAAATTTGCATATACTTCCGCAAAATTCGGCTCTATTTCAATAGCTTTCGCGTACCAGTGCCGCGCCTCTTCCATCCTGCCTTGAGCTTGTAGCGCGTTGCCCAAAGTCTTGTAAGCGGGGGCAAAATTGGGGTGAATCTTCAAAGCTTGCTCGCAGGAGGCGATCGCTTCTTCTAATTTCCCTTGGGATAAATACGTTTCTCCCTGTTGGTTAAATTGAACCGCTGTTGATTCTGTATTGACTGTTGATGGCATATATAGGCGGTGGCGACCGAGGCAGCAATTAAATAGGGTAGTTAAAGCGTTTCACAATTATAGTCGGGTTTGACACTAACAATAGCAGGGTTGTTCCCGCAATTATTAATTTTTTTGACTTCGGGTGCTGGGGAGACACTCAGCGGTTGAAACCGGGCGGGAGAAACTCAGCGGTTGAAACCGGGCGGTTGAAACTCAGCGGTTGAAACCGGGCGGTTGAAACCGGGCGATTGAAACCGGGCGATTGAAACCGGGCGATTGAAACCGGGCGGTTGAAACCGCGTCTACACAAACAAAACCCGCCTCCGCGGGTTGAAGAGCAGACGGTTAAAATTACGTTATCCTCTCTTAGTCCGCGGAGGCGGACATCGTTTGTGTAGAAGCGGTTTCAACCGCCGTCTTATTCCAGAAATATATTACAATACGGTTCAGAAGACTGGGCGGTTCCAAACCGCGTCTATACAAGCTTGCACCCGATCGAGGAGTTGAAGAGTGGCGGTTAAAATTACGTTATCCTCTTCAGTCCCTCCCTTGCTCGGACATCGTTTGTGTAGGCGCGGTTTCAACCGTACGTCTGATCTAAAATTGCTGATCTAAAATTGCGGTAATTCTGATGTTGTTACAACCACCCCCTCAACTTGTCGGTGAAAAGCGCCTGATATTTCGCGATCTCGATTGGCGCGCCTTCAAGCAAATTCAAAGTTTGCTGACGGATCGCACCCGCGCCCGCTTTACCTACGATAACGGAGCGTTAGAAATCACCAGAGGCCTCGAAGAACACGAACGCTCTGCTCGCTTGATTGAAAGATTCATCTTAATTCTGATCGTTGAGATGGGGATGAAAATGAAGACGATGGGATCGACTACGCTCGATCGCGAAGACCTACTCAAGAGCGCCGAGCCAGACAATGGGTATTATATTCAGAATTATGCCTTAGTTGCCGATCGCCCGGTTAATTTGAATATCGATCCAGCCCCCGATTTAGTCGTGGAAGTAGATATTACCAATACCGATATCAATAAAAATACACTCTATGCTAGTATGGGCGTGCCTGAGTTTTGGCGGTTTAACGGGCGGGTATGGCGGATTCTGCAATTAGTCGATGGGGCTTATGTCGAGTGCGATCGATCTCCGACTTTTGGGATTATTGAAAAAACGGATTTATACCAGTTTCTAGAAGTGGCTTTCATTGATGAAGTTGCCGCAGAGATTGATTTTCGTCAATGGGTGCGACAGCAGATTCAAGGCTGAGTAGAGTAAGTGCGATCGCGCCAAAACTAGAATAGCCTTATTGAATAAAAAACGATCGCCCTTTTCGGATCGAGCGATCGCCATTTTTTCAAGAATTACTTAACAACTATTAGCAATTACTAATTAAGCTGCTGCTGCCGCTGCTGCTTCTTCTTCTGCTATCTCTTCGGCACTGGCCTTAGTTCCCAGCACGGTGACAACCACCTGAGTTGGATCGCCGAGAGCTTCTGCTCCCGGAGGCAAAACTAATTCGTGAATGTGCAGCGCATCCCCTACCTTTAAGTTAGAAATATCTACTTCAATTGCATCAGGAATGCTATCAGGTTTGCACTTAACTGCGATTTGTGTCAGCACGGTTTCCAACATACCGCCTTCTAACTTGACGCCGACAGATTCGCCGACAAAACTCAGCGATACTTCAACTTCCAGGCTGTCTTGAGTTGCGACGGAGAAAAAGCTCAGGTGGTAAGGAAAGCCTTTCCAAGGATGAACTTGAACTTCCCGCAGCAAGGTTTTTCCAGTCCAAGAGAGTTCGGGAATGCTGAGGTCAATTAGGGCGTTGTTGACTACGTGCTTTTTGAGCAACTGTTCAACTGTTTTGGCTTTGATGGTGAGGGAAATGGATTCAGAGCCTTTGTGTCCGTAGAGGACGGCGGGAATCATTCCTGAGCGGCGGAGGGCGTTAGGCTTGCTGCCTTCTACCCGCTTTTGACATTCTACTGCGAGTTCCATTTTATGACTTTCTGTTGATTGTTTTCACATTTTACCAGAATTTTGATATCGCGATCGAACCTAATTAAACGACTCGCTGAAGATACTGATAATTCTCATTTTCCAGACACTTAAGCAATTCCAGCATTTTCCTCAAACGGTACGTTCCTGCTTGATACTCTTCTTTGAGAGGGGAATCACCCAGCTTAGCAAGGACGGTATCGCTTTCGGAGATAATTGCATCGCAGAAAAAATTTCTAAACTTCTGGCGTATATCTTGATCTAACTCAACTAAAGGTAGCTTTTCCTCCTCTTCATCTATCAAAATATTTCTGGGGACAGATTTGCCAATTTTGGAAAATTCTGATTTTGCCAACCACTCATAAACGTCTTCAGACATTCCGACATAGTGGGGTGGCTGATTAGTTTTGAAGGCATAAAAAATCATGTCTAACATTAGCTTTCCTCCTGACCTTCCTGATTCACCAACTTACTCTCTGGAAAATTTTCTACCCAAGCTACATCTGCTTTGTCGAATACAACCTTAGCTGGTTTAGTAATTCCCCCTGTGGTAATAACTCCAATTACAGTTCCTTTTTGACATATTTCCTGAGCTTTTGTGGAATCTATTTTTTTGTTTTTCCAGGCTTTGATTTCAATATGCGGTTCATTCATGATTATTTATACTTTTTATTGTTTTGATAAATTAACCATTGAATTCGATATGAAAATTGCGGAGTAGCTGTTTAACTCGCGGAACATCTTGCTGGTTGACTATCAAAATATCACCTTTGGGATTGTTTCCGGTTGTTCTTTTGGCTTGTATTCCTTCTTTGCTTAATTCCATTATAAGCCATCCAATCATATCTCTGTGAACTTCTAGCCGTGCTATCAGTTCATCTTCGTCAGTCATTTACTTGACTCCCTGTAAATAAGGATACACTTGACCTCGCCGTGGGTCAAGTGCACTAAATCTGCTGGAACCTCGACCTCGGTGGGTCTCGGCGAGACTGGCAACAGCTTTGAGTATTATTGATTGAGACCCAAAATTATATTTTAAGGCAACGTTAGGCTGGCGTACCGTCATGAGACAGCAAAGCGCGTTTCGGGCCGTGAATCGGGTCTTCGACAATAATAGTTTGATCGCGGCTGGCTCCGAGAGATACAATGGCGATCGGCACTTCCATCAAATCTGCCAAAAACTTCAGATAATCCAAAGCTTGTGATGGCAAATCTTCCAAATTGCGGCACTCTTCCGTGGACTTTTTCCAACCGGGAAGGGTTTCATAAATGGGTTTGCATCGAGCAAATATCCGCGAACTTTTCGGGAAATCGATGCAGCGTTCGCCGTCAATTTCGTAAGCAACGCAAACTTTTATTTCTTCTAATTCATCCAAAACATCTAGTTTGGTGACAGCCAGACAGTCAAGGCCGTTGATGCGGACTGCGTAGCGGCCGATTACCGCGTCGAACCAACCGCAGCGGCGTTTCCGGCCGGTTGTTGTGCCGAATTCTGCACCTCTTTCGCCCAAAATTGCGCCAACTCCATCGACCATTTCGGTAGGGAAGGGGCCTTCTCCAACGCGGGTTGTATAGGCTTTTGCTACGCCAATTACGCGATCGATCGCAGTTGGGCCGACTCCTGTTCCTACACAAGCGCCGCCAGCTATGGGATTGCTGGAAGTCACGTAAGGATACGTGCCGTGATCTAAGTCTAATAAAGTGCCTTGCGCGCCTTCAAACAGAATATTTTTCCGCGTGTGAAGTCCCTCATAAATCTTCAGGGAACTGTCTACTACGTGCGGCCGCAAACGTTCTGCATACACTTGATATTCATCAAAAACATCTTGCGGATTGAGAGGCGGCAAATTATAGAGTTTTTCCAGAATGACATTCTTATGATGAATCGTCCATTCCAGTTGTTCTCGGAACCCTTCCAAGTCCATCAAGTCGAGCATCCGAATGCCTGTGCGTTCCGACTTGTCGGCGTAAGTAGGGCCGATGCCGCGTCCTGTTGTCCCGATTTTATAATTTCCCCGCTGCTCTTCCGATGCCACATCAATTAATCGGTGATAGGGCATCGTCACGTGAGCAGTCTGGGAAATCATCAGCGAGGCTGTGGAAATATTCAGTGCCTCTAGCTGATCTAATTCTTCAATTAAAACTTTAGGGTCGATGACCGTGCCGCAGCCGATGATACACTCTTTGTCAGGGTAGAGAATCCCGGACGGAATCAAGTGCAGCTTGAAAGTCTGACCGTTGACTACTACCGTGTGACCGGCGTTGACGCCCCCTTGGTAGCGGACAACGATATCTGCGGATTTGCTGAGCAAATCGGTAATTTTTCCTTTTCCTTCATCGCCCCACTGGGCGCCGATCACAACTACGTTAGCCAAGGGTTTTTCGCGTTCCGTTCTAGTTGACACAATCTCGGATTATGTACTACTGCGTCCCGGATGTCAAATATATTTTTGTTACAATTAAGAGCATTGAGGCTGTATTACTCTCAATCAAAGACTCCCAGCAATATTGGGGGACTTCCCAAAGCTAGAGATAGAGATGTAGAAGGCAGAATTTAAAACTGTCAAGCTGAGTACAGCTATGGCGGGTATCTACTTGGAGGCATCAAGATGAGTTTACACGCTGAGTTGCACCGCCATCTGGGCGGTTCTGTGGTTCCTCGGATTCTGTGGCGCTATTTCGATCGCCATAATGCTGAAATGGTCGATCGCTTTCAACACTACTCTGCTTTTGAGGATTTTTACACTCGCCCGCGCAATACTCTCGATGAGTATTTGGAACTGCACACGCTGGTAGAAAGTGTTCAAACTGTTGAGACTTTGCCTTATTTTATCTATCGGTTGATGCGGGGCGCTTATGTGTTTGAAAATCTGGCTTATTTGGAGTTGCGCTATACGCCTTATTTGCGGACTCCAGAGCATTTGTCACAGTCAAAACGCATTGATTTGATGGCAGAAATTGTCCAAGTTGTGGGTAAGGCAAGTCAAATTGGCGATTGTCCGATCGTTACTAGCCAAATTTTGTGTATGCACTCGCGTTTACCATATGAGGTGAATCGGGCGATCGTCGATTTGGCGGCCGAGATGGGAGAATATGTTTGCGCGATCGATCTTGCGGGCGGTGATGCTGCTATTGGCGATCGCCTGGATGAGTTTGTCGGATTGTATCAGTACGCGAGGTCGATCGGCATTAAGACTACTGGCCATCTCTACGAAACCACCTCTGGCTGTTATCCCGAACTGTTGCCCTATTTGATGCGTATCGGCCACGGGATTCAAATTCCGCTAAAATATCCCGAACTGCTGCCAGAAATCGCGCGCAGGGGTCAATGCTTGGAGGTTTGCCCGACTACCTATCTCAAAACAGGGACGTTGCAGGATATGGGGGAATTGAAGGTGGTGTTCGATCGATGTTTTGAGGCTGGTGTCGATATTGCTATTTGTACTGACAACGCGGGATTGCACAACGTGCGGCTGCCTTTTGAGTACGAGAATTTGTTAACTCTGGATATCATTGATTTTCGGCAGTTGCAAGCGTGTCAAGATGCGGCTTTCCGTCATGCTTTCGCGTGGCCCTACGGGGAGAGGCCTGTGAAAATGCTGACTGGTTTGTTGCAACATTAGTCGGTTGGTGCGATCGAGAATTAAGATGCGATCGTGAATTAAGATGCGATCGTGAATTAAGGTGCGATCGTGAATTAAGGTGCGATCGTAAATTAAGATGAGACGGCGGTTGAAACCGCGTCTACACAGACAAAACCCGAGCTCAGAGGGGTTGAAGACAAAGGCGGTGAAAATCACGTTATTTTCGACCGTCCGCGGAGGCGGACATCGTTTGTATAGACGCGGTTTCAACCGCCAAGTCTTCTATCAATAAAAAAGGATAAAAAACATGACAAATATGGACGCTTACTGGATGCCTTTCACTGCAAACCGACAGTTTAAAGCCAATCCGCGAATATTGGCTTCGGCAAAAGATATGCACTTTACAACCGATGATAACCGCTCAATTCTAGATGGGATTGCGGGGCTTTGGTGCGTGAATGCAGGACACTGCCGCCCGAAAATTATTGAGGCTATTCACAAGCAAGTATCGACTCTAGATTATGCCCCACCTTTTCAGATGGGACATCCGGGCGCTTTTGAATTAGCGGAACGTTTGGTGAAGATGATTCCGGGCAATTTCGATCGCGTTTTCTTCACTAATTCGGGTTCCGAGTCTGTGGAAACTGCTTTGAAAATTGCGATTGCTTATCACCGGGTGAAAGGTGAAGGAACTCGTCAAAGATTAATCGGTAGGGAACGCGGTTATCACGGCGTTGGTTTTGCGGGAATTTCTGTCGGCGGTATTGGCCCTAATCGCAAGTTTTTTGGCAGTTTGCTGACAGGAGTTGATCATTTACCTCACACTCATAATTTAGAACACAATGCTTTCAGTCGCAAACAACCGAAATGGGGCGCGCATTTGGCGGATGAATTGGAACGGATTGTGGCTTTGCACGATGCGTCTAATATTGCGGCGGTAATTGTCGAACCGGTGGCGGGTTCTACGGGGGTTTTGATTCCGCCGCAAGGTTATTTGCAGCGGCTGCGGGAGATTTGTGACAAGTACGGGATTCTGCTGATTTTTGATGAGGTAATTACTGGATTTGGCAGGCTGGGTTCGAGTTTTGCTACTGAATATTTTGGGGTGGTTCCTGATATTGTGGCGACGGCGAAGGGGATAACTAATGGTACTGTGCCGATGGGGGCGGTGTTTGTGAAGGAGGGAATTTATGATGCTTTTATGAATGCTCCCGAAAATGCGATCGAGCTTTTTCACGGTTATACTTATTCTGGTCATCCCCTAGCCTGCGCTGCTGCTTTGGCGACGCTGGATATTTATGAGGAAGAAAGGTTGTTTGAACGGGCTGATAAGTTGGCTGATTATTGGGAAAATGCCGTTCATTCTTTGAAGGGTGTGCGCCATGTAATTGATGTGCGGAATCTCGGACTTGTGGCGGGGATTGAGTTGGAATCTATTCCTGGGAAGCCGGGGAAACGGGCTTTTGATTGTTTCTTGCAGTGCTTTGAAAAAGGGTTACTGGTTCGGACTACTGGTGATATTATTGCTTTGTCGCCTCCGTTGATTATTGAGAAGGAACATATCGATCGCATTTTGGAAATTTTAACTGCGGTTTTGCAGGAATTGGAGTAAGATTTAACCAACCGCGAAGCCTCGGCGAATAGAATTCGCGGAGTTGAGGGCCCCGGCGGTTAAAACCGCGGAGTTTACGGGCACACAAACGATGTCCGCCTCCGCGGACGAAGAGGGTATTCGGCGGTGGTTGAGGGCCCCGGCGGTTAAAACCGCGGCTACACAAACGATGTCCGCCTCCGCGGACGAAGAGGGTATTCGGAGATTAGGAATCACGGGGTGGAATCTTCAACCCGCGGAGGCGGGTTTTGTTTGTGTAGACGCGGTTTCAACCGCCGGGTGGATGGGGGGAAATCACCGGGTGGATGGGGGGAAATCACGGGGTGGAATCTTCAACCCGCGGAGGCGGGTTTTGTTTGTGTAGACGCGGTTTCAACCGCCGGGTGGATGGGGGGGGAAATCACCGGGTGGATGGGGG
>Ga0335395_10000636_pt1 | contig 22041 bp, 15 predicted proteins | sample MAT02_FD_205744 | JGI IMG/M metagenome (GOLD analysis project Ga0335395, IMG submission 205744) | Freshwater microbial communities from Lake Fryxell liftoff mats and glacier meltwater in Antarctica - MAT-02 (spades assembly) (version 2) ...
AGAACATATCTTGATTTCTCCGCTTGCGAAACTTACGAGCGTATGCTTGATTTCGTTGTGCCTTCTCTTTCTTGAGATTGCGGCGCTTAGCCATTATGACCTCACTAATAAACATTGACATTCCCCTGGCTTTCACACCTGGGGATTTTTAAGCTTGACACTCTGTACACTCTTGTTGACTGAGATTCTTGCTTGGGCGAAGTCACTTGCTGGCGACAGGATTGCTCCAGTCTCAGTAGAGATGTCTTCTCCCCAAGCTTGAATTCCGGTATGCCCTACCGTACTCGATCAGTTCTCTTGATGTAGTGTTTTGTTAAAATTTAGTTTCCCTAAACCGTAACACCTATCGGTGTAACTACGCACCCAACTAATCCAGTTAAGTTTTTACGTTGTCTAGTTATACTCAATTTTAGACCGATGACCATCATAGCACACCCCGCACTCTTACCCAGAAATCAAGAACGCGCTGTTAAAGTCCCTCTCTAATCCGCGCCCGATCGGACGCAATGTTTTTAATCTCCCAGAATATTGTTCTCAAAATCGATAAATAGCACAAATGACACTCAATCCCGGTGACTTAGCTCCTGTGTTCAGCCTGCCCGACGCTGCAGGCAATTTGGTGAGCCTCGCAGATTTGCGAGGGCGGCGAGCTGTACTCTATTTTTACCCTCGGGATAATACCCCCGGCTGTACGAAAGAAGCTTGCGGCTTTCGCGACATTTACTCTGAATACCGGGCGCGCAATATTGCAGTGCTCGGCGTTAGCACTGACGACGCAAAATCTCACGCCAAGTTTGCAGCCAAATATCAACTGCCTTTTCCTTTGCTGTGCGACTCAAACGCCGAAGTCGCTACCGCCTACGGCTGTTACGGACTCAAAAAATTTATGGGCAAAGAATTTATGGGCATTACTCGATCGACCTTCGCGATCGACCCTGATGGTAGGATTGAAAAGGTTTATTGCAAAATCAAACCAGAATCTCACGCAGCGGAGATTTTAGCAGACTTGCTAGAAATCTCGCCTGAATGACAAATGCAAAATTAAGACTCCAGAGCCGCGAGCTAGGAGGCCTCCAATTACTCTCTCCTAAACAAGCTTTTGAGTTTATGCGTCGATTGTGGCAAATAGTACAAACTGTGCTGGGGCTGATTTTTCGCCATCCCGTCACTGGTACTGCGGTGATTCCCATATTACCTGACGGGCGAATTGTGTTAATTCGCCGCCGCGACAACGGTCGCTGGGGACTGCCGGGAGGTATGGTGGACTGGGGAGAAGATGTTCCGACAACAGTGCGGCGGGAATTGGCGGAGGAAACAGGACTCAATTTAGTCAAAATCCGTCGCTTGGTGGGCGTTTATTCGGGTGCAGATCGAGACCCGCGCCTGCACTCAATTTGTATCGTGGTAGCTGCAGAGGTGGAAGGAAAGATGCAAGTTCAGGATACGCTGGAAATCAGCGAGGTTGAGGCTTTTTTGCCGACGGCGATCCCGGAGGACGAACTCAGCCACGATAACGACAAGCACTTGCAGGACTATTTTCAAGGCCTGACAACTTTGGCTTAAACCGACGGGCCGTCCAAATTTTAGCAAAGTCGGGAATTACCTCGCCGGAGCGTCGATTGAGGAATTAAAACATTAACTCCTCCCGATCGATCAGGGAGCTCGAACAAAAGTCTAAAATTTCGATCGCCCCGCGACGAGTGTCAGAAAACAAGTATCCGTTTTTGGTCGGAGTCAACAGTTGCCTGTGATGAGTGTGGAATTAATTTTTAATGTAGGACTTACGCATGGCGGGCCCGTGAAACTGGGTTTTTCACCGCTCTTAAAGACTAAGAGCCAATATTTGAGAAAAAAACCCGATTTCTGCCATCAGGGTGCCTTCCTACTTGAATTCAAAATCTCTCAACATTAAATTAATAATCTTTTTATTGCTAAATTTTTAACCGGATGTACTCACCGCTACGCAATTCTCGGGTCAAACTTTCTTTAGGGCAAATCTTCTGGCACGAAGTCGGTCAAGGCCCTAATTTAGTATTTTTGCACGGTTCTTGGCAGGACAGCAGTCAGTGGCTGGGGACGATCGAACATTTGAGCCCCTACTACCAATGCTTCGCACCGGATTTGCTGGGGTTTGGCGATTCCCAACGGCCGAACGTTCATTATTCGATCGACCTGGAAGTAGAATGTCTCGCGCAATACCTCGACACTTTGAACCTGCAACAGGTTTATTTAGTCGGTCATTCTTTGGGCGGCTGGGTGGCGGCCAGCTACGCGATCAAATATCCCGATCGAGTTCAGGGTTTGGTATTGTTGGCCCCTGAAGGGGTAAAGGTTGGCCACCGGCGGGCGCGGTGGCAGAATGCTCGCTGGCTGATCGGTAAACCTCCCTTGGCTTACTGGTTGTTGCGATCGATATATCCCATTGCTAAGTTGCTGGGCGGCAAAAAAAAGATTGACAGACTGCTAAACTTCAGACAGCAATTGGTGCAGTCCCCAGTTGGAGTGCAGTTGCTATTGGGGCGGCGGCGGGCTGAAATTACAGCGGAGTTAGTTGATGATAATTTACCATTTTTGAAAGCGCCTGTTTTGTTGTTGCACGGTTCTGAAGATAGCGTCACAGCTTTGTCTCTGTGTCAATGTTATGCTGCTCTAGTTCCTAATGCCGAACTGCAATCTGTCAGCGGGGGCGAAAGCAATTTGCCGCAGGAAGCCCCGGATATTGTTGCTAAGTATATTCGCGAGTTTGCTAAGTGAATTGGTCATCGATCGTGGGTAAAAATTAATTGAATTAGCCTTTAAATTAGACGAGCAATTGCATAAATCTTTAATTAATAGGCTAACCGCAGATGCAAGGCAGATCAACGCTAATAAACGCAGATAATTTCAAAATAAGAGAGCTTGGAAGTGCCAGAAATCTATTGTTGTGCAAAAATCATCAAAGGCTCGTAGTGCGGACTTCAGTCCGTTCTTTTTTGCGGACTAAAGTCCGCACTACAAACCGTTTTTGGGAGTATCTCAGTTTTGCAAAAAGCCTTTATTTTATTATAGTGCGAGCGTCCCCGCTCGCGTATTCTACAACTCGCGAGCGGGGACGCTCGCACTATAAATGCAAAACTGAGATGCTGCCCCGTTTTTGTGATGGTAATCGATCGTCCAGGATATAATTCAATACGGTTTACTTAACATATTTATGCCCCGGAGATCCCCCTAAATCCCCCTTAAAAAGGGGGACTTTAAGAGCATTCTTGTCCCCCCCTTTTTAAGGGGGGTTAGGGGGGATCTGTCTTAAGTGAACCGTATTGGGATATAATTCCCCAAAAAATGGCTTCTGGTGCATCAATTACGCAGGAAGCCGTCTCTGGAAAGGCTGCGGTGAGGTATTGCAACAACAAAGTTCGATCGCCCCCGGTGAGTGCAATTTTGCTATTGGGAAACAACCTCTGCCAATCTTCAATAAAATCCCTAACTCCTGCCAGCGTCGCATACACCACTCCGCTGTGAATTGCCCCAGCAGTATTTTTTGCCCAGCGGTGCGGCAGATTTTCTGGTAAACTAACTGAGGGCAATGCAGCGGTTTGTTTCCCTAGCGACGACAATTGCAAACCCAAACCCGGCAAGATAGCGCCCCCAACTAAATACCTATTGACATCTGCCCCAGTAAATGTTAGAGCTGTACCAGCATCTATAACTAAAACTGGCCAACCAAATTGGTTGCCAGCACCCAGTACAGCCAAAACTCTGTCAATTCCTAGAGTAGGATACAGTCCCCTGATCGGCAACTGGTCTAAAGTAATAATTCGGACATTAGGATAACTCTGCCAGATTGCTGTTTGCTGCGGAACTACTGATGCCAAAATCAGAGGTGGCGGGATGAAAGAAAGTGTGTGAGAATTAGAAACAGCGGGAGTATCATGAAGAAAAGGGAGATTTAGAGCTGATATTTGCCCGATCGAACTCATGACTGTTTTTACCAAATATTCGGCTTTTTCTGTCTCGGAGAGCCGGGAAACAGCATCAGCTTTCAGATGCTCTGTATTCCATGTTTTTTCTAGGGTTTTGCCCGCAAATAATCCCCAGTGGAGTCGCGAATTGCCGATCGCCAAAGCTATTTTAACCTCGTCTTTACCTGTGAATTGAGGTGTCAGGTTGCTTGTGCCAACTCGCGGGCGAAAATTATCGACAATTGAGTTTTTCATGTTTATCGAGCGCGATCGCCAACATTGAATTATAGCCTTTCTCAGAAAGATGAGGTTATCCGGCATAGGGCATAGGGCATAGGGCATAGGGCATAGGGCTATCCTCACTTTTTTGAGAACCGCTATAAAGATAGATTCTAGATTAATTTTATTCGCTTAACGTGGCGGTTAACTCTAATTGACATCTGACTAACTTCAATGGTGCGCGCCAAATTACTATGGTCTGCCACAGAACTCATAATTTATATTTATAAATATTTGTAAAGCAAATAATTGCTACGGTCGGGGGGCATCATTTATAATGTCTTAATATATTCCAACAGTTTTAGTAGTGGCGATCGCGCTGTTGGCAGGGTAAGCAAATCTGTAAAGAACCAGACTCTATCAAAATACAGTACAACGGCAGAGTAAATATGTCTCTAAAGATACAACAACCAGAAAACCCTTGCGCGAGCTTCACTTCGCGATTGCCGGAAGCTGAAAATTGGAGGCAGGAAGAAAGTCTTTTGCAGCCGCAAATAGACGAACAAAAAGCCCTAATCCTGCAGATGCAGCAGCAAGTTCAGCTATCAAACTTGCTGAACCAAATTAATAACGAAATTCGCAGTACACTTGACATAGAAGAAATTTTGACATCTGCCTGCCGATTGCTGGGGCAAGCGCTACAATCCAGCCGCGCGAGCATTTTAGTCAAAGAATCAAGTACGGCAAAAATTTTAGTGACGCGGGGAGAGTACAACGCAGGGGATTATCCGATCCAACTGGGCATGAAAGTACCGATTGCTGACAACCCGCACTTGGAAACAGTTGTGTCTTTGCAAGAGTCGCTAGCAGTGACGAAGTTTCTCGATTTTCCCGGATTGAACCCACAAACCAGAAAAATTGCCGAGGCTTTGGAAATTAAGTCAATGCTGGCAGTAGCTACTCGCTATCAAGGTGAAGTCAATGGCATAATTGGCTTGCATCAGTGCGATCGCGAACGGGAATGGACAGATTGGGAAAGGCAACTTGTAGAAGGGGTAGCTTCCCAATTGGCGATCGCGATCAATCAAGCCAAACTCTACAGAAAAACGCGCCGCCAAGCCGAACAAGAATCGCTGCTGCGGCTGATCGGCAACCAAATTCGCAGTACCTTGGATCTGGGAACTATCCTGCAAACAGCGGTGAGAGAAGTGCGCCAACTGTTGCAGTGCGATCGAGTAATTATCTACCAGTTTCAAGATAACTGGCAGGGAAAAGTTGTCGTTGAAGACATGACTGTTCCTTGGCCTTCAATTTTAGGAGATATGGGGGCAGATAAGTGTTTCAGGGGAGATTACGCCGAGCTTTACCAGCAAGGGCGAGTCAAAGCAATTAATGATATTTTTAATTCGGGTTTAGAGCCTTGTCACGTTGATTTTTTAGACAGTTTGCAGGTAAAAGCTAATCTGATCGTACCGATTGTTACATCAAGAAGTGAAGAAAATTCACAGTCTCCAGCCGAAAGTTCTAATTTAAAACCCGGTAGACTGTGGGGTTTGCTGATCGCTCACGAGTGCCGGGATACTCGCAACTGGCAGCGACAAGAAACGGAGTTGCTGTCGCAGCTAGCCGATCAAATGGCGATCGCAATTCAGCAAGCAGAACTTTACAGCCAAGTCCGAGAAGCAGCAGTCAAATCTCAAGCCCAAACCCAGCAACTGCAAGCAGCGCTGCAAGAATTGCGATCGGCACAGCAGCAATTGATTCAAACCGAAAAAATGTCTGGTTTGGGGCAAATGGTAGCGGGAATTGCTCACGAAATTAACAACGCCAACAATTTTATCCACGCCAATTTGTTTCACGCTCAAGAATATTTTAAAGTCTTGAATGAAGCTCTCGAATTCTGCGGAAAAGCCTGCCCGGAAGCAGCGGAAGCACTTGTCAAAATCAATGAAGAACTAGAACTGGATTATGTTCGAGAAGACTTTGGCAAACTGCTCAATTCCATGCGAGAAGGCAGCGGCAGGATTCGCTCTATCGTGACGACGCTGCGAAGTTTTTCTCGATTAGACCAGGCTGAATTTAAAGCTGTCGATTTGCATGAAGGCTTGGAAAGCAGTTTGTTGATGCTGCAAAATAAGCTAAAAACAAATATTAAAATTGACAAACAATACGGAAGTTTGCCACGAGTTAACTGTCATGCAGGTCAAATCAACCAAGTATTTTATAATTTGATTGACAATGCTTTAGATGCGATCGACTCTGCAGACAAACCGGGGGAATTAACCATCCGCAGTTGGCAAAGCGAGCCGGACTGGGTAACAATCTCTGTCCGCGATACGGGAAATGGGATTCCGGCGCAAATTCAAGACAAGATTTTTGACCCGTTTTTTACTACTAAACCTGTGGGGAAAGGTACCGGCTTGGGACTTTCTGTTTGCTATCAAGTAATTGTGCAAGCTCACGGCGGCAGGATTCGGTGCGTCAGTGAGGTTGGCGGAGGAACTGAGTTGATTGTCGAGTTGCCGCTGACCAATCAGAATGGATAAAATTGGTCATATTTTGTCCTCCGAGAACTCCCACAATCAAATTGGTAATATTTCTGACTGCTGGTACGTAACAACACTTCAGGGAGTTTCAGAGCGCCTGCAGGAGGGCGAGAAACCCGGTTTCTACGAGGTTTTCGTTGAAAAACGAGCAATCTACGAAGAAACCGGGTTTCTCAAGTAGCGGCTGCGTTCAGTTGATTTTAAAAGTTGATGCGTAAAATTATAATTTTGTCAGCACCAAATTAATAAATTTTGGTAACAACCGTCGTGAAGCGTACCCCTAACGCGGAACCCTTTCCCCGCAGGGCTTCGGTGCAGGGTAGGGTAGCTATCCCTCTTCGTGAATCGCCCCATCCATACATTAATAACTTTGAAGTTACTTAACACCCTCATAAGAAATTTTATGAAGATTTACAAAACAAACGTGTCAGAATGGAAACAATAAGGTAATGGATAACAGACAAGGAGGCACAGTATGGTAGCCCTGACTGAACGAGTCCAACGCAGATTGACAGTAGAAAAAGTCGAAATTGCCCCTGATACAACGGCAATTCGATGCCTGGACTGGGATAGAGACCGCTTTGATATCGAATTCGGACTCCAAAACGGTACCACTTACAACTCATTCATCATTCGCGGCGAAAAAACCGCCCTCGTCGATACCTCCCACGAGAAGTTTCGCCAGCAATATATGGAGACTCTGACGGGGGAAATTGACCCGAAACAGATTGATTATCTAATTATCAGTCACACCGAACCAGACCACAGCGGTTTAGTTAAAGATGTGTTGGCTTTAGCACCCCAAGCAATTGTCGTGGGGGCGAAAGTGGCCATTCAATTTTTAGAAAATCTCGTACACCAGCCCTTTGAACGACTTGTCGTCAAAAATGGTGACAAATTAGATTTAGGAAACGACCACATTATCGAATTTGTATCCGCGCCCAACTTGCACTGGCCTGATACTATTTTCAGCTACGACAGCAAAACTAAAGTGCTGTTCACCTGCGATGCTTTCGGGATGCACTACTGTTCCGACAGTACCTACGATGACGATTTAGCAGCGATCGAGGAAGATTACCACTTTTATTATGAGTGTTTGATGGCTCCCAATGCTCGATCGGTCTTGAGTGCAATGAAACGCATGGCAGAATTGGGAGAAATCGGTACGGTGGCGACCGGTCACGGGCCGCTGCTCAGGTACAATGTAGTTGAACTTACCGGACGTTACAAAAAGTGGAGCCAAGCCCAAGCTAAGGCAGAAACCACGGTAGCGGTATTTTACACTTCTGACTACGGATTTAGCGATCGACTCAGCCAAGCGATCGCCCACGGAATCACCAAAACCGGTGTCGCCGTAGAAATGATGGACTTGAAAATCGCCGACTTGCAAGAAGTCCGCGAACTTGTAGGTACTGCTGCGGGGATCGTAATTTGTTCGCCGCCTAGTAATGGCGCTGCTGCAGAAAATGCCGAAGCAGCTATCAACACAATTTTAGTCGCAGCTAACAACAAACAATCCTTCGGTTTGTGCGAATCCGGCGGCGGCGATGACGCATCTATTTACCCGCTGAAAAACAAGTTCAAAGAGTTGGGTTTAAAAGAAGCATTTCCCAACATTTTGATTAAAGACGCCCCGACGGAAGGGATTTATCAACTTTGCGACGAAGCCGGCACCGACTTGGGACAGTGGCTGTCGCGGGATAAGGCTGTCAAACAGATGAAATCCCTCGATAGCGACCTCGATAAAGCTTTGGGACGCATCAGCGGCGGACTGTACATTATTACCGCTCAAAAAGGCGCGGTTAGCAGTGCGATGTTAGCTTCTTGGGTGACGCAAGCGAGCTTTAAACCGCTGGGTTTAACTATAGCAGTTGCTAAGGATCGGGCGATCGAATCGATGATGCACGCGGGCGATAAATTTGTGCTCAACGTGCTAGAAGAAGGCAATTATCAAAGCTTGATGAAGCACTTTTTGAAGCGTTTTGCTCCTGGTGCCGATCGATTTGCCGGAGTTAAAACTCAACCAGCCAGCAACGGTTCTCCAATTTTGACAGATGCTTTGGCTTACATGGAATGCCAAGTAGTGAGCCGGATGGAACTTTCGGATCATCATATCGTATATGCTACGGTCGATAGCGGCCGCGTATCCAATCCCGAGGCGCTGCCGGCAGTTCACCACCGCAAAGTCGGCAATCACTATTAGGAAAGAGGGAAGTTCGGCAACGAACAACGTGCGGGATTTAACGAATGTAAAGTAGGGTGTGCACTGCACACCGGGAGCATCTCAGTTTTGCAAAAAGCATTTTTTTGATCATAGTGCGAGCGTCCCCGCTCGCGATTTGTACAATACGCGAGCGGGGACAGCACTGTAAATGCAAAACTGAGATGTGCACTGCACACCTTACCTTTTTCTCTCCATTTTAACTAGGGGAATTGCCAATGCCTGCGAAGCTTTTAGAAGACCGACATTACACAATTATTATTGCCAGAAGCGATGGCAGCCGAGAACCCCATCATTCTTTGTACGAGGAATGGGTAGAAGCACAGGCATCTCTGATCGACTTAGCAAAAAAATGTCAAGAATTTGACAGTGACGGCATTACCGTCTATGAAGCTTCTACTCCTATGTGGAAGTATAAAAATTCAAATGTTGCCCGGTTAGCTGAAATTTTGCAGCGACAAAATACGGAGCCGGATTCAGCAAAGCCTACTGCAATTAATTTGGTAGAACCTCTAACAACAGCTTTTAGCGATTATTTTGATCTCAAAACAAAGGCTGCTGGGAAACAAGGAACAATAATTGTTGTAGTGCTAGATGAAAAACCAGAAAATAGCGCTGCTATAGCCGAAATTATTGTAAGTGCGGCCAATAAAATAGATAGAGATGAAGAAATTGGTGTGAGTTTTATCCAAATTGGCGACGATTTAAAAACCCAGAAATTTCTAATTGATCTGGATACCAATTTACAGGTTCAAGGCGCAAAATTTGATATTGTAGATACCAAATTTTGGCACGAAATTAAAAGAAGTTCTGTTGTTCAGTTTCTCATAGGTGCAATAAATGACTAATGCTCTAGTTTCCAGAACCGCATCTGATGCCAAACCCCGCGACGTACAGTTTTTCCAAATTGCTGCTGATACCGCAACAGTACGATCGCGCACTTGGGATAGACTCAAATTTGAAGTAGAATATTCCCTGCAAAAGGGGACGACAGCAAACAGCTATATTATTCAATCCGACAAAACTGCTTTGTTTGACCCACCGGGGGAATCTTTCACCCAAAATTATTTGGATTCTTTGCAGCAACGGGTGGATTTGACCAAGCTGGATTATGTGATTTTAGGGCATTTCAATTCTAACAGATCCGTCACAATTAAAGCTTTGTTAGAATTGGCTCCGCAAGTAGCTTTTGTTTGTACGAATCCAGCGGCGATTGGTTTGCGAGGCGCTTTTCCCGAACAAGAATTAAACATTATGATTGTGCGGGGAGAAGAAACTCTCGATTTAGGAAAAGGACACAAATTAAAATTCATCGCGACTCCGACTCCCCGCTGGCCTGACGAACTTTGCACCTACGATCCGCAAACTCGAATTGTGTTCACGGACAAATTTTTTGGGGCTCACGTTTGCGGCGATCAAGTATTCGATGAAGGGTGGAGTGTTTACAGCGAAGATCGGCGGTATTATTACGATTCCCTGCACGCATCTCAGGCTAAACAAGTGCTGACGGCAATGGATAAATTAGTCGATTTACCAACAGCATTTTATGCTCCCGGTCACGGCCCAATCGTCCGTTACGGCCTCCACGAATTGAGCAATTTGTATCGGGAATGGAGCCAACAACAAAATTCAAAAGACTTGACAGTTGCTCTGCTTTATGCTTCGGCTTACGGAAATACGGCTACTTTGGCGCAGGCGATCGCCAAAGGCATTACGAAAGCAGGCGTTGCTGTAGAAACGATCAACTGCGAATTTGCCGAACCGGGAGAAATTCAAGAGGCGATCGAAAAATGCGCGGGATTTATCATCGGAACTCCGACGCTAGCAGGACACGCGCCGACGCAAATTCAAACTGCTTTGGGAATTGTTTTATCTACCGCAACTAAGAGCAAATTAGCGGGGGTTTTCGGTTCCTTTGGCTGGAGTGGAGAGGCGATCGATTTAGTAGAAAACAAGCTGAAAGATGCTGGCTACCGCATTGGATTTGAGCCGATTCGAGCGAAATTCAAGCCGACGGCGGCGACGATTTACGAGTGCAAAGAGGCGGGAACAGATTTTGCTCAAGCTTTGATTCGATCGCAAAAATTGCGGGCACCAAAACCGCAGTTGACTGGTGGGAGCGATCGCACGGAACAAGCAGTGGGAAGATTAGTAGGTTCGCTGTGCGTAGTCTCGGCGAAGCGCGGGGATCTTACGAGTGCGATGCTGGCTTCGTGGGTGTCGCAAGCCACGTTTAATCCCCCTGGCGTGACGATTTCGGTGGCTAAAGATCGATCGATCGAAGCTTTGATGTACGCCGGGGATAAATTTGTGCTAAACATTTTAGCAGAAGGGCGACAGTTGCGGAAGTATTTCATGAAAAACTTTGCTCCCGGAGAAGACAGATTTGCCGGAGTCGAAACGGTGGAAGCTAGCAACGGCTGTCCGGTGTTGACTGAAGCTTTAGCTTATCTCGAATGCGAAGTAATAAGTCGGATGGAATGCGGCGATCACTGGGTAGTTTATGCAGCGGTTGAAAACGGTCATTTGCTGAAAAATGACGGGGTGACAGCGGTGCATTACCGGAAATCTGGGAGTCATTATTAAGCTGCGATTAAGACACGGCACTGCCGTGTCCTAACAGGTTTGTAGTGAGGAATTTATTCCTCAGATTGTGATGAGGAATAAATTCCTGATTACCAGAAAGAATTAGTTTAAAGCCGGAACTCTTGTAGGGAAAAATTTAAAGAGGACTATTCATTACTCCAATCCTCTTCCTTTATATTACTTCCGGTTAGATCGGAATTATTCAACCACAGAGAACGCAGAGGAAGCAGAGAAAGAGGAGAGAAATTTATCATTCCGATGCTACCGGATTTGATATCAACTATCAACTGTCAACTGTCAACTGTCAACTGTCAACTGTCCTCAGCAGTCTTTTCCGGCCACAGATAAATAGCGCCAGAAATCAAAGTTAAAGCTACAGAAACCCAAAACGCAACTAATGCCGGAACGTTCCACGCTTCTGATAGAGGAGCAATTAAAAGTGCGATCGCCACAATCTGACTCACCGTCTTCAACTTGCCCCAAATATTAGCTCCAGAAATCGTAGTTTTATTAACACGCCACCCCGCAATTGTCAACTCCCGCCCCAAAATTAAAAACACTGCCCAAGCCGGCACTTTACCCAACTCAATCAACACTAAAAGCGGCGCTAGCACCAACAATTTATCCACCAAAGGATCGAGAAACTTTCCCAAATCGGTAATTTGATTCAGCTTCCTAGCCAAATAGCCGTCCAGCCAATCAGTAGCCGCAGCTACCACAAAAATTGCGGTGCAAATCCAGCGACTTTGGGCGCTTGGGTCGTACAAACCGTAGAGCAAAAAAGGTACTCCCAGCAAGCGGGAAAAAGTAATCAAATTAGGCAAATTCATCATAGAAGTCATTAGTCATGGGGCATGGGGCATGGGGCATTGGGCATTGGGCATATCGTGTCCGGTCGATTGAAAACGATAAAATTGGTTCGTAGTGCGGACTTCAGTCCGCAATCCGGGAGCGGACTAAAGTCCGCACTACGAACGAACCGTTTTTGCGATCGTAATCGACCAGAAATGATGTCATCAGTCATCAGTCAAGGGAGAGGGAGATGAACAAAAATTAAGGGCAATCTTTTATAAAAAGATTGCCCTTAATTTAACATTTTTTTGTAACAGTTTTACTTTTAGCAAAACAGCTTTTAGCTCAATATTCATCAATCACAGCTCACAACAAACTAACAACCCAAAACAGCAGGTAGATTAACACGCACCGTTTTTATTTAAGACCACCCAAATTGTTTTGCAAATCAGACTGATGTCGTAGATAACAGACCACTTGCGCTGATAGTCAATATCCATACGCACAATCTCGTCAAAGTCTTTAACTGCAGACCTTCCGTTGACTTGCCACTCCCCAGTCAGACCGGGTTTGACATCTAAACGCTGCCAGTGAAAATTATCATAGCTAGCAACCTCATCGGGAGTTGGCGGCCTAGTTCCCACCAAACTCATGTCGCCGACTAACACGTTCCAGAATTGAGGCAATTCGTCCAAACTCGTACACCGCAAAAAGTTGCCGACGCGGGTAATTCGCGGATCGTTGTCATTCTTGAAAATGTGGCCGGTGGCTTGGTTGGTAACTAAATGTTTGAGCTTTTCTGCGCCGACAACCATCGATCGAAATTTCCACATTCTAAAATGCCGTCCTTTGAAGCTGCAGCGGACTTGACTGTACAGCAGCGGGCCCGGACTGTCCAACAGCATCACTAACGCTACCGGCACCGCCACCACAGCAGCAATGGCCAATCCCACCAGCGAGCCCAAAATATCGATCGACCGCTTTACCTTGCTCGTTACGGAGCAGTGCACAGATTGTTTTGATACACAAACTTGGTAAGTAAGTTGCGGCACCAATAAGGACAGCATTTCGGATAATACTGATGATTTAGAAGCACCCATCGCAATTTTCATTGAATTTGTCTCAAATTTAACGATATCTCACGTCCATCTTATGAGAATCGCCCAATTTGGAGAAGGTCAACTTCTGGGCTTTGCACAATCTTTAAAAAGCGGCTACACTTTTATAAAGTTTGCGTGTATTTCCTCGGAAAAAGTATAATATTTATGTAAAATTGTAAGTAAAATTACATAAAGGAATTAATCGCGATCGCCAAAAACCCGGTTTTTAGGCTCAAAAACTTAATAACTTCAGCACATCCTACACTTCTCTCTCCTGTAAGTTGGGAGATAAAAGGAGGCAGAGCCTCCGGATCTGCATTACCAGGCAGAGCCTGGTAACGAGCAGATCCCGCCAAAAACCCGGTTTTTAGCCCTTCACCGATCGCTCTGTGCGCCAACATCCCAAACAATCGTAAGCGGTTCTAACAACTTTTGCTGGCTGAAGCCGGCGAGTTTTCCTAAATATTCGCGCACAACCCTAGCGTGCTCGATATTCAAGCGATAACCCCGCGAGACATCCTCAAAGAAAAGCGGCTCAGCCAAAATTGCTTGCCAATCTGGATTTTGCCTCGACTCCTCGGCTAGCAGCATGAAATCTTCCTCCTCCGGCAAAAGTCCCGCCGGCAATTTTCCTCCCAAAATCTCCAAAATCCGGGGCCTGCAGGTGCGGGTATTCACGCCAAGGCGTTCCAACAACTGCAAAATTTCCTCAAAACTCTGAGTTTGGACACCCAAAACCTGCATTAATTCCCACAGCAGAAAAAAGTCGCTGTACTGCTGCGGCACATCCAAAATTTGAGGATAAAGAGCCAAACTCGCCAACCCGCACGCAACTAAACCAATTTTTTCTGGATATTTTGTGCTTGGCAATACAGAATTAAATGCCGAATTGTGTAACTCAGAAATATTTCGATCGCCCTCAAATTCCCTGTCTTGAACGACGATCGCATTTGGCAACTTCTGTCGCAACCAACGGGCGATCGCAGGCCAAGCGCCCATACCTCCAGTACAAATCGCGCGATCGATCCCCGCCGGCGACATTCCCGCGCGGCTGAGCAAAGCATTTAATTCGCGGTTCAACTGCTGCACAAAAGGCACTAAAACCAGACTTTCCAAATCTCTGCGCTTCACATCCCAATGCTGCTGGCCAATATTCAAAACAAAACTTTCTTGATGTTGCAAAATAACTTTCAAATGCCTTGCCGCTTCCAACAACTGCAGCCCAAAAGCAGAACCTTGCAACCGCTGCTGCAATTGATAGCGACTAGGCAAATCGGGATGCCCCGGACGCGGCAAATCGACCGACATTCCCCAAGTTTCATTTTTCGCCAACAACTGACAGACAATATCCTGATCGAAAGCATCGCCAGCCGCATCAAAACTTTGGCAAATAAAATCAGCACGAGTTAAACTTTCAAGATTGGACGGCAAATCAACTAAAGCTAATTCCACCGTTGTCGCCCCCGCATTTAGAATCAACGTTCCCCCGCTAAAAGCCGCATCATTCACAGTGAGCGGCACAGCTTCTGCGACTTTGCCGCTAATAGAATCAAGCGCCGAAGATTGCACTTCTGTAGAATTTTTTACCGGAGTTACAACAGCAATTAAAGTGGCGATCGCATCTGGCACAACAAAAATTTGCGAAGCCGAAGCCACCAAACCTGCGCCCAAAACAGCCTCCCGCAGATTAAACCGATAAGCATCCGACCAGCCCGCCGGAGTCCCCAAAATTACACCCTGCAAGTCTGAGAGTGCCGCATCCAGAATTTCAGCAGTCAGTCCCGAAGCTTTACAAACTTCCCCCGATCCGCCAAATTTTTGCCCCCGCAGGCTGGGATTCAAAGTAGCCAGCAGCGCCCGCACACCTTGCAGCGGTATGGCGACCGACAAAGCCCCGCCATAGCAATGCAGCAGCGGTTCGTACATCCCAGCAGCTTCCCGCTGATAAGGAATGCTCACTTTTAAAGGCAATTTAAAATTTTGCCGCAAAAATTCTCCCTCATGCCAAGCCACCTGCGGGTCTGCATTGCTTGGGACTGTTTCTTCCATCGCCAGAACCGAGGGAATCCGAAAGGTAGCCGAGGCTTCCGGGGCCTGCGGTGTTTCCCAGTAAATCGGGTGCAACTTACCGCTGGTGCGATCGAGCAAAGCCGCCGACAGTCCGCCCGATGCCAAATCAATCCCCAAATACCAGCAAGAATTCCGGCGTTTTGGAGATTGAGAGGAGGAAGGGGCGAGCTCGCTGGGAACAAAATCTGCTGGCGACTCTTGCTGCTGCGCGGTTTCCCTAGGCTTGGTTTTTGCCTCAACAACTTTTGTTTTACTCTCTGTGGGAATTAGGTTTTTTTTTTACTTTCTGCAGGAGTCGATCGCAATTCGTCAGTTTCTGCAGTTTCTCGATCGGTTTGAGTCAAACTAGCCAAAATGTCGTCTAGCGTCAACTTAGACTCATCTTCCTGGGCAAACAAATCATCATCAAGTTCGTCTTCCAAAACAAACGGTTCATCTTCAGATGAAAGTTCCAACACATCGGAGAACAAATCCTCCAAAGTGCCGAGTTCTTCCTCTACGGCCTCGGCAAAGGGATTTTCTGCACCGTCGGAGGAATTCGCCAGATTAAAGCTGTTAACCGCACTTGAATTCGATCGCCGTTCCGCAGTATTTTCCAATCCCTCCAGATTGTAGAGGTCTGTCTCCAACAGTTCCAGAGTATTGTTATCCAAATTTAGAGCTCTATCTAGGTCATCTTCTAATGCTTCAACCGGCAGCAAATCCTCATCCGGCGAAGCTTGGATGTAGCCATCATCTAATAGCTGCGAGGATGCGTCGGACTCGTCCGTGCGAACATCACTAGCACTCGGGACGCGCGCGGCACTGGGTTGGTTCGGGCTAGTTTCAGGAGCCGCGCTCAAAGTCGGCGGCTGTGGTACTGTTGCAGTGTCGGAATTCTCGTCTAGGTTTTGAGCCGTTTCTCGATTTGGTCGATCGTCCGAATCAAGTTGCGGCGCGATCGAACTTTGGGCTGGCGGTTCTGAAACTTGAGGTACTTTTGCAACTTGCGGTTCAAATAAATCTTCACTATCTAAAGTTAGATCCTCGACAGAATTACCGATTACAAAGTCTGAAGTTTCACCCAAATAATCTTCCAGCGACTCACCTTCATCCAGCAGATTTACAAACAAATTTTCCGCATCATTCAGCGGTTCTGTATTTTCATCTCCTGATTTTTCAAATGGGAAAACTTCAGTTTTCGCAGCATTTTCAGTATTTTCTATATTGAAATCTTCGAGTTCTAATTCTAATTCTGCGACTTCTTTTCCAGCAAACAAACTCGCGTACAAATCTTCAACATCTTCGCCATTTTCTGCTAACATATCTTCCGACTCAGCGCCGGACAACAGAGTTGCAGATGCTGGTGTTTCTGGTGCAGAACCGAACAAATTATCTTCCCAATCCGAGAGAGAGAGAGGAGCTTCAATACGATCGCGATCGTGCCTCAACTGTCCGAATTGCTGAGAAATTTCTGTACCGGCGTAGGGAAATCTGTCTTGTTCTGCCAGTTCGTCGCTGGGATTTTCACCGGCGTCCGGCGCATCCAGTTCGATCGCCCTATTTGAGAGGGTAGGAGCGGCACTAGAGCGGTCTGTTGCGGTTGTGGCTGCCGTTTCGAGATTTTCCACGGATATCGGCTGCTGAACGTAGGAAGACGCTTCTCGTCCCAACTGTGTCGCCAAGTGGTTGACAAAAGCCGCGAACATTGCCTCGCTCTGCTGGCTCAAACCGTACATATTTTCGAGTCCTTGTCCCAAGGAAGCTTGATAGCTTTGCAAATTTGTTTCCAAACCCTCGAAGGCGATATTCATCGTAGAATCTAGCCTCATCAGCAGGCTGTCGGCACGAGCTTGGAAATTTTGCATTTGCTCCAACCTCTGAGCCGGTGTCAGCAGCGGGAGTGCTTCTGAAGTTTGTGGGTTTAAAGCCGATTGCTCGGATTGTGCTGCACTGCTTGGCAAAAACTGATTTTCTAGGGTAGCGAGAATTTGGGACAAATCGCGATCCAAGGTTTCTGTCAAGCGGCTCCTGAGCACCTGCAAGAATTCAGAAATGATTTGCTGTTGGTTAGCTTGTTGCTGAGCTAGGGATTGTTGCTGCTGCCGTTGTGCTTCTAGCTGTTTGATTTCTTGAATTAGAGCTTGCTGCTCTTGTCGCAGAGCTTCTATGTCTTCTTGCAGCGGCCCCGTCAGGCTCGAACGCAGGTTGCTAATTTCTCCGGTGACGGCAAGCATAATTTGCTCTGCTGCTGAGGGGCTATAGGGCGGCATCGGGAATTTCGGCACTGGAACTGGTACCGGGCGGACGTTTGGGGCCGGCGGTCTGTTGGGAATCGCTAGCTTTGAGTCTGGGGAAAGCAGGTAAGCGCGAACTCGCTCTAAGAGTTGGCGCTGGTGGACAGTATCAAGAGAACCCGTCCAAGGCAAGCGGGGAGCGGGCTTGCTGAGTACCTCGTCAACCTCAGCAATTAGTGCTTGAATTTTGTACTTCTGAGAATTCAAGGGCGGAACCTCTGGGAATGCGGCTTGGGAGAAATTTTATTGAAAAAATATTGAAGTCAGGCGGCAGCTATGCCAATAGATAGAATAATCTGAATGCGAGCCTGTAAATAATCGACTAATATTTTATGACAACTTTAAATTAACCTTTTGCCTTTGCCTTCGGATGACTTCTATTGCCCATCATCAAAAAAATGGGTAGAAACCCCGTCCTTTTAGGACGGCTTTACAAAAAGACTTGCCTAAAACCAAAAATATCACAGAAAATGTGTTAACCTGTGAGAATGGAAAAAGCCTACCGCTACCGATTCTATCCCACTACGCAGCAAGAAAATCTCTTGCGACGGACAATGGGGTGTACACGGTTAGTGTACAACAAGGCTTTGGCTGCTCGTACAATCGCCTGGTACGAGCGTCAAGAGAAAGTTGGCTACAGCCAAACCTCCTCTATGCTGACGAATTGGAAGAAAGAGGAAGAGCTTGATTTTTTGAATGAAGTTAGCTGCGTACCTTTGCAACAAGGACTCAGACACCTTCAGGCAGCGTTTAGCAATTTCTTTGCGGGTCGCGCTAGATATCCTAACTTCAAGAAAAAGCATAACGGTGGCAGTGCTGAATTCAGCAAGTCAGCTTTCCGCTGGAAAGACGGACAGGTGTTTTTGGCTAAATGCAACACACCATTACCTATTCGCTGGAGTAAGCAAATCCCCGAAGGGTGCATTCCGTCTACCATTACGGTAAGATTGACACCTGCTGGACGCTGGTTTGTTTCCATACTTGTAGACGACTATACAATCAAACCACTTCCGAAGATAGAGAAATCTATTGGATTGGAGGTAGGAATAACCAGCCTGATTGCTACTAGCGATGGCGACAAAATAGCCAATTCCAAGCACTTTAAAAAGCTTCGCAAGAAGTTAAAAAGGAAACAGAAAGCGTTAGCCCGTAAGCAAAAGGGAAGTAACAACAGGCAAAAAGCGCGGGTACAAGTAGCAAAGATCCATGCACAGATAACCGATGCGCGTAAAGATTTTCTACATAAATTAACAACTCAACTAATTCGTGAAAACCAAACGATTGTAGTTGAGGATTTGGCTATCAAGAATATGGTGAAAAACCATAAATTAGCCCTTGCGATCAGTGATGCTAGCTGGGGCGAACTAATTCGCCAGTTGGCGTACAAATGCGAGTGGTACGGACGAGAGCTTGTAAAGATAGACCGCTGGTTTCCCAGTTCTAAGCGTTGTGGAATCTGCGGGTATATTGTAGACAAATTGCCGCTGAATATTCGGGAATGGGAATGTCCTAAATGTGGGACAAACCATGACCGAGATATCAACGCTGCAAAGAACATTTTGGCGGCTGGGCTAGCCGTGGAGCGTCTGTGGAGCAACTGTAAGACCCCAAGAGAGTAAATCTCCGAAGGCTGGCGCTATGAAGCAGAAACCTAATCAGTGATGATTGGGAATCCCCGTACCGACCGGGCGGGGTGGATGTCAAAATCTCGGGGTAGTAGAAAAGGTTGTTGGGAACTGCGTCGGTTTCGCTAGCTACGAGGGTTAGCCTTTAAGTACGAAATTGTGGTGGATTTTCCTGGTATTGCTGAGATTTAACAGATTCCCAGCGGTTGCTGTCGGGGTCGCTGTATACCCGGTGTGCCCGCTTGTGGTGTTTCCCCGTGCCGATCGACTGCAGGGCCGGCTGACCACAAATCTCTCAACAGTGTTAAGCTTGTTTTCGCCTAGTGCCGGCCTTCGTTAACTCGATCGGCACAAGCAGCTTGCCACGCGGCTTGAATTTTGTTAATAAAATTTGCTCTGCGGTATATAGCGGTTCTCAAAAAAGTGAGGTATGCCCTATGCCCACGGAGGCCTATGCCCACGGAGGCCTATGCCCACGGAGGCCTATGCCGTTCGCGTACCTCATCTTTCGCTTGAAAGGCTATATATCTAAAAAATTATGGTATATTCTTTAGTTTCTAGCTCGCAATCAGAACTTGAAGGTATTAATTTCCATATTCGACCGATCGACCGCCTAACTTGAGAGGTAAAATTGCCGATTTTAGATAGTTGTTTCTAAAATCTTGAATTCCCAATCGAATGACTCGGCTGCCAACTATTTCTAACTGCCCAGCGCAGCTCAAGCGCGTAAATTAAAATGATGGCCTCATGGAAGACCGATTTAACACCCGAGATCCGCAGTCTAATATAAATCAATTGATAGTTTCTACTCCTTTTTTTGCAGGCTTACCCGATCCTGTAATCGAGAGAGCAACTGTCCACATCGTTACCCGCAGTCATCCGTCAAATCAAGTGATTTTACTCGAAAATGACTGGGGAACATCCGTGTATTTTATATTGGATGGTTGGGTGAAAATTCGCACCTACAACCTAGACGGAAAAGAAGTAACACTGAATATTTTAGGGAAAGGAGAATTGTTCGGGGAAATGGCAGCGATCGAAGAAACACCGCGATCGACAGATGTCATCACCCTAGCCCCGACACTGATCGGCAATATGCCAGCTCAGGATTTTGTGCAGCTCATTCATACCGAACCGCTAGCAGGCATTCGGCTAGCTCAACTGATGGCCCGCCGCCTGCGGCAAGTCAACCGCCGCCTGCGTTTGCGAGAATCGGACAGTACCTCGCGAGTAGCAGATATTCTGTTATTTTTGGCAGAGGGGCAAGGAAAAATCATGTTAAGTGGAGGCACAGAAATTCCCAACCTGCCACACAGAGAATTGAGCAGCCTCAGCGGGCTGGCTCGGGAAACAGTAACGCGAGTGCTCAGCAAGCTGGAAAAAAAAGGAACAATTCAGCGCGAACGTGACGTTTTGTGCATTCCCGACCTACAGGCCTTGGAGCGTCTGTTAATGTAGAAGTATCAGAGACTGCTAATTAGAATCTAATTAAAAAGCACTCTCTGTTAATTAACTGATATTGATGATTTCCCACTGGAGGTAAAGCTGTGAGTTTTAAGAAAATTTTCGCCGCCGTTGATGACTCTGAACTGGGCCAGCGCGTCTTCAATCAAGCTCTAGAATTAGCTGTGGGCGATCGGGCTGATATGATGCTATTTCACTGCGTTACTGTCAACACGCTGGGCGAGACGGCAGTACCAATTCCAGTAGATTTGGGTATGAATGTCCAGTTAATGGATCAAGCTTATCAAGCTCAACGTTTGCGGCAGGAAAGGGATATAAAACAGACTTCGGGCTTGCTACAAAATTACTGCGAGGCTGCCACTAAACAAGGATTGCAAGTGGAATTTGACTGCAAAATGGATGGAGATGCAGGGTATTCTGTCTGTCAAGCTGCCGAAAATTGGGGCGCAGATTTAATAGTAGTGGGGAGGCGCGGCCGCACCGGGTTAACAGAAGCTTTCCTCGGCAGTGTCAGCAATTATGTGGTTCACCACGCATCTTGTTCGGTTTTTGTAATTCAGGACGTTCAACCGGAAAAATGATACGGCCCCAAAATTGGGCTGAGAAAATTAATCTAAAATAAGACTGGCGCAGGCATCTAAACCCGGTTTCTCTGAAAATCAAAAAGCCCAAATAGACCTGAGTTGCCAAAATCAGAAAATACCCTGAAATTATCTGCGTCAATCTGTGTTGCATCTGCCCGATACCTGCGGTTTCTGGATCGAAGACTTGTGCAACTCAAGTCTAATCAAAAACCGGGAATCAAAAACCGGGAATCAAAAACCGGGAATCAGCCAGCGCCAAGTCCCTTACAATCTAAAATCTAAAATCTAAAATCTAAAATCTAAAATCTAAAATCGGATGAGTGATTTTTTGTCAGCAGATGCCGCGCCTAATTCGGGCAGTTCACCCAGTACAAATAACGACCCCCCAACTGCGGATATTTCAGATTTGGCGGGCGATCGCAAAAATCCAGCTCCGGGAACGCCCACCACTAAGGAAGCGCCTTTGAGGCTCGTAGAAACGGCATTTTTAGCAAGTACCGCTAGCTTGATTTGGCTGATCAATTATTACTTTCCGCTAGGCCCGTTGCTGCGGGTTTTTTTCCCGCTCCCGATCGCCCTAGTTTACCTGCGCTGGGGCAACAGAGCTGCTTGGATGT
>Ga0335395_10000637_pt1 | contig 22029 bp, 6 predicted proteins | sample MAT02_FD_205744 | JGI IMG/M metagenome (GOLD analysis project Ga0335395, IMG submission 205744) | Freshwater microbial communities from Lake Fryxell liftoff mats and glacier meltwater in Antarctica - MAT-02 (spades assembly) (version 2) ...
TATAAAGCACATCCCCAGGACAAAGCTCGACAACAAGCGGTTCTACCGTCTTAAAGAAGGGAAACTTTTCATAGTCAGGATCAAAAGCATCAATCAAAGACACTCTCGCCCCGTAGTCAAACTTATCGCTTCTATAGTTTTTAGGAATATCCTTGTTAGCAAATAAAAATATCGTTTTCCTACCATATATCTGGGTGAGAAAGTTATCAAATACGTCATGGTGCAGTCCCGTGATAGTACCTTTCTCTCCAATCCAGGCAAATTTACCAGGCGTAACATACCAGGGGAAAAATGATTGATAGTCTACATCATCTTTTAATTGTGTAAATTCCTTAAATAAATCGAATTCTTTTAAGTATAATTTTTCTTCTTCCTCGTTTTCGGAGGCCAGATATTTATCTATATATTCCCCCAATTTCATATCTCTGAATTTAGTAGAGTTCTGTTCTCTATTGCCCACAACCAATCTTACGGTGCGCTCGCCAGCAAGTTGTTTTAGATAGTCCCAATCCCATTTATTTAAAGCTGACCAATTGCTTGCGCTTCCCTTAATTATTACTGGCTCATCAAACTTTTGACAAACTTCCTTGGGGAAAATATTGATAGCTGACACTTTTTTGATTTCCTTTTTCATTTCGTAATCGCTCCCAGAGGTTTGTTCTAATTGTGCTTTTTGTACCATGTCGCCTGTTCCTTACTCGAATTTTATTGTACTGCTTAGCGCGTTATTAAAGAGACTAAAGCGATCGCCATATTTTTTTATACTTTATACTTTCTAGTCATCGCCTTTTAGCAAAATAATCCTCTATCTTCTCCAAACCCGAAATAATATTTTTCACATGATCGTGGGTAAGAGTTATGCGAATCCACACTTCATTTGAGTCCATCGGAATGCCAAAAACATTTCCCGGTAGCACACCGACACCTACTTTATCCATCAGTAATTCTACCAGACTATCATCCGATCCTTGGTAAAATGAGTTGTCGAGTTTTAAAAAGCATACATTTCCTATATCTTCATTACAAAAATCCTCAAAAATTAGCGAACTTTTACAAAAATCTCTGACCAGCTTTATCCCCTTCTCCTGAAGAGAATTACTGATAGCCATTCTTGACTTATAATTTTCAATAAGGTTCATTTCTAAAAATTTGTCTAAAGACTTATTAATATCAATGTCTGAACGCCATCCAAACATCCCTGATTTTAAAATGTTCAGATGTTCAGCTAAAAGTTGTTCTTGTGACAGCAGCAGACTTCTAATCAGTAAGCTAACACCCAACAAGCTCATTGAAATAGTAGTTAAAGCATTGATATCCGCAGAAACTTGAAACCGAAAATTTTCGGTAAGTCTGGGGTCGCCAAACCAATAACCAATACGGTAGCCTGAAAAGAAGGGAGTGTCTTTAGATGGGCTATACACCTTGACTAAGTAATTTAAAGATTCGCTTAGACCAAAAGGCTCTTCAAATCTTCTTCCGGAAGGAAACAGTAAATCTTGATAGATTGTATCAATAACCAGAAAAATTTCTGAGTTTTGGCAAAACTCTATCATAAGTTTTAGCTCAAACAGCCTCTCTCCTTCATAAGTTGTTTGTGCAGGATTATTAGGGTAGGTTATTACAATAGCAATTGTATTTTCTGTGACAGCCTCAGCGATATCCTCATAGGTTGCCAGAAAACCATTTTCCCTCTTGGAGTTGACAAATACTGGTTTAATTGATGGTATCATCTGTCTAACTTGAGCCGCATAGACAGCATAATTAGGTAACACTAAAATAATTTCTGGATGAGAATTTGCCCGACGATATTCTCGATTTGTAAGTTGAGTTATTGATTTCAAAATAGAGGACATCACATTGGTTGTTCCAATAGCACAGCCTACGCCTGCTTCTTGGGAAAACTGCTCATTCAATTGCCTCCTTTCCGGCTGGTGTTTCATTAAACGTTCAAATTCAAATTTTCTAATAATTTCCCCTAATTCGCAGGAAGCATCGGGAGAACCATAGCCAGGTTCAAGCGGATGAAGCTTCACAATTTCTGAGATTTTTAAAATTTCTGGAAAGACATCACTACTAAAATTGACGTTATCTAACACCTGGATGTTATTTCGCCTATCAAAGAGAACACTCCAGTAATAAATTTGCCTTTGATACATATCCAGGCTTTCGAGTTGAGTGTTGAAGTAGCGCATTTAGGTGGAATCTCCTATTTACAAAGTGTTTAATTAGCGCTGATTTTAGCAGGTTAAATATTGCACAAGAGCGCGATATTTTCCAGTTAGGTTATATTACCATCAATTTTTCCGTCCTATGATAAAATCTTCCATAACTAAGGCATCAATTGCCGTGCGTTTAAAGGTAGAAATGGCATCTTTGGGTGAGCAGACTATAGGCTCACTATCATTAAACGATGTATTGAGGATTACAGGAACTCCTGTGTGCTGTTCAAATCGTTCAATCAGTCGGTAGTAACTGGGATTTAGTTCTCTTTCTACTATTTGTATTCTTGCGGTTCCATCGACGTGGACGACGGCGGGAATTTTTTCCCGTTTTTCAGGTCGCACCGGACAAGTAAATAACATATACCCTAGACTTTTTGAAGGACGACCGATGTCAAACCATAAAGATGCTTTTTCAGCTAAAATGCTGGGACCAAAAGGTCGAAAATCTTCTCGGTGCTTTACCTTTTGATTGAGCAATTCCCTTGTACTAGCATAGCGCGGATCGGCTAACAGAGAACGATTACCAAGAGCGCGAGGGCCAAACTCCATACGACCCTGGAACCAACCGACTATTTTACCATCTGCTATCATATCAGCAGCTTCGTAAGCGCTATCTGAAGAGCGTCGAGCCGTGAGACCCGATTCGGAAATTGCTTGGAGGATTTCCTCTTGCGTATATTCCGGTCCTGTGTAAAGGGACAGTTGCTGTGTAGGAGCTGCTTGTTTTCCAGATCGAGTATGATAAGCGTATAGAGCTGCACCGATTGCGGTTCCTGCATCGTGGGGAGCAGAAGGGATAAAGATATTTTTGAAGGGGCCTTTTTCTTTGATTAGCCAGTTAGTAACGCAGTTGAGGGCTACGCCTCCTGCTAAACACAAATTCTCTGATGGATAGACGCGGTAAAGGTCTTCGACTAAGTGCAGCACAGCTTGCTCAGTAAATGTTTGAAGAGTGGCAGCAATGTCTTTGTGATGCTTTTCTATCGGTTGGTTTTTCTTTCTACTTTTACCCAGTAACGCCTCTAAGAACTCAAATTCGGGGACGCGAAAGCGAAGAATGTCTTTTTCCAAGGTAAAGCCTTTGTCTGTTATTCGTGCAAATTGGGAAAATGCTTCTTGGAGAGTTTTGCTTTGCCCATAAGCTGCCAGTCCCATTACTTTGCAAGCATCGTATTCCGAAAAACCGAGGAATTGAGACACTTTTTCCCACAAAAGCCCTAGTGAATGGGGATATGAGATTTCGTGCAGTATACCGATCCTGTTTCCTTTACCATAGGCCATTACCGAGGAGGCATTTTCGGCAATACCATCTATTACTAGAATTGCGGCTTCGGCAAATCCAGATCGGAAAAACGCGTCGGAGGCGTGAGCTAAATGATGGGGAACCCAAACGAGTTTTTCGGCTGCTTTATCACCTAATGCTTGGTTCAAAGAATGTTTGACCATATCTAGTCCCAAAAGGAAGGTTTTTTCCCCTTCTATACTGCCCCAATCTCCGGCTAAACTGATTGGGTCAATTTCAAAATTTTTCTTTCGTACTTTAGGGTCAAAAGAAAATGCAATTATATCAATATCGTCCTGGGATAAATTAGCATCTTTTAGACAAAAATTAATCGACTGTATTGGCAGAAGGTGAGGATTAGCGACCTGTGCGGTTTTGCCGTGTTTTTGGCGATTAAATCGTTCCTCTTCAACTGCTGATACGATTTGACCATCAATGAGACAAGATGCAGATGATTCATGATAAACTGAATTAATTCCTAAAACAATCATAGCTAATAGTTAAAAAACAAGTTGGGAGAATTTGGAGAGCGTACAATTAGCAGTTAATTGTCCTTCTAGATCAGGTGAAATATGACTGTCAATAAGAAGTGGTATCGGATAGGCTGTAATGTCTTAAGAAATTAATGTTCTCAACTTCCTCCTATCATTTCTGTACCTACCTTTATCACTTTTTAATTTCATTAATTACAGATTTTTCAGCCACTTGTTGAATCGCTCAAAGTCGAAGGGAAAAGGCTTTTTAATGGGTTGGTAATCTTTTGGATGGGGAGGCCCGTGCCGAATCAGGGCATTCAATACCAAGCAAGGCTCAGAACTAAAATTAATCAGTGCGTGGGGAATGCCAGGAGGAATTTTCATAAAGCGCATCTGGTGCTGAGTTAACAAAATGTAATCGTAATGCCGATTTTGTAGAAACACTAAGACCATGTTACCTCGTACAACTAATAACTGATCCGTTTGAAAGCGGTGGCAAAATAAATTTTCATCAGCCGTTTGTGGGGGAATCTCAAATAATGATGTCTCGTCACTAGACACAGGGGTGAAGAATTTTATAGCATCTTCTTTCACCTGTGTAAGTTGGATATATTCTACTTTATTAAGTATGCCCATTTAATTACTTGAATTTTTGGAGACTAATTTATTTTTATTTTATAATAAAATTTTGGTCAGCTTAAAACATATGCTATCTCTATTTGGTTTGGTTAACCTGAAATTTTACAAATTGTAATAATTATAGGAAAAGTAGGAAAAGTAGGAAAAGTAGGAAAAGTAGGAAAATACGCTTGTCAAAGCCCATCTACCCTATAATAGTTTCAGCTAAGCGGAGAGCTAATCGTGGGGTAAAAAAGGTATTTGCTTAGGATGGGGTTGCAAGTTTATTTAGCGATCGCATTAATCAATTTAACAAATAACCAATTAAGTAAATGAAGATACGCTCAAAATTAGAAGGAGTTGTCCACGATGAGTATGTTTCAAAGTTTTTCGATTAGAAATAGCACGGCCCAAGAAACCTATTGGCAAAAGCAATTAGGTAATGTTCTACCTGTGTTAAAAATACCCTTCAAGCACTCAAGAGTCTCAGTACAATCTTTGATTATAAAAAAGGAAACAATTAAGTTAGATGCAAAGTTATGCTTAGAACTTAATAAATTTAGCGATCGCGAAAATATTCCTCTGCTTATCCTACTACTCGCTACGTTAAAAATACTGTTGCTGCGCTATACAGAGCAAGAAGATATTATTATTGGTTCCCTCTCCGTGGATAGTCTCCGCAAAGGTTCTACAGGAGATCTGGAAAAGTTTACGAATTTGATTGCCCTGCGGACAAGTCTAGCAGACAATCTAAATGCCAAAGAAGTTTTAAGGCGAGTTGCAACAACAGTTGAAGAGGCTCAGCTAAATCGAGATTACCCGTTTGAGAAACTAGAGAATTTAATTAGCTATCGGATTTTTCAGGTAATGTTTGTACTGTGCAACGTACCATTTTGTATTTCAGAAATGCCAATAAAAGAAGAGCATATTGCAGAAGAACACATTGCCAAATGCGATTTGGTTATTTTGGCGGCGAAGCAAGAGGGGAATTTAACAGTAAGCTGCGAATATAACCCTGAGTTGTTTGACTTGGCCTCGATTCAGCGGATGTTGGGTAATTTCCAAACTTTACTTGTTGGTATTGTTGCTAACCCAGAGCAGAATATTTCTACCTTACCCCTGTTGACGGAAGCAGAACGGTATCAGCTATTAGTAGAGTGGAACAACACCGATGCAGAGTACCCCCACAATAAGTATAGCCATCAGTTGGTGGAAGAGCAAGTAGAACGCACACCGGATGCAGTGGCAGTAGAGTTGGGAGAGGAGCAACTTGCCTACCAGCACCTGAATGGACGAGCAAATCAAGTAGCTCACTATCTGCGATCGCTGGGAGTAAAACCGGAAGTGCCAGTTGGTTTGTGCGTTGATCGCACTCTAGCCAGGGTAATCGGACTCTTGGGCATTTTCAAGTCTAACGGCGTGTACGTTCCCTTAGACCCCACCTATCCCGAAGAACGCCTAACTTATATGGTGTCAGATTCGCGGGTACAAGTCCTGCTAACTACTGAAAAGACATTTAGCAGCCTACCACAGTTAGCACTTTCAACCCAAGGGTTACAGATAGTTTACCTGGATCGCGACTGGGACGTTATCTCTCAACAAAGCGAGGAGAATCCAGTCACTCAGGTTCAGCCTGATAACTTAGCTTATATTATTTACACATCCGGTTCTACAGGAAAACCCAAAGGTGTGGCAATGGAGCATCGTGCTTTTTGCCATTACATCTGGTGGCAACTCCAAAACACAACCGTTTCCAAGAGTGCCAGAATCCTGCAATTTGCTCCCCTCAGCTTCGATATTTCCTTACAGGAATGCTTAACTACCTGGAGTTTGGGCGGACTACTGGTGCTAATGTCAGAAGAAGTACGACGCAATCCTATGGCTTTGGCCAGTTTCCTCGTAGAAAAAAGGATAGAAAGTGTATTTCTTCCCTGTATCGCCTTACGGAATTTGGCAGAGGCGGTTAACAATTTGGGAGAGGTTCCCACCACCCTGCGCGAAATCTTGGTCGCTGGCGAACAGTTGCAGATAACGCCTGCCATTGTCAACTTATTCAAACAAATAGGTGGCGTTCTTCGCAATCAATATGGACTCACCGAGAATCCGACAGTCACGCAATTTACCCTGACTGGGGAACCGAGCAATTGGCCTGCACTTGCTCCCGTGGGTTCGACTGTCACAAACGCCAAAGTTTACATACTGGATCGATGCCTTCAACCCGTTCCGATTGGCGTTCCGGGTGAGTTATATATTGGGGGTGAGTGGTTAGCCAGAGGTTATCTCAACCTGCCGGAGTTAACTCAGGAGAGATTTATCTCCAACCCCTTCTCTACGAGACACTACGCGAACAGTTCCGATCGCCTTTTGAGAACTCGCGATCTTGCCCGCTACTTACCTAATGGTAATATCGAGCATTTGGGTCGCGCAGATAATTGGGTTAAAATTCGCGGTTTCAGTGTTGAACTCGGTGAAATTGAAACTGTGATGTCACAACATCCCGCCGTGAGGGAAAGCGTGGTCGTACCGCTCCAAGATAACTTTGGTAACAAACGCTTGGTAGCCTATGTGGTTCCTGACTCCCAAGCTGCTAACATATTAAATTTGGAAGCATCCCTTGAAGAAGTTTTTTTAAAGGAACAGCTAGCTAAAAAGCTCGAACTGGCATTGCGTACTTATTTGCGAGAACGTTTGCCCGACTACATGGTGCCAGGCGCTTTTGTAACCCTTGAGAAAATGCCCCTGACACCAAGCGGGAAGGTAAACCGCTTGGCGCTACCTGCACCCTCCAAGTGTCGTCCGGAATTGGCAACAACTCTTGTCATGCCTAAATCCGAGGCAGAAAAACAGATTGCCCAAGTTTGGATAGAAGTGCTTGAATTAGATGTTGTGGGAATTCATGACAACTTTTTTGAGTTAGGCGGTTATTCCTTGCTCTTGCCTCAACTTCATAAAAAATTAGCAGAAATTTTTGAGGCGGAGCTATCAATTATAGCTCTGGTCCAATATCCAACTATACACGCTTTAGCCCAACACTTAAGTCAGATAGACTTTAAACAATCTGCTGTCAACAGACGCGAACAAAACAGTAGAATTGCCCGGAAGTCTCTAGCAGAGGAACAACGACAGCGTAGGCAAAAGAATCGCCACACGAAATAGTAGGAATTTCCCCATTAACCAGGTATTAATTATGACTATTAAGAATTCAGACATAGCGATTATCGGTCTGTCAGGCAGGTTCCCCGGAGCAAATAACATTGACGCTTTTTGGCAAAATCTGCGAGACGGGATAGAATCCATTTGCTTTTTTTCTGATGAGGAATTGGAGTTAGTCGATCGCTCTGTGCTGAGTCACCCTAACTATGTCAAAGCTGGCGCTATTTTGCCAAACATCGATAAGTTCGACGCTTCCTTCTTTGGATACAGCAGCAGAGAAGCAGAACTAATCGACCCCCAACAGCGTATTTTATTGGAATGTGCCTGGTCAGCCTTAGAAAATGCTGGCTACGACCCAGGAACTTATAAGGGATTGGTGGGGGTTTATGCGGGTTCGAGTACGAACAATTATTTGATCAACAATATTTATACTAACCAGCGCTTCTCTCAATGGCGCACTTTCTTAGAACCAACCCTTGCTCTTCAGGTAGAACTGGCGAATGAGAAAGATTATTTGCCCACACGCATCTCTTATAAACTGAATCTTACAGGACCGAGCGTTAATATTCAAACCGCTTGTTCAACTTCACTGGTGGCGGTTCATACAGCTTGCCAGAGTTTGCTCAATGGTGAATGCGACATGGCGATAGCGGGAGGCGTTAGCATCTCGGTTCCCCAGAAAACGGGGTATTTGTACCAAGAGGACATGACTGGTTCTCCGGACGGACACTGTTGCGCCTTTGATGCACAAGCTAGGGGAACTATATTCGGCAGTGGCGCGGGAATTGTTGTCCTGAAATTACTGCATGAAGCGATCGCCGATGGCGATAACATCTATGCTGTTATCAAAGGATCAGCGATCAATAACGATGGCTCTTTGAAACTGGGCTTTACGGCTCCTAGTATAGAGGGTCAGGCAGCAGTAATTTCCGATGCACTGGCGATCTCTGAAATTGATGCGGATACAGTAACGTATGTGGAAACTCACGGAACTGCGACTGTTCTGGGTGACCCCATTGAAATCACCGCGCTAACGCAAGCTTTTCGCAAGAGTACCGAAAAAAAGGGATTTTGTGCGATCGGTTCGGTAAAAACTAATATCGGACATATACAACAGGCGGCGGGAATCGCGGGTCTGATTAAGACGGTACTGGCACTCAAACATAAATTATTGCCACCGTCGCTACATTTTAGGGAACCCAATCCCAAGATAGATTTTGCCAACAGTCCTTTTTACGTTAATGCGGCGCTCTCAGAATGGCAAACCAATGGAACTCCCCGTCGCGCTGGGGTTAGTTCGTTTGGGATGGGAGGTACTAATTGCCATGTTGTTCTCGAAGAAGCACCTCAAATAGAGCCAGCCACCAATACCTTTGAGCGAGACTGGCATATTCTGTGCTTGTCGGCAAAAACCGAGAAGGCTTTGCATGAACTGCAACAGCGTTATGTAACTTATCTGAAATCTCAAAAATATCCCAAGCTTGCAGATATTTGTTTCACCGCCAATACTGGGCGCAAGCCTTTTAACCATCGCTTAGCAATTGTTGCTCAATCTGTCAAGGAGCTAATGGAGCAATTGTCGGCTGGTGCAACGGGATCGCGGGAAGGAACCTCATCACCAGAGGCGAGAATCGCCTGCGGCTGCGATAGCTTCGCTTTCCTGTTTACAGGTCAAGGGTCGCAGTATGTCAACATGGGACGCCAACTCTACGAACAAGCACCGACGTTTCGGGAAACTATCGATCGCTGCGATGAAATTCTTCGTCCTTATTTGGAAGTACCCTTGCTGGAAATCTTGTATCCCGACAGCGACACAAATAATACCAAATTAGATGAAACAGCCTACACTCAACCCGCCCTATTTGCCCTGGAATATGCTCTGTTTCAGTTGTGGAAATCCTGGGGCATAGAACCAGATGTTGTCATGGGTCATAGTGTCGGAGAATATGTAGCTGCCTGTGTAGCTGGAGTCTTTAGTCTGGAAGATGGCTTGAAACTGATTGCTGCACGGGGTCGCCTCATGCAAGCCTTGCCTACTGATGGCGAAATGGTAGCGCTATTAACAGATGAAGCACAGGCTTTCGCTGCGATCGAACCCTACAGCCAATTCGTCTCAATCGCTGCTATTAATGGGCCAGAAAGTGTTGTCATATCTGGTCAAAGGGAAGCGATCGATGCTGTCTGTGTCATGCTGGAAGCATCAGGAATCAAAGCTAAAAAATTAAATGTCTCCCACGCTTTCCACTCACCCTTGATGGAGCCAATGTTAGAAGATTTTGAGGAAATTACACGAGAGGTAAGCTTTTCTTCGCCCCAGATTAAGCTGATTTCTAATGTTACGGGCACCCTAGTAACAGAGGAGGTAGCTACCCCAGAATATTGGTGTCGTCACATACTACAGCCAGTCAGATTTGCCGCCAGTATCGAAAGCCTCGTCCGAATGGGTGTAGAAGCTTTCGTGGAGATAGGACCCAAACCAATTTTATTGGGAATGGGTTGCGCTTGCCTACCCGATGGCAAAGGACTGTGGCTTCCTAGTTTGCGATCGGGGCAAGATGATTGGCAGGTGCTATTAAGCAGTTTGGCAGAACTATATGTACATAGAGTCCCACTCGACTGGTTTGGCTTTGACCAAAACTATATCCGTCATCGCTTGCCACTCCCAACATATCCCTTCCAACGACAGCGCTGTTGGATAGAGGCGGCACAGCACGGATATTCAACGAGCACACTTAAGCGAGAAAATGGAGCCAAAAGCCAGAACCTTCATCCGCTACTCGGTCAACAGTTGTACTTAGCAGGCACGACCGAGATTCGTTTTCAGTCCCAAATAAGTCAAAACTCACCAGCTTGGGTAAAAGACCATCGCGTTTTTGGCACAACCATTTTACCAGGAACAGCTTACTTAGAGATGGCTTTGTCCGCTGGGGCTTTAGTCGCCAAATCGGACAAGATTTGGCTAGAAGAAGTTGTTTTCCAACAGGCGCTGATTCTGCCAGAGAACGGAGAAGAAAAAACAATCCAGTTAATTCTCACACCAACAGAGAATTTAACCTATTCCTTCCAGATTTTTAGCCTCACTTCCTCTTCTGATGCAGACAATGACAAGCCATTCTTTTCGCTCCATGCGTCAGGCAAACTGCTGGTCAAAGAAAAAGAGGCAGTAGCCGAGCAAGTGGATTTAACGGCAATGCAGGTGCAATACACCCAAGAGATTTCCATCGAAACCGTATACCGAGGGTTTCAAGAACAGCGCATTGATTATGGTTCCAGCTTCAGGGGATTAGTACAGCTTTTTTTACATGAAGGAACTGCGCTGGGTAAGATTAGGCTGCCGGAAGAATTGGTTCCAGAAATAGGAAACTATCAGTTACACCCAGTTTTGTTAGACATCTGTACGCACGTTGCAGAAGCCATCTCCCCTGACGAAGTAAAACAAAATACCTATGTACCAGTGGGTTTAGAGCGCCTGCACAAGAGCGGTCGTGCCGATACCCACATCTGGTGTCAGGCTCATGAGCGAAAAGTACAAGGGGACAACAAACAGACATGGAGCGTTGATTTTCGTCTTTTCAACTTGTCAGGAGAGCTAATTGCTACCTTAGAAGGTCTGCAATTAAAGCAAGTTAGCCAAGACGCGATGTTAAGCAGCCCACAGTCATCTTGGAAAGATTGGCTTTATGAAGTGGAGTGGCGACCCCAGGCACGTTATGGCACTTTACCAGATTACCTACCAAATCCAAAAGCAGTTGGCGATCGCCTCCAGACCCGGTTAAGTCAGTCGCTTGCCCAGTCAAGTTTGACAATTTATAGGGAAGCCTTGACAAAGCTGGAGGCTTTAAGTGTCGCTTATATCCTTGTGGCTTTGGAAGAAATGGGATGGTTGTGGCAGCCAAAGCATCGTTTTGCTACCAACCAAATAGTCGAGCAGTTGGGTGTGGTCAGTCAACACCAAAGACTGCTAGGTCGTCTTCTGGAAATTTTAGCTGAAGTTGGCATACTGCAAAGAAGTGGCTCACAGTGGGAAGTTATTTCGGTTCCTGAGATTGGCGACGCACAACATATGATAACTTCCTTGTCCTACCCAGAGGCAGAAGCAGAGATCACCCTGCTCGAACGTTGCGGACCAAGACTTGCTCAGGTACTTCGGGGAGAGCGCGACCCGCTACAGTTATTATTCCCCGCAGGAGATACGACCACGGTCACTAAGCTGTATCAAGACTCTCCAACAGCACGGTTGATGAATAACTTAGTACAAGAAGCCGTGTTATCAGCTCAAGAGAGGTTGCCTCAAGGACGAGGCTGGAGGATTTTAGAGATTGGGGCGGGTACTGGCAGTACAACTAACTACATCCTGCCGCACCTTTTTACGGAACAGACAGAGTATGTCTTTACCGATATTGGAGCCTTTTTCACGGCTAAAGCGCAGGAGAAGTTTAAGGATTACCCATTTATCCGCTATCAAGTTTTAGACATTGAACAATACCCACTCTCTCAAGGATTTGAACCACATCAGTACGATGTAATTGTGGCTGCGAATGTGCTGCACGCCACCAGCGATTTGCGTGCCTCGTTACTCCATGTAAAGCAATTGTTGGCTCCAGGGGGAATGCTGGTGCTTCTTGAGGATATGGTTCCTCAGCATTGGGTAGATCTGACATTTGGGTTAACAGAAGGGTGGTGGAAATTTAGCGATCGCCAATTACGCCCCGACTATCCCTTGTTGAGCGCCTCCCAGTGGGAGACATTATTACAGGAGATTGGTTTTGAACAAGCCGTAACCATTTCGCCTGATGATGTCGAGATACCCGATAAAAAAGTTTGTTTGCCTTCTGCGGTAATTGTCGCTTTCGCTGAAGCTAAGCAACAGGTAAGTTCGCCGCCTCACAGGGTCATTTTGGCTGATGGTCAAGGAATAGGTCAACAGTTAGCAGCACACCTGCGCTCTCAAGGAGAGAATTGTACGTTAGTAGTTCCGGGCAAAGAGTACGAACAGATAGCCCCCTTTGAGTTCAGGATAGACCCCGCTAATCCAAAGCACTTTCAGCAGCTTTTTGTTGCTTTGCCGGAAGTAGGCGCAATAGTACATCTGTGGAGCTTAGATGCGCCGGAAGCTTTGACGGTAGACGACTTAGAATCAGCCTTAAAGCTAAGCTGCGGTAGTATGTTGCACTTAGTCCACGAGCTGGTGAAGAGGTATTCTAAGTTGCCGCGCCTGTGGTTAGTTACCCGTGGGGCGCAAGCCGTGCAAGGACTTCATCTGCCAGGAATCGCTCAATCTCCCTTATGGGGGATGGGGAAGGTCATTGCGCTAGAACACCCTGAATCGAAATGCACCACGATCGATTTAGACCTTCAAGCAACGGAAAATGAGGTGCAAAACCTATGTGAGGAAATCTCCCAGAAGGATACAGAATATCAAGTCGCTTTTCGAGACCAAACTCGCTATGCAGCCAGACTCGTGCGCCGTCGTCGATCGCCTAGTATCAAGGGAGCAACTCAGTTAAAAATTCCAGAAAACCAACCGTTCCGACTAGGAGTCTCTAAGCGAGGAACTCTAGAGAACTTGCAACTGCAAAAAACAACACGCCGTCACCCAGGCACGGGTGAGGTAGAGATTCGGGTGCGAGCAGCGGGACTGAATTTCCGAGACGTACTCAATGCTTTGGGCTTATACCCAGGAGAGCCTCCCCTGGGTTCAGAGTGTGCAGGTGTTGTGGTAGCTGTTGGTACTCTTGTAGAAGGCATTGAAATCGAAGACGATGTGGTAGCCCTAACCAATGGCAGCTTGAGTCTGTATGTCACGGTCAACGCTAATCTGGTGGTGCCCAAGCCAGCAGCACTCACTTTTGAGGAAGCCGCCACGATTCCTGTAGCTTTCTTAACAGCCTACTGGTGTCTGCATCGTGTGGCGAAAATTGCTCCTCAAGACCGAGTGTTGATTCATGCTGCCACTGGGGGGGTGGGTCAAGCCGCCGTGCAGTTGACGCAGAAAGCAGGAGCCGAAGTATTTGGCACAACTAGCCCAAGTAAGTGGCAGGTACTGAAGTCCCTGGGCGTGAAATACGTGATGAACTCCCGGAGACTGGATTTTGCGGAGGAGGTAATGGCACACACCAACGGTGAGGGAGTGGATATTGTGCTTAACTCTCTGACCGGGGAAGGATTTATCCAGAAGAGCCTGGAGGTAGTCTCCGAGCAAGGAAGTTTCATTGAATTAGGTAAGCGAGATATTTGGAGTGCCTCCCAAGTCGGCAACTTGCGCCCGGATGTGTCCTACAACATAGTCGATCTAGGATCGGTGGAACAAGAGCAACCCGTTTTAATCGGGTCGTTGCTGCACCAACTTATGCAGCAGTTTGAGTCTGGTTCGCTCCAGCCGCTTGCCCAAACGGTATTTCCCATCCAAGAAGCGGTCAGTGCTTTCCGCTATATGCAGCAAGCTAAACATACGGGCAAGATTATTATCACGTTTCCGGAGCAGGTAAAGGGACAACAGCCTGTCACTGTTCGTGGCGATCGCAGCTATCTGATTACTGGAGGCTTGGGAGGTCTGGGTTTAGTGGTAGCTCGTTGGCTGGTGGAACGTGGAGCTAAAAACTTAGTTCTAGTCGGACGCTCTGAACCCTCAATTGATGTCAAGAGTCAGTTAAGGGAGTTAGAGTCACAAGGCGCAAGAATAGTTGTAGCTAAAGCTGATGTAGCTGACCGAGAGCAAATGGCTCTTGTATTAGGGGAAATTGAAACATCGCTTGCGCCATTGCGAGGGATAATTCATGCGGCTGGCGTTTTAGATGATGGTATTGTGTTGCAGCAGAACTGGGAGCGCTTTGCGCGGGTCCTCAATCCCAAGGTAAAAGGGGCGTGGAATCTACACCAATTAACCCAAAAACAACCCTTAGACTTCTTTGTCCTGTTCTCTTCTGTTGCTTCTCTGCTGGGCAGTGCAGGTCAATCCAACCATTCGTCGGCAAACGCTTTTCTGGATGCCCTAGCCTTTTATCGCCGCTCCCAGAAACTACCGGGTATGAGTATCAACTGGGGAGCTTGGTCAGATATAGGAGCGGCAGCTAGAAACCAGGAAGCGATGAAGTTGAACGAAAAGATGGGAATGGGAGCGATCTGCCCTCAACAAGGATTGCAAGTACTGGAGCAGTTGTTAACCCAGATTCCGGTGCAAGTAGGGGTTATGCCCATCAATTGGTCGCAGTTTAAGGGACAAATGGCAAACTCGTCGTTCTTCAAGGAGGTGTCCTCAGTCTCCCAGGAGCCATCAAAGCCGCCAACCCAGTTGGAGTTTCGCCAAGTCTTAGAGCAGGCGACCGTGCCAGAACGGAAAGCCATGCTGGCTTCTTATGTGAGTTCTCAGGTCGCCCAAGTGTTGGGATGGAAAGGTTCGGAGTCGATAGACTGGACTTGCGGTTTTTTCGCTCTTGGAATGGATTCGCTAAGCTCGATCGAGTTGAGAAATCGCCTGCAAACCAGCTTGGGTTGCTCGTTATCCACAACCTTAACTTTTGATTATCCAACGGTGGAAGCACTGGTTACTTATTTGGTTGAGGAAGTTTTTTCTGAAGCCTTGAGTATGGAGTCGCATGAGGATAGTGAAGTTCTCAATCCTACTTTGACCCAGATGCAACAGCTTTCAGAATCCGAGGCTGAAGCTTTGCTGATCAAGGAACTCGATAACATGAATTACTAAGAAATTCCATTGATATGACAACCCACTCAGAATCAGCCGAACTATCCCCAACTAAACGTGCGTTGCTTGCGCTCAAGCAAATGCAGTCCAAGCTAGAAGCTTTGGAGAGTGCAAAGCGCGAACCGATCGCTATCATTGGTCTAGGTTGCCGATTTCCTGGTGCCAATAGCCCAGAGGCGTTCTGGCAATTGTTGCGCCACGGGAGAGATGTGATTCGTGAGGTGCCAAAAGACCGCTGGGATATAGATGCTTACTACGACCCGAATCCAGGCACGCCGGGAAAGATGTACACCCGCTGCGGAGGGTTTGTAGAAAATATACAAGAGTTTGACCCCCAATTTTTCAACATCTCCCCCCGCGAAGCCAAGAGCCTCGATCCCCAGCAACGCCTACTCTTGGAGGTAAGTTGGGCAGCCCTGGAAAATGCTGCTCTAGCTCCTGAAAAGCTAACGCCAAGAACAGGCGTGTTCGTTGGTATTTGTGGTAGTGATTATCTCAAAATCTTATTAAGCCAAGGGGTCGATAATATTGATAGCTATTTGAGTACAGGCAACGAAAATAGTACGGCTAGCGGTCGCTTGTCCTACTTCCTGGGTCTAACTGGACCTTGCTTGTCGGTAGATACCGCCTGCTCTTCCTCCTTGGTAACAGTGCATTTGGCTTGTCAAAGCCTCCGTCGCCAAGAATGCGATTTAGCTTTAGTTGGGGGGGTAAATTGCATCCTCTTACCAGAGACAAGTATCAATTTCTCCAAAGCCCGTATGTTATCTCCAGATGGACGCTGCAAAACTTTTGATGCCAGCGCCAATGGCTTTGTCCGAGCAGAAGGATGTGGTGTCATCGTCCTCAAGCGCCTTAAAGATGCTATTGCTGACAGAGACAACATTTGGGCTGTGATTCGCGGTAGTGCGATTAATCAAGATGGTCGCAGCAGCGGTTTGACTGTACCCCACGGTCCTTCACAGCAAGCACTGATTCGCCAAGCCCTAGCGGATGCAGGCGCAAACCCAGAGCAAGTGAGCTATGTGGAAGCTCATGGTACTGGGACATCTCTGGGAGACCCAATTGAGGTGGGGGCGTTGGGTTCTGTGTTCAATCAGCGGCAGCATCCTTTATGGCTGGGTTCGGTAAAAACCAACATCGGTCACCTAGAAAGTGCCGCTGGGATAGCGGGTCTGATCAAGGTAGTGCTTTCCTTGCACCACGAAGAAATTCCCCCTTCACTGCACTTCCAAAAGCCCAATCCTCACATAGACTGGGATAAACTACCCGTACAGGTGGTAACTGAGCGGTTGCCTTGGTCGAGTGGCGATCGCGTCGCCGGGGTGAGTTCTTTTGGGTTTAGTGGTACTAATGCCCATGTCGTGCTGGGTGAGGCACCCCAAACAAAGCGACAGAAAATAGCCGTTGAACGTCCCTTACACATTTTAACCCTATCAGCCCAAACCCCGGAAGCGCTGAAGCAGTTAGCCGCTCGGTATGAGCAGCACTTGGCAGCCCGGTCTAACTTAGAGCTAGGAGATATCTGTTTTAGTGCCAATACGGGACGCTCTCATTTCAAGCACAGGCTGAGTGTAGTGGCGGCTACACTGACGGAAACCCAAGAGAAGTTAGCGGCTTTCAGTGCTTCTGAGTCAGTCACAGGAGTGTTTGAAGTTCAAGTCAAGACAAATAACAGAAGTACAATTGCTTTCCTGTTTACAGGTCAAGGGTCGCAGTATGTCAACATGGGACGCCAACTCTACGAACAAGAGCCGACGTTTCGGGAAACTATCGATCGCTGCGATGAAATTCTTCGTCCTTATTTAGAACAGCCTTTGCTCTGGGTTCTCTATCCAGACCTTAACGCAGTAGGGGAGAATCATCAATCCAAAATCGACGAAACTGCCTATACTCAACCCGCCTTATTTGCCTTGGAGTACGCCCTGTACCAGTTGTGGAAATCCTGGGGCATAGAACCAGATGTTGTCATGGGTCATAGTGTCGGAGAATATGTAGCTGCCTGTGTAGCTGGAGTCTTTAGTCTGGAAGATGGCTTGAAACTGATTGCTGCACGGGGTCGCCTCATGCAAGCCTTGCCTACTGATGGCGAAATGGTAGCGCTATTAACAGATGAAGCACAGGCTTTCGCTGCGATCGAACCCTACAGCCAATTCGTCTCAATCGCTGCTATTAATGGGCCAGAAAGTGTTGTCATATCTGGTCAAAGGGAAGCGATCGATGCTGTCTGTGTCATGCTGGAAGCATCAGGAATCAAAGCTAAAAAATTAAATGTCTCCCACGCTTTCCACTCACCCTTGATGGAGCCAATGTTGGGGGATTTTGAGTCAGTAGCCCGACAAGTGCGATTTTCCCCACCGCAAAGAAAGCTGATTAGCAACCTTACCGGAGAGCTAGCTACAAATGAAGTAGCGACTCCACAATACTGGTGCCGTCACATCACAAACCCCGTCAGATTTGCCGCCAGTATGGAATGTCTCCAGCAGCAGGGTGTGGAAGTGTTCATCGAGATTAGCCCGAAACCCATCTTATTGGGCATGGGTCGCCAGTGCCTACCCTTTCATCAAGGACTGTGGCTGCCCAGTTTGCGCCCAGAGCAAGAGGATTGGCAGCAAATTCTTCAGAGTTTAGCCGCTTTATATGTCCGTGGATTCAACATAGATTGGTCGGGTTTTGAGCGAGATTATCAGCGAAATCGGGTCATTTTGCCTACTTATCCTTTCCAACGTCAACGCTATTGGATTGAACAGAAAAACTTAGTTACACAACAGCAACAGCAGATAACAGCATCTTCTATTAAAGATTGGTTCTATCAAGTAGAATGGGAACTCCAAGAAAGTAATCCAAAATCCAAATCACCAATTAGCTATCGCCAATCACCAAGCACCTGGCTAATTTTCGCAGATAAAGGCGAATTGGGAAAAACTCTAGCGCTAGAGTTAGAAAAAAAAGGTCAAAACTGTCTGCTAGTCTATAGCGGAGACAACTACAATTTTCTCAAGCCGTCAACTTGGAGCATTAACCCAACCAATCCAGAAGATTTTCAGCGTCTATTCCAGGGAAAATCATCAACTGTCACTAGCCTCCAAGGAATAATTCACCTCTGGAGTTTAGATACTCCACTCTCAAAACAATTAAGTATTTCTGTGTTAGAAGATACTCAAAAAAAGAGTTGTGGTAGTGTCCTCCATCTAATTCAAAGCCTCTTCAATCAATCAATATCGTCTCGTCTCTGGATTATTACCAGAGGCTCTCAAGCTGTAACCTCCCAGATAGAGAATCTGGCAATTGCCCAAAGTCCTTTATGGGGACTAGGGAAAGTTATTGCCGTAGAACACCCAGACTATTGGGGAGGAATGGTGGATTTAGCACCTAACCCAGAACCAGATGAAGCTGTGCGGATATTAACAACAATTACTCAGTCAGAAAGAGAAGATCGCGTTGCTTTTCGCAATGAACAAACCTATGTAGCACGTTTAGGAAAAATTCCTCATCCAGAAGTCAGGAGTCAGAAGTCATTAGGGGGGAAAAGCTTTGTACCATTAAATAGTCAAAATTCATATCTAATTACTGGTGGTTTAGGTGGATTAGGGCTGAAATTAGCACAGTGCTTAGTACAACAGGGAGCCAAATACTTAATATTAGTAGGACGTAGAGGCGCTGACGCAGAGGCTAACCAAACTATCACAGAATTAGAGCAAGCGGGAGCCAAAATTTTAGTAACTCAAGCAGATGTATCTCAAGAAGAAGATATGCTTAGAGTGTTAGAAGTATGTTTTGCATCTATGCCTCCTCTAGGGGGAATCGTTCATGCTGCTGGTATTATTGATGATGGTATCCTACAAAGCCAAAGCTGGGAGCGTTTTAGTAAAGTCATGGCTCCCAAAGTCCTTGGTACTTGGAATCTTCATAATTTAACCCAAGACCTACCCCTAGAGTTCTTTATCATGTTCTCTTCATTATCGTCTCTAGGGTGTTCGCCAGGACAAGGAAATTATGCGGCGGCTAATGCTTTCATGGATGCGATCGCTCACTATCGACAGGCACAAGGTTTACCAGCATTAAGTATAAACTGGGGTCCCTGGGCAGAAGTAGGCATGGCAGCGAATAACGACTTTAACTTTAACCGTGAAGGAGTAAATTTAATTAGTCTAGAACAGGGATTACAAGCATTCACCCAATTACTTCAAAGCAGTCAAGCACAAGTTGGAGTCTTTTCTATTGAATGGGAAAAATTCAGTGAGCGATTTCCCTATGTGCAACAATCTCCCTATTTCCAGAAGATGCTGGGCAAGACAGCAACTTTGCACACCAAAACTCAGCTACAAAAGAACAAATCAATTATCTTTGAACAACTTCTAAAAATCTCCTCTGAACAACGGCAGAAATTATTACAATCCTATTTAGAATCCTCCATTGCTCAGATACTGCAAATGCAGAGAGAGCAAATTTCCATTACAGACAATCTTCTAAACTTAGGTATGGACTCCCTGATGGTGATGGAAGCCATCAATCAACTGAAAGGCGACCTTCGATTGATGTTATACCCCAAGGAGTTTTATGAACGACCCAGAATAGATGCTCTAGCTAAGTATCTAGCGGTTGAGTTTGAACGGAGTTTTGTCAAGAGCCAGGAGTCAGGAGTCGCGGGAACACAAGCGGGAACACAAGGCACTTCTTTAGTACAGGAGTCAGGAGACAGAAGCCAGAATAATTCCGTATTTAGCACTCGGCGCTCAAAGCTTAACAATGATATAGCCTTTATTCTATCCTCTCCTCGTTCAGGTTCAACCTTACTCAGAGTAATGCTGGCAGGACATCCAGCTTTATACTCTCCTCCAGAATTACACTTATTGCCTTTTGAGACAATGGCACAATGGCATAAGGAATTGGCTGCTTCTTATTTAGGGGAAGGATTGCAACGAGCCTTGATGGAACTTAAGGGAATTGACGCTAAGGAAAGTCGAGAGTTAGTTAATGATTTAGTCAAACAGAATCTCTCTATTCAAGAAGTATATGCAATGCTTCAAAAACTAGCAGGTCAGCGCCTGGTAGTAGACAAATCTCCCACTTACGCTGAGAACAGGAAAAGCCTAGAACGAGCAGAAGAATTATTTGCTAAAGCCAAATACATTCATTTAGTACGTCATCCCTATGCAGTGATTGAGTCATATACACGCATGAGGATACATACTCTGCTGAATTGTGGGGAAGAAAATCCCTATCAGTTAGCAGAATTAACTTGGGCAAATAATAACCAAAATATTCTTGATTTTTGTGAAAATATTAGTCCAGAACGTCATTACCTGGTTCGTTATGAAGAGTTAGTAACAGAACCAAAAAGGGTAATGGAAGAAGTCGGTGAATTTATTGGTATTCCTTTTGACTCATCAGTCTTACAACCTTATCAAGGAAATCGCATGACTGATGGAGTTTATGACAAATCTATGTCGATCGGCGATCCAAATTTTCTCAAACATAATCAGATTGAGTCGAAACTAGCGGAAATTTGGAAAGAAATTCAACTCCCATCCTCGCTGGGAGATTTTGCCCAAAGAATAGCGAAGACTCTTCAATATGAGTTACCGCACTCCACAATAACACCAGCCCTAGCTTCTGAACCAAAAATGAGTGAAAGGCTAATGAATGTGCGGGCTCTAAATTTATGCCTCTGTAGCTGGGGACATGAAGAAGCACCGCTGGTGTTATGTGTTCATGGCATCCTTGAGCAAGGAGCAGCTTGGTCAGAAATAGCGATTCGCTTAGCTCAGAAAGGTTATCGTGTCGTTGCTCCAGACTTGCGAGGACACGGGCGTTCTGACCATGTAGGCAAGGGAGGCTCTTATAATTTATTAGATTTTTTGGCAGATGTTGATGCTATAGCTGAAAACCTAACAGATAAACCATTTACGCTAGTCGGACACTCTCTAGGGTCGGTGATAGCAGCTCTATTTGCCAGTATTCGACCTCAGAAGGTAAAAAATTTAGTAATGGTGGAGACAGGATTGCCTACAGAAGTGAATGAGGATGAATCTGCCGAACAATTAGCAACCCATTTAGACTATCTTGCTTCTGCTCCGGAACACCCTATTTTTCGTGATGTTGCTACTGCTGCTGACCGTCTACGTCAAGCTACTCCTGCTTTATCTCAATCATTGGCAATGATGCTAGCTCAAAGAATTACCGAACCTTGTGAAGGAGGTGTGCGTTGGTGTTGGGCACCTTTACTGCGTACTCGTGCTGGTATTGGGTTTAATGGAATTGATAGAGCCAGATATCTGGGTTTACTACGAACAATTAAAGCTCCGATTACTTTAGTTTATGGAGACAAAAGTTATTTGAATCGTCCAGAAGATTTGTCTGACCAGCAAGTAGCTATGCCAAAAGCAGAACGAATTGTTTTGTCGGGAGGACATAACCTACATATAGAATCGCCTTCTACTTTAGTAAGGATTATTGAAAGGGGTCGAATGGCACTGAGTTAAGCACCATTCCGCTTCGTAAAATTGTCCTGTGGGCTTGACGGGGTGACACCCCCGTCAGGGTTTAACAGTATGGTTAACGTCAGTACGGGTT
>Ga0335395_10000638_pt1 | contig 22021 bp, 23 predicted proteins | sample MAT02_FD_205744 | JGI IMG/M metagenome (GOLD analysis project Ga0335395, IMG submission 205744) | Freshwater microbial communities from Lake Fryxell liftoff mats and glacier meltwater in Antarctica - MAT-02 (spades assembly) (version 2) ...
GTAAATTAAATATGACAAGTACATTATTGATATTCCTGCCATGACAGTAGTTAAAATTGTAGAAATTATTTGGTCTTTATCTGCCCTAGGAATTATTGTTCTAGTGCTACTGCATAGCCCTAAGGGGGACGGTATCGGGGGAATTGGGGGTCAGGCACAGCTATTTACTAGTGCGAAAAGTGCAGAAGCATCCCTCAATCGCTTAACTTGGGGGTTTTGTATTGTATTTATTGGCTTGACAGTGATTCTCAGTGCTGGCTGGTTAGTTGTCAAGGCTGGTTAAGAAAGACTAGCTTAGGAATCAGTAGTTTTGATTCAGGATACATCTGTTAGTACTAATAAATGTAAGGATTTCCCCCGCAGTGTGGGGAAAATCCTTACTCCAAAATCATTATTTTTTAGGACTACCCAGATACAGATAAGTTAGACTAATAAACTTAGGCTAAACTAGCAGATATTAAACTCAGAAAAACTTATAACCCGTAACGATAAGAGCATGGACTTTGGTATTGGATTTCTTTCAAATAACGTGATGCTGCCGATCCTAGACTTTTTCTATGGGATTTGGCCGAGCTATGGTTTAGCAATTATCGCTTTGACCCTTGTAGTCCGCTTTGCCGTGTTTCCCCTCAGTGCTGGGCAAATTCGTAATATGCGGCAGACAAAAATCTCCCAACCCTTAATGAAAAAGCGTCAAGAGGAGATTCAAAAACTTTACAAGGATGATCCAACCAAGCAACAGGAGGAGATGAGCAAGCTATTTAAGGAGTTTAACCCCTTGGCTGGTTGCTTGCCCCTTTTGCTTCAGATGCCTGTGCTATTGGCTCTATTTGCGACCCTCCGGGGATCTCCTTTTGCAAATATTAACTACACAGTAGATTTACAAGTTCTTCCTAAAGAACAAACAGAGCTAGTTCAGCCTCAAGCTTTTAGTACTAAGCCTCAGAATATTTACCTCAGTGATGGAGTCCATGCGCCGATTTTGGCCTTCTTACCTAAGGGGAATCGTTTAGGAGTAGGAGAGACTGCTAAGGTAGAGTTTCAAGCTGCTGATGGTAAGTCTTTATCGACTTTATTAGCTCCTTATCCTGAAACAGAAATTATCCCGACTTGGACTGTAACTAAAGGGCAAGAGTCTGTACAAGTGCAGGCTGATGGGACGATCGCCGCCATTGGTACGGGGGATGCCACCCTCCAAGGGACAATCCCCGGTATTGCTGCTAATAAAGGATTCTTGTTTATTGATGCCCTAGGTCGAGTAGGTGCTTATGATCCTGATGGGACAATTCACTGGGATGTTTTAGCTCTGATTATCATGTTTGGGACTAGTGTTTACGTTAGTCAGCAGTTTTCTAGCCAAGGGACACCGGGAGACCAGCAGCAAGCTACAGTAAATAAGATGACCCCGATTATTTTCTCTGGGATGTTTTTGTTCTTTCCCTTGCCAGCAGGGGTATTGATGTACATGGTGGTGGCAAATATTTTCCAAACAGTGCAGACTTTTATTCTGATGAAGGAGCCATTACCAGAAAATCTCCAAAAGCTTGCTGATGAGCAGGCCAAGGAGGCTAAGGTGAAGGCAGCTAAGGAAGATGATACTGCTGCTCTGCCTTTTGAACCCAAGAGTTCTAAGAAAAAGCCATCTAATTAAGCTCGTTTTGGGTTTGCTGATGGTGTCAAAGATATAAGAATATGCTGCCCCTTGGGTGGTATATTCTCACCCAAATTCATTTTAGATTTGTTATTGTTAGGTTATGCGTGGGTTAGTTATGAGTCAGGAATTGTTGGAACGAGGAGAGCAGTGGTTAGGTTCATTGTTAGAGTTATGTCAAGTGCCAGCCAAGGTTAAGGGAGTGGAGCGATCGGATGCCTTAGAATCTGGATTAAATTATTGGCTCATTATTGATACTAGTGAATTAAACCTAGAGCAAATTCAAGCCTTTATCGGCTCTGAAGGCAGCGTAATAGATGGGACCCAATCCCTAGCTAATGCCACCCTCAACCGAGACCAAGAACCAGAATCTCATATCTACTACACGATTGAAATTAGTAGTTATCGAGAGCAACGGCTGCAAAAACTCCGGGAGATAGGACTCAAAGCTTTAGAGCAAGTACGGGCTACAGGAGAGGAAGCAGAGATTAGGGCTTTGTCTTCGATCGATCGCCGTCAACTACATCATCTCTTCAAGGAATTTCCAGAAATTGAAACCCACAGCCAAGGGCAAGAACCGGAACGGCATTTAATTGTTCGTCTCAAGTAGCCCTGAATACTGGTAGTGCTAACAAATTAAGAATGTTTCTCTATAGCGCAGGGACATTCTTACCCCAAAATCAATACCTTAAGATTATGGAAGATATTTATATTCCCCATCTCCTGAAACTCCAACAGCAACAACAGGTAATTCCTGTAGATCAGTCCTTGACAGATATGGAAACCCTTACTCCAGTCCGGGGTCGGCTGGTCGTTCATCATCAAGGGACTTTTTTAGAAGTGACTGCTCAGGTAGAAACTATTATCACCTTGAGTTGCGATCGCTGTTTGCAACAATACAACCAACGCCTCCGGTTAGACCAAACAGAAGTTATTATTCTTGACCCCAAGGCCGATAAGGTGCAAGATTATCCCCTAGAGCAGGAAGTAGCATGGGAAGAATTAGTAGAAACCCTTTCTCCCCAAGGGCATTTCTCTCCTGATACTTGGCTCTACGAACAGTTGTGCCTATCTTTACCTTCCAAGCAGCTATGTAATATTGATTGCTTAGGTATTCCTGTAGAGTCGCAATTTTCAAGTGATATTCCAGAGGATTCCCCCAAGAAAGATCACCGTTGGGAAGCTTTAGAAATATTGAAAAAGCAGTTATCCTAGAGTTTAGCTATCCTAGTTTAATCCCCTGACAAAGTAAAATTTTTAACCCTTAACTTCTTATTCCTGTGACTACTACTCCTCTACCCCGCAATCCCAACTCTGTTCCATCTAACCCAACTTCTCCTCAATCCCTGACCCAACCTGATGCCCTAGGACGTTATGGCAAATTTGGTGGCAAGTACGTGCCAGAGACTCTGATGCCTGCCCTAAGCGAATTGGAGCGAGCTTTTAACTATCATTGCCAACAGCCGGAATTTCAAGCAGAATTTCAGGGTTTATTACGGGATTATGTGGGTAGACCAAGCCCTTTATACTTTGCCGATCGCCTCACTACCCATTACACCAAGCCTGATGGTACAGGAGCGCAAATCTACCTAAAACGAGAAGACTTAAATCACACCGGGGCTCACAAGATTAATAACGCCCTTGGCCAAGTTTTACTGGCAAAACGCATGGGTAAAAGGCGGGTAATTGCCGAAACTGGAGCAGGGCAGCATGGGGTGGCTACGGCTACAGTTTGTGCCAGATTTGGGTTAGAGTGCATCATCTACATGGGAGTGCATGATATGGAGCGCCAATCTCTAAATGTTTTTCGGATGCGGCTGATGGGGGCAGAAGTCCGGCCTGTAGCAGCAGGAACCGGAACCTTAAAGGATGCTACCTCTGAGGCAATTCGAGATTGGGTGACAAATGTGGAGCATACCCATTACATTCTAGGTTCGGTAGCTGGCCCTCATCCTTACCCGATGATTGTCCGGGATCTCCAAGCAATAATTGGGGTAGAAACTCGTCAGCAATGCTTAGAAAAGTGGGGCGGCCTGCCAGATATCTTACTGGCCTGTATTGGTGGTGGTTCTAATGCTATGGGTTTATTCCATGAATTTGTCGGCGAAAAATCCATCAGGTTAATTGGAGTAGAGGCAGCAGGGGAAGGAATCGAGACAGGGAAGCACGCTGCTACCTTAACAATGGGACAGGTGGGGGTGTTGCATGGAGCTATGAGTTATCTACTCCAAGATGATGATGGGCAAGTAATTGAACCCCATTCTATTAGTGCAGGTTTGGATTATCCGGGAGTAGGGCCAGAGCATAGCTATCTGAAGGATTCCCAACGGGCGGAATATTATAGTGTGACGGATAAAGAGGCCTTGGCTGGCTTCAAGCGCCTATCCATGCTAGAAGGAATTATCCCTGCTCTAGAGACAGCCCATGCGATCGCCTACTTGGAAACTCTTTGTCCTCAGTTAACTGGTAGCCCCAAAATTGTGATTAATTGTTCAGGCAGGGGGGATAAAGATGTGCAAACTGTGGCAAAATTCTTGATCTAGATAAGATTTTTTCCATGAGCCTATCCATGAGATTAAAAGCAACTCCTCTGTTATTGACTATAGTGACCGTAACCATAACTGCCACATCCATAACTACCATCTCGACAACCACAGCGACGATTGCTCCTCCTCCTTTAGGGATTACCCCAGTATTGGCCACTTCTAAACAAGCAGAAACCCTAATCCTACCCTTTGGAACTATTCCTGTAACTTATCCTATTGCTTCGGGGGGCTGGGTTAATTCTCGGCTTAATACCTCCAATAATTCTGATGGTAAGCAAGGCGTAATTTCTTTAGCCGCCCTTGAAAGGACAGTTTATCAACAAGTAAATCAGTACCGTCGATCGCATAATCTGCCCCCTTTAGCGATCGATGAACGGATTAGCCAACAGGCAAGGCTCCACTCCCAAGCCATGGCCAACGGCAGTGTTAGCTTTAGTCATAATGGCTTTGAGCAACGGGTACAAGCGATCGCCCTAGTTATCCCCAATCGGGGAACTTCAGAAAACGTTGCCTATAATCAAGGTTACTCCGATCCTGTTGCTCAAGCTCTCCGGGGCTGGATCGCCAGTGAAGTACATCGCCGTAATCTGGAGGGACAATCTACTATGACGGGGATTGGGGTAGTTCAGAATAGTCGGGGACAGATTTTCTTTACTCAATTATTTGTCCAGAGATGATCCCCTCTATCTAATCCCCTTAAAATACCTAAAAAGGAGCTACAAACTATGAAACAAGTCAAACAACTTACTTGTATTATTGAGCGTGAAGGTGATAGTTATGTATCTCTTTGTCCCCAGATAGATATTGCTAGTCAAGGGGACTCAGTAGAAGAGGCAAGAAATAATTTAATTGCAGCGATCGAGCTATTCTTTGAAATGGCAAGCCCGAATGAAATTTTAGCAAGAATGTATTCAGAAATTTATGTAACCCAGATTGAGGTGGCGATTGGGTAAATTGCGAGTTTTATCTGCAAAGGAAATATGTCAAATATTGAGCGATCATGGTTTCACAAAAATTAGACAGCGAGGCAGTCATATTATTATGCAAAAGAAAATTGATAATTCTACAGTGACAGTCCCTATTCCTAACTATTCAGAAGTCAAGATTGGTACACTTCAATCGATAATTAGACAGACAGGTTTGCGCCGATCCTTATTTGAATAGAGTATATCAACTACTTTATAAATGACCTCTAATAAATCAATAAATTAATAATAATGACTAATGATAATTTTTCAGTTTGTGAGCAAGATTTAAGTGATGTTGCTTTAGCTCGGTATTTAGAGGCTTCAGAGTTGGCGATCGATACGGAGACCATGGGATTATTACCCCTGCGCGATCGATTATGCTTAGTCCAAATTTGTGATCCTACAGGTTATGTAACGGTGGTACGAATTGCCCGAAAACAGACGGCTGCCCCAAAACTAAAGCAACTTTTAGAAACAACTAATATTCCCAAAATATTCCATTTTGCTAGATTTGACGTGGCGCAGTTATCCTATCATTTAGATATTCAAGTCCAGCCGATTTTCTGCACTAAAATAGCCAGCAAATTAGCCCGGACTTACACTAATAAACATGGCTTAAAAGACCTGATTCAAGAATTATCAAAAGTAGAATTAGATAAAACTTCTCAAAGTTCTGATTGGGGAAATGCAGATAATCTTTCGGAAGCACAATTAAGCTATGCAGCTAATGATGTACGGTATCTAATTCAGGCACGGGAGAAGCTAATTATGATGTTGCAACGGGAAGAGCGCTGGGATTTGGCACAAAAGTGTTTTCAGGTCATCCCGGTAATTGCGGAATTAGATCTCATGCAATATCAAGGTATTTTTGAACATTAGAACTATATACTATAAAACCTATGCCTCTTGGTAATGAGCCTCCAGAATTAATTCAACAACGCCTTGCCTACCGGGGCAGAAAATTTGATTTTCAGGTCGATCGCTTACGTCTGCCTAATGGTGTAGAAGGTGATTGGGAATTGATCCGCCATCCGGGGGGAGCTTTGGCAATTCCGGTTACTCCAGAAGGAAAGTTAGTTTTGGTGAAGCAATACCGTTTTGCCACTCAGGGCAGGTTGCTGGAATTTCCGGCCGGGACTGTGGAACCTACAGAAGATCCGGCAGAAACCATCCGCCGAGAAGTGGAAGAAGAAACCGGATACCGCGCCCACACATGGCGCAAGTTGGGGGAATTTTTCTTGGCTCCCGGTTATTCCGATGAAGTAATTTATGCTTTTCTGGCAGAGGATTTGGAACTTCTAGAGACTCCACCAGCCCAGGATGAGGATGAGGATATTGAAGTGGTGTTGATGACACCGGGAGAATTAAAGGCAGCAATTTTAGCCGGGGAAGCAGTAGATGCCAAGTCGATCGCTAGTTTTTTCCTTGCCTGCCCTTTTTTACATGAGTTCGACAGGCTTTAGAAACCTTATACCAAGCAAGTCGTTTTTCCAATTTTCAATCTGGCAACGAAGACATTAGGGTTTCAGGGCTTTTTGGCGAACTCATGTTTAACTCACATTTAATTAGTAAACAATTTGAGCGAGTAGGTTCTACCTTGCTACTAGGTTGTTGTAGGGGCTGGTGAGTTTATCTAGTTGCTTGGTTAAGAGGCTGAGGAACAAACCCACATCGGTAACAACGCCGACGGATTCGATCGATCCCCGATCGCTCAACTTCGTCACCACAGCCGGGTTAATATCCACACAGACCATTTTTACCCCAGCAGGAGTCATGTTTCCCACCCCGATCGAATGGAGCATGGAAGACAGCATCAGGATCATATCTGCCCCCCGGATCAACTCGGCGTAATGTTCCTGAGCTTTAACTAAATCCATTTGAGTATCAGGCAAGGGGCCATCATCTCGGATCGAACCAGCAAGGGAAAAGGGAATGCCAGCTTTGACGCATTCATAGAAAATCCCTTGACTGACCATCCCTTGTTTGATAGCTTCGGCAATGCTCCCATAGCGGCGGACGTGATTAATAACCTTCAGATGATGCCGATGACCACCACTCACGGCGGTTCCCCGCTGCATATCAACCCCTAGGGAAGTTCCCATCATGGCCTGCTCCATATCATGCACAGCGATCGCATTTCCCCCCAAGAGAGCTTGAACATAGCCTTCTCGGACTAGCCGAGCGAGATGTTCACCACCACCGGTATGAATTACCACTGGCCCCGCCGTGACTACCACCTTGCCGCCCTGATCCCGAATTTGCCGGAGTTCCCAAGCTACCTGCTCCACCACTATTTCTACCCGGCGCTCACTAGAAACACTACCAGACATGAAACTAAATTCTTGGCTGCGAACTTCCCTAGACTCAGTTTTGCGGATGGTTCTAATCCCCCCCACACCAACCATGACATGATCGCCTTTCTGGAGATCTCGCAACAGCTTACACTCCGCAGTAATCTTGGTGGTACTTTTCTTTTTGCCCTCACCTTTTTTGCCGTTGCTCTTTTGCCCATCGCTCTTCTTTCCTTCCGGGATATTGACTACGATCGCCCCATCCATACGCTGTTTCTGGACTAAGAGCCACTCTCCCCGGACTCGAATTTCTGTCGGATAGATAGTACTAACATAGAAATCATCGGGAGCGACTCCAGATTTAACTACCTCCTCTAGCTCCGCATCCCGGACATCTTGGGGTAGATCCACCGCTCCGAGATCAATCAATCTAGATACAATATCTTCCATAACTTCCCCAGAAGGAGCCGAGACCTTCACCTCTGCTGCCGAGGTACTCTGGCGCTGTTCCCCCAGATTAAAGTTCAGGACTTGAAAGCTGCCGCCATTTTCTGTAATGCTATCTAATGCTCTACTAATCAAGCCAGAGTCGAGGAGATGTCCTTCTAGGCGAATCGTCCGGCTGGCTACGGGAGTGTTGGCATGGACTGCTTCATGGACTGGTTCTGTGACTCGGAGAGTCAAGCACTTAGCTGCTCCCCCCGCCTTGAGAAATTCTGTCAGGGGTGTTTCCATGATTTGAAAACCACAGCTTTCTAGACGTTCTTTTAGTCCGGCAGTGGCCTTATTCATGATCACAAGGGAATTAATATTCACCGCATTACAGGCAAAGTTGGCGGCATCTGCTTCTTCCACTGCAATTCTTTTTTCTAGGGGAACTCGCATTTCAATCAAGCGATTGGAGTAGGAATCAAAGGCAGGGGGATAGTAGAGCAGGTAGCCGTTAGTCAGAGGACAAAAACAGGTATCAAGGTGATAGAAGCGATCGTCCATCAGCCGCAGAGACAAAACCTCTATATCTAGCCATTTGGCAATATAGGCATGGGAATCTAGCTCCGATCGAAAACCATAGCCCGCCCAGAGCCAGCGTCCTTCTCGATCGAGCAAGGCATCCCCAGCACCTTCAAAGGGTAAATCCTTAGGTAATTCAAATACCTCAAATCCTTGGGCAGCAAACCATGTTTTGAAATAGGGTTCTTCCCCTTGACGTTCTTTGTGAAAAAATCGACTGAGGACTACTTTGTTGCCTAAAACTAAACCTGCATTAGCAGTAAAGACCAAATCGGGGACACCTTTTTCTGGGGTAATTAGATCCACGATCGCATAATCTTTAATCAGGTGATGTAATTTCTCCCATTGGTCTACGGCTCGATCGTAGGTAGCTTTGCCAATATTGCCTTCCATCCACGGATTAATTACGTAATCTACATGGTAGTGGTCAGGAGCGCACATCAAAAAACGTAGTGTATCAGTCATAAATTTAAGTATATTTTGGAGGATAGACCCTTGGATTGCAGAAAACTATAGAAATCAAAGTTAGGCTAATATTATAAGCTCTCTGGAGAGATAATTATCTTCTAGCACTAGCTGTGTTAATCATTCCCTGACATTTAGAGTATTGCTGGTAAGGATATTTTGCTTTCTTTGACTCTACAAAACCACCACATTAAGAAGGATTTTCGGTTATTATGGGGAAATTATAGAGTCTCGATCGCAACCCTATGCCTTTGCCTCGTCTAGTCGTCCTTATTGCCGGAGTTGCCTTAATTTTGGGCATGATGTTATGGCTGGTTAATGCCCTCTATCGTCTTTATATTCAGATTTCTTTCACGGCTCCTTTGCTGGCTAATATTCTCTTATTTCTATTGATATTATTATTAGCTGCTTTAGTCGGAGCTTTTGTTTATTATCTTTATCTTATTACAAATCCTAAACAAGTTAATCGCCCCAAACAATCACCGAAAGTTCCTGCCGAAAAAGCAGAAGCTGCCGAATCAAATCTCAAGGCAATTCGCCAGCAGGTAGAGCAAATTCAAGATGAAGTAGCTCGCCAAGAATTATTAATACGATCGCAAGAAATTGCCTCTATTCTGGCTAGAGGAGAACTATTAGTTGTAGTTTTTGGGACTGGTTCTGCTGGTAAAACTTCTTTAATTAATGCCCTCATTGGTCGAGTAGTGGGGAAGGTAGGCGCACCGATGGGCAGTACAGAAGTGGGGGAAACTTACACATTGAAACTCAAGGGAATTAATCGAGAGATTTTAATTACAGATACGCCGGGAATTTTAGAAGCAGGGGTAGCGGGGACAGAGCGAGAAAATCTGGCCCGGAAGTTAGCAACCCAAGCAGATTTATTATTATTTGTAGTAGATAATGATCTGCGCCAATCGGAGTATAAACCCCTACAAGATTTAGCGGCTATTGGGAAGCGATCGCTCTTAATTTTAAATAAAAGTGATCTTTATAATGAAACAGATCAAGAGTTGATTTTAGCAAGATTAAGAGAGCGAGTCCGGGGTTTTATTTCTACTATGGATGTGGTAGCAATTACTGCTAATCCCCAAGCTGTGCAATTAGAAACGGGAGAAATTGCCCATCCCGATCCAGAAATTATGCCCCTAATTAGAAGATTAGCGGCGGTACTCCGGGCGGAGGGAGAAGACCTAATTGCGGATAATATCCTTTTGCAATCCCAAAAACTGGGGGAAGAGGCAAGGAAAATTATTGAACAGCAACGGCGACGGCAGGCAGAAAAAATTGTCGATCGCTTCCAATGGATTGGGGCGGGGGTAATTGCGGTGACTCCTTTACCAGTAGTAGATGTGTTAGCCACCGTAGCAGTAAATGCCCAAATGGTAATTGAAATTGGGCGGGTCTACGGCTGTGAACTAAATATGGAAAGGGGCAAGGAGTTGGCTTTATCCTTAGGAAAGACTCTCGCCAGTTTGGGAGTGGTTAAGGGAGCGATCGAGCTAGTTTCCGCTGCCCTAAGAACCAATGTTGCCACCTATCTGGTGGGTAAAGCTATCCAAGGGGTGACAGCCGCTTATCTAACTCGGATTGCGGGTAGAAGTTTTATTGAATATTTCCGCCATAATCAAGATTGGGGCGACGGGGGGATTACGGAAGTAGTGCAACGGCAGTTTCAACTAAACCGTAAACAAGAATTTGTGAAAACCTTCATGCAAGAGGCACTCCATAAAGTTATGCCGCCTTTAGTAATTAAAGAAAAGGAAAAAGAGCCACAAGAATGGTAATGAATTTTCCCTTGGTAATAGGATTAAATTTGCCTCACCTTGCACATGAGTTATTTCTAGATTCCCAGTTGCCGTTTAGAGGTATCTATTACATAAACTCCATTTACAGCGAAAAAGCCATCATCTATATCCTCAGCCATTTTGGGAATAAACTGCTTAAAATTACTCCTATAAGCAATAACCCACAGTTTAGATAACTTCTCTCTAGCATCTTCATTTACATAGATAGTTCCATCCTTCATGATCAGCACCATTGCCACAAGCCCAGAATTTTCTGTCACCACAAATACCATCTCTTCCCGATCGCTCTTTAATCCTGCATACCAATCTTCAATGTGTTCCTCTAATTCATATTTGTACAGTGCGTATTCCATCTTTCCACCTTGAAGGAAGACTTTTCGCAATGAATTTGAAATAGCTTTTTTTCTAGACATACTATTGTAATTTATGTTAAATCAAACACAATCCTAACAAAATTTAGATTCAACGGCATCACAAAGAATAGATAGCTCTAGCGACTTGTTGGGATATAAAAGGTAACAATAATTCATTTTTGCTACTAGCAGCACTTTCTGTAAATACCACCAAGGTATAGGGCAAACCTTGGGGTAGCTCAATATAGGCAGCATCATGGCGCACTTGGCTCATCCAGCCGGCTTTTGACCAGAGCTTTGCCCCTAGGGGTAGCCCATCTCCTAAGAAACCCTGCACCTGATTTTCTGGGTCTTGTTCTAATACCGCCGGGTCTAGGCTGCGCTGCATTAACTTCAGCATAGTTTGCGATCGCTCCCCCGACACCGCCACTCCGCCCACAATACTATGCAATAACCGGGCCGTTGCATCGGTGGTTAACTGGTTTCGATTCTCTAGGTATTCCCCCAGAAATGCCCTTTCTCGTCCATAAGCTCCATCTCCCCAAGTTTTCTGATTGACATTAATGCTCTGTAACTCTTCCCAGCCTAAGGACTTAAAGTAGCGATTAATAATATTACGCTGCCCTTGCCAAGTCTTGAAAGGCTCCGGGGGTAGCTCTGGGCCACTGGTAGTTCCGGTTAATATATCTACTACTAAACTAGTCGCATCATTACTAGAATCTACGATCATGTCTCGAATCGCCCGTTCCAACTCTGGCGAAGGAGAGATCATCCCCTTAGCTAACCATTCCTGTACTGCCACCAGATAAAATAATTTCACCACACTAGCGGGATAAAATAATTCCAACCCCCGATACCCAAAACCCCGGACAGGATACTTCCAAAACTCTGAGTCGGCGATCGCTCCCCCCGTATTCGCTGGAAATGGTGGAGCATACACTAACCAAGTCATGGCGATCTGATTCCGGGCTAGGCTAGGAAACTCCTGCCAAGTAGCTCCCAAGATTTTATTCCCTAGCTCTTCCAGAATTGGGTCTTTTTGATAAAAAGTCATTGTGGTTTTTGCTTAATCTTAGCCCAAGCCTAACCAAGCAAGCACGCCTTGGCCAGTTACGTATTCGATCGCTAAGGTAATCACAAAACCCAACATTGCTGCTCGACCATTCAAACGCTCGGCATAGTTATTAAATCCAAACTTTGGCTCTGTAACTGCTGGGACAACGCTAGGTTTAGGGGTAGATTCCGGCATAGGATTTTGCTCCAATAAAATTTACATAACTTTATATAATCTTACACAGAAATCTAGCACTCCGAAATTATAGATTATTAAAACCAATAGACTTCTTGCAGAATTACTTGAATTCCCCTCATCCCAACCCTTCTCCCACAAGGGGCGAAGGGCTAAGAATCTCTCCCCTCTCCCGCTCTGGGAGAGGGGTTGGGGGTGAGGGCTTCTTATTATTTACGAGAGAAGTCTAATCAGTTTAGTGATCACTACAGAACAAAAATTTTGTAGAAGGCGGCGCCCGGATTTGAACCGGGGATCGGGATTTTGCAGACCCCTGCCTTACCACTTGGCTACGCCGCCCTAAAGAGCAATACTTACTACAATAGCTATAATAGCAAAAATTACTAAACTTTGGCTAAGTTTTCCCAACTCACCCCCAAAATTAAGGCATTTCCCGAAGACTAGGGAGAAATTTGTTGATAAAACTCGGCTTCTCCATTTTTAATTTGCGTAATTACACCACTCCGCACCGGGAAGCTAGAGGGAAAATTAGAGATAGTGCCGGTAACTCCTGTAAAAGGCTCTTTGATTCCCCGAAAAATTGCCTCTGGATTAGGAGACTGCTGAGAAGCGATCGCTCTTAGAATCATCCCCACTGCATCGTAGGCTAGAGCCGCATTAGTTCGGGGTGGCTGTCGGTAAGCTTTAGTATAATCTTGGATAAATTTTTGGTTTTGGCGATCGGGAATTAGGGGATGCCAAGGACTCAGGAAAAATCCTCCTTCTAGTAGGGGAAGATTAGCAGAAATCAAACCAGCCCAAGAATCACCACCGAGAATTGGCATATTTAAGGCTAATTTGGGGTCTAAATTTTGGCCTAATTTTTTTAGTTGCTGTCCTTGGTTAATTATATCTGGCAAATAATTGGGTAAAAGCAATACATCAGGCTTTTGGAGGGCGATCGCTTGCCATTGGGAACCTAAATCTTGAGCAGAATCTCCCCTGTAGGTTGCCGTAATTACTACCTTTCCTCCCAGTTGCTCTAGGGTATTTTGGAAGGTAGTCACCACATTGCGACTGTAGTAATTATCTGGGTTATAAAGAACTCCCGCCCGTTGTGCCTTCAGGGTTTGTTGCGCAAAAGTTGCCAAGAGAGAGCCTTGAGTGTAGTGATCTAGACCAATGCCTACTACGTTTTTTTTCTGCCCTGTCACTGCCGGATCCGTAGCCGATGTAATTAGAATCGGATTGAGGCTTAGATTTAGAGACGGGTTCAAGGATTGGAGGCGGGCTGCTAGAGGTAAAGCCAAGGAACTCTGGGAGGAGCTAATCAGGGCATGAATTTTGGGGTGTAACCAGCCTAATAGATGATTCCTTAAAAGTTGGTCGGCGGCTCGGATAGTTGCTGCGGGTTTGTTTTCATCATCAACGATCGCTAATTTGACTCGATAGCGGCGATCGCCCACTAAAAATCCCCCGGCTTGATTTGCTTGCTCTACAGCTAGTTCTGCCCCAGCGATCGTATCTTTTCCGCCTAGTATGGCAAAATCTCCCGAAAGGGGAGCAATTAATCCTAAGGTAATCTGGGGTGAAAACAATAGAGAATGAGTCATCCACAGAGTAAAGCAACTTAATCCTACCCCTGCCAAGAGAAAGAGGTTGCGAAAACGTCTCTGAGCTAACCAAAATCTACTTAGTACCTGAGTCATGTAATAATCCTATTTGATTTGTGAAATGTCTAGCCCGCCGGGCTAGGAATCTTACCATTAATTATTCATAACTGACTTAGGATTGCTATATCAATACCAAAAATTGATATTTAAGAAGTTTCACGGGATTAACCAATTGAGTTAAAATCGATGTGATAGAAAATATAAATGGAATTATTTCTTTCCTTTTTGAATATTTAAGTTTTAGGTAGGAGATTAAGTTGATGAAGATTTTAGTACGTCTAGCAGCGATTATGATTTTATTTGTGGGCTACTTGGGTTGGGCTGGTAGTGCTAGTGCCGCTTCCATCTCTACCCTGGCCGTAGGAGGGAGCAATTTTCCTGTCCTTTTAGCAGAAATTGAGTTCCGTAATAGTGCTGATGATAAATTAGCTACAGAATTTGGCAAGAAAATTGACCTGAATAATACCAATGTCCGGGCTTTCCGGCGTTATCCCGGTATGTACCCCAATTTAGCCACCAAAGTAGTAGATAATGCTCCCTACAAGAGTGTGGAAGATGTATTAAATGTTCCCGGTCTGTCAGAACGGCAGAAGGAATTACTTCAAGCAAATCTTGATAAATTCACTGTCACCCAATTAGATATTATCTTTAATGAAGGGGGCGATCGCTACAATAACGGCATCTACTAAAATTATCAGTAATAGTATATAGCCGTAAAGATCAATAGAGATCAATAACAAGGGGCTTAAGCCCCTTGTATGTAAATTTGTCTGTAAATAGTTTTTACTACACAATGGTAATTTGATGGTATTATTGTAATTGTCTGAATATTTCCTGAATATTACCGATGCGATCGTGCGGATGTAGTTTAGTGGTAAAACTTTAGCCTTCCAAGCTAATAATGCGGGTTCGATTCCCGCCATCCGCTTAGAGTTTTATTTTCTAGTCCTCAAAATCTTTTCTTTGCAGTGCTAAAGTAGTATTGCTGAATTAATCAAGGTAATCCTGCAAGCATGAAGATCAAGCTAGGACTAATTGGTGGAGGTGTCATGGGGGAAGCGATTCTCTCACGATTAATTTCTGCCCAACAATATACAGGGGATCAGGTCTTAGTTAGTGAACCCCAAGCAGAGCGGAGAGAGTTTTTGGCTCAGACCTATGGAGTGCAAGTAACCAAGGAAAATCTTCAGGCTGCCCAAGCTACAGAAGCAGTGATTATTGCCATTAAGCCTCAAATATTTCCTAACTTAGTCCAAGAATTACGGACTGGCCTATTGCAATATGCTCCCCCTAAGCCTTATCCAGTTCTCTTGTCAATTTTAGCGGGAATTTCCCTGAGCAAACTAACGGCGGCTTTTCCCCATCATCCTGTGGTGCGAGTCATGCCTAATACTCCAGCTACCGTAGGGGCAGGCATGACAGCCCTAACTCCTAATAATAATGTGTTGCCTCAGCATCTAGACTTGGCAAAGAAGATTTTTCAAGCCGTGGGTGAGGTAGTAGAACTGCCAGAGAGCCTTATGGATGCAGTTACGGGGTTATCGGGTTCGGGGCCTGCTTATGTGGCATTGATGGTGGAAGCTTTGAGTGATGGCGGTGTGGCAGCAGGGCTACCGAGGGCGATCGCCTCCCAACTAGCCCTACAAACTGTCTTAGGAACTGCCACTCTGCTCCAAGAAACAAAAATCCACCCTGCTGAACTCAAAGACCGGGTAACTAGTCCGGGAGGGACTACTATTGCCGGAGTGACAGAGTTAGAACGGGGTGGGTTTCGAGCCGCCATTATTAATGCAGTATTAGCAGCCTGCAAGCGATCGCAAGAACTAGGCAAATCTTAAATTTAGGATTAAAAATCCCCCCTTTTTAAGGGGGGTTAGGGGGGATCGCTTTCAAATGTGAATCCCACACTCGGTTTTACCTGTCCCCCGCCAGCGCCCAGCCCGTTCATCTTCTCCTTCTTTGACGATCGAGGTAATTGGTTCATCTCCAATACTAGGATAGCCTTGGTCATGGAGGGGATTATAAATTACCTTGTGTTCTGCCACATAGCTCCAAGAATCCTTCCGAGTCCAGTTAGCGATCGGGTTTACCTTGAGGCGACCCTTGCCATCAATTTCTAAAATATCCATTTGAATCCGGGTAGTAGCTTGATCTCTTCTGCGTCCGGTGATCCAGCCGATCGCATTTAATTCACTGAGTCCTCGTTGTAGAGGCTCAATCTTTGTTAGGTGATGAAACTGGCTAATATCTGTATCCCAGAGGGCATCTCCATGACGAGCCGCAAACTCTTGGCGGGAGTTGAGGTCAGGGATTTTATAGGTTTGCAAGTCTAAATTATAAATTTCCTTAGTTTTCTCCACTAATTCTAAGGTTTGGGGGAAGTGATACAGGGTATCTAGAAATATTACTGGTACTGGCACAGCAGGCTTTAGTTCCCGGTAGAGTATATCCGTAATTGCTTGATCATCAACATTAAAAGCACTTGCCTGGACTAAGCCTGTAGGCATTTCTTGGATACACCAAGCCAAAATATCTCTGGGAGTTGCTTGTTCAAATTTTTCATTCAACTCAGCTAGTTCAGCTAAGTTCCATTTCGTTGCAGAGATTGTTGGGGAATTGCTCATAAATTAATTTTTGGTATTTTGATTTACGGATCTTACTATTTTTTCGGTAATAGCAACAATTAGAAAAAGACTTGCTTTTTAAATATCTATATAGTACATTTGTACCCATAGGTTCATCTTGGAGAAAGCAATAAATGAAACGCCTACTACGTGTAATTACATCTTTTTGGCATCGATATCTGGTAGCTCAGGGGCTGAGGAGAAAATCTCAGCACCCCCAACCTACTCCTTTGTTTTTACCCAGTGCCATTCCGATCGAAGAACTCCAGCAGGGATGTTCTCAAGGGCTACGGCGCATGGCTCTCCAGGCTGAACGAGTTAATCAACTTTCCTTACAACTAGAAGCAGCAATGGCAGAAATGAAAGCAATGGCCACAGAAGTTAACCGAGACTGGCGAGCGCTCCAATTCCTGACTAGTCCTAATAAAATCCCGAAAAATATCTGCCACTACCAAGTCCGAGAAATTCCCTACATCCGCCGCCACCGTCAGGGTACTTTCACTCTTACTTCTCGCCCCCTAGACTTATTTCAAGCAGAACGAGAAGCGGCCTCGATCGCTCAAACCCTCCGTCATCGGCATCGTCGCAAGTTGAAAGTAGCCAAGGGTTAATCTAGTAGGGGCGCAAGGCTTTGCGCCCTCATCCATAATCAAGATAAAACTTGCTGGAGTTGGCAGGTTGAGTTAAGAAAATCTCTAAAAGTGGTAACTGTTATAAAAGGCACACTACACTTAAGATATGCAAAGCTACTTAACCACAATTTGTTGTGAAATAAAATGTTCCTAAATGTACTTCATGCCTTAGAAATTGGCATAACAGAAACTCTACTAAAATTATCGATACTGATTCTACTGGTGCTAGTGGTAGGTTTTTTTGTTGCGGCAGAACTCTCCCTAGTGGCAGCTTCCCGTGATCAAATTGCTCATTGGACTAAGCAAACAGTAGACCCCTATAAGGCGAAAACAGCCCTATTGGTACAAACAGCCCAGAGTAATTTACAACATTATTTTTCTATTACCCAGACTGGAACTACAGCAGGTAGCTTACTTCTGGGTTGGTTAGGAGAGGGAGCCACTGTGCATTGGATCGAGCCTTGGATTGGCTGGCTACCCTTGGGTAAATTACCAGTGCATATTACTGCCCATGCGATCGCCATAGCTACATCATTTTTCTTGATTACTTATGTAGAAATTCTCCTCGGTGAATTAGTCCCTAAGGTCTTAGCTGCTAATGCTCCAGAAGAAACAGCCCTATTATTAATCCGGCCTTTACGCATGTGCGATTGGCTCCTTTCCCCCTTTCTATTTCTGCTTAATAGCAATGTCCGCTTCCTCACAGGATGGTTGACCCGAAAAACTCCCCCGGTAGACTCGCCTAATTTTCATAATTCTCAGTCTTTAGGGGAAGCAGACCTAGGAGTTTTGACTATAGCTGTTTCTAAGATAGGCCAACCAAAATAGTTGAGAGTTATTCATTAATAGTTATTTATTAAAAGTACAGCCTACTGTTTAACCCTTGAAAGCCTGATGTTCTTAATAGCTTTCTCGTGCCTTTAGGGGGATTTGGATTACAAATTCAGTTCCTTGTCCCGGTTGGGAAATACATTCTAGGGTTCCTTGGTGGCGATCAACAATAATCTGATAACTAATTGCCAGCCCCATCCCTGTCCCCTTTCCTACATCTTTTGTCGTAAAGAAGGGATCAAAAACACGCTGTTGTAAGTCTTCAGGAATGCCGATACCATTATCTTTGATCCGAATCTTGGCATAGGCAGAATCTAAATGAGAATTTGCTAGTTCTGTAGCAATATGGATAGTATGTTGAGAGCTTTGGTTCATTTTCTCTGGGACATCTAACGCATTCAAAGTATCTAAGGCATCTAAGGCATCTAAGGCATTACTTAAAATATTCATCAAGGCCTGATTTAAATCTCCGGGGTAACATTCGATCTCAGGGATATCAGCATAATTTTTAATAAGCTCTACTGCCGGACGATCAGAAGTTTCTCGGAAGCGATGGTCTAGAATCATCAAGGCACTATCAATCCCTTCATGAATATCCACAGCTTTGATTTCTGCTTCGTCCAAGTGGGAGAAAGTTCTGAGGGAGAGGACTATTTTTTGGATCCGTTCGGCTCCCGTCCGCATTGATTTCATCAGCTTGGGCAGGTCATTGATCACAAAATTTAAATCAATTTCCTCTGCTTGATCTTGAATCGCTGGCACGATATTAGGATAATGCTTTTGATAAAGTTGCGTTAGCTCTAAAAGCCCTTGAATATAGTCATTGACGTGACTTAAATTTCCATATATAAAGTTTATTGGGTTATTGATCTCGTGGGCAACCCCGGCGACTAACTGCCCTAGGGAAGACATTTTTTCGCTCTGGATCAATTGAGATTGAGTGCGGCTTAATTCTGCAAGGGTGTTGGTGAGGTCTTCGGTTTGTTGGATTAATTGCTGCTCAATGATTTTTTGATCGCTAATATCCCTAGCAATCCCTTGATATTCAAGAATCTCTCCCTGATTATTTTTCAACAGTCCCTCATTGCATACCAACCAGCACCAACTTCCATCTCGCCGCCGGAGCTGAAACTCCAACCCAGATTGCTTTTCCCCTGTAACCTTAGTTAACTCGAAAAACTTCAAGACTTTAGGTATATGTTCTGGGTAAATGTAGTCGGTGAAATTCTGGCCGAGAATCTCCTCCGGTAAATAACCCAGCATTGATTGCAAATGAGGAGAGAGATAGGTGAATTTTCCTGAGGGATCATGGCTGTAAATTAAATCATTGGCATTTTCTACCAAATTCCGAAACTTTCCTTCGCTTGCTTCCAAGGCTCTGAGGGTTTCTTGGAGGGCAAGTTCTGCTGCCTTGCGATCGCAGATATCCCGGACAATTACAACGACAGAAGTTGATGATAGAGGGGAAATATTAGCCTCAAACCAAATTACTCGATCATTAATCGGCAAGCTATATTCAAGGAAGTTTTTCCTACCGGAAGTGAGGGTTTGCTGGACTTTTTTGAGGAAGCGATCGGCGAAATCTAGGGGTAGAACTTCATGGAGTCGCTTATTAATCAGGTCATGACTGGGCTTGTAGAGAAGATTTGGAGTTGTGGCAATAATTTTTCTGTAATAACCTTGCTCATCAATTATGAAGACAATATCATCAAGAGCTATAAGAATATGCTGGAGTTCCTGCTGAGCTTGGGCTTGGGCTTCCATCTGTACTTCTAACTCTACAACCCGTTGGCGGAGTGTCTCTAGTTCTGAGTCGATCAAGTTTTTAGACTTTTGCATGGATTCTGAGGACATAGGAGTTCAAGAATAAATCAAAATGAATCAATAGTTCAAAACTAGCTAAAGTCTAGGCGGGTTAACTAATAGATGCGTTGGTTAAAGGAATCTGGATCACAAACTCTGTCCCTTTCCCCGGTTGGGAAATACATTCTAGGGTTCCTTGGTGGCGATCGGTAATAATCTGATAGCTAATTGCCAGCCCCATACCTGTTCCTTTACCTACACCCTTAGTAGTAAAAAAGGGATCGAAGATTCTTTGGCGGACTTTTTCAGGAATACCTGTACCATTATCTTTGATGCTAATTTTGACTTGATCAGAATTTATTAGTCTGGTAGAAATCTCAATAGTATTTTGATGTTTTGGATGCCCCGACTTGATTCGTTCTTGGTCTGCTTCTTCCATCGCATCTAGAGCATTACTGAGGATATTCATAAATACTTGATTTAGTTGGCCGGCATAACAATCAACTGGAGGAAGGGGAGCATAGTCTTTAGAGATTTTTACTTCTGGTCGATCGCTCGTAGCTTTGATCCGGCTTTGCAAGATCATCAAGGTACTTTCAATTCCCTCATGAATATCCACATCCTTCATTTCTGCTTCATCCATCCGAGAGAAATTACGGAGAGAGGCCACAATAGCTTTAATGCGATCGGCTCCCATTTTCATAGAACCAATCATCTTTGGTAAATCTCCCAGAAGAAATTCTAGGTCTATCTCTTCGATCTCTGTTTGGATTGCGGCCACTGGTTGGGGATAAAACTGTTGATAAAGCTCTATTAGGTGCAACAAGTTATCTGTATATTCATTAACATAGGTGAGATTGCCGTAGATGAAATTTACCGGATTATTAATTTCATGGGCAACTCCGGCAACTAACTGGCCTAAGCTAGACATTTTCTCACTTTGGATCATCCGTGCTTGAGTGCTGCCTAATTCTTGGAGTGCATGTTCTAGTTCTTGGGCTTGATTTTCTGCCTTGAAGGTAGCAGCTTGGCTTTGAGAATAGAGTTCCCCTTGGTTGATCGCAATGATTAATTGATCTCGCACAGCAGTTAATAGCTCTATTTCACTCTCACTCCATTGGTGGGATTTCTGGAAATGAATTACTGATAGAAACCCTAATTTACCCGATTGGGTTTTAATTGGCAGGCTAATTACCGCCTGATACCCCGCTCTTAGTAAAGATTCCCGCAGTTCTCCCTCCGGCAGATTAGCCACACTGTTGGCAAAAATCATTTCTTGATTTTGAATGAGCTGTACTGATGGCTCTTGGGGATCTACCGGATAAATCCCTAGGAAACTGGGCAGAAAATCTCGTTTTGCTTCCTTGTAGATATGCCAACTAGAAGGTTGACTACTGTACCAAGCTGAGATGCAAGAATCCACATCTAACAAACCATAAATTGCTTCGACTGCGGTTTGCAAGATGATATCTAGTTCTAGAGAATTACGAATTTGGGTGCCTAGTTGGTTAATTAATGCTTCTTGATGGACTCGCTCCCGGAGTTTTGCTTCGGCAAGTTTCCGATCGCTAATATCTTCGATGACTTCTATGATATATTTGGCATTTCCTTTCTCGTCACAAACCAAAGATATAGACACATTACTCCAGACTAAAATCCCGTTCGATCGGACAAATCTTTTTTCTAGAGAATAATAATGAATTTCCCCAGACACCAAACTCTGTCTAGCTTGTAACTTGATTCCTCTATCTTCTGAATATGTAATATCTAATACCCCTTTCTGTAATAACTCTGACTTGCTATAGCCCACAGTTTGACAAAATCCTTCATTTACATCCAGAAAATTCCATTCCAGATCAACCAAGGCAATGCCCATCGCCGCTTGTTCAAAGACTCCCCGGAATAAAGCCTCCTGCTGCCGTAGCGCATTTTCAATTTCCTTCTGGGTAGAAATATCCGTGGTAATTCCCGCTACCCCCATTATCTGTCCACCAGCATCCCTAATTGGAAAAGCTCTAATCAATGTTTGGAATATATTCCCTCCCTTATCCTGCTGCTCGACTTCCCCAATCCAACTATGTCCTGCCGTGATGGTTGCAATAATGTCTTGAGCAACCTTAGCATCAGTATAAACCGTAGAGAT
>Ga0335395_10000640_pt1 | contig 22010 bp, 21 predicted proteins | sample MAT02_FD_205744 | JGI IMG/M metagenome (GOLD analysis project Ga0335395, IMG submission 205744) | Freshwater microbial communities from Lake Fryxell liftoff mats and glacier meltwater in Antarctica - MAT-02 (spades assembly) (version 2) ...
CGCCATTGATCAGCATGGCGGGGATCTGCGCCTTCATGCCGAAGAACACGCCGGAGAGGTTGATGTTGATCACCTGTGCCCAGGCATCCAGCGGGTAGTCGGCCAGCAGCGCGGGGGCGCCGCCGATACCGGCGTTGTTGCAAGCCACGTCGAGCCGACCGTAATGCGCCATGGCCTGGTCCACCAGCGCTTGAGCATCTTCGGGCTTGCCCACATCGGAAGTGGCAAACAGCACCTCGGCGCCCATGGCGCGCACCTGCTTCACCGCCTCCTGCCCGGCATGTTCGTCGATGTCAGACAAGACCAAGCACGCACCTTCGCGGGCGGCGACCAGGGCAATCGCCTGGCCGATGCCAGAGGCCGCGCCGGTGACGAGCACCACTTTGTTTTTCAGCATGAGGTTTCACCTTTTGTGTTGCAGCAAAGTGCTGCTTCTTGTTGACATCTGGGGTAGGAGTTCAACACCGTGCAGACGTTTGCAAGCCAGGGGCAAACGTCTGCTTGGCAACAAACTTGCGTTGCTGGCTCCTGCGCACCCTGTTCGGTCTGCGCAGGTGTTATTACCTTGGCGGAACGACGATGATCGTGCCCCCAGCATCGCCTACACCGCCCGTCCTGCCGGTGGCGCCTGTACCTCCCGTCCTGCCAGTAGCGCCAGTGTTGCCGGTGCTGCCGGTGGCGCCGGTGGCGCCGGTGGCACCGGTAGCGCCTTCGCCACCCGTGCTGCCAGCGCCACCAGGACTGCCCGTAGCGCCAGTGGCACCGGTGAAACCCGTGCTGCCAGTGCTGCCAGTGCTACCAGTGGCGCCGGTGCTGCCGGTGCTGCCTGTAGCGCCCGTGTAACCCGTGTTGCCGGTATTGCCCTGCGGTCCCGCCGGACCTGTGCAGGCGCCAAGCGCGAACGTTGCGGCCAACAGTACAAAAGTGGTTGTGCGTTTCATCTTCTTTCCTTGGTTGATTTAGCGGCTGAGCAGGTTGCTTCAGCAGATCGCTACAGACAATTTGACCGGTAACGTGGGGGCCGTCTGTGCGTCAGCGAACTTTGCAGCGCGGCTGCTTGCCTGGGCAAACGACACGGTCTCGGATGGGATGTCACCGCCAAGCCCGATGACAAGACCAACGGGATACCCCTCAATGCCCAGAAAAGGCGCAGCTGCGCCCACATCACACCGTGTGGTGCCCGCCACGAACGTTGGTTGGGTAGAGGCCTCACCAAACCAACGACCTGAAGAGAGGGGCTTTAGGCGAGCCGTTCGCGAAGACCTTTCTTTGCAATGTTCGAGAGCGCACAGACCTGACATTGGTGGTCCAACAAAATGCTGCGAAAGCAAAAACGCCCGGTTGCCACCAATCTCTGTTTTGAAAGCTCCCATGACCTTCAGTCTTCAAACGCCTGCGCTGAATCAGACCACGCCAGATCGCCTGTCCGAGTTGCAGCCGGCCGCTGAAGCCCATGTTTGGAAAGCCTTGCCTTTCTCTTTTCACTGGCCGTCCACCTGCGCTGCCTTTGCGGATTCGGGTGGCATGGTCAGCGGCGACGAACTGGTGCAGCGCCTTGTGGATTTGGCGGTGCGCGCTGGAGGCGCAGACGGCTTGCAGGCAACATCGATGGTGGCGCGTTGGATCGTCTCGCGCTCGGTGGTCACGGTCATGGGGCCGCACGGGTGGATGCTGCCCATATTCCAGTTTGATCAGGCCACCGCCACACCAAAGCCGAGCATGGCGCCGGTGCTGGCCGAGCTGCGCGGTGTCTTTGCTGACGCAGAGTTGGCGCTGTGGTTTGTGTCGTCCAACGACTGGCTCAAGGGCGATCGGCCTGCGATGGTCATGGACAAGAACCTGCCGGGTGTACTGCACGCGGCGCGCGCCGACCGTTACCTGGTCAGGGGCCATTGAACGCGCCACTGCAAGCGGTTGCGGCGCCCGCGAAGAAATGAGGAACACCATGAGCGCACAGCACCAAACATCTGCACCTGCTCAAGCGCATTCCTATGGCTTCGGCTGCGAGCTGACAGAGCGGAATTTCGTCACCGCCATCGCCCGCGTCACCGAGGCTTTGAAGGCCGAAGGTTTTGGGGTGTTGACTGACATCGACGTGCAGGCCACGATGAAGGCCAAGCTCGGCATTGATGGGCGCCCGTACCGCATCCTTGGCGCGTGCAACCCGCCGCTGGCTCATCAGGCCTTGCAAGCCGAGCCCGATATCGGCTTGTTGCTGCCGTGCGATGTGGTGGTGCGCGAGTCGGCCGCTGGCCCGCTGGTCGTCAGCTTCATGGACCCGATGGCTGTCATGCAGATGACCGGCAGCGCCGAGGTGGCCAAGGTCGCGCAGGGGGTGAACGGGCGTTTGCAGCGTGTGATGGCTGCTTTGTCGGCATCGCCGGCAAAGCCCCAAAGTTGACGGCCCGTGAAAGATCCTGTGTGCGGCATGACCGTGACTGCGGCATCCAAGCACCACTTGGAGCACGAGGGCCATCCCGTTTATTTTTGCAGCGTGGGTTGCCTGTCGAAGTTCAAGGCATCGCCTGAGAAGTATCTCGGTGAAGCAGAAGCGGCGGCGCCATCACCCCCTGAACCCGCCGAGCCGGGCACGACCTACACCTGCCCCATGCACCCGGAAATCCGCGAGGACCAGCCGGGCGACTGCCCCAAGTGCGGCATGGCGCTGGAGCCAGCGATGCCGACGCTGGACGATGACGAAAACCCCGAGCTTGTCGACTTCAGGCGCCGCTTTTGGGGGACCTTGCCGTTCACCGTGGCGGTCGTGTTTTTGGCCATGGCGGGGCATGGCACCTCGTGGCTTGATGGCCTGTTCGGCAGCCTGGGCCAGAACTGGGTCGAGCTCGGGCTGACGCTGCCTGTGGCGCTTTGGGCGGGTTGGCCTTTCTACAAGCGCGGCGTGCAGTCGGTGATCAACCGCAGCCCCAACATGTGGACGCTGATCGGCCTGGGCACCAGCGTGGCCTTTGTCTACAGCGTGGTGGCCACGGTGGCGCCGCAAATCTTCCCGGCCACGTTCGTCATCGAGGGCCGCGTGGCGGTTTACTTCGAAGCCGCCGCCGCGATCATCTCGCTCACCCTGTTCGGCCAGATCCTCGAACTGAAAGCGCGCTCGAAAACCTCGGCGGCGATCAAGTCGCTGCTCGGCTTGGCGCCCAAGACCGCGCGCCGCATCAACGAAAACGGCAGCGAAGAGGATGTGCCGCTGGCAGAGGTCCACGAAGGCGATCGGCTGCGCGTGCGCCCTGGTGAGAAAGTGCCGGTGGACGGCGTGGTGGTCGAGGGCAGTAGCGCGCTGGATGAATCGATGCTGACCGGCGAGCCACTCCCGGTGACCAAGCGCGCAGGCGACAAGCTCATTGGTGCCACCATGAACACCAGTGGCGCGCTGGTGATGGAATCCGAGCATGTGGGCTCGGCCACGGTGCTGTCGCAGATCGTGCAGATGGTCGCGCAGGCCCAGCGCTCGCGCGCACCCATGCAGCGCATGGCCGATGTGGTGGCGGGGTACTTTGTGGTCACGGTGGTGTCTGTGGCACTGCTGACGTTCTTTGCCTGGGGCTTCTTCGGTCCCAATTCCGCCACCGAGTCGAGCTGGACCTTCGGCCTCATCAACGCGGTCTCGGTGCTGATCATTGCCTGCCCCTGCGCCCTGGGGCTGGCCACGCCGATGTCGATCATGGTCGCCACCGGCAAGGGCGCGAAAAACGGCGTGCTGTTCCGCGATGCTGCTGCGATCGAGAACCTGCGCAAGGTGGACACCCTGATCGTCGACAAAACCGGCACGCTGACCGAGGGCCGGCCGACCTTCGAGCGTGCCGTGCCGGCTGAGTGGTTCGACGAGAAGGAGGTGCTGCGCCTCGCGGCCAGCCTGGACCAGGGCAGCGAACACCCGCTGGCATCGGCCATCGTGGCGGCGGCCAAGGAGCAGGGCCTGACGTTGTCGAAGCCGGAAAACTTCGATTCTGAATCTGGCATCGGCGTGCAAGGCACGGTCGACGGTAAGTTGCTGGCACTGGGCAACACCGCTTTGATGGAGCTGCTCGGTGTGGAGGTGGACACGCTCAAACGCAAGGCCGAGGCGCTGCGCGGCGAGGGCGCCAGCGTGATGCACCTGGCGGTCGACGGCAAGCTGGCCGGACTGCTTGCCGTGTCCGATCCCATCAAGGCCACGACAGCCGAGGCGCTGAAGGCATTGCGAGAAGCCGGTCTGCGCGTGGTGATGGCCACCGGCGACGGCGTGACGACAGCGCAGGCGGTGGGCAAGCGCCTGGGCATCGACGAGGTGCATGGCGAGGTGAAGCCAGCCGACAAGCTGAAGCTGGTCGAGAAGCTGCAGGCCGAAGGCCGCGTTGTGGCCATGGCGGGCGACGGCATCAACGACGCGCCGGCATTGGCCAGGGCCGATGTCGGCATCGCCATGGGCACCGGCACCGATGTGGCGATGAACAGCGCCCAGCTCACATTGATCAAAGGCGACCTGCGCGGCATCGTCATCGCGCGCACCTTGTCCAATGTCGCGGTGGCCAACATGAAGCAAAACCTGGCGTTTGCGTTTGTCTACAACGCCATCGGTGTGCCGTTGGCTGCCGGTGCGCTGTACGCGCTCACCGGCTGGCTGCTCTCACCCATGTTCGCTGCGCTGGCCATGAGCCTGAGTTCGGTGTCGGTGATCACCAACGCGCTGCGTTTGCGCAACAAGGATCTGCGGGCGAAATAACGGTGTGAATCGCCGAGCGCTTGGCCCGAGACCGCACTTCGGGTGGTTTTGGTTGCCGTTGGCCTGGCGATCCAGCGGCCGTGTCTGGCCCATCTCAGTGCTGTTCAGCGCGCAACCGTTGCCTGCGCCGCCAAGATGTGTTGGCTCAGCCCGTCGGCCCAGACCGAGTAGCCCGCGTCACTGGGATGCATGCCGTCTGCGGCCATACCAGCGGTTGTTGTCGACTCCGGATGCCAGTGCAAGGCGCGCCTACCGGGGTCGGCCAGCTGGCCCTGCAACGTGGTGTTCATCTGCTGCGCCCAGCGGCCCATGAACCAGCGCAGCGGCTGTGGCAGGGCTTTGCAGGCGTGCATCGGCGGTACCGCGCTGTGTATCAGTAGATGGGGCTTGAAGCGGTCGGCGATCAGCTCGGCCAGGCCGTTCTGCCACTGCGCCCAGCGCAGCGGAGCGCACAGGCCGGTGGCATCGTTGGCGCCCATGGAGAGCACCACGACGTCGAACTTTGCCGCTGGCGAGTCCTTCAGCAACTGCATCAAACCGGGCGAGTCCAGCCCGTTGATCGCCAGCACGCACCACTGGACGGTATGGTGCTGGCTCAGCCGCTGGACCAGCTGCCCACACAGCGCCAGTTCCTGGCTGGCAGCACCCACCCCGGCAGCGCCCGAGTCGCCGGCCACCAGCAAGCGCACGAGCGAGCCAGACCCTGCTGTGCCGACACGATGCCCCGGCGGCTCTGGCAATCGCGGCGCGTTGCGCCGGACATGCCGGGCCTGCATCCACAGCAGCGGCGACAGCAGGGTCAGGAGCACAAGGCGTTCAGCGTCAGACATGCGCTTGCTGGCCTTCATGGTGGTTGAAACAGCGACAAGCTTGGCCGGTTGCGCAGAACCTGTCTGTGCGTCTTTGCACTTTGGAATGCCCGCACCGCCGCCGATCTGGCTCGACACCAAGTCAGTCCAGCGAGATGGCGCGACACCAGGTCAGTCCAGCAAGACCAGGTGCCCATGGCTCTGGGCGGCCTGGACTTCTTCGATAGGCAACGTCGCGCAGTTCTGGCCACGCGCGCCCCAGATGATGTCGACCGACGGCCGTCCATCCACCGATTCGATCAGGCACGGTCCGACCGGAATGCTCTGCTGGCGCCCGGGTTCGGCCAGGAAGGGAATCGGGTCGGTGATGCGGGCGCTGCGTGTGGTGATGTCCATGGATTTCTCCGGTGAACTGGGCAATGGCGCGCCGTGTCGGATGGGTGTCTAACGCGGCAGGCTTCGCACAGGGGGCAACTTCAAGATTTCTTGCTCGGAACATCCACCGGGTCGGTGGGCGCGACAGCCAGTTAATCGATCTGCGCCTGGGCCCGCGCCTGGTCGTCGCTGGGGCCCACCCCCTCGGCAGAGCCCACCACAGGGTTCGGCATGATGTCCGCGCCATCGGGCATGTCTTGCCCGGTTGCACTGGCCCGTTCACCGGTACCAGACGCATCGCTGTCGTTGTCCGTGTCGACCACCAGCGAGCCGAGTTCGTCCGCGTGATCGCCTTCGCCGCGCACGCTGAATTCGCCTCGCACATCACTTCCGCTGTCGCTGGTGTCGCTGGGGCCCAGGGCGTCAATGTCTTTGCCCGGTACGGGCCGGGGTACCCCTTCACCGCCGAGAAAACTGCTTTTTGTCATCGTGGTTCCTGTTCAAGTGGGCACCGCCATCGGTGGGGTTGTCGGGTTCGAGAGAGGCATCTGCGCAGGCACGCAACACCTCATGAAATGACCATACCTGTCGCGCGCCAGATGTTCTGTTCGATAACGCACATCCGAAGGCGGCGTGCCAGTGGGCAAACGGTGCCACCTACCGCGCCTGTCCTGCCATGGACGACCTACAAGCCCACATCGGTGCGCTGGCGAACAGACTGCTTTTTCAGGACCGACTAATCGGTCTTTCAGCGCAGACCCCGGCATGCCAGGGTCTGAGCAGACAAGGTTTCCCGATGCCCTTTGTCATGCCTTTCGTCAGCAGCATCGGCCCTCGCCATCCACCCAAGAGGCTCCACCATGTTCAACAGCCTGGGCCGCTTCAGCGGCAGCACCGTCACCGCAGCCGACGGCTTGGTGGGTCACGTCAAGGCCGCCTTCTTCGACGACAGTGCCTGGACCATTCGCTATCTTGTCGTGAACACCGGGCAACTGGCTGTCTGAGCGTGAGGTGTTGATCTCGCCCTACGCGGTAAAGCGGCCTGTCGACAGCGGCACCAACATCAACCTTGAGCTGACCCGCGCTCAGGTCCAGGCGAGCCCGGACATCGATGCCCACCAGCCGGTTTCGCGCCAACACGAACACCAATACCTGAGCCACTACGGCTATCCCAACTACCGGGCAGGCAGTGGGCTGTGGGGATGGGACGCCTGCCCTTCGATGCCGCCCCATGTGCCAACGCCGACAGACATCGAAGCCGACAATGCCGTGCGCGAGCGCGATCAACAAGCAGCCGACGTTCACCTGCGCAGCAGTTCAGCGGTCAAGGGCTACGACATCCAGGCCAGCGATGGCAGCATCGGCCATGTGCAGGACTTCGTCTTCGATGACGTCTCGTGGGCCATCCGCTATCTGGTAGTGGACACGCTCAACTGGTGGCCAGGTGGCAAGCATGTGCTGATTGGCACGAAGTGGATCGACAGCATCGACTGGGCCACTGGCACCGTGCGCGTCACCCTCACACGCGAACAGGTCAAGAACAGCCCCGAGTTCGTCGAGCCATCCGACATTGGCCGCGACGACGAAAAGCGGCTGCACGACGCCTACAGCCGACAAGGCTATTGGGATTGACTGGAATTGAGTTCAACGATTCACGGCGCCGCCCTTTGTGGGCTCATTCGTGGGCCAGCTGAATCACCAGCTTGCCGAAGTTCTTGCCTTCGAGCATGCCGATAAAGGCCTCGGGTGCGTTCTCCAGACCAAAGACAATGTCCTCGTGGACGTGGATTTTTTCCTCTCGTACCCACTGGCCCATGGCGTCGGTGAACTCGCTCCAGCGCGAGCCGCAGTCGTCGAACACGATGAACCCCTGCATCTTGATGCGTTGGCGCAGCATGGTGCCGACCAACAGGCCCAGCCTGTCCGGCCCCGGCGGCAAATTGGTGGCGTTGTAGGCCGCGACCAGGCCGCACAGAGGCACCCGTGCCTTGGTGTTGAGCAACGGCAGCACCGCATCGAACACAGCGCCACCGACGTTCTCGAAGTACACGTCGATGCCCTTCGGGCAGGCGGCGGCCAGGTTCCCGGGCAGGTCTTCGACGTGGTGGTCGACGCAGAAGTCGAAACCCAATTCCTCCATCACATAGCGGCATTTCTTTTCGCCACCGGCGATGCCCACCACGGTGCAGCCTTTGATCTTGGCGATCTGCCCCACCACCGAGCCGACCGGGCCGCTGGCCGCCGCCACCACCACGGTGTCACCGGCCACCGGCCGGCCGATGTCGAGCAAGCCCATGTAGGCGGTGAAGCCCGGCATGCCCAGCACGCCCAATGCGCGCGAAGGATGCGGATCTTCCGGGTCGAGCTTGGTGAGGCCCTTGCCATCGGACAGCGCGTGGTCCTGCCAACCTGTGTAACCCAGCACCAGATCGCCCACCTTGAAGTTGTCCAGCCGGGATGCTTCGACGCGCGACACCGTGCCGCCCACCATCACGTCACCGATGGCCACCGGTGCCGCATACGACGGCCCATCGCTCATGCGACCACGCATGTAGGGGTCCAGCGACAGGTACAGCGTGCGCAACAAGAGCGGGCCATCTTCGGGGCTGGGCACGGGGTGGTCTTGGAGGCGGAAGTCCACAGCGGTGGGCGCGCCGTGCGGCCTGGCGTTGAGAACGATGCGTCGATTGGCGGTGTTGTTTTGCGGCATGACGGTGGTTTCCTTGAAGGGCCCTGTTGGTTGCGGTGATGTCGCCACCGGTTGCGTGGTGGGAAGGCTTGCTCTCTCGCCCCATTCGACTGGCGGCGCACCTGGCGTTGGGTGCATGGCAACGCCAACTTCAAGGGAGTCGCCAGCTGGGGTCTGCGCGGTAAACAACAATCGACCAAGCGTTTAAGCACTGCCCGGCCTCACCGCGCTGGGCATGTCCAGCCGAGGCAGCGACGGGCTTGGGCATGCGTTCCTATGTGCGCTGGCAGACAGACAGACCTGGCAGATGCCGCAACAGTGAGGTTGTAGCCCGCTTTCGGGTTCAGCACGTCCCCCTGCGTCCGCGCTGGCGCAAGCGGCGCCAAATGCGGGCGTCACAACGGCGGCTGAAACGCCAACGCGCCTCGGTCTGGCATACCGCCGCACCAGCCCAATTCAAAAGGAAATGATATGAACACCGCATCCACCCACGCCCTCGCCACCGATCCTCCGGTTTGGTTCGTCACCGGTTGCTCCAGCGGTTTCGGTCTGGAGCTGGCCAAGCAGGCCATCGCGCGCGGCTTTCGCACGGTGGTGACCGCGCGCGATCCATCGAAGCTGGAAGGCTTTAACGCGTCTGACCAGGTGCTGGTACTCCCGCTGGATGTCACCAAGCCCGACGAGGCGGCCGCCGCGATCAAGGCCACCGAGGCGCGCTTTGGGCGCATTGACGTGCTCGTCAACAACGCTGGCATCGGCTACTTTGCCGCTGTCGAAGAAAGCGAGGAAGACGAGGTGCGCAAGATGTTCGACGTCAACGTCTTTGGCACCGGCCGCATGATCTGGGCCGCGTTGCCCGGCATGCGCCAGCGGCGCGCTGGCTGCATCGTCAACTTTTCATCGTTGGCGGGCCTGCGCGGCTTCCCGGCGCTGGGTTACTACAACGCGACCAAGTTCGCGGTTGAAGGCTTGTCCGCCGCGTTGCGGCTGGAGATTGAGCCACTGGGTTTGCATGTCATGGTGGTCGAGCCCAGCGGCTTTCGCACCGACTGGGCCGGTCGATCGGCCAACGAGAGCCCGAACCGGATCGACGACTATGCGGCCACCGCCGGCGCTACGCGAGCCGCTGTGCGCGCTTCTTCCGGCCAACAGCCGGGCGACCCATTGCGCGCTGCCAAGGCCATTCTGGATGCCGTGGCGTCTGGCAAGCCGCCGCACCACCTGCTGCTTGGCAACGACGCCTTCGAGGGCGCAATGGCCAAGCTCGACCATTTGCGTGAAGACTTCGCAGCGGTGGAGGCGGTGGCGCGGGCTGCCGACTTTCCGAAGTCAAAAGCCGACGCACAGGCCTGAGCATGGGTAGCTTGCTGAACAGCAGCGTGGCCTTGCTCACCGCCGCGCAGATGAGCGAGGCGGACCGGTTGACGGTGGCGTCCGGCATCAGCGAGATGCGGCTGATGGAGAACGCCGGGCGAGCGGTGGCGCTGGCCACCATGGAACGGTGGAGCCCTCGCCCGGTGCTGGTGTTGTGCGGTCCGGGCAACAACGGGGGCGACGGCTTTGTGGCCGCGCTGTGCCTGGTGCAGAACGGCTGGCCGGTGCGCGTGGCCTCGCTCGTGCCGCGCGAACAGCTGCGCGGCGCGGCGGCTCAGCATGCCGCGCTGTGGCAGGGGCCGGTCGAGGCCTTGACGCCAGCGGCGCTGGACGGCGCGGTGCTGGTCGTCGATGCGATCTTCGGCGCAGGCCTGAGCCGGCCAGTGGAGGGCGCTGCGGCGCAGACGCTGGCTGTCGCTGCGGAGAGAAACACAACGATCGTCGCGGTGGACGTGCCCAGCGGCCTGATGGGCGACACCGGCGCCAACGCAGGCGCTGTGCCTTGTGCGCTCACCGTCACCTGTTTTCGCAAGAAACCCGGCCACCTGTTGCAGCCGGGCCGCAGCCTGTGCGGTGAACTTGTGGTGGCCGACATTGGGACGCCTGACTCGGTGTTTGAGGCGGTCCTGCCCAACACCTTCGAGAACGATCCGCTGCTCTGGACCGCTGCGCTGCCCCCGCTGCACCCTGAAGGCAACAAATACACCCGGGGACACGCGCTGGTCTGGGGCGGTTGGCCCACCACCGGCGCGGCGCGGATGGCCGCTCGCGCTGCGGCTCGCGTTGGCGCGGGATTGACCACCGTGGCGGTGGACGTGAGTCGCAGCGAAGCCGCGCTGCCGGTTTACGCCGCGGCGCTGATAAGCGTGATGGTGAGCCCGGTCGCTGTGCCCCGCGACCTCGACAAGCTGCTGGCCGATGACCGCATCACCGGGCTGCTGATCGGCCCCGGCTCAGGCGCGGGACCCGACACCCGCGCTCGCGTGCTGGCCATGCTGCAGGCCAGCCGCGCGACCGTGCTCGACGCGGACGCACTCTCTGCCTTCAAGAGCGAGCCCAACTCGCTGTTTCGCGCCATCAAGGGCCCTTGCGTGCTGACTCCGCACGAAGGCGAGTTCGCTCGCCTGTTTCCGGGCGCCAACCCAGGCGCGGTCGATGCACCCAACGACAAGCTGGCCCGCACCCGCGCCGCCGCCCGCGCCAGCGGTGCGGTCGTCTTGCTCAAGGGCAGCGACACCGTGATCGCCGCGCCCGATGGCCGCGCCATCGTCAACGCCAACGCGCCGCCGAACTTGGCCACCGCTGGCACGGGCGACGTGCTGGCCGGCATGGTGCTGGGCCTGCTCGCGCAAGGCATGGAGCCGTTCCTCGCCGCCGCCGCTGCGGTGTGGCTGCATGGCGCGGCCGCGGCCCGCTTCGGCCCGGGCCTGCTGGCCGAGGATCTGCCCGACCGGTTGCCCGCTGTGTTTCGTCGGCTGGCCAGACGGGCGGGCGCGCATGGGCCTGACAACACACGCTGACGACGCGCATCAGAGCCAGCAGGTGAACCCCTGGTGCGTGGTTCGCAACGCGCGGCAGGCACAGGCCTACCCCACCAATATCCATCCACCGGAGGCCGCATGGGTCGCATTTGCCATCGCGTCAGGACTTTTTTCCGTTCGAACTCGTGACACGCGTCGAGCCCAGCCTGACAGCGGGTTCTATCCAGCGCTTCTGCGGTTTGTCGGATGCGCACTTCGGCACGGTGTCCAGTTTGTCTTTCCGGGCCTGCGGGCCAACACAGATCCTGGCACTGGGCGGCGCACGCATGAGACGGGATGTGCGCGTCAGCCGCGCAAAGCGCCAGACCAGCTGGTTTTGATCACGTGTGAGAGTTGTCCGATTCGCGACGAACTCGGCTTTTCTCCTGCCGTCGCCGCGCGCCCCATGCAAGCAGTGCTGGCCTCGGCGGCCAGCTTTGGCGTGGGCGCTGCGCTGCCCATCGGCGTTGTGTTGATCGCCGCGCCCGCGCAGCCGATTCTCTGGGTGTTGATCGCTTCCCTGGTGTTCCTGGCAGGCTTGGGCGCCACCTCGGCTTGGGTGGGCGGCGCGCCGGTGGGCAAGGGCGCTTGGCGCGTCACTTTTTGGGGCGCCATTGCGATGGCTGTCACAGCCGGAGCAGGGGCGCTGTTTGGCGCCGTGGCCTGAAAAACGCCCATTTGGGCGCTGCAACGCGTCTCAGGCGGCGGCTTGGGCAGCTGCGACGCGGGTCTGCCCGGGGCGATACTGGGGTTGAGCGTACCGATGGTCTTGCTTCTCGAACTCCCTGGGCACCAAGTACCCGAGCTTGCGCAGCGCGCCGTGAATGGCCTGGCTGGTCGTCCCGGCGTGGTGTCTGGCGACAACCGGCGAACGCCCAACCAGTTGGACCTCCAAGGTGCAATGGATGTCGAGGGGTCTGACGTGGTTGGCGCCATTGGCATCGGTCAGGTAAGCCTGGACGCAAGTGATCCGGTTGCCAAATTGGCCCAGCACCTCCGTCACAACCGATTCCAGGTGTTCGCGCATCGCCTCGCGACCGTCGATGTGGGGGTCTGTGTTCAGCAGAATTTGCATGCTGGGATCCGGTGGTTGGCAATCGTGAAAAGGGGTGCAAGTCAGCGCATGTTCATATGGCCGCCAAGCGTTCGAGGCTTGGGCGCGAACCTGCCATCAAAGTCGGCCGGTAAACAGCAGCGCGAGCACGATGACCAGCACCAAGCCAATGCCACCGCTGGGGCCGTATCCCCAACCCCGGCTGTGCGGCCACGAGGGGATGGCGCCGATCAGCAGCAAAAGCAGCACGATCAGGAGGATGGTTCCGAGGGCCATAGTTGTCCTTGTGGGGCAGGTCGTGGGAGCAGCAATCGGTTGATCTGGGTAGATGCTGGACCGTCTCGGAGGTTGTCACGCTCGGCGAACGCGGTCCGCCAGCCGAAAACGGGCAAAGCAGAACTGCACACAAGCTGACCGACCGGTTCCTCCAAGCTGCTGAAACATCAGATTAGGGCCGCCGATCGCGCATGTCAGTGCGGTGACGCACACAGCGCACACGAAATCGATGCAGGTCGCAGGGCGCCAGAAGGCAAAGAGGGCGCTTGGAAACCCCATCCTCGGTTTTGATTCGAGAGCATCGCCATCCCAGGCCTGCGTACGCCACCGCACAGACTTGGCACCACCAGTGAGCTACAAGATTCACTCTGGATATCGTGGTGACCGTTGGATGAGGCTGAAATTGGCGCTCAGCGGCCCAATCAACTGCTCAGGAAAAGCTTTGAACGCCCACGCCGAAAGAACCTGGATCGCACCTACAGAGCGCCAAACTTTGCTTCAAGCATCAGCATGTCCAGACGGCAGCTGAGTTGCTTGGCCAGCTTCGCGCTGCTGGCGTTGGGGCTGTGGGGAATGCTGCTGCCGGCGGCCCGCTTCGCAACAGCGCAAGCCGTTCCAACCACACCGATCGTCTATGTGCTGCCCGTCACGGGCATGATCGATTTGGGTTTGGCGCCGTTCGTGCAGCGCGTCATTGACGAAGCTACCGAAGCAGGCGCAGCGGCCGTCATCCTGGAAATCGACACCTTCGGCGGCCGCGTTGACGCAGCGGTGCAAATTCGCGATGCCCTGCTGAACACCCCGCTGCGCACGGTCGGCTTCGTCAACAAGCGCGCCATCTCGGCAGGCGCCCTGATCGGCCTGGCCACGCAAACGCTGGCGATGGCCACCGGCAGCACGATCGGCGCGGCGGCTCCGGTGCTGGCCGGTGGACCTAATGAAGAGACCAAGCCAGCCAGCGAGAAAACGGTGTCTCACGTGCGCAAGGAATTTCGCGCCACCGCCGAAGCCCGCAAGCGCCCGCTGTTGCTGGCAGAAGCGATGGTCGACGCCGACGTCGAGGTGCCTGGCATCGTGGACAAGGGCAAGCTGCTGACGCTGACGACCGAAGAAGCGCTGACCAACAAGGTTGTGGACCTTCGCGCCGATTCCCTGGACAGCCTGCTGTCGCAACTGGGGCTTGAAGGGGCCGAGGTGCGCCGGGCCGCGCCGAACTGGGCCGAACACCTGGTGCGTTTTCTGACCAACCCGGTGCTGAGCTCGCTGCTGATCAGCGTCGGCCTGATCGGCATCTTGGTCGAGGTGCGAACGCCCGGGTTCGGCGTGGCCGGGGCTCTGGGCTTGGCCAGTCTGTCGTTGTTCTTCTGGGGCCATTGGCTGGTGCAGCTGGCGGGCTGGGAAGAACTGCTGCTGGCGGGGATCGGACTGACGCTGCTGGTGGCCGAGGTGTTCTTCATTCCGGGGCTGGGCATCGCCGGGGTCTTGGGTGCTGCCGCTTTGCTGGGGGCCCTGGTGCTCAGCATGACAGGCGCCGGCGACACGGCCGCCGCTGTCATTCAGGCGAGCTGGCGTGTTGTCATTGCCTTGCTCGTGGCGCTGGCGGTCGGCCTGGTGCTGCTGCGCTTCATGCCTCGCCTGCCTTTTGCGCGCAGGCTGGTGCTGGATACCAACCTCGGCACCGGGCCGGAGCACGGGTCGGCGCCGATGTCCGATCAGCGTTGGTTGGGCAAAAGCGGCCATGCGGCCAGCGTGCTTCGGCCGGCTGGCATCGCCGACATCGATGGCGAGAGAGTCGACGTGGTGTCCGACGGTGGGCTCATTGAGCCTGGCACGCCCGTTCATGTGACGCATGTCGATGGCAACCGGATCGTCGTGCGAGAACTGCCCAAGCCATCGCACACGCCGAATCAAACAGATCCGAACCAACCCAAAGGAACATCCCATGAATGAACTGATGACAGGCTTCGTCGGCAGCCTCGGCCTGCTGGTGGCTGTGGTGGCCGTACTGGCCGTTGTGCTGTACCTGATTCCGATACCGCTGTGGATTGCCGCCTGGGCGTCAGGCGCCTACGTGGGTCTTTTCACGCTGATCGCCATGCGCTTGCGGCGGGTGCCGCCGCCCACCATCGTCACAGCGCGCATCAGCGCGGCGAAAGCCGGCATCGAGTTGTCTGTCAACGACCTGGAGGGGCACTTTCTGGCCGGTGGCAACGTGGGCAGGGTCGTCAACGCCATGATCTCGGCCGACAAGGCCAATATCCCGCTGCCCTTCCAGCGTGCAGCGGCGATCGACCTGGCCGGGCGCAATGTGCTGGAGGCGGTGCAGATGTCGGTGATCCCGAAGGTGATCGAAACACCGCGCATCGCGGCGGTGGCGAAAGACGGCATCCAGCTGATCGCCGTTTCCCGCGTGACGGTGCGCACCAACATCGACAGGCTGGTGGGCGGTGCAGGCGAGGAAACGATCATGGCGCGCGTCGGCGAAGGCATGGTCAGCACCATCGGTTCGGCGAAGAGCCACAAAGATGTGCTGGAGAACCCGGACCACATTTCCAAGCACATCCTGTCCAAGGGACTGGACGCAGGCACGGCCTACGAGATCCTTTCCATCGACATCGCCGACGTGGACGTGGGCGAAAACATCGGTGCCAAGCTGCAGATCGACCAGGCCAACGCCGACAAACAGATCGCCCAAGCCAAGGCGGAAGAGCGACGGGCCATGGCCGTGGCGCTGGAGCAAGAGATGCGCGCCCGTGTGGTGGAGGCCGAGGCCGAGGTGCCACGCGCCATGGCCGAGGCCTTCCGCTCCGGCAATCTGGGCATCATGGACTACTACCGCATGAAGAACATGCAGGCTGATACGGATATGCGTGAAGAGATCGCCAACACGGGCGACGACCCGGCCAACGGCCAGAAGAAGTAGCGGGGGCATCGCATGAGCAGCTTTCCTCAAGAACTGGTCGTCGTTCTTATCTTCGGCACAGTCTTGCTGGCGCAGTTTCTCTTTCGGCAGCTGCGCAGGAGAGCTGCGCTGGTGCAAGCCGAGCTTGAACCGCAGGCGCGGGCTCAGGCTGCATCAGCGGCAGCTGCAACTGCCGTGCTGCTGAAAGCAGAGCCCAAGCCTGCGCAGGCCAACGCTGTGGGTTTAACGCAGGCCGTCCGGGCACCACGGGCCGCGCCAGTTGCTGCTGAAACCTATGCCTCGCATCGGCCGCGGTCGCAGCATTCACGCCGCTTCTCCAGGCGAAACCTGATGGCGGATCGGCGCGCGATACAGGACGCCATCGTCATCGCGGCCATCATGCAGCCTTGCCACGCCCAGCGACCCTACACCGTGGACTGACACGCGCTGCGGCGAGGCTCGAATTCGGGCTCGGGCATCGATTTCTCCCTATCGTTTTGGCCACCGCCACTAGCATCAACACCACGTCGATGCCAGATTTTGGACGGGACCCGTGCTGTGAATGGGACTGGCCGTTTCAGGGCGACGAGTTCGCTTCAGCGGGTATCGCTGATGGGTCGAAAACCAGTTGTCGGTAGCCGCCCATGTGGCGCGAAACCACGTCTGCATCGGTCAGCAGACAGGTGGAGGGCCGCTCACATGAACCTGCCCGCAAGTTCAGCAGAGAACTGAAGTGGACTCCCGCGACAGAGCGTGCAACAACTTTGGCGCGACGCTAGGCCAGTCGAACGAACTCGTGTTGTCTCCACGCCAATCGATGGCGCGATGCTTGCCAAATACATGCTTCTTCTGCTGCGCAGGTTCACCAGTCTTGGCGCCCTACGCAGATCAAGCCGCTCTCAGCGCATCGGGCCTTCGGTCAGCTCCGTGTAAAGCCGCCAGTCTGCGGCGTAGCAGCTGCAAGCCTGTTCTTTCAGCGCCGCCCGGTCTTGCACGGTGATCTCGCCGCGGTGGTAGCTGATCAGGCCATTCTTTTGGAATGCGCTGGCGGCCACCGTCACGCTCACGCGCCGCACGCCGAGCATGAGCGCCAGGAATTCCTGGGTCACGTGGAAGGTGTCGGATTGCGCGCGGTCCTGGCTCATCAGCAGCCAGCGCGCCAATCGCTGGCTGGTCATGTGAAAACGCTCGCAACCCGCTGCCAGCGTTTGCTGGTGCAGCCGCACCAGCAGGCTGGTCTGGATCACCTGGCGCAGCGCCAGGCTGTCGGTGCAGGCCTGGCGCAAGGCGTCGGCTTCGATCCGCCAGCTCAGGCCAGGCCCTTGCACCAGGGCGCGCCATGGTGTGGGCGTCACACCCAGCACCAGCTCGGCGCCGAGCATGGACTCGCGCCCCGCCATGCCCACCTCCAGCGCCGGGTGGGTGTCGACATCGATCACCAGCGAAATGAAACCCGAGCGCGGAAAGTAGGCGTGGCTCAGCGGCTGGCCGCGCACGCTGAGATCTTCCGAGAGCACCAGCTCGAACGGCTCGCACTGGTCCAGCAGGCGCTGGCGCTCGGCCTTCGGTAGGCGGCGGATCAGCAGGTTCTCGGTTTGTGCCATCGGTGGGTTTTCTCGGGACGTTTGGCAGCACCCGCAACGGGCGGGGGTTGAAGGGAAGTTCGCATCGCGCTCAGTCTGGTGCAGCGGGCAGTGGCTGACTGTCTGCCACCGCACACAAGGGCCACTTTTCACCGCAGCCCCGTGGCGAATCCGCACATGTGCGACAGCGCACAGACACCCACTCACAAGCTTTTTACAAACGCGCTACGCATTTCGCGCAACGCGTCTCCGACGCAAGAAAGAACCCCATGAAAAACCGCCACGCTCTCCGAGTGCTGGGACTCGCCACCTGTGGCGCCGCTCTGGCTTCGCCTGTGTTTGCGCAGGACACCAGTTACACCTACGGCGGTGTCTCCGTCGGCCAGTCACGCACCGACATGAACCCAGCCGGCCTCACCGCCGGGCTGCTTCCCGGCGCCACGGCCGCGAGCACCAACACCGACAACAGAGACACCGCCTTCAAGGTCTTTGGCGGCTACCAGTTCAACCGCAACATCGCGCTCGAAGGCGGCTATTTCTACCTGGGCAAAAACAGCTTCAACGCCGTCACGGTTCCCGGCGGCACGCTGGCGGGCAACAACAAAGTGCAGGGCGTGAACCTGGACCTGGTCGGCACGCTGCCCCTGTCCGAGCGCTTTTCGGCACTGGCGCGCATCGGCGTGCAGCAGGCCTGGTCCAAAAGCAGCTACAGCGGCACCGGCGCTGGCGCGGGCGTGGCGAGCAGCAGCAAGCGCAACGGCACCAATGTGAAGTACGGGCTGGGTGTGCAGTACGAAATCAGCCCAGCCATGCTGTTGCGTGGCGAGGTGGAGCGCTACCGGATCGACAACGCGGTCGGCCAGCGCAACAACACGGACGTGCTCAGCGTGAGCCTGGTGTTCCCGATGGGCCGTGCGCCCGAGCGGCGCATGGCCGCAGCACCCGCCTATGTGGCGCCAGCGCCAGCGCCAGCACCCATGGTCATGGCGGCGCCTGTGGTGGTGGCAGTGGTGCCGCCCGCACCGGTGGCCGTGGCGCCAGCGCCGCAACGCGTGAGCTTCTCGGCCGACACGCTGTTTGCCTTTGACAAAGCCGCTGTGCGCCCCGAGGGCAAGACCGCGCTGGACGACTTCAGCAACAAGCTGAGCGGCACCACCTACGGGTCGATCACGGTGGAGGGTCACACCGACCGCAAGGGTTCCGCTGCGTACAACCAGACGCTGTCCAGCGAGCGCGCCGAATCGGTGAAGGCCTACCTGGTGACCCAGGGCAAGATCGACCCGACCAAGATCAGCGCTGTGGGCAAGGGCGAATCGATGCCGGTGACCAAGGCAGAGGACTGCTCCGACCAGCTTTCCCGCGCCAAGTTGATCACCTGCCTGCAGCCCGATCGCCGTGTCGAAGTGGAAGTGACAGGCTCCCGTTGATGTGCTGTTGCAGTGCCGCGCCCCTCGCGGGGGGCTGACCAACGACAGAGCCCACTGTCTGCGAAGACAGCGGGCTTTTTTTCGGTCGGTGTTTCTTGCATGCTGTGGCCCCTATCGCCACAACTGTGCAGGCGCGCCTACAGCTGAGACTTGAACAGCGTGGCGGTGGCATCGAGCGCGCGTGTCCACCATCCGCGTTCCTGCCATGCTTGCAGAGAGATGCGCTGCGATAGACGCAGATCGTTTTCGAAAATCGCGGTCATCGACTCTGCAAATGGCGCGTCGTAAACGTTCAGATTGGCCTCGTCGTTGATGTTGAACGAGCGCGAATCGAAATTGGTCGAGCCGACCGACACCCACAACCCGTCTATCACCATCACTTTGCAGTGAAACATGGTGGGCTGGTACTCGTGAATTTCGGCGCCGTGCGCCAGCAGGTCGCCCCACAAAGCGCGGGACGCATGGCGCACCAGCGTCGAATCTATGTGCTCCCCGGGCAGGACGATGCGTACCCGAACGCCGCGCTTGAGCGCCGTGACCAGCGACGTCAGCGCCACCTCATCCGGCACAAAATACGCCGCTGAGAGGTCGATCGATTTGGCCGCCGAGGTGATCGCCATCAGGTACATCAGCTGCACGCTTTTGGAGCCGCTGCCAGGTGAGGCGGTGAAAAATTGCGCCGATGCCGTGCCGCTGTTGGCAACCTGCGGCAGGTAGTCCAGGCTGTGCAGCACCTCTCCGGTGGTCGCAATCCAGTTGTCGATGAAGGCCGCCTGCAACTGCGTTGCCACCGGCCCCTCCACCCGAAAGTGGCTGTCGCGCCAATGGTCGGGGTCCTGCGCGTTGCCACCCCATTTGTCGGCCAGGCCAGCGCCACCGGTGAAGCCGATGCGACCATCGACCACCATCAGCCGCCGGTGGGTGCGGTGGTTCATTCGGTGCAGGTTGTGCCAGGCGGGCGGGTTGTAGCGGTGGATGTCGACTCCGCCGGCGCGCATTTCCTCCAGCAACGCATCGTCCAGGCTGCTGCCAAACCAGTCGAGCAGCACCTTGACGCGAACCCCCTGTTTCGACCGTTCGATCAGTGCAACGGTGAACAGGCGCCCCACCGAACCCGACCAGTAAATGTAGGTCTCCAGCGTGAATGAGGTCTGCGCCGATCGAATCGCGTCCAGCATGGCTGGAAAAATCTCGTTGCCATTCACCAGAGCCTGCACCTTGTTGCCGCCCACCAGCGGCGGCGTCAGCGCGTTTCCCATGATCCACTGGAACTGCGGCGAATCAACCGGGTACAGCCGCTCCAGCGGTTTATCGATCTCTTTGTTGCCCAGGCTGAGGTTGGCGATCAACAGCGTTGCCACCACGCTCACAGCGATCGAGGTCAATGCGGTGAACCAGAATCTCAGGCGTCGCGACATGGGGTGGCTCCGGCTGGCGCCTCAAGTTTCTTCATCGACGAACAGCACCCGGCGCACCAGATCCTTGCTGTCGGCGCGCCCGCCCAGCGATCCGGCCAGCAGGCCGAGCGCGGCGACAAACAGGCTCAGCTTCAGGTGGTCGATGGTGTGCACGGCCGGGTCGACGGTGGGCCAGGTTTCCATCAGCTTTTGCGGAAACACCGCGATGTTGGCCAGAAAGGTCAGGCCCACAAACAGCGAAAACAGCAGCAGCATGGTCAAGAACAAAGACAGCACGGTGGCCGCTGCGGTCACGACCGCAGACTCGCTCAGCACCCGGCCGCACATGAGCATGCCGCCAAACGCGAACGAGCGGTACAGCACCGCGGTAGAGCCGATCACAGCCGCCATCGAAAACAACGCCAGCTGGTAGAACGCCACGGTGCTGCCGACATCCCAGATTTCGGGGCTGAAGAAGAAGACGATGATCACCGACAGGGCCGCTGTGATCATGGTGGGCAACCGCGTGATCAGGTTCAGCGGGTTGGCGCGCGACACCGCTCGCACGACGTTGCGCCAGTCCAGCAGCAGCATGCGAAGCGCAAAGCGCCAGTGGTCTTGATGGCTGGTGTGTTCGTGTGCTTCCAGGGGCAGGGCGCGGCGCATCTGCTCGCGTTGCGCGTCTGTCAACTGGTCCATTTGATCGAGGTCGCTCACGTTGGTTACATCGTGCATGGCGTTGTTTGCGCCGTCGGCATGCGGCCGGTTGAGCAAGTGGCCAAAGGTGTGCAGCAGCAGGGCGGTGAGCCGCTTCACGGCGCGCGCGTCGTCGGCCGGGTCGCCCCAGAAGGTGGGATCGAGCCGCTTGGTTGAGATCACACCCACATTGGTCAGCGGACTGGGCAGCGCCAGGGCGTAAGACAGCGTGGAGGCCGCGAGATCGACCTCGGTCACGATGGGGCGGTACCGGGGTCAACCCAGGGCTTGGGTCATCGGTGGCATGTCGATGTCGTGGATTCAAGGCAAACCAAAAATCCGTTTCAGAATACTTCGATAAACGTCAGCTTTCGTCACTTCCGCGCGCTCAAGGCGAAAAACGGCATGCCTTCCTACAACCTCGGCAGGTTCGATATTCGAGAGCGGCTGCAACACCTATGTCGAGTGACAACACCATGCGTTTTCTTACCGCTTTCTTGTTTGCTTTGCTGGCCCCTACAGCGGCTTGGTCGCAGCTCGCCGACAGCAAAATTCCCCGCTTCACCGCGACCGCGCTGACCGGGGAAAAAGTCAGCTCGGCCCAGCTGATTGGCCAGCCCACGGTGTTGATCGTGACCCCGAGCAAAGACGCTGCCGAGGACACGCGTTTGTGGGTACAGGCGCTGCGCAAAAACATCGACTCTAAGGCGATTCGCATCCGCGATGTGCTGGCCATCGACTTGCCATTTTTCATGAGCGAAAGCGATGCCATCGGCCGCGCCAAAGAGAAGATCCCGGCGCGTTACTTCGATCAGACCTGGATCTTTGCCGAGCAAGAGCTTGAGCGCGCCTTGGGCATTCCCACCAACAGCCACAAGGCCTTCGTCATCGTGCTGGACTCAGCCGGGCGGGTGCTGGCCCGTGTGGAAGGCGATCCGACCGAAGCGCACATTGAGCAGGTGCAATCCGCCGTTCGGTCGACCAAGCCCTGAGCCGATTGACGCGGACCTGTGCCCGCGTCGTCTCACATTTCGGCCAGGCGGCAGGCCGGCGGCCAAGCCCCGATCACCTCGGTGGACCTGGGTGTTGGCATGCCGATGCGGGTGAGGTCCTGCTGCTGCTGCGCCCGGCGGTGGCGCACCATCTGGTCGCGCAGTGAGAGCATGTCCAGGCCTGCACCCCGCAGTG
>Ga0335395_10000641_pt1 | contig 21952 bp, 15 predicted proteins | sample MAT02_FD_205744 | JGI IMG/M metagenome (GOLD analysis project Ga0335395, IMG submission 205744) | Freshwater microbial communities from Lake Fryxell liftoff mats and glacier meltwater in Antarctica - MAT-02 (spades assembly) (version 2) ...
CGCCTTTTTCCAAGTTGATAGACATTCGCCCTCCTATTCACAACATCAATTTTAGTTATCGATCGCAATTATATCAATTATCAGAGGAGCTTGACAAATTGCTGCTGGTACTCATCCTCTGTCATCAGTTCTTGGGTGCTTTCCACCCTGTCTAAAAACACGATGCCATCTAAATGGTCGTATTCGTGCTGAAAAATCCGGGCTACAAAGTCTGTAAGTTCTTGTCGGTCGAGTTTCCCGTCTCTACTGGTGTATTCTATCTCGATCGCCCTACTTCTCGGCACCAACCCCCGAATCCCCGGAATGCTCAAACAGCCTTCCCAGTCTTTGACTGTCTCTGTTGAACTCGCAATAATCTGGGGATTAATCATCGCTGTGGGCTCCATCTTCGGGGCTTGGGGATACCGCAGGTTGGGGCGGGATGCGACGATGAACAGCCGATCGCCCTTCGCCGCTTGGGGGGCCGCAATCCCTACTCCGTTCGCCTGTTGTACGGTAAAAATCAGGTCGTCGATTAGCTGTTGAATGCGATCGGCCTGAATATTCTCTACAAATTGCGATTTGCGACGCAATACGGGATTTCCTAATTGTGAAATTTGTAAGATTTCAGGCATATTAATTAGTTATTTGTAATTTGTAATTTGTAATTTGTAATTGGTGTCAAATTAAGCCTGAAACCATTGAAAAATCTCGTTTTGATCCGAGGCCAGATCCCCCTAAATCCCCCTTAAGAAGGGGGACTTTGAGAAGATTCTTGTCCCCCCCTTCTTAAGGGGGGTTAGGGGGGATCTCGGCCTAATCGTCAAACAGCATTCTCTGACTGCGTTTGAGCTAAAACTGAAACGAATTGGCAATGAGGAATTTGTAATTAATATTCCTTCTTCCTTCTTCTTTTTTCCTTCTTCCTTCTTCCTTCCTATTGAACTTTTTGAACAGGCAAACTCCCCGGTTTAACAGTCAAATTAACTATTTGCCCATTCCGATTAATCTCCATTTGCAACAAGCCGCCAACCTTAGCATTTTGCACGAAATCCTGAACAGCTTCCGACTGAATAATCGGCTGATTGTTAATCTTTTGAATCACATCTCCAGCCCGCAAACCGGCTGCTGCTGCGGGAGAATTAGGAACAACGCTAACAATAGCCACACCCCGATCGACTGCAACTCGCAGGCTGCTATTAGGATTGCTGTTAATTTGCTGCTTAACATCAGGAGTCAGCGTCGCCATTTCAATGCCCAAATAAGCGTGTTCGACTTTCCCCGTCGAAATCAGTTCCTTCGCCACCTGTTGGGCCGCCTGAATGGGAATCGCAAAGCCCAATCCTTGAGCGCCTTGAATAATCGCCGTATTCATCCCAATAACTTCCCCCGAAGCATTCAGCAGCGGGCCACCGGAATTCCCTGGATTAATTGCAGCGTCTGTTTGAATAAAACCGATCCGCTTGTCGGGTACGCCCACATCAGAGCTCGATCGCCCTGTAGCGCTAATAATCCCCGCAGTCACCGAATTATCCAAACCCAAAGGATTGCCGATCGCGATCGCCCATTCCCCAGACAACAGTTTATCAGAATTGCCGATCGTCACCACAGGCAGAGCATTCGCCTCAATCTTCACCACAGCCACATCCGTCACCTTATCCGCCCCCAACACCCGCCCCTGATAGCTGCGGCCGTCCCTGAGAGTTACATTTACCGTATCGGCTCCCTCTACAACGTGAGCATTAGTGAGAATCACGCCGTCGGCACCGATCACAAAACCCGAACCAGTGCCCCGTTCGATCCCGCCCCGGCCGCCCGAATTCGGTTCTATGCCAAAAAAATCTTCCGGCGACAGGCCTCTATTTCCCGGTTTCACGCGGCGCGAAGCATCGATCCGAACCACTGCCGGGCCAACTTTTGCCACCGCAGCCACAATAAAATTCACATTAGTCCCGTCGCCCGACAAGGAAGCCGGCGGCAAGACTTTGCTAGCTTGATCCTTTGTATTAAGAGGCAGTTGCAATTTCGGTTCCAGCGCCCTTTGTCCAGAATCGCCAGAATTTGCACGAAATTGAGAAACCGTCAGACGATCGCCCAACATGGCGGCTCCGGCTCCCGTTACCAGCAGCAATATGTAAATTGCCGGTTGCTTCCAAAATTTGCCAGTAGAACTCTTCATGGCCACGTTTTTAGGCTTTCCTGCCAAATCTAAATATTTGCTGAGCAGCTCCCCGATACCTGGTTTGGACTGCAGAGCCGCCAATTTTTTGGGCGATCGGCAGACTCCCTTAAACTTTAGCATCTGAGGACTAAACTCTCTAGAGTAGAATTAATATCTTGAATGCCGATCGGCAGAGGTGATCAGTGGACATTCCCCTCGAAAGTCTCTGGAATCAGATACTTGAACGTCTCCAGGTACAACTGAGCAGACCTAGCTTTGAGACGTGGATCAAAACTGCCAGGGCCGAACAACTCGAAAATAACTGTTTGATCGTCAGCGCCCCCAACCCCTTTGCTCGCAATTGGTTGCAAAAATATTACGTCAAAACCATTGCCGATGCAGTCGAAGAAATTCTCGGCTATCCCGTAGACATTTACTTGACAATTGCCGGAGGAAACGAAACAGGCGGCAGCAGTGACTCCGCCATGATTTGGCCGTCCCCCATCGCCGATGTCCCGGAAAGCCACTCGCTTCACCCCCCCAAACCCGCCAATTTAAACCCCAAATACCTATTTTCCCGCTTTGTCGTCGGTTCTAACAACCGCATGGCTCACGCGGCCTCCCTCGCGGTAGCCGAGTCTCCGGGCAGAGAATTCAATCCCCTATTTTTGTGCGGTGGCGTTGGTTTGGGCAAAACTCATTTGATGCAGGCGATCGGTCATTATCGCTTAGAAATTGACCCCAACGCCAAGATTTTTTACGTTTCTACTGAGAAATTTACTAACGATTTAATCGCCGCCATTCGCAAAGACAGTATGCAAACTTTCCGCGACCATTATCGGGCCGCCGATGTTTTATTAATAGATGATATCCAATTTATTGAAGGCAAAGAATACACTCAAGAAGAATTCTTTCACACTTTTAATACTTTGCACGAATCGGGCAACCAAGTAGTTTTAGCTTCCGATCGCCCGCCGCAACAAATCCCCCGCCTGCAAGAGCGTTTATGTTCCAGATTTTCGATGGGATTAATTGCCGATATTCAATTGCCAGACTTGGAAACTCGGATGGCAATTTTGCAGAAAAAAGCCGAGTATGAAAATATGCGGCTGCCGCGAGATGTCATTGAATACATTGCTTCTAGTTACACTTCCAACGTGCGGGAATTAGAAGGTGCTTTGATTCGGGCGGTAGCATATCTTTCAATTACTGGTTTGCCGATGACCGTGGAGAATATTACCCCGGTTTTGAATCCGCAAACTGAAAGCGTAGAGGCAACACCAGATGCAGTAATTGCAGTTGTGGCAGAGGCGTTTGATGTTTCTGTTGAAGATTTGAAAGGCATTTCCCGCAGGCGAGAAATTAGTCTCGCCCGTCAAATAGGGATGTATTTAATTCGGCAGCATACTGGTTTGAGTTTGCCGAAAGTTGGCGAAGTGTTCGGCGGAAAAGACCACACGACTGTGCTTTACAGTTGTGACAAAATTGCTCAGTTGCGGAACACCGATCCGAATTTGGCCCAAACTTTGCGTCAGTTGAGCGATCGAATTAACGTTGTCAGCCGCAAAACTTAATTTGAAGTCAGTTGTCAGTTGTCAGTTGTCAGTTGTCAGTCAGTTGTCAGTCAGTTGTCACACCAATGACTCTATGCAGCGATTTCAAGATCCGAATCATCGAAGGGGTAACTCTCCGATAACCGACACTCTCTATGCGTAGCAGCTAGCCTGTGGAAAAACCTGTGGAAAATTTGCCCTCCATTTGTGGAAAACTTTACTTGATCGCCCGAAACAGTTTTTGCACCAAAATGGGCGGGCGATCGACTTTAGCCAGCTTTTCCACAAGTTTTCCACAGGCATTTATGAGCGACAACTCAAGCACAGCAAGCAATTATTTTATTTTTCCACAGTTTCCACAGGGCGATCGCACAAAAATAATTCAATAAAAAAAATAGTGTCTCGCCAACTGTGAACTCTTCCTTATTGCTTCGGTCAAATCTCAACTGCCAACTCTCAAGCGCCAACTGCCAACTGCCAACTGCCAACTGCCAACTGCCAACTCTCAACTGCCAACTGCCAACTGCCAACTGCCAACTCTCAACTGCCAACTGCCAACTGTCAACTGTCATCAGCTTTCTGTGATACGATTTGTTTCTGTTTCAAATCCGGTTAATTAACCTTCCTACCATGAAATTGGTTTGCACCCAAAGTGACCTCAACGCCAACCTCTCGTTGGTAAGTCGGGCCGTTCCCTCCCGCCCGACACATCCGGTACTCGCCAACGTGCTCTTAGTAGCGGATGAGGAAAATCAGCGGGTTAGCTTGACAGCTTTCGATCTCAGTTTGGGCATTCGCACCAGCTTCGCAGCAGAAGTAACAGGCGGCGGCAGTTTTACCATACCCGCTAAATTACTCAACGATATTGTTTCGAGACTCCCAGATGGAGAGATTACTTTAGAAGACGAAGCCGGAGACACCGTAGCATATCTCACTTGCAGTTCTGGCAGCTACCAAGTTAGAGGCATGGGCCCGGAAGAATTCCCAGAATTGCCTGCAATAGAAGCCGGAACAATCCTCAAATTGCCACCGGAAGCCTTGATAGAAGGACTCAAAGGAACTTTATTTGCGACTAGCCCCGACGAGGCAAAACAGGTACTTGCAGGCGTGCATTTAAAGGTATTGCAAGATTGCTTGGAATTTGCAGCTACAGACGGCCACAGATTGGCAGTAGTTCAAACTGCAAATGAAAAAGCTGAAGGCGAAGAAACCCAAGAAGAATTTGAGGTAACAGTCCCCGCTAAAGCATTGCGGGAAGTAGAAAGAATGCTGGTGATGCGGCAGTGGACTGAACCTGTAACCCTGCATTTTGAACAGGGTCAAGTAGTGTTTGAATGGGCAGACCAGCGGCTGACAACCCGCACATTGGAAGGGCAATATCCCGCATACCGCCAGTTGATTCCGCCGTCTTTTGAGCGGCAAATTACCTTAGAAAGGCGATCGTTCTTAGCAGCAGTTGAAAGAATAGCAGTTTTTGCCGACCAAAAAAATAATATTCTCAAATGCAGCATCGACGAGGAGAATCAGGAAATTACTTTGTCTGTAGATGCTAAAGATGTCGGCTGCGGCAAAGAGTCAATGCCCGCACAGATTTCGGGAGATAGCATAGATATTGCTTTCAACGTGAAATACTTAATTGACATTTTGAAAACTGCTCAATCCCCAGAAATTCAACTGCAATTAAACGGTGCTTTAGCCCCCGTAATTTTCCAGCCTTTGGGCGGAGTTAATGCTACATTCTTGGTAATGCCTGTTCAGCTAAGAGCTTAAAAAGAGTCAGTAGTCATTAGTCATTAGTCATTAGTCCTTAGTAATTGGTAAGTGGTAACAAATAACCTATTACCAATTACTAATAATTAATAACAACTGACTTATTCCTTCAAATCAATGGCAACAAAATTTCAAATTCAGTACCTGTACCGGGCGTAGAATGCAAATTCAACTTGCCTTTATGCTTTTCCGTAACAATTTGATGGGTAATTGCCAACCCCAAACCGGTACCTTTCCCGGCGGGTTTAGTGGTGAAAAATGTCTCAAAAATCCGCCGTTGAATTTCTGGCGGAATTCCCGGCCCGTTATCGGCAATTCGGATGGCTATCCAAGCGTTATTTTGATTTTTTTCCGCTGCTTCTGGGCAGAAGTCGCCGTTTTGGCTGGCGGATGATAGCTGTTTTGCATTTTGTCGATCGCCCATAACATAATTTTGAATTAATTCCGAATTCACGCAGTCTCCGTCAGAACTGTCTATTACCTCGGTTTCAATAGTAATCACAGGCACAAAACCTTTTTCTGCTTGTTCCTCTTCCAAAGCGTCGATCGCATTGCTGATGATATTCATAAATACCTGACTCAACTGACCAGAGTAACACTTGAATAAAGGCAAATCACCATAGCTTTTAACTACTTTAATCCCGTACTTCAGACGGTTTTTCATAATTAGCAGCGTACTGTCAATACATTCGTGGATGTTAGCTTCTTTCAAATGGGTTTCGTCCATGTGAGAAAAGGTGTGCAGACTGGTGACGAGTTCGGTCAGCCTCTGTGATGAAACTTTCATACTTTTGAGAATTTCTACCCAATCTTCTTGCAAAAAATCAAATTCTATGTGTTTTTTGAGTTGGTTGATTTTTTCGCTGTTACCCACAATGTGTTCGTAAGCAGACAGCAACTCCATGATGTCTGTCGAATAGTTGGACAAAAAGCCGAGATTTCCGCTGATGCAGGTGAGGGGATTTCTAATTTCGTGGGCGACTCCAGCTACCATCTGCCCCAAACTGGCTAGTTTTTCGGTTTGAATTAGTTGAGATTGAGTTTGCTGCCTCAGCAATTTTGTTGCTAGTTCATGAATGTTGGATTGGGCTACTAACAGTTCGTGCACGTCTAGCAAACTATAAGTTTGAGGCGACACTTGAACCACAATCGGTTCGTAAAGCAGTTCTTTCGATCGCAACAGCGACTTCCTGGCTGCATCCACGATTAAAGTATTGCTGGGAAAAATTAAACTCTCAGTTTCGGCAAACCGGTACAAAGCCCTCACAGGTCGTTTTAAAAATAATTCTCGCCCAAAAGGACGGCTGATAAATTCTAAAAATCTCCGCCGGGAAATCATACCGGCAAATTCACCTCGATGGGTCACAATGACTCCCGGTAACAGCGGATTAGCTTCTAACATCTGAGAAATTCGCATTCCCCAATCCGTAGCTTCTACCTGAAAATCGTAAAGCGACAATTCTTGGAGAGTAGAGTCTAAACAAAGTTCTCCGAGGTCAGCCTCAGAGATGGGTTGGACTGGTCTTTCTACGCAGGAGGTATTCAACATAAATTTATCAGCACGCTTTTTTGGGGTTCTATTTGCCAGCAGACACTCAGCTATCAAAGGTCAGCAGGTGAGTTGCTGAGTGCTTTGACCGGCATCATCCTGACAAACTGCATTTTAAATTACACAAAAAACTGACTGTAGTAAATGGGATTTTACCACTTAAAGCATTAGGCAAGATTGAGTATCACCGAGATAAATGCGCCCTGGCAATTACACATGACTTTATTTTATACTGACTTGAGCAGTATTAACGCTTGTTTCGACTATTTAACTATTCATTAATCTTAAGTGATCCTCTTAACCTTTTGTTAATAAGTTTTTGTACTGAGAAATATAATTGATTGACAATAGAATAAAATCGCAATTGCCCGATCGCCCACGCGATCCACTCCGTCAGGAGACAAGTTAAAAGCACAAATTGGAGCGATCGCGTCCCGGAGTTTTAGCTTGCTAAGCGCGATGGCGTCGGGCCCTCGCCCGTGCTACGGCATTGGAGGCTATGTTACCCCATCTTTCCAATCCTTTACTGGCAATCCCCCGTAACGGTCAGTCAGTGGCACACCCGCCAGTGCGTCTTTTATAGGTTTGTAGCGAGGACTAAAGTTCTCACTACAAACCTATTTTATAGCGATCTTTATCTTTATATAAAACAGTTAACCTCGCCCGCAATCTCCAAAATCTGCCTTGCAGTTGTTCTACAATCAACCATGGTTAACCGAAAGATCCATCAAATCGGCGACGGTTGGCAGAGTCAATTATTGATTGGCTGTAGGAGGCGGATATGAATAAAAATTTAGTCCAATTCAAACAAGTTTAACCAGTCCAAATCATTCAAGGCATCAGCATTGATTAAATTAGAATGTCTACAAATTCCAGCAAAAAAAGCCAAAAAAGATTAACTGGATCTTAACTTAGTGCTATGCTTTGGTATGATCGAAAGGGAGTCCGCCAAATACGTGAAACTAAATACCAATTTACCAGTAGGCGATCGATGCAACCAGCCATAACGAATCAGTTAAACAATTCTTTTACCATTTTTCTCAGCTTGTTAGTAGAAGCAATACCTTTTCTGCTGCTGGGAGTTTTATTCTCAGGTTTGCTGCTGGGGTTTGTAGACGAACGCAAACTCGTATCCCGCATCCCGCGAAACCCGCTGCTGGCGGCTTTGATGGGGAGTTCGATCGGCTTTTTGTTTCCCGTGTGCGAGTGCGGTAACGTGCCCGTAGCCCGCAGGTTGCTGATGCAGGGAGTACCCGCACCAGCGGCGATCGGCTTTTTGCTCGCAGCCCCCACCATCAATCCCATAGTAATTTGGTCAACTTGGGTAGCATTTCGCGATCAGCCAGAAATTGTAGTTTTGCGGGTAGTCTTTTCTCTGTCGATCGCCACAATCATCGGCTGGGTGTTCAGCGCCCAAGCAGACTTGCGCCCTCTGTTACACCCCTCTGTAGCCCGCGCGATTCCCCTCCCAAAACCAGAGTTTTCCGAAAAAAACCTCGCCCAAGCCAATACTCCGCTACTGTTGCAGTCGGGAACATTTATGCTCGGTCAGGGGGGTGCAGTGCCGATCGAATCTTTGCTACAAGACGAGTGGAAGCCCTTACAAACAGGCAAAACCGAAAAAACCTCTAAACCTTCCTCCATGTTTCACCGCGTTTCGAGAGAGCGCCTGCGCCTGTTTTTAGATAGTATGGTACAGGAGTTGTGCGAATTGGGAGGAGTTTTGGTAATTGGAAGTGCGATCGCAGCTATCATTCAAGTTGGCGTACCCCGCGAACTAATTCTCAACCTCGGTCAAGGCCCAGTTTCCTCGATTCTCGCCATGCTGCTATTAGCCGTAGTCGTATCTATTTGTTCTACCGTAGATGCTTTTTTTGCCCTATCTTTTGCTTCCACATTTACCAGCGGTTCGCTGTTAGCCTTTCTCGTATTCGGCCCGATGATTGACCTCAAAGGCATCGGTTTAATGCTATCAATTTTCAAAGGTCGAGCCGTAATTTACTTAATGATTTTGGCAGCTCAGTTAACCTTTTTAATGACTCTCGCTGTCAACTTGTATCTAGGTTAAAATTAGCCAGGATGCCTAACTAACAATAGATTGCCAATCACAAATGACAGTTGACAGTTGACAGTTGACAGTTGACCAATGACCAATGACTCTTGAAAAATGACTCTTGAAAAATGACTCTGAAAAAATGAACCTTAAAAAATGAACCTTAAAAAATTTAGCCCTTGGCTGGACGCCCTAGCTATCCTAGCCTGGGGAATATTGCTCCTCAAATATTGGATTACCGGCAAATTAAGCATTCTGATTCACCCCAATTACTTTGGCTTGACTGTCGCGGGAGGAATCGGCTTAATGGTGATTGGCGGATTTAAAATTTGGGAACTATTAAAAGTCGATCGCGCCAACAAACAATTGCGGACATCCCCAGCCAATAAATCTCCCAGAATCACAGAAGTTGAACACATTACCTTATTTCCCCCCAGTGTCGGCAGCACCTTAATGTTAAGCGTCGCATTAATCGGTTTAATCGTAACGCCACGCACATTTACCAGCCAGACAGCATTGGAACGAGGCATCACCGAATCCCTGCCCATCACCAGACTGGAACCACAAGAATTTCGCAATACTACAAAACCCGAAAACCGATCGCTCGTCGAATGGGTGCGACTGTTAAATTTTAATCCCGAGCCAGATACATACAGAGGTCAAAAAGTCAAGGTTCAAGGATTTGTGATTCACCCGCCCAAAATAGCAGAACAATATATGTGGATCGGGCGTTTTATCATTACCTGCTGCGCGGCGGATGCCTATCCGATCGGGTTGCCGGTCAAATTAGCGATCGGTCAAAGCCGCGCCTCCTTTCCCCCAGACAGTTGGCTAGAAATAGAAGGAGAAACAATCGTAGAAGAACTACAAGGTAAGCGCAAATTAATCATTCAAGCATCCTCCCTCAAACCAATTCCCGAACCCAAAAACCCTTATGATTATTAGATGGGGAGTAAGTATGAGATTAAATTTTATCTTTATTGCGAGATGGACAGTCCAGATCCAACATCCGTATACATATGAAGATACGGTAAAGTCAGCTATAAAAGTGCCAGCAGCCTCCTCTAGGAGTTGCAAATAACAAATTCAGCAACTACACTCGTAATTAGGAAATAAATTCTGAGTATATGTCATCAGAAAAAAAATTAGCTATCAAAGGTGCTGCCTGGACGATCGCCAGCTATGGAAGCAGTCAAATTATCCGATTCGGTAGCAACCTAATCCTGACGCGTCTGCTTTTGCCCGAATTATTTGGTTTAGTGGGTCTAGCCTACGTTTTTATCATAGGCATTAACTTATTCACCGACATAGGTCTGGGCCCAAGTATCATTCAAAACAAGCGCGGGGACGATCCTCAATTTCTCAACACCGCTTGGACAATGCAAGTTATTCGCAGCTTGTTTGTTTGGTTGTGTTTAATTCTAATCACCTGGCCAGTTGCTCAATTCTATGAAGAACCGCGTCTGATGTGGTTGATTCCCGCCCTAAGTATAAATACCCTAATAGGCGGGTTTAAATCGACTTCCGTATCCACCCTTGAACGCAAAATGAGCGTTAAGGAAGTAGTGCTTTTTGAGTTGGGCACACAGATAATTTCTACTGCAGTGATGATTGTGTGGGCTTGCTTCGATCGCAGCATCTTGGCCATCATCGCAGGCAGTTTTACTGGATCTGTAGTGGAGTTAGTATGGAGCCATTTTTTGATTCCCGGCAAGTCAAACCGCTTTGCTTGGGATAAAGAAGCAGCAAAAGAAATATTTTCTTATGGCAAATGGATATTTTTGTCTACGATTTTATTTTTTCTGTGCTCTCAAGCCGATCGACTCATCCTCGGGAAAATATTTACTTTAACAATGTTGGGCATTTACGGCATCGCTTTTACCCTGGGAGATATGCCACGCCAAGTCATCATCGCCATTAGCGGCCGGGTAATTTTTCCCTCGATTTCTATGCTGGCAGAGTTGCCGCGGGAGGAGTTGCGCGCCAAGATACTCAAGAACCGCAAGCTAATTCTAATACCATTAGCCGTAGGTTTAGCAATTTTTGTGAGCTTTGGAGATCAGTTAATTTTAATACTGTATCGGAAAGAGTATGAGGCTGCATCTTGGATGATGCCAATCTTGGCGTTAGGTATCTGGCACACCACCCTCCACAATATGATGGGTTCTTGTCTGTTAGCCGTAGGAAAGTCTCAGTACCCAGCTATGGGCAATCTGCTGACTTTTGTCAATCTATGTATAAGTATACCGCTGGGATACCACTTAAAAGGTAATTTAGGTGCCGTGATTGCTGTAGCTCTCGGCGACCTTCCTACCTATGCAGTAACTAACTACGGTTTGTGGAAAGAAGGACTAACTTGTTTTTGGCAGGATATTCAATTAACAGGGCTGTTTGTAGGGGTGCTGGCAACTCTACTTTGGTGTAGAGTCGCTTTTAATTTGGGTCTGCCAATCGATAAAATTTCACCGATGGATTTAATTCCAATCAATCAACTATTTCAGTAAACAAAAAGGAGATTTTTTATATGTCAGCCGAACACAGTACAAGAAGAAAAGTAATGCACTTTATCTTTTTACAAATGGCTCTGTTAAAAGAAATATCGCGAGTAGCCACGAGGTATACTAAACTGATGTTTTTTTATCAAAGAAATCTCATTATAAATTTGTTCAAAGAAAACGAACAGCCCGACCAAGAACGCCCCAAAATCTTTGCTGCTGTCGCACACATTACATCAGTTGAAGAATCTGAAAATCCAGAAAAAGGGGCAGCAAAAATAGAAAGACTCAGGCACACAATAGATGGACTGTTGGCGAGTTTTGCTCATTGCGACCTGAGTATTACTATCCAAACTCTACCGAACAGGCACGTTACAGCCTACTTACCTGAATATCAAATTAAGTGCATTCAGATACAAGAAGGCCCTGAATGCGACCCCATGTTTGTAGAGTTTAGACTTCAGGAAGAATTTGTCGAAAGAGTAGAAAAATTTGACTGGTTTTTATTCATAGAAGATGACATTGTTTTGTACGATGCTTTCATTCTCGAAAAATTAGAAAATTTTAACCGACAAAGCGGGTATGAGAATGCTATTCTTTACCCAAACCGTTTTGAAATGTATCAAGGAACCAAGAGATACATTGATTTGACCATAGAGCCGCCAGTATCGTGGAATCAGCTATCTAGTGTAGAGATAGAAAGTGTAAGATTTGCTGAATCTAGCCATACTCATTCAGCATTTTACTGCTTGTCAAAAAGCCAGATGAAACACTGGATCAAATCAGGTCGCATCTTCAAAAATCAAGTAGTGAGTGTGGGGCCTTTAGAGAGTGCAGCAACTTTTTGTATTTTGGAATGTTTCTCGATATATAAGCCTCATCCGTCAAACTTAAACTATTTTGAGGTCAGGCATTACGATAGCAAATATTCTAAGCTATATCCCGAACCGGAATCGCCGTATACACTTTCAGCAGTTAATAATAGTTCCAACATACCAATCGTCAAGAATTCGTGAAAGGGATCTAAGTAGTCGTCATGATTATTATAGCAATCCTAAATGATTTGTGGGACTACTCGTTACCAGGCAGAGCCTGGTAACGCAGATCCGGAGGCTCTGCCTCCATTTTCTCCGGCGAGGCAGAGCAAGAGTGACATGGGTTTCCCAGGCCAAGAGCCTGGGAACCAGTTATTGAAAATGATTTAGGATTGCTATAGTAGTATGGGTAGAGCGCCAGCGTTACCCCTCAACCTATTAAAGAATTAGCGATTTGAGATTTGAGATTAAATTAAAAATCTCAAATCTTAAATATTTCTGGACGTAACTGGCACAATTGTAGGGTGCTATACGGTCGTCAATCGATTTGAGATTTTAGATTTGAGATTTTAGAGGCGACCCCACGGATAAATGCGGGGGCTTGAGGATTTGAGATTTGAGATTTTGGATTGATTCCACGGATAAATCCGGGGGCTTGTACCATCAAGAAATTCTTGGTCAAAACCTCTCTCGATTGAGCAATTTTTAGCTCTGAGGCATCCTAAAAGGTAAAATCTCAAATTTCATATCTCCACTAGGTTGATACTGTTGGAAGTGCCGCAGACTCCACGGATTTAAGCTCGTGAGTTTAGTTCAGTCCTGGAGGTGCCAACACTTTCAAAAACCGAGTTTTTTACCAACATACGTCGTTGCAGTCCTTTTCGCTGGTAAAAAAAAACCTGTTTCAGAGGGTCGGGAGTACGCCCAAGACGGTAAAATTTAAGAGGGAAAATTTGGCAGTTAATTTTCAGCAGAAAGTAGGAGAGAAAGATTTGTGAGTATTTTTAAGAAAAAAATTAATCCTTCAGCCTTCGCTATTCTGCAATTCAAACAGCCGATCGACCGCACGGCCATCTTCCTCATGCTAGTGCTGAGCGTCTTAATCGGACTGCTGCTGCTGAGCGGCGATCGCACAGCACCCAGAGTGCGAGAATTTACCTGGGAAAACAAACAAATCGGCGCCGAAGATACCGGCTTTATCCTCACCTTCTTTCGGCCGATGAACCAGTCCACCGTCGAGGAAAACTTAAAGCTAGAACCCCCCCTCCCCGGTAAATTTAGTTGGGCTGGAAGACGCATGGCTTACACCCTCAAAGATCCAGCACCCTACGGCGTTACCTACACAGTCAAACTCGCCGGAGCAACCGATAAGTATTTCGGAGAAAAAAACCAAAATAAAGGAACGCCAATGCAGCCGTTTAGCAGTTCGTTTCGCAGCCGCGATCGAGCTTTTGCTTACATCGGTGTCCAAGGCGAAACAGAAAGCAGATTAATGCTAGTCAATCTCAGCAGCAACGACTCAAAACCGATACCCCTAACTCCCAAAGATTTGGTTGTCACCGATTTTAAACCGTATCCCGACAGCGATCGCATTTTATTCTCAGCCACCGATCGATCAATCGCCCGTACTCGTGGCACCCTCAATCAAGAACTATTCACAGTCACCACCGGCCTCTACCCCCAATCGGGCTCAGGAACTCAACAAAAATACCCAGCCGGTAGAATCGACAAAATCTTAGACTCCAAAGATTACCAAAACCTCAAATTCGACCTCTCAGCCGACGGAAAAATCATAGTTGTCCAGCGCGTCAACCGCCGCAATCCCGGCGATTTCAGTCCTTGGATTTTGGAAGAAAAACAGGCGCCCAGACCATTGGAAAATGAACAAGGCGGAGATTTTATGATTCGCCCCGACAGTAAATCGATGGTAATATCTCAAAAACAAGGATTAGCGATCGTCCCCCTCAAACCGGAAGCAGACCCAGTAGAATTTTTGCCAAAATACGAACAAGTATTGGGCATGGCCCGCGACAACTCTGCCGCCGCCTATGTTAAATACAACAGCGACTTTACTCGATCGCTTTTCATCTTAGATAACCAAGGTGTAGAACAAGAAATATTGCGTATTCCCGGCAGCATTATGGCCGTTTATTTCGACCCCCGCAAAAACCAAGACAACCAAGTTCAGCGTCTCTACTGTTTGTTAGCCCAACGCCTCAAAACAGAAAGCTACAAAGAACAGCCTTTCATCGCCACCATCGACCTCAAAAAAGAGGGTACTCGTTTGGTAGGAACCATCAAACCGCTGCTGATTTTGCCCAACCAATTAGATACCCAAATCAGTTTATCTCCCGACGGGCTGGCATTAATTTTCGACCAATCAGTCACAGCAGCAAATCCCTCAGCAGCAGACAGTCCCCGCAACGATAGCGGACAGTCGATCGCCACCAGCCGCCTCTGGCTGCTACCCTTAGTAGAAATACCCGCAGACGGTTCTCCCGCAAAAGTACAGCCAGAAGAACTTCCCTTTGCCGGCTATCACCCCCGCTGGCTCCCCTAAATCGATTTTAGATTTTAGATTTTAGATTGACCGATATTGGTAAATATCAATAGGGTAAGGTGCGCCCATAAACACCAAGCGTTGAAAAGTGCGCGGTGCACACCCTACTTTTACTAAATCGATTAGAGATTAGAGATTAGAGATTAGAGATTGAGTTGATACTATGCGATACTTGTAAATACCACAAATTTTGACACCTAAAATCTAAAATCTAAAATCTAAAATCTAAAATTCGCATGACTCCCGAAGAAATTAGCAATACCCTTAAAGACTTATTTGGTGACAGTGTTGAGATGCCTGCTGCCACTTCTTGGCAAGTAGAAACCCCCAATTTTCGCCTATTAGTCCTCCTTTCAGAAGACGGGAGTTGGCTGCGGATTTTACTGCCGATCGCCGATGCCCAGGAAGCTCAACCATTTCTTGATAAACTGCTAGAAGCTAACTTTGACACCACCCTCGAAACTCGCTACGCCTTACATCAAAACGTTTTGTGGGGAGTATTTCAGCACAGTTGTGCCACACTCGCGGCCGCCGATTTCTCAGCCGCCGTCGCCAGACTGCTGGCTTTGCAAGAGCGAGGTTTGTCTGACTTTTTCGGCGGTTTGATAGAAAGCCGCATCCGTCAAATCATCAAAGCTGCGAAGATGCAGGGACAGTCTGTGGAAACTACCCTTCAGACTTTAGACCGTTTCTACGCAGAGGGATTGATGGGTGAAATGGAACTAGGGCGAGAGTCTAGCGAAAAAACTCTCGCCGCTTGGCGGTATCAGCTAGAACGCCTCTGGCCGGAGGTGGAACCCTAAGACGATTTGAGATGGCAGATGGCAGATTGCAGATGGCAGATTGCAGATTGCAAAAAACTGATGACCATCGAGGTTCGGAAGTTGCCTAAAGTTGCATTTCTTTGTAGTGGTATAGGAACCGCCAATACGGTTAGAACGTTCTTAATTGCACAAACCCTTGCGGAACATTGCTTCTTCCTTCTCTCGCGACGATAACTAAAGCCTTCCATTCGTTACATTCGGTTACATCCCAAGACAGCGAATCCGTGGCCGAACTTCTTTCTGCTGTACAAGCTGCCGATTGTTGACTGAGCCCCAGTCTTGACGATACCGTTGGAGGCTCAAGCCCCTTGGACGATGGCTAATCCGGGCCCTCGAACCCTCGAAGGATGCCCGTATATTCACTGATAACCCGCGAGCGGTTCTCCAATTCCCTTCTATCACTAGAAAAATGGTATAACTTATCACAATAATTCGTTATAAATATTAAAAATTTTCGGAAAACACGCGATCGCAGGTATATCATGGTAAAAAGTTTACAGCAGAGATCAGTAAGTTCCACAAAAGCTTCGATCGTTTAATATTGACTTAGAAACAAAATCTTTAGCAGACAATGCTACTGCGATCGGGTTTTCCCATCGGGTGCTGTTGTAATTTCACAAATTAGCAACTACCCGCTACAAATTACCCTTAACAGTTGACAGTTGACAGTTGACAGTTGACAGCGAAGTTTTTAGGCAGGGGATTTAAGCCCCAGCCTAAAAACAATCCACCTAAAGGTGGGGGCTTAAATCCCCTGTGCTTCGGTTACGAATTAATAGCAACTTAAGTTGTTCATGAATACAATTTTTAACAGGGGTTTCATCTATGTTTGCTGTGCGTGAGACTAGCTCGGAGTTATCAGTGTTGCATATACCTGAATTTTGTACTTGGAACATCTCCTTAGAATCAACTCTCCTAGACCTGCCACTCTCCAACTGCCAAATTGAATTAACTCAACAGGCAAAAGAAGTAGCCAAGGCTTTTGAAGAAAATTCTATGCTTCCAGGCGTCATTTTGACAGATGGTGGTAATTTTGTCGGCATCATATCCAGGCGTCTATTTTTTGAAAAAGTTAACTGCCGCTACGGAGTAGAAATGTTTTTCAAGCGACCAATAGAGGTGCTGTACAAGTTTGCCAAGCCAGAGGAACTCGTACTTCCCGCCAGTAAATTAATAGTAGAAGCCGCCCAGGAATGTCTTTACAGATCAGCAGAATTAATTTACGAACCCGTAGTAGTGGAAATAGCCCCCCAGACCTACAAGCTGTTAGACGTACACCAATTAATGGTCGCTCAATCAAGAATTCACGAATTAACAAATAAGTTACTCCACAAACAAACCCAAGCCAAACTCATCCAAACAGAAAAAATGGCTAGTTTGGGGAGGATTGTAGCAGAAGTAGCCCACGAAATCAGAAATCCGCTGAACTGTATTTGGGGAAATTTAACTTTTCTGCTGTCCTATTTTGAACACTTGCTTCAGCTCATGTCGGTTTATGAAGAAGAATATTCGGCACCCTGTCCCCGAATTGATGCCCTTAAAAAAGAAATTGAGTTTGATTTTTTACAAGAAGATTTGCCGATCACCTTAGAAGGGATGGAGTTGGGAGCCTCGCAATTGCTAAAAATAGTTAACGGGCTGCACCACTTCTCTCACATGGACGAGACAAAACCAGCCGAGACAGACATTCACGAATGCGTGGATATGACGCTGTTAATTTTGAAAAACCGCTTTAAAAACAGCATAGAAGTAGTTAAAAATTACGGCGAACTGCCGCTAGTTAGTGGCTACTCCGGTCAGTTGAGTCAGGTGTTTTTGAATTTGTTAGTTAATGCTCTAGACGCCCTGACAGAGTACGCAGCCGATCGCGAACTAGATACAGAGTGCCTGGACAACTGGCAGCCCCAAATCGAAATTACCACTAAAGTCATAGAAACCGAACACGGCAAGCGGGTGGCAATTTGCATTGCCGATAACGGGCCCGGCATTCCCCCAGAAAATCAGCAGCAGATATTTGACACCTTTTTTACCACTAAACCAGCAGGCAAAGGCACCGGTATGGGGCTGGCTATCTCCCATCAAATCGTCACAGAAAAGCATGGGGGCCAACTGAAAATGCGATCGCAACCAGGTAAGAACACTGAATTTGAAATTCTCCTGCCCATAGTTCGCACAACATGATTAACTCAAGAATATTCTTGGTTGTTCGCTCCTGTGGTGAAGTGATAGGCTAGCTTAGTAGTAGGCTCTCAATTCACTTTCCCAGCGTTTCGGCAACTAAAAGTTCCAGTGGCAAATAAATTCAGTTCCAAAGTCCTTAGCCCTTCACTCTCCGAAGGCAGCCATCAAGATCTTTCCCTAGAGTCTACCCTCTGGGACTTGCCCCTGTATGACTTTCAGGTTAAATCGAGCTGTTTGGCCGTGGCAGTTGCCGAAATGTTTGAACAGCATCCCCTAGTGCCGGGAGTGGTCTTGATGGAAGCAGGAGAGTTTGCTGGCATGATATCCCGCAGGCAACTGCTGGAATATTTGCTCAAACCCCAAGGCCCTGAGCTCTTTTTGCACCTGCCGCTGAAAGTTCTCTACAGTTACGCTCGCGTCGAAATATTATTAGTCGCAGAGAGTACAACCATTTTGGCAGCAGCTCCACAAGCTCTGCGTCGATCGCCCGAATTGCAGTCAGAACCGATCGTCGTCCAAATAGACTCCCAATCTTACCGCCTCTTAGACTCTCACGCACTAAACATCGCCTACTGGCAAATTCGTGGCATAGAAACTCAAGTCCGCTACGAAAGAGCCCAAACTCAAATGATTCAAAGCGAAAAAATGGCTAGTTTAGGGCGTTTAGTCAACGGAGTAGCCCACGAAATTTTAGATCCGGTAGGCTTTATTTGGGGGAATTTAACCTACGTAAGCGACTACAGCAAAAACTTGATGCAGTTGCTCTCAGTTTACGACGCGCACTGTACCGAACCCCCCCCGGAAATAGCACGGCTCAAGGAAGAGATCGACTATGACTTTTTGCAAAACGATTTCCTCCGAACTGTTGCCAGCATCAAATCAGGAGCAGAACGTTTGAGCAAGTTGGCAACCAGTTTGCAAAACTTCTGCCACATAGACGATGTTTATCCCAAACCGACAGACTTGCACGCCAACATAGACAGCATACTTTTGCTACTCAAAAGTCGTTTGACCAGGGAAATCAAAGTAGTAAAAAACTACGGCTACCTGCCGCCAGTGCCGTGCTATGCAGGCCAGCTAAACCAAGTATTTATGAATATCTTGACCAATGCTATTAATACATTAATTAACGAAGCAGTCGGTCAAGAATTGGCGAAAGAGTTCAAAGGTGGAGGACTCAGAGACTTTGATCGCCAGCCTCAAATTGAAATCACAACTCAAGTCTGCTGTCCCGAACCTGCGCCGGATTTAGACAAACTTCATGTTCGCTGGGTTTCGATTTGCATAGCAGATAACGGGCAAGGAATGTCACCTAGCAAGTACAAAAAAATCATAGAATCATTCTCTACGGAAAAACGCGCCCTCAAAGAAACCAGTTTAGCGGTTAGCTATCAAATAGTGACGGGCAAACACGGCGGTGCATTCAGAATGCGATCGGAATTAGGCAGCGGCACCGAATTTGAAATTTTGTTACCCTTAGCTTAAAGTAGTCAGTAGTTATTGGTTATTAGTTATTGGTTATTAATTATTATGAAAAATACTGCTACATATAAATCAATACAGTTCACTTAACACTATTTGTTCCCCGGAGATCCCCCTAAATCCCCCTTAAGAAGGGGGACTTTGAGAGCTTTTTCTTGTCCCCCCCTTTTTTAAGGGGGGTTAGGGGGGATCTGTCTTAAGTGAACCGTATTGACATATAAATTAGAGGCAATCTTCTGTAGGGAAACGGCAATGCTGTGTCCCTACCTGGAAACTGCTGTAACAGTCAACAGTCAACAGTCAACAGTCAACCATTATCTAATTGACTGCCGCACATTTTACAAAATTTAGCATTAGCATCGTGTACAGACCAACCGCAACCTTTACAAACAGTTTCTACCTGATTAGCAGTTTTAACTAACTGTTTAATCAAATCGCCCAATTGCCAAGGAATCAGAGCAATTCCCGTCAAAATCATCAAAATAGTCAGAAAACGGCCCGATTCCGAAATCGGAGTAACATCGCCAAATCCCACCGTCGTCATCGTGACAACCGAGAAATAAACAGCATCCAAAAAAGTCCCAAAACCTTCGGGATTGGCCGGATGTTCGACTTGATAAATCAAACCAGAATAAACAAAAATTATCGCCAGCAAAGTAAATAAAATCCGGGAAAAAATCACGCCATCTTCGCTGCTGATGCGAAAAACCGAATTTTTTAATTCCAGAAAGCGGATGAGTCGGAGAATTCTAAACCAGCGAAAAATTCTGATAAAACTAACGTTGACAAATCCCAGCAAAAATGGTAATATTGCCAGCAAATCAATAATTGAAAAAAAACTAAAAATAAATTTAACTCGATTTTCGGCACACCACAGTCGCAACAAATACTCAACTGCAAAAACGATTAAAAGAACAGTATCGAGAGTTTGGAAATTAATTCTAACAGACTCCGAAAGCGGGTAAGTTTCGGCGATGAAGCTGGCGGAAGATAAAAGAATGAGTCCGGTAAGAGTTAAATTGACGGTTCTGCCAATTGGGGTTTCGATGTCTTCGAGATAAAATCCAATTTGCGATCGGGTTAACATAGATGAGATAATTATACCATTTATGAGGTAAGGGAATTATCGCACATGAGTATCGAATTAACTAAGGGTGACAGATTTAATCTTTCTAAAGAAGCTCCTGATTTCAAAAAAGTTGCGATCGCCCTGGGTTGGCAAGTCAGCCAAACAGCACAAAACTGCGACATTGACGCATCTGTTTTTATGTTAGCAGCAGACGGTCGAATTCCCGATGAAAAGTATTTTGTATTTTACAACAACTTGACATCCCCAGACGGTGCGGTGCGGCATTCGGGAGATAACACAACGGGACAAATCGAAGGCGATGACGAGACGGTTTATGTGGATTTGAGTCTAATCAATGCTGCTGTTGAGGAAATTGTGTTTGTTGTTACTGTTCACGACGGACAAGCAAAGAATCAAAATTTTAGTCAAGTGATAAATGCGTTTATCCGGCTTTACAATCTGGAGACTGGGAGCGAACTTGTTCGGTATAATTTAAAAGAGGTTTTTTCGCAAGAAACCGCTTTAGAATTTGGGCGTTTGTACAGAAAGAATGGTGAATGGAGATTTCAGGCCGTAGGACAAGGATATAATGCTGGGTTGCAAAGTTTTGTGGACAGGTATCATGTTGAGAATGGGGTGAAAAGTAGCGAGAATTTGACCCAGAAGCTTGATGATGCTGAGGTTTTGAGGCAATTTAGCGATCGGGTTGACAAGCTATTGCAGGAAGAATCTGTATCTACGGAAGTGGTAGAACAACAGGTGGCTATTCCTGTTAATTCGGATATTATGGAATCTGAGAAAGAGGAAAAAATTGATGATTCTGGACTAGAAAATCTGGAACCAGCTATTACTGCTGAGGATTTTTTGAAACGGTATAATCAGGGAGAAAGAGATTTTACGGGAGTTAATTTAGCCGGAGTAAATCTCAGCGGAAAATCCCTGCATTCTGTCAATCTGAGTCGCGCTAATCTCAGCGGTGCAGAACTTTCTGGAACAAACTTATCTGGCGCTAACCTAAGTGAGGCAAATTTATGTCATGCAAACCTTCACAAAACCAATCTAAGCTCAGCTAACTTAGGGAAAGCAAAATTCATAAATGCAAATTTAAGTCAAGTAAATCTGGAAAAATCCAACCTAAGTGAAGCGAATCTGAGTGGGGTAAATCTCAGTAGTGTTCATGTGTCGTCAACAAACTTCAGCAGGGCCAACCTTAGTAAGGCAAACTTAACTGGGTTGAATTTTAGAATATGTTGGTTTATAAGTGCTGATTTGAGTAATGCAAATCTAAGTAATACTAACCTATTAAAGACAAAGCTTGAAGGGGCAAATCTTGAGGGAGCCAAACTTCAACAAGCGGTTTACGGCACAATGACTATCTTCCCCACAGGCTTTGACCCTGTTAAAGCAGGTGCTTACTTAATCGCTCCTATTGCTTCACTGCGAGAAGCAAACCTAGCTCGT
>Ga0335395_10000642_pt1 | contig 21933 bp, 17 predicted proteins | sample MAT02_FD_205744 | JGI IMG/M metagenome (GOLD analysis project Ga0335395, IMG submission 205744) | Freshwater microbial communities from Lake Fryxell liftoff mats and glacier meltwater in Antarctica - MAT-02 (spades assembly) (version 2) ...
ACCAGGCGGTTTATCGCTGTGAACCCGATGAAGTGATTGATTTTACGGTACAGTTGGATTTTTTGAGGACGCTGCTGGGGGTGAGTAATGCGCCTGTGGATGCACTGGCGGCGGCGACGATTCGGGAAATTTATCAGTTGCGAATGCGCGATCGATCTTGGTTGGTAGAAGCCGGGAGGAATTTAAGTGTTTTGTTGAAGGATGATTATGACAGGTTGCGGGTGATTTTGAGTCAGATTCATCCCTAGGATATGCTATAGCCTTTCTCAAAAAAATGAGGTACTATCCGGCATAGGGCATAGGGCATAGGGCATAGGGCATACCTCACCACGCTTGAGAACCGCTATATATGGAAATATGGGCGATCGCACTTGGCGATCAGTTAAGTTTTATTTAAAGAGCTTTCTCAAATCATAATATGGTGACACTTCAACTCAGACAACTTGATATTCCCCTAAGACAGTGATTACTGCTACACGACGTTAGTTGCAATACGGTTCACTTAAGACAGATCTCCCTGGCACACCCCTTAAAAAGGGTGGGACAAGAAAGCTCTCAAAGTCCCCCTTGCTTTCGGGGGATTTAGGGGGATCTCCGGGGCATAAATAGTGTTAAGTGAACCGTATTGAGTAATAAATGATTCAAATCAACAAATGATGGGCGATACAAAAAAAATCGGTATATAGCAATCCTAAATGATTGCTCGTTACCAGGCTCTGCCTGGTAATGCAGATCCGGAGGCTCTGCCTCCATTTTCGCAGGCGAGGCAGAGCCTCTGGACATCGGTTCCCAGGCAGAGCCTAGGAACCAGTTATTGAAAATGATTTAGGATTGCTATAACATTTGACATCAATGAAAAATCAACAAATTCATATTCAGTCAGTCGTTTATTATAACATCGTTGATGTTATTCAATTTTAATTCCTTAGCTAGATCGGGGGAAAGCAAGAGTTCAGGAAATAGTAAAGTTTCTAAATAGTGAAAGTTGATGCCATAAAGTTTTTTGATGTCTTTGATTTGTCCAATAATCTGCTCCTTGTTGATACTCTGATTGCTTTTGATTCCCACAATCATTATATTCTTACTCGTATGTTCAGCAGCTATAAACTCAAAAACCTTGGTCTTGTAGCCAGATAACTCAAGTAGAAGTGCTCTTAATCCATCAGTCACTATTTCCGATTGCCTCTCCAGCAAAATGCCAGACTTCAGCAGATCCTTCAAAACCAGATTCGGATGAATTTGTTTCCTAACTTGCTTGTGGCAGCATGGTGCTAGGATAATCAAAGAAGAATCAGACTGTATCCCTTTATAAATCGCATCATCTGTTGCAGTATCGCACGCATGAAGCGCGATGGTTATGTCTGATTTTTCTGCGCTATAGTTACTGATATTTCCTTGTTTAAAATGTAAATTTTTAAAGTCAACTGATTGGGCAACAGAGTTACAAAAATCTACTAAATGTATTCTGCTTTCTATACCGACAACTGATGCTTCTTTGTCTAAAATATTGTTCAAAAAATCATAGATTGCGAAGGTTAAGTATCCCTGGCCCGAACCCATATCAACTACAGAGATATGACTCTTCGCTGCCAATCCTGATGATTCAACTAAGCCATGTATGATTTCAACAAACTTATTTATCTGTCTGAACTTATCTTCCATCGTTTTTACGATATTACCTTGACTATTGGTAATGCCTAATGCTGTGAGATATACATTATTTTCTGATTCAATATACCGTTTTTTCTTGTGATCGTGTTCCTGCGGAGCCGTATCAACAGGATTGGTAAAAGTAGGCTTAATACATTTAAGTTTAGGATTCTGATCTTTGCCATATTCAAGTTGAACATCTTGCTTGAGCGAGAATAATCTAATACTCATAAATTCACTCCCAATCAGGGTCTTTATCAAATTTATCCCCTCTTCGATTGGGTAATTTTTGACTATTTCCTTAGTTTTGTAGCTATAGGTAAAAGAAAGTTTTATGCTTGATTTAAATTGTACGATTCTCACAATAATTTTAGTTAAACCGTCTTCTCCTCCTCTATATTTTCCTAAAGTTAATCTGACAAATTCTTGACTTTCTATACTAGAACCTAGAATTAACTCGAATTGCTCTGGCGTGTTGATATTCATTATATTATTCAGTAGCCGTAGGGTTCGACATCATAAATCCCAAAATTAGATCCACAATCTCACAGTGACGCACCACACAATAGTCTGGTGCGTCACACGAATCATCGTCAAGTCGCTGAGGGAATTGTGATGTCAACAGATTGCACTTTTACCGAAGTTCCTAAACTCGATAACGGCGGTTGAATACCCGCAGTATTTCCTACTACTAATGTTACCAGATTCTCCGGTTTCAAGTAAGTTTTAGCTACGCGCTGCACGTCAGCAATTGTGGCTGCTTCGATGCTGCGGCGGTAGCGAAAAATGAAATCTTCGGGATAACCGTAGTATTCGTAGCGCATTAGTCGCGACAAAGTTTGACTGGGATTTTCAAATTTGAAGATGAAAGAATTGAGGGTAGAATCTTTAGCAAAAGCTAATTCTTCCGGGGTAATTGCTTCGGTGCGGATTCGATCGATCTCAGCGCGAATTGCCTTGATAAACGGTACTGTCGCGTCCGATCGCGTTTGGCCCCCAGCCACAAACACCCCAGGATAGTCAAATCTCGGACTCCAAGCCGCATAAACAGTGTACGCTAAGCCTTGGCGCGATCGCACATTATTGAACAAACGGCCGCCAAAACCATTCAGAACCCCATTCATCACGTCCAAAGCACCGTAATCTGGACTGCTGAGCATTCCGCCCAAATGCCCCATCTGCACGTAACTTTGGCTCAATTGGGGCTGATCCACCAAAAATATGCCGCCTTGATTTGCGGGCGATACCGTTGGTAGTGCAGGCACTTCTGCACTCTGAGTCGGTTGCCAATTGCCGAATTTTTGCTCCACGAGCGATCGCATTTTAGCAGTATCAAAATCACCAGAAATACCCAAAATCATATTCTTGGGGTGGAAATACTTCTGGTAGAAACCCACCAAATCGTCGCGGGAAATATTGGCGATAGTCTTGTATTCTACCGTGCGCGCGTAGGGACTGCGATCGCCATAAATCAACTTTTGAAACTCCCGGCTCGTAATATCGTTAGGATCATCATTGCGGCGGGCGATACCACCTTGCTCTTGATTCTTAGCTAAATCCAACTTTTCTTTAGCAAAAATTGGCTCCCGAATCACTTCCGCAAATAAGTCAAAAACAGGTTCCAAATCTTCAGATAAAGCACTAAAATTAGTGCTACCAGAAGTAGCATCAATTCCCGTTTCTACCGAAGCAGCACGCTGTTCTAACAACTGATTTAGTTCATCAGCCGTATGCCGACTTGTGCCACCAGTTCGCATCACTTCTCCCGTCAAACCTCCCAATCCAATTTTATCAGCAGGTTCAAAACGATCGCCCGTGCGAAATAGTGCCGTCCCCCCAACTAACGGGAGTTCTCGATCTTCCATCAGATACACGCGGATGCCATTTTTCAGCTCAAAGCGAGTGTATTTAGGAAGTTTAATTTCTGCCAGCACCGGGAATTTCAATTCGTCATAGTGTTTGGGCCCAGCCGCTAAGGAAGGTAACAAATTAAATGTGCCAAGTGAAACAGTAAAAAAGCAAAGCGACAGCAGAAATAACTTTACTTTCTTCAGTTTCAATTTAGTCCTTTTCATTCTTTCTCCAATGTTTCCTATGTTGACTATTCGACGAGGCAGAGCCTCTGGATATGCGTTCCCAGGCAGAGCCTGGAAACCAGTAAATCTCGCTTTTATCCGAGATAAGATCCCCCTAAATCCCCCTTAAAAAGGGGGACTTTGAGAATGCTCCTGTCCCCCCCTTCTTAAGGGGGGCTAGGGGGGATCTAGGCCTAATCGCTAGACAGAATATCGGCACTAGGTTTCAGCTTAAATTGACACCAATGCCATCTTCCCTCTTCCCTCTTCCTTCTTCCTTCTTCCTTCTTCCCTCTTCCTTCTTCTTAGAGCGGTAAAAGCTTACCAATCGTGCGATTTTCCGGGCGGAAAGTAGCCTTAGATACTCGCTGAATGTCAGCAGGAGTAACAGCCACGATCGCATCCAACTCCTTAAACAAATTTTTCCACGAACCAGTTTTAACTTGATAATCCAGCAACGAAAATGCCATGCCCATATTAGAATTGAGCGATCGCAATAAACCAGCTCTCGCCTGAGTTTTCACCCGCTCCAACTCCAAAGCAGACACCGGCTCAGTTTTTAGGCGATCGATTTCCTTGCTCAAAGCCACCGCCACCTCATCAACAGTCTTACCCGGAGCAGTTTGAGCATAAAACAACATCAAATTCGGGTATTTTTCCCCCGGATAACCACTGAAACCTTGAGCAGCTAACGCCAATTGCTGTTGTTCTACCAAAGACTTATAAAGCCGAGAAGTGCGGCCACTGCTGAGCAAAGAACCAATGATTTCATAAACCGCATTGTCGGGATGATTCATCGCTGGTCTGTGGTATCCTTCCAAATACCAAGGTTGAGTTTTTAACTTCAGCGTCACTTCCTTAGTTTGCGTTTGGGGAGGCTCCACAATTTGCAATTCAGGAGGCGCTGGTTTCGCCTTGTAGCGCCCGAAATAAATTTGAGCGAGACGCTTCACCTCCGCAGCTTTCACGTCTCCCACCACCGCCACAGTCAGTTTGCTGGGGATGTAGTGACTATCAAAAAACTTCTGCACCTGGCTGCGGGTGAGGTTTTTAATGTCTTCAGTGTAGCCAATTACCGGACGACGGTAAGGATGAACAGAAAAAGCTGTGTTAGCAAAAACTTCGACCATTTGCCCGATCGCCGAATTTTCAGTTCGCAGCCTCCGTTCTTCTAGAATTACCTGTTTTTCCTTATAAAATTCCCGAAAAACTGGTTCTAGAAATCGCTCCGATTCCAGCGACATCCACAATTCTAATTTGTTAGCTGGGAGACTATAAAAATACATGGTCGAGTCGATAGAAGTGGCGGCATTTAATCCGACTCCGCCTGCTTGTTCGACTATTTTGCCTAGTTCATTGCGCTTGACAAATTGCCCAGCTTCGGCTTCAACCTTGTCAAATTCTGCTTTGAATTTGGCGATTTCTTCAGTTTTGCCGATCGCCTTCGCTGCTTGCATTTGCTCGAATAGTTGGTCTTGTTTTTCTAGCAGCGGCTTTTCGGCTTTGTAGTCGGTAGTGCCGATTTTTGGCGTACCTTTAAAGGCTAAATGTTCGAGATAGTGGGCGACTCCGGTTTGGCCGTCGGGTTCGTCTGCACCTCCCACGTCAGCGTGAATTAGAAACGATGCTACCGGAGATCTGGGCCTTTCGAGCACGACGAATGTCATGCCATTGTCGAGCTTAAATTCCGTGACTTGCTTGATTACGCGATCGAGCGACGGTTGCACAGACACTGCTTGGGAGCCGTTAGCGGGGTTCTCGCGGGCGATCGCGATTTGGGGAGAAAGTCCCCACCACAGCAGTACAGCAGCCAGCAGGGAGGCGATAAATCGAGTTTTGCGGGGCGATTCCCTAGGGGATAGCTTCGCCGCGCGTGGTTTTGGGAACTGCGGGGTCATTCGATTTTAGATTTTAGATTTTAGATTTTGGATTGTCAAACAAAAAAATGTTTGCGCTCAATGCCAGAGACTCTTTTCTAAGGATAAAGATTTTTGGAGGCATCAGCGATCTGTTGCGCCGCAGATGTTAGGCTGATACAGCAAATCTCAAAAAGGGTCTGGCCCCGGCAAGGAGTTTTGAGTTTGGGATTAAAGTCGCGCACAACTTAAAGCGTAACATTATTTCACCCGCCCGTCCCAAACCCGCAGTTCCAAGTGAATCCACCTAAGTAAACGTAAAATACGGCTCGCTAAAAAGCTGGCTATGTATGTCTTCTTCCTTTTTCTTTCTTCCTTCTTCCTTCTTCCTTCTTCCTTCTTCCTTCTTCCTTCTTCCTTCTTCCTTCTTCCTTCTACTTAAGTCGCCAATTACCGATTGCAAAGCCATGCGAATTTTTAATCAGTCTCCTCCTTCAGAAACAGAAACCAAAAAGCGGATTTTACAAGCGGCTGTGCGGTTGTTTGCCCGCAGCGGATACGACGGTACGACAACTCGCGATTTAGCAGCGGCGGCAGGGGTGGCGGAGGGTACGCTATTTCGGCATTTTGATAATAAAAAAGCGATTTTGATTCAGGTAGCGACGGAAGGATGGGTGGAAATACTGACAGATTTGCTGACAGAATTGAGCGAGATGGGCAATTACAAAGCAGTGGCTCAGGTGATGCGCCGACGGATGCTAAATATCCGCAAGAATAGTGATATGATGCGGGTGTGTTTTTTGGAAGCTCAGTTTCACCCGGATTTGCGCGATCGCATTCAGTTGGAAGTCATCGGAAAAATGAGCGATGTGGCTGAGGCTTTTTTTGAAACGGCGATGGAAAAAGGAGTTTATCGGAAGATGAATCCGAAGATTGTCGCTCAGGTATTTTTGGGAATGTTTGCAGTGGCTGGTTTCAGTCAAAATACGATTGGGGAGCCGAATGCTTCTCCGCAAGAAATGCAGGAAATGGCCGAAGGATTAGCGGATATTTTTCTGAATGGGGTTTTAGTTAAGGATTAGTCATTGGTCATTAGTCATTAGTCATTAGTCATTAGTCATTAGCATTTTGTAGGGGCGGGTTTAGCTAAGGATCTATGATACAAATGACTAAAAAAATGGCAAAACCCGCCCTCTCAGTCATTAGTCATTAGTCATGAGTCATTGGTCATTGGTCATTAGTCATTGGTCATTAGTCATTGGTCAGTGTCATTAGTAGTTCGCGTCTTTTTTCCTTCTTTATTCTTCCATACATCCGTTACATCCGTGGAGCGAATCCGTTGCCAAACTTCCTTCTTCTTATGAACACAATCCTAGACTATTATATTCGGCCGCTAACGCAGGAAGACGAGCCTTTTTTGTGGCAAATGCTCTATGAAGCAGCGCACGTGGCAGAAGAAGGCGAATCAACGGTGGAAGCTGTTGTGAATCATCCTTTAATTGCGAAATATGTCAAGGATTGGGGACGTGCAAGCGATCTGGGCTTCGCAGCAATTGAATTAAACAGCAGCCAGCCCGTAGGAGCGGCGTGGCTGCGTTTGTTTACAGAGGATGACAAGGGATTTGGCTGGGTAGACGATACTATCCCGGAATTGGCGATCGCAGTTCTTCCAGAATACACAAATCAGGGAGTAGGAACGCAATTGCTGGCTAGTTTGTTATCAGCAGCCAAAGTATCTTATCCAGCGGTATCCCTAAGTGTCAGAAGCTCAAATCGGGCCCTGAATTTCTACCAGCGATCGGGATTTAAAGTAATTGAGGGAAGCGAGACAATCAACCGCACAGGAGGGACATCATTAACCCTGCAAATAGATTTTAATTGATTGAATTATTACTCGTCGTTAAACTCGTACACTTGCTGTACCCAATTCTCCCGAATTTCCTGCCATTCATCGGACAAGACTTCCCAAGTTGTATTGCTTTCTAGTTCCAGCAATAAACTTGATACTTCTTCCAGAGTCGATGCTGCATGACAGTCTTCTACCCAACTTTCCCGGTAAAGTTTCCAGTAATTTTGCACTGCTTCCCACTGGATGTCTGATTCCAATTCAATTAGATATTCTGCTAGCTGTGAGGGTTCTACTACTGCTTGCACTTCACTCATCCAACTGTCGCGACGTTCTTTCCATTCTTTCGTCACTGCTTCCCATGTGAGGTTGCTTTCAAACTCTAATAGTAACTGGTTCAGTTCTACCATATTAAATTTTTTTTGTTTGCCGTTTGTGCTAAAAGTATTATACAAACTTTTTTAATTAATAATCTTAAAAAACAATTAAAGATTGCGGTATCGGTGAAACTACGGAATACATGACTGAATCATGAGCGATAAATTTACTTTAGATATGCTAGATATTCCCAGCGGTTGGAATCGGGGGACAGGGGACTGGATGGGAGTGGCGGCAGCTATGAAGAGAGGGGAAACTGTAGAAGTAATTCAAGAAGTTGGTTCTACTTTGTGGCAAAATAGTCTACCTGAAAAACATTATTTGTGTTGGGAAGGCGAAAATCTGTCACCTATCAAAGGGCGAATTTGGATTAGTTTTACCCAGAGAAGATTTGCGCCGGAATCTGCTTTGCCAAAGGTTCAATGGCATCCGAGAGTGTTGTGGGTAGGGATAGGTTGCAAGGCTGGAACTTCGCGAAAATTAATCGAAGCTGCGATTCAAAATGTTTGTCGCAGTTATCATTTAGCCGAAGGTGCGATCGCAGGTATTGCTACAATAGACACTAAAGCAGGTGAACTTGGCTTGCTGGAACTTTGTCGATCGCGAAATTGGCCATTAAAAACCTTTGCTGCTGACATTTTAAGTTCCGTAGAAGTTCCTAATCCTTCAAATCTGGTAGCAAAAGCAGTCGGCACGCCCAGCGTAGCAGAAGCCGCTGCACTTTGTGCGATCGCCCAAATTTCAACCGCCCATCAACACCAAGAAACGCAGATATCCATCAATCATCTGCGTTTATCTGCGTTTATCTGCGGTTCGCATCCCCTCTTAGTTACGAAAAAAATATTTCGCTCGGACAAAAAACTATGCTCTGTTACAGTAGCAGTTGCAGTTTGCCCGATCGACTATCTAGGATAATATCTTACTAATCCAAAGTGCGATCGCTATTCACAAATTGACCAATCAGCCCAGAAACGAACGACAACACAATCGAACCGAACAAAGCAGGCCAAAAACCGTTAACCGCAAAGCCGATACTGAACGCACCCGCCAACCACGAAGCCAAGGAAAGCGAAATTGCATTCACCACAAACAAAAACAAACCTAAAGTAAGAATACTCAAAGGCAGCGTCAGCAATGTAATAATTGGTCTAACAACCGCATTCACAAATCCGATAACCACAGCAGCCACCATCGCCGCCGGAAAGCTAACCACCACAATACCTGGTACAATCTTAGCGGTAATCACCAGCGAAATTGCGGCTACTACCCAAGTTAAGAAAAAACTTAACATATCTTGTTTTTCATCTCCATCACTATTAATTGAAATTGTAACTGTTTAGGCGATCGACCAAAGTTCGGGATACACTACAAAATACCCACCTTGTGAGAATATCAGACTTATGAAACTTCGGCAACTAGCAGCATTTCTCTTAGCGCTAACTATCTTCATCCTGCCGCGCGCAGCCCAAGCTCAATCTAAATATTACCCACCGCCGCTGTCCTTTAGCAACGCGGAACTGACAAGACGCGATTTTTCCGGTCAAATGCTGCGCGCCGCTGAGTTTTCTAACGCTAATATGGACTTAACTAATTTTTCTAATGCCGATTTGCGGGGAGCAATTATGAGCGCATCGGTGATGACTGAGGCGAATTTGCACGGAGCAAATTTAACTAATGCCATGATAGATCAAATTAAATTTACTAAGGCTGATTTAAGCGATGCAATTTTAGTCGAAACAATTTTGCTGCGTTCTACTTTTGACGAAGTTAATATCACAGGCGCTGATTTTACTGATGCAATTATGGACGGCGCACAAGTTAAAGAATTGTGCACCAAAGCCAGCGGGATTAATTCTCATACTGGGATTTCTACTCGCGATTCTCTGGGATGCCACTGATTTATTTTATAATCCCGTAATTTCAATCTGTGGAACAGGCATCTTGCCTGTTCCGGGCGATGCTCAAAGCCCACCCCACAAGTAATAAATACACAAAATTCATGTGATTGTGGAACAGGCAAGATGCCTGTTCCCGCCGGGTTGTCCGGCCCACCCCACACCATATAGCGGTTCTCAAAAAAGTGAGGTATGCCCATAGCCCTATGCCCATAGCCCTATGCCCATAGCCCTATGCCCTATGTCCTATGCCCATAGCCCTATGCCCTATGCCCTATGCCGTTCGCGTACCTCATCTTTCTGATAAAGGCTATAACTTCCCCCGCACTTACTTGACTTATTCCCGAATTTTGCTGTATATTATTAAATAATGGGGTAGTTAATTTTGTTGACACATATTCAAATTATAAAACGAATTTATTAGTTAAAGTTTTAGATTGTCAAGCCTTTTATGAAAATAATTCCTCTGCTCACCATTAGTTTTTTAGTAGCAATTTTAGTCAGCGCGATCGCCATAATCTCAGTGCAGAACGCCGCCCCAGTAGCCTTAAGCTTTATCTTGTTTAAATCCATACAAATTCCAGTAGGATTAGTATTGGCAATCAGCATTAGTGCGGGACTGATCGGCGGTGCACTGCTACAACCGCTGTGGAATTTTTCAGATTCCCAAGACTCGCGTCCGAAAAATCAAGCAAATCCCGAAGACTCGGACACGGCAGAATATTAACTTAAATTTTCTAACCTTAGACAGAATAAACTTGACCGTCAATCAGCAGCCGAGTAATTCCTTTGGCTAGCAAGTAAGGTGCGGCTTTTTGTAGCAGCCTGCCATCTGGAATCTTGAAAACTCTTTGATTGCGAGTAGCAAATCGGCGGGCCACTCGGTGATTGTCAAAAACTGGTAGGGTTTTTTCGCGAATTTCCGCCGCCGGAATTTGACCGAGTTCCCCAAATGCTTTCAAAGGTCTAGTGATTAATTCTGCCGCCCGATCGACTACTAAATAGCAAATTTGGGGCAGAGACGCTTCGCTTAAAGGCAAAACTTGAATCGGCCCCTCCGCCCGCAGCTCCATCGACTCCCCCGACATCGAACCCAGCACACTCCCTTCAAACAGAGAATCTTCATCCTCTAAATCTTCGTCGAAGTCGTCATCTAAATCATCCTCATCCTCATCCTCATCCTCATCCTCATCCTCGTCCTCATCTTCGTCGAAATCGCTAAAATCTTCACCAGCTAGCATTGCCTGTAGTTCCCCAGTCACAACAGCGCGGTGGCTGCGATCGGCAAGATTGGCTGATAAAGCATCTGGCAAATCAGAAACATCCAAATCCGACTGTAAAGTTCCTCGAATTTCGAGATCCGCAACTGGTTGGGCCGCTGATACAGAACGCTTTCGGATCGTAGGCCTCGAATTTGGGGCTGACTGCGCGACGGGGACTGACTCAGACAGGGGAGTATCTACAGGGGCGATGGAGCTGGCAGCCGACGATTCAGCAGTCGCCTCTGTCGGTTCAGAAACGCTGCTGGTGCGATCGGACGAACGCTTTTGTTTTTGCTGTACCAAAAATTCGTATTCTGACTCCGACAAAGCCCCCTGAAGGATGCGCCTCACAGTCGAACTACTCACTCCGTAGCGCTTTGCCAGAGTGATAGTATTCTCGTCCGACTGTCGGTACAGCCGCAGGAGTTCGCGTTTGTCTGAATCGGATAGTTTTGTGGGCGTCATGCCAAATTTTCCAGCAAAAAAATGAGAAAAAACGCAGGAAGTGCGATCGGCGAACTGTGATTTTTCATTTTCGATTGGAAGTTGACAGATGCCGGCAAGGGCAAAACAGCTTTCGCGTTTCCATCTCTTGCCGAAGCAACCCCAATCTCCCATTGCTACGCGGAGCGACGAGTCCGCCTGCTCTGACGAGAACGGGTTGAGATGTCATGTTCCAAGACAGCTCCAATTCCGAACAGGATGCCACTGAAAACAAAAAAGACTTCCAGCAAACTGCCGCTTTGATAACTACCCTCAGCCTGAGTATCTCGCCATTTAAAGTACATATCTGCGATGTAAAGCGAAAAAGTTGCAGCCGCAATCATTCTCCAAGATTGGGAAAAACGTCCTCCCCAAAACGCCAGCAGCAGTGCAGTAGCAATAATCAGCAGCAAAACGTCCCCGACGATGTAAAACAAATTGATGGCATAGGCGTAAGGTGACAGTTGTTTGTCAAGTGCCATCACCCATGCGGGAGCTTTAGGTACTTCTGCTGATTCTTCTTCCGGTGCAGGTTTAGCAGCAGTCGCGGCCGCTCCTTTTGCCTTTGACTGGGCCGAATTGTCCAAAGCAGGCGCTTTTCCTTTGGCAGGAGTTGCTGGTGCAGCTCCTGTCACTAATTCCTGGGTGGCTGCCGGAGCCATTCCTAGCTGTGTCCTCCAAGAGTCCGGTGCAGCAACCCAGATAGCTATAGCAATCCCAAAGGCTGCGATTCCGGCTAACAAACCCCACTGCCAAATTTCTAGATTCAGCCGCTTGGAAGTCACAGCTACAACCATGCCTCCGATCAGTACCACATAGCTGCCCAGATAAAACGCATCTGCTGGGGACACGTCTGGATCTAACTCGAAATAGAGTTCCCAAATCCCGAACAGCACGCCGGCGATAAAATAGAAGAGCATCCCCAAACCAATGCCCAGCCAGACGTTGCGCCCGCTCGCCATCTGGGGGCATTTCCAGTTTCTGAAACAGACTAAAGACGCTCCGAGGTATGCCCCGCATTCAAAAACATAAGTGCCGATCGAATACCAAGGCGGTAAACCATCTTCTTTTGAAAGGGGGACGCTGAACAGCAAAAAGAACAGCAGCGCCATGACAGCCCAGACAATGCCCACAATCACTAGGCTCTGAGCTGATAGTAAAGATGTAGATGTAGATGACTTTTCTGAAGTGCTACTCATAGGGATTTCACGATACCTAACTAGCGGTTGAATGCACCCCATCTCAATTTTTGATTGTAGATGAGGATTCTTTCGCCAAAGAACCTTGATCTGACGCTCCCGGAAAAACTGGCGTCTTCAGCGTGTCGTCGGGTTTTTTGCCCTCGTACACTCTCGAAAGACTAAGCAAGAATAATATCTATTTACTAATTCAAATAATTAGTTCTTAGTCCATCTTTTTTCCGGCAATAGATGATAGAGATACGGTCTATGTCTTCACCATTAAGGCTTTTACCGTACCAAATTAATCTCTGAAATTATACCCTCAAATGTTGCTTTCTCTGTTTTTTGCTTTCGCACTCCCCCACTCATATCAATGATTGTGGGTGGGGACTGCGATCAAGATTTAGTTAAATTGCCAGACTGTAGCTGGCCTCCTAACTGATTTAACAATTATGTCGCTCGATCGATACAAGTTGGCCATCCAACCTGTATCTTCCTTGCCCCCAAAGAGTGCAATTATCTCAGCTCGATTATCTGCGCCCAATTGTTAGAGCAATTGTCAGAGATTTTCTATCCTGCGATCCACAACTTGTTGAGGGCTGATTGTTTCAGCCAATCTACAAACTGAGTGCGATCCTGTGCTGGCATATCTTGCAGCACATCGCTCACTCCCTCAGCGAAGTCGGTATTGCCAAAATATGATTTGCCCAAACGGTGAAGTTCTTGCAATAAGGTCTTGAGATTTTGCTCTTGCCAAGGGGGCACCTTATGATTTTGCAAGGGACTAACGGTTAGCCAATTTTTGATCGCATCAGCGGAGTCTGCCTGGGGGAAGTTTCCTTGCTGAAATACCTTGGCGATATCTTTCTGAAACGATGCGGCTTGCCTTGCGCCTAAGAGGTCTTCTACATCGAAGTAAACAGCTTGGAGGAGCAGCAGACAACCCTGCGCGAATAGCGGTGCTTTAGCGGATTCTGTACCCGCCGGTTCTTCACCGGCAAGCTGATCTAAACGGACTTTTCCCCAGACGCTGTATCTATCCGGCTCTTCTAGCAGAACGCAGGCTTTGCCTCGGTTGTCGGTTAAATCCCGCCACAAGGCTCTGGCGTCTTCTGCTTGCTTGCCGTTGAAGGCGCTGATTAGGCGAAAAGTCTGCCCCTGATAATTGAGAATGGGAATTTGTTGATCCCGTTTTGGGTGTTGAAAATTGGATATTTCAACATCCTGCCGTTTCAGAATAAACATGACACTGCGATTTGACTCCTGTCATGGCCGAGGTGCTGTGCTTTTGAAGTTCTCCAGGCTTTTAGGCTTGGGGATGCTTGATTCGACAAGTCCGCTTAAATTAGCAGGATTGCCCTCCTCAAGCGTTCCGATACTTTTTTTTTAGCAAATGCTAACAAATATCTAAGCTGAGATTGTCTCTCAACCCTGTCATCAGAAAAATGGGTAGAAACCCCGTCCCTTCGGCAAGCTCAGGGCAAGCCTTATAGGACGGCTTTACATTCCCTTTCGGGAAGGAGGGGTATGGTTGCCCCTCCGTGGAGATATGGTTGTCTCCAAAACTCCCTTGCGGGGTAAAGTTAGCTTCGCCAATGTTTTGAGAGCTTTTTAGACTTGTAGCACCGTTCCAGTGACCTTAGAACTGTTTAACTACAAATGACAGAGCAGGGGACTAGCTACGCATCCCAGGGTGTCGTGACTCAAAAAACGTAGACCAAGGGAAGTCTGAGGCTGGTCAGAACGGCTAGCAAGAATCTCTTACAAGCCTCATGCCGTCAGGCATGAGGTTCCTGACATAAACTAATGCAACAAGGAAATTCCCCCGCGCACAACTTACGACTGCTGTACTGGCAACGCTTGATTTTCGAGGTCGTGCCGATCGGGCGATTGACTGTTTTGCTTTGATGCCGTAGAGGAAGCTTATATATAGGCTCCGTACCATCAGGGATTCTCACCTGAGTCTTTCAATCCTAGTTCTACCACATTTTTATCAAATATCAAGTCGAGCAGAATGTTGGCAAACATCACTAAACATCAGCAAGTTAGTCACGCTGGCGTCAACTCATGCCTAAAATCAGGGGATCTCTGGTTTTTCGATAATGCGGCCTGCGTTTTAGGCTTGGCCACTATCGAATGTTAACAATTGTGCTGTTTGCAAGTGAATCCCTCCAGCTTGTGTGAATTGCTATCCTCAACCCACGGGCCATCACCAGGGTGTTCACTCCCGATCGCACCGCGATCCACATCATAGTTTTTTGAGATAGAACCGTTTCTGTGTAAGTCAAAAAAAATTTACTTGCTCGATCGCACACTTCACCGATACAATCATATTGTTAACGATTTTTTGAGTTGGGTGCGTAACTCAGTTGGATAGAGTAGCTGCCTTCTAAGCAGCGAGCCGCAGGTTCAAGTCCTGCCGTACCCGTTAACAAAACCCAATAACATCAATGGTTTGAGCCTGATATGCGGATTTGTTGCAGATGCCCGAATCCGCAACCAAGTCAAATCTGCCCAGAAGCGTCGCCTGCTTTCGCGGCTGCCAATCTTCCCGCTTCCGGGCGATCGACACTCCCGCCCATCTGAGTAGATGTTTGAGACAACCGATGTGGTATCATAAAAAGTCTGTTGTGTCAATAGCCCAGAAGTTAAAACCGCAGCAGTCGGTTGTGGGCCGAGTAGCCCTCAGAGGTTAACCAACAGTGTAACGTTTTCTAACGTATATTAACATTTGCTTACAAACGGTGTAAATTGAGTGAATGGCATACATACCACTCAGAAAAGCAGTCGAGTTTCTGGGCTTGCATCCAAACACCTTAAGAAAGTACGCAGATGAAGGGAAAATCAAGAGTATCAAAAACGAAGCAGGACAAAGGCTCTACGATGTCGAGTCATACCAGCGCGGTGCAACAGTCGCTACCATTGTTTGCTACTGTCGTGTCAGTTCAACTAAACAGCGAGACGACCTTGCTAGACAAGTTGAATTTATGCGAGAACGATATCCAGGAGCCGAAATCGTCCAAGACATCGGCTCTGGACTCAATTTCAAAAGGAAAGTGCGATTCGTTTAACCTAAAATAAGCTGAAAAGCTTATGGGACGGTTAGCCTAACTGCTCAGGCGGTTAATGACAACTGACTACACAAGTAGGTGCAAAACCTATCCCGCAGATGCAGCGGTGAAAGCATAACCCCTAGTTCGTTGGGTAGCAACCAACAGGCTAAAGCGGGGTTAAAAGGCAGAACTACTAAGAGCCGAACTCTGTAACTGTCAAGCAGGAATCCATGCGTAGCCAAAGTGAAGATGTACATGAACCATCGTTATGAATAATGGTGTAACGGCTAAATCAAGAATAAAACCGTTGAGAAATACGGTAAAGACTTGTTAACACCAAGCCAAAAGGGCAAGGATAGGGTATAGGCGGTTTTTTTTCTGACCTATAAGCATTACCCAGAAACCCGGTGGACAGCATCACGCTAAAGATTCAAATGTGTGTAATCGGAACGAAGTAACTCTCTTAAATCTCTGGGAAGGTCGATATCCAGTAAGTAGCTAACGAATGATTCAAGAGAGAGGGATTGTATCAAAAGCGAATGCCTTCATTAATATGAAGGATATGCTGACAGATACACGGTAATTCCAAAGATGGAGTCCAAGTAGCAATATATATGTCTAAAACGCAGAACAATCTGACGGTGGAATGGAACCAAATCAATTGGCGTAAAGCCGAAAGATTGACGTTCAAGTTGCAAAAGAGAATCTATCAAGCGAGTGAACGTGGTGATGTTAAAGCAGTTCGCAAGCTCCAAAAGACCTTGATTAGGTCTTGGTCTGCAAAATGTATCGCAGTCAGAAGGGTAACACAAGACAACCAAGGTAAAAATACTGCTGGTGTGGATGGACGAAAAAGTTTGACCCCAAAGCAACGTATTAAATTGGTAGGAAAATTAAGGTTAACAGGCAAGGCGAAACCCACTCGTAGGGTTGACATCCCAAAACCTGGAACGACCGAAACCCGACCATTGGGAATACCCACAATATCTGACCGTGCTGTGCAAGCGCTAGTAAAGCTAACGCTAGAACCAGAATGGGAGGCTAAATTTGAGCCAAACAGTTATGGTTTTAGACCAGGACGTTCTTGTCACGATGCGATTGGAGCAATATTTGATAATATCAGACAAAAAGCCAAATATGTGCTAGACGCTGATATAGCCAAATGCTTTGACCATATAGACCATAAAGCACTTTTGGATAAGGTAAAAACATACCCAACCTTAAGAAGACAGCTAAGAAGTTGGCTTAAAGCAGGGGTGTTAGAAAACAATACGTTCTCCAATACCAATGAGGGTACACCACAGGGCGGGGTGATTTCACCCCTACTTGCAAATATTGCCCTACACGGTATGGAGGAACGGGTTAAACAATTTACGGAAACGCTAAAAGGGACTAAACGAGATAACCGCGAATCCCTAAGTTTAATTCGATACGCCGATGACTTTGTAATAATCCACGAAGACATTAACGTAATCCTTGTTTGTCAAAAGATAATAGCTAACTGGTTAAGTGACATAGGACTAGAGTTAAAACCAAGTAAGACAAAATTAACCCACAGCCTTAATGAATATAAAGGAAATGTTGGGTTTGAGTTTCTAGGGTTCCATATTCAACAGCACAAAACAGGAAACTACCACTGTGCGAAAAGTTCAAAAGGAATACCGCTAGGTTTTAAGACAATAATCACCCCTTCAAAGCCAAAAATCAAAGCTCATCTAACCAAGATAGCTGAGGTAATAGATGCCCATAAAACAGCCCCACAAGCTGCGTTAATTAGCAAACTAAATCCAATCATTAGGGGCTGGTCAAACTATTACTCGACAGTAGTAAGCAAGGAAACATTCTCAAGATGTGACTATTTGACTTACGATAAATTAAGAGCCTGGGCAAGAACGAGGGGAAAAGGTAGCATCAATAAGGACAAATACTGGAGAACAGTAGACAACCGAAGTTGGTGTTTCAGCACTGAGGACGGATTAGAGCTAATGAACCACGCAACGACACCTATTGTTAGGCACGTCAAAGTAAAGGGAGAAGCTAGTCCTTATAACGGTGACTGGATTTATTGGAGCAAACGAAGAGGCAAATACCCAGAAACACCTACTAGGGTGTCATCACTTATCAACAAGCAAAAGGGTATTTGCTGTCACTGTGGTCTGTATTTTACGAGTACAGACATTGTAGAAGTTGACCACATAACACCTAAATCATTAGGTGGAAAGAATGAATACAAAAACCTTCAACTTCTGCATAGACACTGCCACGACACAAAAACGGCATCTGATGGTTCTCTAACTAAGAACTATGACGACAATCCGTTTTGAATCGTACCCATGATAAGGGTGGTCTTATCAAGGAGCCGTGTGAGGTGAAAGTCTCATGCACGGTTCTGAAAGAGAGGTAGGGGTAGCAATGCCCCTATCGACTCTACCGGATTGCAAGCCCTATTGGTCAGACTTATGCGCGGAGATCAGCTCACGGTTGTTGTTGCCTGTAGAGACAGATTGTGCCGATTCGGATTTGAATTATTCGAGTTTATGGTCAAACAAAACGGTGGAGAAATCTTGGTTCTCTCAAATCCTGTACACTGTCCACAGACCGAACTCACAGCCGATCTTCTTGCCATCCTTCACGGCGACCGTTGCAGGATGCACTCCCGGCGAAGCTACAGCCAGAAAATCAAGGAAGATCCGAATATTCCTAAATCCTGAGCAAAAAGCTCTCTTGAAAAGGTGGTTCGGTGTTTCCCGGTTTGTATTCAATACGACAATTAAATTTTTACAGGAACCGGGAACCAAAGCTAATTGGCTGGCAATCAAGACAGATATTCTCAACTCACTACCTGACTGGGCATCATCAGTCCCATTTCAGATCAAAGCAATTGCTATCAAAGACGCCTGTCAGGCTGTTAAAAAAGCCAAGGCAGATTTCAAAAATAATGGACAAGTTCATCGTTGTAAATTCCGCAGTCGCAAAGACACAAAGCAATCTGTTTTTGTCCCAAAAACAGCCATCAAAGACTGCGGCATCTACCACACAATTTTGGGTCAATCAAAGCTGAAAGAAGCATTACCCAAAGCTTTCAGCGATGGACGGTTAACACTTGCTTATGGCGAGTATTACCTAATAGTCTCTGAAGAAGTGCAGTCACGTCAGACCGACAACCAAGGTCGCGTGGTTGCCTTAGATCCCGGTGTTCGCACGTTCATGACTTTTATTTCCGAGGATTCTTACGGATATCTCGGTAATAATTCCAATCTTCAAATCCAAAAGCTGTGCTTCAAGTTGGACAAGCTGATTTCAAAAATGAGCAAGGCGACTCGCGCACAGAAGAGGAGATTCAAAAAAGCTGCTGACAGGTTGAAATCTCGAATTCAACATAAGGTTAAAGAGCTGCATCACAAAACTGCTAAATTCTTGGTTGACAACTTTGACGTAATTTTATTGCCGTCGTTTGAATCTTCTAAGATGGTCAGCAAGTCACGTCGCAAGCTCCGCTCTAAAACCGTGCGTCAGATGCTTACTCTGTCTCATTATCAGTTCAAGAAACACATCGAATGGAAAGCTTGGGAGTTAGGAAAAGTAGCCCTGACAAATATCAACGAAGCTTACACATCAAAGACGGTTTCTTGGACTGGAGAGGTTAAGAAGATTGGTGGTTGCCGCGTCATCAAAGATCGAGATGGACGCTGTATGAACAGGGATCTAAATGGTGCTCGCGGGATTTTCACGGGCGAGGCATCGGTTGATACGCCTTGGTTGAGAGAACACCTCAACTTATGTGTTTGTTAGCGAATGTTAGCAAAAAAGTATCGGTTATCCTTAGTGATCGGGCTAGTTTCGGACAAGTTTGGATAATGTTCCCAGCAATTTTATTTCATATACCCCAAAATTTAATGCTATTACTCGACCGCAGCGCGATCGGCCAATTACAGCCGATATTGGCGCAAGCAACCGGACTGCCGATAATTGCATCGGAAAATACCGCAACAATTGCGCTGTTATTGGTTGCTGTGGGAATTCTGGGTTGGGGATTTTATCGCGCCAAACCTTTTGGCAAACTGGGAATTTTGGCTTGGTTGCAGTCAGTGGTGCTGATGAGTCCCTGGCTACTATTCTTTGGTTTGTTCGCAGCGGGGATTTACCTCAATTTAGTTGCGGTATTGTTGCTGCTGGTGGCATCCACGGGATTGTACATTTATCTGGGCCGGCAATTGCGTAAGGCGGCAGCCGATACAGTGCTGGACTCGCGCCCCGCTCCTGCTGAGCTAAAGTCCCAAAGCGATGGAACCTCCCAGCCAAACGAACAGCCGGTACCAGCGAAAGAAACAATTAAGATCGTCACATCGCGTGCAACTAATGAATTAGAAATAATTCCCGTTCCAGTTGAAGACCTCAAGGCAATTCAAGGCATCTTTGGCATCGATACTTTCTTTGCCACAGAAACGATTCCCTATCAAGATGGCGTAATCTTGAAAGGGAATCTCCGGGGAGACCCGGAACAAGTACACTCGCGTTTGACGGCAAGTTTGCAAGAAAGATTGAACGATCGCTACCGCCTGTTTTTAGTAGAAAATCAGGACGACAAGCCCGTAGTTATTATCTTACCCAGCACCAACGACCCGCAGCCAACTACCGTATCTCAAAAAATTCTCGCAGTCGTGCTGTTACTAGCAACAATTGCTACTAGCTTGGAAACAGGCGGTTTGCTGCTGGGTTTCGATTTCTTTGACTCGCCTGGTAGATATCTAGAAGTTCTGCCAATTGCGATCGGAATTTGGGCGGTTTTAGGCTCAGGCGAAATTGCTCGCCGAGTGCTGGCAAATCAGTACAATGTGCGCTTGAGTTGGCCGTTTTTTATACCAACATTCCAGATAGGTTGTTTTGGGGCGATCGATCGTTTTGAGTCGCTGCTTCCCAACCGTAAAGTTTTGTTTGACATTGCTTTTGCCGGGTCAGCCGCTGGGGGAATAATTTCTCTGCTAATGCTGGTAACGGGTTTGCTACTTTCTCACCCCGGTAGCTTGTTTCAAATTCCCGCAGAATATTTTAAGGGCTCGGTTTTGGTGGGAACTTTGGCAAAAGTGGTTTTGGGTTCTGCCTTGCAGCAGCAGATTGTTGATGTTCATCCGCTGGTAGTTATCGGTTGGTTGGGCTTGGTAATCACGGCGATTAATTTGATGCCGGCGGGACAGTTGGACGGGGGTAGAATTGTACAAGCAATCTACGGCCGGAAAATTGCCAGTCGCGCTACTTTGGCGACGTTTGTGGTGCTGGCGATCGCTTCTTTAGTTAATCCTTTAGCTCTGTATTGGGCGATCGTGATTCTGATTTTACAACGGAATCTGGAGAGGCCGAGCCTCAACGAGCTGACTGAACCTGACGACGCTCGCGCAGCTTTGGGTTTGTTGGCTTTGTTTTTGATGATTTCTGTACTCTTGCCCTTGACTCCGGCTTTAGCTGGGCGTTTAGGAATTGGCAATTAATCATCAGACCATTGGTGGGCTGGGTGCGCTTGGGCGCACCCCAGATATTTATCAATTGACCCAATAGAAAAGCTCGGAATTTGTTTAAACTTAATTTAGCAAGTAAAAATCACTTATGTAAACATCTAGGCTAAAGTTATGGCTAATCAACTTCCTCCTGTATTGGTAACTTTTGATGCAGATGTTTTGATGGCTGGCAGAACCCAAGTGTGGCAAGAATATGCCAAGGTGGGAAGTTGCTATCTCCCAGAAGTAGTGTATGACGAAATAGATTATCTGACAGGGAAAGCGGTAGAAAAAGCTCAAGAGCAAGTGGCTAGGGAGTTTATGCGCTTTTTTGCAGACAGTGGCTGGATTGTGACTGATGCTCAAGAAACCCATCGCGCCCTAGAGCCCTCGATTAAAAATCAAAGCGCACAAGCAATGTTGGTTGTAGCTACAGCTCAGTGCGTTTACGGTTTGGCTCAGGAACACCCCGATGCACTGGTGGTTTTTGTGTCCAACAGTCAGCCTCTGCTGAAGCGGATAGCTTCTGTGGGGTGTGGGAATCTCTGCGGGATTACCGGGGCGATGTTGCTAAATTGGGCAAGGAAGGGAGAACGTCCAGCGGCAGCGACTCAGCAATTGCAAAGTTTGATGCGAACCCTCGCCGATCGGCAATCGACTCAACGCTCTAACAGTAGAATACAGGATGCCGCTGTTGGCAAAACCGGGACATCTACTAGCAAGTTCACGATGCGTGGCGATTCCGAGTTGAAGTCGCCCAGC
>Ga0335395_10000643_pt1 | contig 21933 bp, 13 predicted proteins | sample MAT02_FD_205744 | JGI IMG/M metagenome (GOLD analysis project Ga0335395, IMG submission 205744) | Freshwater microbial communities from Lake Fryxell liftoff mats and glacier meltwater in Antarctica - MAT-02 (spades assembly) (version 2) ...
AAGCTGAATTAGTTAAAGGTTTGGAATTACTGACAAACAAACCAATTATCTATGCAGCCAACGTATCTGAGGACGATTTAGGTACAGGAAATAGCTATGTCGAACAAGTACGAGAAATAGCAGCAGCCGAAAATGCTAAAGTTGTCATAGTTTCAGCACAAGTTGAGTCAGAATTGGTGGAGTTACCAGAGGATGAACGGCTTGATTTCCTCGAATCTCTGGGGGTGAAAGAAGGTGGCTTAAAATCTCTGATTCGAGCTACTTACGAATTATTGGGTTTGCGGACTTATTTTACTAGCGGGCCAAAGGAAACTCGCGCTTGGACAATTATCGCCGGAATGCTAGCACCACAAGCTGCGGGAGTGATTCACTCCGATTTTGAGCGGGGTTTTATCCGAGCCGAAACTGTAGCTTATCAAGATTTAGTTACCACGGGCGCGATGAATGCGGCTAAGGAAAAAGGCCTGGTTCGCAGTGAAGGAAAAGAGTATGTTGTACAAGAGGGGGATGTGTTGTTGTTCCGATTTAATGTTTAGCTTTTTTTAAGGAGATAACCAAATGGATATCGTTTCGTTGGCAATTGCTTGGGTGGTAACATCTGTGAGCTTTTTTATTATTTCCAAGTTGCCCATCGGGGTAGACATTGACAGTTTTGGAAAAGCGATGGTTTCCGCTGCGGTTTTTGGCTTGCTGAATGCTTTAGTGCGACCGATTTTCTTATTGTTTACTTTTCCAGCGGTGTTGATAACTTTTGGTTTGTTTATGATTGTTATCAATGCTGCTATCTTTGGATTGGCGGCTTGGCTAGTGGATGGATTTCGCTTGCGGTGGGGAATTTGGAGTGCTTTGCTGGGGGCGATTGCCCTCGGTTTTATCAACTCTTTGCTCTATCAGGTTTTGGCCCCACTAACCCGTTTAAGGTAGGTAAATTACTCCTGGACGCACTCCGACAAAGAAACCGGGTTTTTCATCAAATCTGCGGGTTACAATCATGTATTTTCGTAAAACCCGGTTTCTAGTCTCCTTATGTGTAAGAAATTAGGAGACGGCTTGGCCTTAGTCCCTACAATTAATCTGTCGTAGTCCAAGGGCACGTGCAGTCTCCTCTATATCCTGACGGTGTAACCGGAATTGATATTACTAGGCTCTTCCTAGTAACGAGGTGAAAGAGGTATTCATGAGTTAATTGTCAGGCTCAAAACCCTCTCTATTTCTCCTGTTTTCAACGGGCCAGTCTATATTTTCTCCACCAATAATCAGTTCTTCAACTGTTACGAATTCTTTGCTGAGTTGCTGGAAAACATTAATTAAAACATCGATGCCAATCGCATCGCTAGTACCCAAGTCAAACCAGCAGCGAGCCCAAGAACCTTCGTACTCCATTTCTCCCATATTGTGCATCAAAGCCATCATACTTTGGTCGGCTAGATTAACATCGTAATTCATATCGCTGATGTCTAAGCCTTCATCTTGCACTTGCAGGTTTTCGGCATTAAATCCTCCCAGTTTTCCTAAGAAAAACCAAGAGTCAAACACTTCTTCAACATACTGTTTTTCACCGTTTGAAGGCACGTTGCTGAACTTCAGCCAAATCCAGAGGTCAAATGGATTAAATTCGCGAAACTGTACTTGCATCAAGTTTTATCCTTGTTAATAACAACCGCCAAGATGGTACTGTCAACTGTTTATAGTGGCGGTAAGGCCGCCGGCCCCCAGATGCCATCTGCATCTCTGATTTTATCGCGCATCGGGTCACAGTCGCGAGATTTACTGTCGAGACGGTTGCGATTTTTGCACTGCTGAAAGAAGATTTCGGCTACTAAGCTGCGCGGCAGTTGGTCTGGTTTTGCTAGGGCGGCGTCGAAGTTTTTTTGAGCTTCTTCAAGTAAGGTTTTGTTGCTATCTTTCCCCCGGGATTGGGAAAATAAGATTTGTGCTTTTAGATAGAGGATTTCTGGATTGTTGGGTGTTTCTGCTAGGGATTTGTTGGCAAATTCTAAAGCGCGATCGTAGTTTTTTAAGTCTCGATAGCCTACTGCTATGCCGCGATAAGCTAAGTAACGGGGAAAGGCCTTTTCTTCTAGTCGTTTAATGGCTTCGCTGGGGTTGGAAAAGGGCAGGTTTGTGGCTAGCATTAAATCCATGTAGCCTTTGAGCAGGTTGAGTTCGGGGTCGTTGGGCGCTATTTTGTCGGCGGCATCTAGGTATTGAAATACTACTCGCAATTTAGTCAAAGCCTGGGGCGCGCCTTTGGCTGTTCCTTCTTTTGCTATAATGTTCGCCCCTTCGAGAAAGTAGCCTGCTGCTATGTAAATGTTGCCGCGCAAGGGGTTAGTCTTGCTTAATTTTTCGCCGACTTCGCGGGTTTTTTGGGCGTAGGAATTCATCGAGTTTAAGTCCTGCTCGATGTAGGATAATGAGGCTGCCATTGCATAGGCTAGCGGTTCGTTTGGTTCGGCTGATAGTGCTTGTTGAACTTGTGCTTTCGCTATTTTGTAGTTTCCTTGCTGAAACATTGTTTTGAAGGCGATTTCGGTGTTGGGCCCGATCGCCTGCGGGTTGCTGGTGCGAAAGGGATCGCGCGCTACTGCGGAGTTGATGCAGAGGCCCAGGGCGATCGCACTTGCTGAAAGGGCGATCGCCCGTACAGTCTGTTTAGAACTTAACATTTGGTTGCCAATAGACGCTAAAATAGTTTTCATCATCGTCAAGTCTCAAAAAGCAATTGATTGTAAACTGGGAAGAAAGAAAATTTAAAGTTCAGACTTCTCAGCCGCGACTCAAAAATTGATCGGATAGTCTTGATTTTTGCTGGCTATTGCTGTATAGTTTAATAATGGGAGTGTGAGCATTTATAAAATTTCTGCACATATTCCCATTATTAAATAATAGCATCAAAGAATCTAAAAATCAAGGGGGAGAACTCAAAAAAAAAAGTCGATTTTTGTAAAGATTTATGTAAAATAATTGTGGGCGATCGGCATCAGCCAGAAAAAGCCTCAACTATTAATAGCACAAGCAGGGGTTCGCCGATAAAAAATAAGTATTTTTATTTTTTCCGACCAATGACCGATGACCAATGACCGATGACCGATGACCAATGACCGATGACCAATGACCAATAACAACTGCCATTAATGCTTTATCTAAAAAAATTAGTATATCATCCTACAGCCTGTCCGAATGCTATTCTGAAAAACATTAACTTAGAACTGCCGTCGCAGCAAATGGGGCTGATTGTCGGCCGTAGCGGTTCAGGCAAAAGCACACTATTAGAAATATTAGCAGGTTTAGCGGAAAAAACTAGCGGTGACATCCGCTGGCGCGAACAGGAATTAACACCGGAACACTTACAACAGTTAGGAGGTTTAGTGTTCCAGTTTCCAGAAAGACATTTTTGCGGAGGCACAATTTTAGAAGAATTGCGACTGGGACATCCTGAATTGGGACAAGAACAAATTAACTCAGCAATGGCAGAAGTGGGGCTTGGACATTTGCCGCTGAGCGCTTCTCCCCACGCTTTGAGTGGCGGACAACAGCGCAGGGTAGCGCTGGCTGTGCAGTTAATTCGACAGCCGCATTTGCTGCTTTTGGACGAACCGACGGCGGGTTTGGATTGGTCGATGCGCCGACAGTTGGTAAACTTGTTGAGCAAATTGAAAAGTCACTGGACTTTGTTGATTGTTACTCACGATGCTAGCGATTTGTTGGGCGTTGCTGATAAGTTTTGGACATTAGACTACGGGGATTTGCAGGAGGTCGATCGGGCTAAGTTAGAAGCTAAGGAAACGAGTTTTGTTGGTTCTTAGTGATTAGTGATTAGTGATTAGTCATTGGTTTAGAGTATGTCAAGAAAGAGTGGAAATAGAAGATGAATCAGATTACAATGCCTGTGCTACCCCAGATGAATGAATTGTGGCAAAAAACGGTGAATTGGCAGCCGGATCAATCACAACAGCAACAATTTCAGCGGCTTTATGAGTTAATTGTCGAGGGTAATCGTTCCTTGAATTTAACTCGCATTACCGAGCCGATCGAGTTTTGGGAAAAACATTTGTGGGATTCTCTGCGGGGAATTGCGAGACTACTGCCAGCTAATCACAATTCGGCAGAAAATGGCGAATTGCCGGCTGAGTCGGTGTTGAAGGCGATCGACATTGGGACTGGTGGGGGTTTTCCGGGGTTGCCGATCGCGATCGCCCTGCCGCATTTATCAGTTACTTTGCTCGATTCTACCCGCAAGAAAATTACTTTTCTGGACACAGTTTTGCCGTCTTTAGGGATAGAAAATGCTGTGACTTTGCTGGGCAGATCCGATGAAATTGCCCGATTGCCACATCACAAACAAGCTTACGATATAGCGCTTCTGCGAGCAGTTGGAGCGGCTTCTCTGTGCGCTAAATGCGCGCTACCGCTGCTGAAAGATGGTGGTTTGGCTGTACTTTACCGTGGGAATTGGACGGTGGAGGAGGAGACGGAGTTGCAAAGTGCGATCGAGCGTTTAGGTGGCACACTTGAGTCAGTCGAAGCATTCACGACGCCGACGAGTCAGGGCGCGCGCCACTGCATTTACTTGCGGAAAGTTGTAAAGCAATTCGAGCGCCCGATTCTATAGTAGGGACACGGCACTGCCGTCTACTGTATTTAATAGACCTCTTGCAAAATAACTAGGACGGGCAAGATGCCCGTTCCACAAAAAACATTTTTTCTTGTGGAACGGGCATCTTGCCTGTTACAAAATTTGATTAAAATGAATTTTGCAATCTTGTCTAATCTGCCGTGTCCTGTATTTAATCTGCCGTGTCCTGCATTTGATCTGCCGTGTCCTGTATTTAATCTGCCGTGTCCTGTATTTAATCTAATTGAAAACTACCCGATCGCCTTTTCGTAGCGTTTGTTAATTTCAGTCCAATTAACAACATTCCACCAAGCTTTTAAGTAGTCGGCGCGCAGGTTTTGGTACTTGAGATAATAAGCGTGTTCCCAAACATCATTACCCATAATTGGATAGTTGCCTTCCATTAAAGGAGTATCTTGATTAGCAGTAGTTGCAATCTCAAGTTTGCCAGCTTTTGTGCGGACTAGCCAAACCCAACCGCTACCAAAACGTTTAGTACCTGCTTCATTAAATTTTGCTTTAAAATCGTCAACACTGCCGAAACTTTGCTTAATTGCTGTGGCAATTGCCCCAGTGGGTTCGCCGCCACCTTTGGGACTCATGATTTCCCAAAACATACTGTGATTTAAGTGTCCGCCGCCATTGTTACGCACGGCTGTGCGAATATCTTCCGGCACTTTGCTCAAATCTTTGAGCATATTTTCAACAGTTACATTTTTAAGATCCGGGTATTTGCTGACAGCATCGTTGAGGTTTTTAACGTAGGCGGCGTGATGTTTGTCGTGGTGAAATTGCATTGTTCGCGCGTCGATGTGCGGTTCTAAAGCGTTGTATTCGTAAGGCAGAGGCGGCAGTGTAAAAGGGCCGGGAGTTTGAGCTATTTTTGTATCTTTGGGAGTTGAACTTGCTTGCACTACATTATTTCCTGACGCTTGGCAAGCACCTACGGTAATAGATCCGACGCTAGCAGTCAGCAAATACAAGAAATCTCGGCGTTTGAGTGTCATAAAAATTACCAAGTGAATTATTAACTGTTTTATCTCAGCTTAAAGCAAAATGGGAGCGAGTTTGGAAAAAAAAGTTATCTCGCCCGAATGGATGAGACGGATGGGCGATGTTGTTACAGTTACTCAAGTATACGCTAATTGTGTGCGCTTGAGTAAAACTCATGTGTTCCGGTTAACTAACCCGGTTTCTCTGTCGAAACCGGGTTTTTTTTCGATTATTTTTGGGATAGCCGCTGCTGGGCTTCGCCTCCAAAAAGTCGATCGGCTGCTTGGAGAATACCAGGAATTTTCGCAGCATGGGGGCTGTGGGCGAGACAGCGGCGCAAGTCTAATTCATTGAGGCGATCTGCTTTTTTGCCCGGAAACCAGTGCCCCGCGTTACCTAAAAGGTTGTAGCGCATCTTGCAATAGTCGATCGCATCGTAAGCATTCGCCAAATTCCACAGCCACAAAATCACTGGAATGTTAATACCTCCGGGAGTATTTTCGATAGTTGGTAAACCGACGTGCCAAGTCTTAAACCAATCTTCTCCTAATTTATCAATCGCTGCATTTTCCAACCTTGCTAATATCGCTGGCAAAATTTCATCGGCTTTATCTGACAATTCTAAAGTTGTCAGATGCTCATTAAAATCTTCAGGTTTAGCAGCACCCAAACTCAAAGTATGTACATGAGGATGCGACAAACAAAACAAATCATTAAACACCATCGGACTCAGCGGATAGCACAAATCTACCAATTTTGGCGACGGGCTGTAAAGTTGACCGCCTTTGTCGGAAGGACTAATAATAAACACGCCCATATCGTGACGTTTAGCAGCTTCAATTGCCGGCCAATTACTTTGATTGATGTAGTACCAATGCAAGTTAAGATAATCAAATTGATTGGTTTCAATTGTTTTAACAATTACATCTGTCGGGCCGTGAGTTGAAAAACCAATAAACCGAACTTTCCCTGATGCTTGTAATTTTTTAGCAACATCCATATAACTACCTGGGCGCAGACAATCCTCTAGCAATTCCCACGTATTAATGCCATGTATTGACAGCAAATCAACGTATTCTAGTTGCAAATAAGCTAAGGATTTATCAAACTCTTCCAGAAACTCCTGACAACTAGGTTTAGGAGTAATTTTAGTTTGAATTATCAACTCTTTTCGGGGAAACTTCGGCAATATCAACCCCAATTGCATTTCAGAAGTGCCGTAACCGCGAGCAGTTTCTATGTGATTTATCCCGCATTCAACTGAGTAGCGAATAGTCGCTTCTAGATTTTGTTGATTGTCTAACGGAATTTCATTTGCTGGTACGTCTTGCCATTTGTATTGGTATCTCATGCCGCCGCAGGAAAAGACGGGCATGGATAATTCTGTGCGGCCGAATCTGCGATATTGCATCATAAACAGTTGACAGTTGACAGTTGAAAGTTGACAGTTGAGAGACCAACCCTACAAGTTAACATTTTTCCGAAGCTCACTTCTTTGAAAACCGCTATATTCTTTTTTACAAGAACAGGCAAGATGCCTGTTCCACAAATAGTTTTTGACAACCTGTGAGTAAGTCTTGACTATTTAGAAATCTCGCTATATTCTTTTTTACAAGAACAGGCAAGATGCCTGTTCCACAAATAGTTTTTGACAACCTGTGAGTAAGTCTTGACTATTTAGAAATCTCCCGGACTACTGGTTTTCCGTCCTTGATTTCGCCGACTAAAACTAAATCTGTACAGTTGACAAACAAGCCATTTTCTAATACGCCGGGAATGTTATTTAAGGTTTTTTCAAGTTCGACTGGATTGTCTATATTGTCGAATTTAACATCGATTACCATGTTACCTTGGTCGGTAATTACTGGGCCTGCTTTTCTCACACCCATACGGAGTTCTGGTTTGCCACCCAATTTTTCAATAGCGCGGGTAACTGGTGCGATAGCCATTGGTATAACTTCGATTGGGACTCGAAAAGTCGAACCCAATTTCTCGACCATTTTGGAACTGTCAACGACTACAATAAACTGAGTTGCGAGGTAATCGACAACTTTTTCGCGGGTGTGCGCTGCGCCGCCTCCTTTAATTAAGTTTAGCTGGGAATCGACTTCATCGGCGCCGTCAATCGCAATATCTATTCTGTCAATTTCATCGAGTGTTGTCAGCGGTACTCCGTACTGTTTGGCTAATACTTCTGATTGAAAAGATGTCGGCACTCCTTTGATATCTTTGAGTTCACCTGATTTTATACGATCGCCCAATGCCTGAATAGTATAAGCTGTAGTTGATCCTGTGCCGAGTCCGACAATCATACCAGATTTTACGCGATCGGCGGCAGCAAAGCCAACTTGCTGTTTCATCAATTTTACGGGGTCTTGTTCTGTGTTCATGTTGGATACTCCTCAATAGTTTTAAGATTATAGCATTTATTATGGATTTATTTAACCGCAGAGAACGCAGAGAACGCAGAGAGGAAGAAGCAGAAGAGACGGCACTCGCAAATTGTTTCAAGTGGGAAATTCTCTCTTTCTTCTCTGCGCCCTCTGCGCCCTCTGTGGTTAAATAAAAAAAATCTAGTTCACAAATCGGCGGATAATTGCCATAATGAAAATCGGTTTTCTGGATACCTACACTTGGGATTATAATATTGAAACTCCTTACCGCGAACCTTTGGGCGGTACTCAGTCGGCTATTTGTTACTTGGCTGAGGCCTTGGCTGCCGAGGGAAATGAGGTATTTTTACTCAACAATACTTCCGAACCGGGGATGTCGCGCGGTGTTGATTGCAGGCGCAGGGTGGTGGACAAATCTAATTTAGAATTGCTGCGATCGCTAGATTTTTTAGTTATAGTCAATATGGTCGGCAAAGCACTAGAAATTAAGCCGCTTTTGGGCGAAGATACTAAGTTAATTTTGTGGATTCATAACGAACCGGGCTTTGTATTTCTCCAAGAATTTAACAACAAGGCAGAAGTAAATGCTTGCGATGCCTTTGTTTTTGTCAGCGATTGGCAGCGTGAGCAATTTCAGCAACGTTTTGGAATTGACTGGAATCGCTGTTGTGTTTTAAGAAATGCGATCGCACCTTGTTTTGCTAACATTTTCCCTGATCATATTTCGATTCGATCGCAAAAATCTCAACCGCCAATTCTCGCTTACACCAGCACTCCCTTTCGCGGACTCGATATTTTATTAAAAGTTTTTCCCAAAATTCGTCAAGCTGTCCCGGGAACCAGATTGAAAGTGTTTTCTAGCATGAAAGTGCACCAAATAGACGACAATGATAATCAGCTATTTTTCGGTCAACTTTACGAAGAGTGTCAGGAAACAGAAGGCGTTGAGTACATCGGTTCCATACCGCAACCCGAACTCGTGCGACAACTGCATTCAGTCGCGGTTTTAGCTTACCCGAATACCTATTCGGAAACGTCATCTATTGCCGTGATGGAGGCGATGGCAAGTGGTTGTCGGATTGTGACGAGTGAATTGGCAGCTTTGCCGGAAACAACTGCGGGATTTGCTCGTCTAGTTTCAATGTCAGGGGTGGAAAACTTGGCATCGGTAACTAATTGGAACCGTGCAGACAAACGAGATTGGGAGGGATATACAAGGCGGTTTTTAGAGGCGATAGTCGGAGTTTTAAAAGAGGGCGACGCAACTGCTGAGAATCATCTGAGACAGCAGGTAGAGTATGTAAATCGAGGGTGTGTTTGGTCTGTACGATCCCGAGAGTGGGTAGAATGGCTGAATAGTATTAGTGTACAACCTGTAATAGTGGTAGAGCAAATGATCGCGGAGTCGTTGGTGGATTTAGAAGCAGCTCAAGCTTATTTTGTCAAGGGAAATCGGCTGAAAGATGCCGGTAGGCTTGATGAGGCGAGCGCAAGTTACAAGAAAGCTTTAGAGTTTAACTGGGAAGATGCTGAATATCACAAAAAATTAGCAGAAGTTTATGTTTTGAAGGGCGAATTTGAAAGTGCGATCGCCCAATGCAGCCTCGCCATCAAATTTCAACCAAATTTTGCTCCCGCTTATTTGACAATGGGCAATGCCCTGCACGCTCAAGACAAGCTAGAAATGGCAATAGAAGCTTATTTGCAAGCTTTAAAAATTCAGCCAAATTTTGCCGAAGCTAACGCGAATCTTGGCAGTATGTATTACAAGTTAGGGCAATTGGCACAGGCTGCAAGTCATTACCAAAAAGCTCTGGTAATTAATCCCACTTTGTGTTCGGTTAATGTGATGCTTGGCGATGTTTTGCAGCAGCAAGGCAAGTTAGATGCAGCAATTGCTTGCTATCAAAAAGTGCTGCAACTGCAACCGCGAGATGTTAATACTGCGGATAAACTATCGAGTTTGATCGCACAAAAACAGCGGGAAACTACTGACAGTAATTTTATCGAATTAGAAACGGAATCAAGCGCACAACCATTATCAGTAAACAAATATGAAGGTTACGGATTGCAACCTTCGAGCATCAATTTGTCGCCAGCGCCTACTAATGAAAATTTAAATACTCCGTTTACAAATCCCGACGAAGTTTCCGAACAAGTTACCTCGCTGAATGTTCCAGATAACGGACAAGTTGCCAATTATCAAGAAGTAGAACCGTACAAAAGACTGGCAGAAGACTGTTTAGTTCAAGGTAAGATTAAAGAGGCGATCGCAATTTGTCAGCAAGCCCTAAAAATTCGACCTGATTTCATTCATGCTTACGTAACTTTAGGCAATGCTTTGCAAGCGGGAGGCAAAATTGAAGCTGCTATTAGATCGTATTCCCAAGCCCTAGAATTGCAGCCAAACTTTGCGGAAGTGCGCGCCAATATCGGCAGTATGTATTTCAAAATGGGACGCTTGGAAGAGGCGATCGCACATTACGAGCAAGCCATCGCCCTGAGTCCAGATTTGGCAGGCGCTCACTGGAATTTAGGGAAAGTATATCACAAACACGGTGACATCGAAGCAGCGATCGCCTGTTTTCAGAGAACATCCGAACTTAACCCCCAGCTTGTGGGTGCAGACTTCCACTTTAACCTAGCCAACCGACTTTTCACTCAAGGGAAGCGTGACGAAGCCATCGAAAGTTACGAAAAAGCCCTCGCCATTAAACCAGATTGGGCCGAAGCTTACGGTAACATCGGCAGCGCGCGATCGCAACAAGGCGATCTCGATGCCGCCATCATCAACTATCAGCAAGCTGTAGCTTTAAAGCCGGAATTAGAAGTTCTACACTTCAATTTAGGCAATTCTTTCTTGCAGCAAAACAAGTACGAAGAAGCGATTACTAACTACCAAAATACTCTGAAAATCAAGCCCGATTGGGCGGAAGTTCACGCAAACCTCGGCAGTTGTTTTTCCATGCAGGGGCGGCTGGAAGAAGCTTTAACCAGCTATCAGCAAGCTTTGCGATTAAAACCGGATTGGGCAGAGGTTTACTGCCGGATGGGACATATTCAGAAACAAGATAAGCCCTTGGAGGCGATCGCACATTTTGAAAAGGCGATCGAATGCAGCCCCAAATTTAGCGAAGCCCATCAACAACTCTGCGACTTGCTAAGCCACTCCACCAACCTAGCCAAAGCCCGCAGCGTCGCCGACAAATACTGCGAAAACTGTGGCGAAAATGCGCCAGTCATGTCAGCCACAGCCTACGTGTTTTCTTACCTACAATCAGGTGTCAGCAAACAGGCAATTCAGAAACTCGAAGAAATTGAAAAACTCTGCTACGAAAAAGTAGAAACATTTAGCGTCATGGAACTAAAACTGCTCTATGAAATCTTTATGTTTGCAGTTTCCCACCTGCGAGATAACCGCGAAAAAAATGCCAGTTTCTACCGACTGATTGCCAAAGAATACTACCAAAAAGCTGTGCCGCAGCGCCCTTTTAACAGAATCAAATCCGCAAATTATACAGGACAAAAGCCTTTAAAAATCGGCTTCCTTTCCAAACACTTCCGCCGCCATTCAGTAGGTTGGTGTAGCGAAGCTTTAATTCGCGAATTAAGCCGGATCACGCCCCACGTTCACCTGTACGTGACAGGTAAACTCAACCGAGATGAAGTTACGCAACGGTTTGAAGAAATGGCGGGCAAGTTTTACTGGCCCCAAAAATATCCAAACGGCTTTGCTGACGGTGGCGAAATTCTCGCCGAAGTAGTCCAAGACGATTTGGATGTTTTAATAGACTTAGACTCGATGACAGTACCGACAAATGTCGAAGTGCTGTATCAATATCCGGCGGGGATTTGCGTCTCTTGGCTAGGATTTGATGCGCCGTATATTTCGGACAATCACTACTTTCTTTGCGACGAACATACTCATCCGCCTGGTGTTGAAAAAAATTACTTAGAACAGTTAGTAAGATTGCCTGTTTGTTCGGTAGCAATTGGCGAACTGCAAAGCATTCCTGTGAATCGAGATGCGATTAGAAATGCTCTCGGCATCGGCTTGGATCAAATGACTTATCTGTGCGTTGCGCCGGGGAGAAAAACAAATCCCGAAATGGTACAAGCTCAAGTTAGAATACTCAAGGAAGTACCCGACAGTTTGTTAATCCGCAAAGGTCAAGGCGATGCAGATGTGATTCACAGCACTTACCGCGAAGAATGCGATATTCAGGGAGTAGATTTTGAGCGGATTAAGTTTATCGGGCAAACCAGAACCGAGGAAGAACATCGGGCTATTTATTATGTAGCCGACGTGCTTTTAGATTCCTATCCTTACAACGGCGGGACTCACAATTTAGAGGCTTTGTGGGCTAATTTGCCAGTAGTAACTAGATCCGGCGACCAATATCTTTCGCGGATGGGTTACGCTTTTCTCAAAAGTGCAAATCTCGATGTGGGTGCGGCATGGAGTTGGGAGGAATACACGCAGTGGGGAGTTAAGTTTGGGCGAGATGCTGGTTTCAGAAATGCGGTGAAACAGCATTTAGTAAAATCTAAACAGCCAGAAAATCTCGCACCTTTGTGGAATCCTAAAAAGTTGGCCCAGGATATGTATGAGGTGTTTCAGAAACTTTTGTCAGTTGACGGTTGACGGTTGACTGTTGACGGTTATCAGTTATTGGTTATTTGTTACTCGCTTGGGGCTGCTAATAACCAATAACCAATAACATTAGTCTGCACCGTCAACGGTCAACGGTCAACAGTCAACCGTCAACAGTCAACCGTCAACTCTCTCTGTGTTCTCAGGGTGCGATCGCCTATTAAGCATTGGAGATGGCTGTGGGCGATCGCATTCGATCGAGTTGACGAGCAAGACTTCTGGAACTGGTACAAATTTTGCTAATCCTCGACATCACCCTACAGCGCCACTGGCACACTCACCTCCTTACCAGCAGGATGATTTCGTGCTACATCCCTAATGACTTTTTGCCAAAAGTAGATTACTATTAAATTGAACGCTCTTTGCTATCCCTCTTGTCAAAACCTTTAGTTTAGACAAAAGGAACATCTAGGATGTAATCGTATGGCTTTTTCTGACCCCGCAACTATTGGACTAATACTTATAATTCTTGGGGTAATTGGGCTGGGTGGCGGTTTTGTAAAAACACAATTACTTGAAATCCACCTTCAAAGAGATAGCTTGCTTGGTACAATAGTTGCTGTGTGGCTTGTTTTGGTAGGTTTATTTATCGTCCTTTGCACAATTTCTATCCTACAATAGTCTGGACAGTTTTTAGTTCGTAGTCTGACACCCTCGATTTTCCGTTGGTAGCTCGATTACCTTGGAGCCTTGAAACCCTTATTCTCAGGTTAGGAATCAAAAACTGTCCGAAGTATTGACGAGATTTTGGGTTGAGTAGCGAGAAATGTGTCAAGAAACCGGGTTTCTGAGGTTAGCGCGCGTTCAAGACTGTATTTTTACGAGGCTTTTTGTAAAATTTTGTAACAAGTTTAGTGAAAATGCGTAAAAATTCCGCGCCAAGCCTGATATATAAATGCTGATTCATAGTACGGCGATCGCACTGACCTTATGCCGGTTAGGGCGATCGTTTTTTTTAGTCAACAGTCAACAGTCAACTGTCAACAGTCAACTGTCAACTGTCAACTGTCAACTTTCAACTCGATCGCGCCCACCAGACTTAGCCCGATACAGCGCCTTATCAGCAGCTTCAATCAGCATCTTCGGCGAATTTTGACCTTCAGAAATCGTCGCCACCCCCATGCTGAGAGTCACACAATCCGTGACAACAGACTTGAGGTGGGGAATTGCTAAAGCTTTGACACGCCGCCGGATTTCCTCGGCAATAGCCTTTGCAGCCGCGATATCCGTATTTGGCAAAATCACCCCAAATTCCTCGCCGCCGTACCTAGCAGCCAAATAAAGGCGTTCTGCGGGTACGTTCGTGCAAGCATCCCCGATCGCCCGCGCCACTTGCTGCAAACAAGCATCCCCGGCTTGGTGCCCGTAATTGTCGTTGTAAAGTTTAAAACAGTCAATGTCACACATAATCAAGGATAGCGGTTGCGAACTGCTCGACTGCTCCCATTCCCGGTTAATCACCTCGTCAAACCGGCGGCGGTTAGCTAGCTGAGTCAGACTGTCCAAATTCGCCAATCCGTCCAACCGCTGGTTGGCAGCAGCTAGTTGCTGGTAGAGTAAAGATTGTTCGATCGCGATCGCCACTTGAGTAGCCAACTGACTCAGCAAATCCATGTCAAACTGCTGCCACTCGCGGGGTTCCGAACAGTGGTGGGCAATCATTAAACCCCACAGTTTCGGCACTTGACAAGAAGGATTACCGTTGCGATTTTCGATTCCCTGCTGCACGATGGGCACGACCAAATTCGCCTTCACCTGACACTGGGCCAAAAAATTGACGTGGCACTCAGTCAAATTAGAAACCTGAATGTCCTCCACCGATCGAATTCTGCCCTTTAAATACTGTCCGATGTAAGTATTAGCAAAACAGCAATCCTCAATTTCCATACCCATCAGCGGCATCCAGCCTTCCCCAACCGACTCCACCACCACATCTCCGTTCCAATCTGGGCGGAACCGGAAAAGAATCACCCGATCCGTTGCCAAAAACTCCCGCACTTCAGCTACTGTAGTGTTGAGAATATCTTGGATATCCAGAGAAGAACGGATGCGCGATTGAATCTGGGCAATCAAACGTTCCCGCTCAACTTGCTGCCGCAGGGCGACTTGGGCTTGCTTGCTTTCAGTAATATCTCGACCTTCCGGCAGCAGCAAAACAATTTTGCCAGTTTCGTCCGCGACAGGTTTGAGCGAAAAATCAATAGTTGCCGTGCGGTTTGCACCTTGAAATTCCACTTCATAGCGGACAAATTCACCTTTTGCCGATCGACAAATAGCATCTTGCAACTGTTCCCGAACTTCCTGAGAACCACTCCACCAATGCCCCTGCCAAAACGGCTTATTTGCCACATCCCGCAGCTTAATTCCCGCGAAATCCAGAGAAGTTTGGTTAGCTTCCAGCAGAGTGCCGTCCGGTTTCAACAAGCTGACAAATTGGAAAGAAGAATCAAAAATTGCCCGAAAGCGCCGTTGACTATCTCCCAACATTGCCGTCACCTTTTCGCGAGAAGTAATATCGCGGAAGCGCCACACCCTGCCAATAATATTTTGTCCGACTCGAATCGGCTGCGTGTAGCGCTCAAAAGTCCGACCGTCTTTAAAGTCTAGAATATCACAGCCATTTGACTCTGCATCACTATAAATCTCTTTGACTCTCTGCAAAAAAGCCCTCGGATCTTTAACTTGCTTGGTGAGAAATGTCAGCCGCACCGTTCTATCCATCGAGTTTCTCACTTCGTCATGAATTCCCCACATTTGGACTAACTTTTCGTTAAAACTAATCAGTTCTCCGGCGTTAGTAACGGCGAGAATCCCGTCTGCTGTTGCTTCCAAGGTAGCGTGCAACAAAGACCGCGAACGCTCTAATTCTGCTGCTATTAATTTACGTTCTGTGAGATCTCGCACTGCTTTCACCTGCACTAAACGACCTTCGCAGACTACGAATTTACTACGCACGTCAGCAGGAAAAGCAGTTCCATCTCGCTTGAGAAAAATCGTTTCGCAGACTGTATTGCTGGGTGCATAAATCATTTGTGGCGCCATTTTGTAAGATTTCGGCGATAGCAATTCCAACAAGCTCATTCCCACCATTTCCGCAGGTTCGTAACCGAACAGTGAGGCAAAATCGCTGCTGACGCTCAAAATTGTATCGCGGTTAGCCACAGCAACTGCTTCAAAATAAGCTTCGCATTCGAGCAATTGTGCTGCTGCTGTGTTGCCGCCACTCCCCCCGGCATAGCTGTTGTTAATTAGCTGTTGCAGTTGCGTATTTGCCGAGTACAGAGCGGTCATTGCCTGCCGATACATAGCAGTGCGTTTCTCCACTTTTTCGGTGAGGCGATCCCGATATTCTCGCAGTTCTTTTTCGACTCTAATTAAATCGGTAATATCTACTGCAAACACGATCACGCCAACGACTTGACCTGATTCGTCACGGTAAGGTATTTTATCTGTCCGCACCCAGCATTTTTGACCGGAGACAGTTGGCAGTAGTTCGACTTTTCCATGTTTGGGAACGCCAGAATTGATTACTTCTAAATCTTCTAAATAATATTGCTCTGCTTCGTCTGGATAGATTTCATAAAAAGATTTTCCTTCTAGTTGATTTGCGGGAAAACCTCTCGATGCAGCGGCGGCTTTGTTAATTCGCAGCAGGCGGCTTTCGGTATCTTTGTACCAAATCATCGCCGGCACGGCATCAAAAATAATTTGTTGTTCTTGGCGTTGTCGGCGCATTTCTGCTTCTACTTGTTTTCTTTTGATGATTTCTTGTTGCAGTGTTTTGTTGGATTTTTTGAGTTCGGCAGTGCGTCTTTCTACTCTTTCTTCTAGTTGATCGTAGTATTTTTTCAGCAAATTTTGCTGCTGTTCGCGCCGCATTGCTTCTAATTTAAAGCTTTCGGTAGCTGACAAACTTGACGATACAAAATCTGCTAATATTTGGGTTAATTCCTGTTCTTCTTCCGTCCACTCACTGCGGTCACTTTGGCGTTCGAGGCTGACTATTCCGGCCATTTGATCTGCCAGCATAATTGGTACGTTTAACAGGGCATTCCTGCGACCTGTGGCAAAATAAAGACTAGCAAGTTCTCGGGTTCTCGGGTCATTTTCTGCGGCCATCGTGGCGATCGCACTTTCGGATTCTAAAGCTTGAAAATATGCCGGACAGTCGGCTGCTGTGATGATTATTTGTACGGAATGGAGTTTAGTATTTTGTTCATAAAGGTCGATGCAGTGCAGCTGCGTTTTGTCTTCGCCATACAGCCAAATGCTGACTCGATCGCAGTTGACAATACTGACGGCGGTTTCTGTGACTTCGCGGATAAATTCTTCTAGATTGTTGCGTTCTTTAAGTTGACTTTTGGCTAATTTTGCGATCGCCAAAGTAGGGCTGCGCCAATTTCCTCTCTGATTGGGCGGCGCACTTACGGGTGAAGCCACCTTAGCCTTAATTTCTTGACAAACTAACAGTACAGCCGGCCGTAGGAAATTGGTAATTGACCGACCGTTGCTATCTTGCTCTATTTTCCAATCTACCGCAGGCATTCCGTGCGCGGTTGCTTTTACGAAGATAATGCTACCGTCTTTGCAAGTCAACTGACCTTCCCAAGAGGCAACTTTTGAACTTCGCGTACCGTTTTTCGGATATGCTAATCCGGCAAATTCTGCCTGCATTTTCCCTTGATCTTGGCAGTAAAATATGTTAAAAATTGAATGACAAATTAATTCCTGCGACCTGTAGGCGAGGCGAGACTCGCCGAATTGATTCAGCGAAAAAACTCTTCCCAAAGCGTCTAGGACGAAGTAAATGCCCGGAAAATTGTCGTAGAGAGTTCGATACCAATCCTGTTCCACTTGTTTGCTGCACGCAGTTTTTGCTGCTGCGAGTTCGCCGCCCGTGCCGGTCAAGTGAGAATTGTTGGTTTCTGGGTTGCTTGAATCACTTTTTTTAGCAAACACTTTTAAATTAACTCGACTGTAATTAATTTTACTTTCTGGAATTTAACTTTTTTGTGAAACTAAATTAAACCTGTTGTTGAAAAAAGTTACAATTTGTAACAAAATGACCACTTGTCTAGCGCGCTGGTTTTCGCTTCCCAATCCAACCCCTGTGTTTGTTTGTAGTTGGTAGACCGTCTGCCGGCGATATTTCCGGCTAGTTGTGCCGCCAGCAGGTTTAGCTGCAATTACCCCCTGTGTAGTTGTAGTATCCTCGACAATGGAAAAAATCGGCAATTAAGGGTTTTAAGTATCTATGATAACACTCAAATATCTCGTGTTGGGACTGACTTACTTGGGCTTCGGTTTGGGATATTTGCCCGGACTGCGGATGAACCGAGCGGGGATCGCAATTGTCGGGTCACCTTTTGCGGTGGCTTTGGGGATACTTAATCTCAAAACTGCTTGGCTGGCGATCGACCCCAGTACGATCGTTTTTTGGCCGAGAATGGCGATCGTGAATAGAGTTAATTCGACGGTTTAATAAATATTGGCAATAATTAAATTCAGTAAATCCGATCGCGCACAATATGCCACAGGCTTTAGTACCATAGTTTATACTGAATCTTTTGGAGCAAACGCTAAGGAGGCAAAGAAGAGTGACTACCCTAAAACCCGTTGCTAAACCCCGACTTAATTCTGCGTTCAAACAATTGATGTCCTTACACTGGGTGATGTCAGCTTGTTATTTAGTGCTGTTTATTGGCGGTACGTTTATGGCTCAATTGCCGAGAGAATTGTTGATTCGAGGCCCCCTTTACGATTTTCACAAATCGGTAGGAGTGCTGACGATGGCTTTGCTGACTTTGCGGATTTTGACTCTGCTGCGAGTAGGGTGGAAAAAGTATACGAAACGCCTGCCAAAGTTTACGAAGGAGTGGTACAAAAAGCTGGCTCTGCACGGGACTCTTTACGTTTTTATGTGGCTAGTTCCGGTTGCTGGTTTCTTTTTTTCTAACTCTTTCAAAAGTAACAATGTGAAATTTTTGGGAATTGTTTTGCCGGATGTGTTTCCGCAGAATTCCGCAATGGTTGAGGTGGGAAGGAGTTTGCATTTTTGGCTGGCGTACAGCTTTTTAGCATTCGCGATTTTGCATATTTTAGCTCAGCAGAAAGTTGTGAGGGCTAATTGGCGCAGGTTAACAAATTTTGTTCGCACTAAGTTGGCGTAGAAGTTCGGCAGCGGATTCGCTTTCAGAGAATGTAACTATGAGGTAGAAGGCAATAATATCGATAGTTTCGGCAATTGAAAACATCTCGCTCGCCGAGAAAGGTTGCTATAAATCAATACGGTTTACTTAACACTATTTATGCCCCGGAGATCCCCCTAAATCCCCCTTAAGAAGGGGGACTTTGAGAGCATTCTTATCCCCCCCTTATTAAGGGGGGTTAGGGGGGATCTGCCTTAAGTAAACCGTATTGTGCTATAACTTTACCGCAAAACTGGCTATTTTCCACGCTGATATTCTGAAACCTTTCCCATTTTCTGACTTCTGGGGTAAATTTATGGGTTGTTCTAATAAATTGACAGGCTGACTAATCGCCAAACCCAAATCGCTCTTTAATTCCAACTTAGCCTCTTCACCATGACACTCGTAACACCGCAAAATCCACATATTAGCATCATCTTCCGACTGTTTGAATGCCATCAGCACTAAATTTTTGGCGGACAAATCCAACAATTTGCCAACTGCTGGCAGAGTCTTGTGGCAATTTTCCTTTAACTTTGGCAAGACTTGTACTAGCAGCGGTAAATTTAACTCGTACCCGCGCCGAACTGTGTCGGCTTCTTGCCAATTTCCAGCGTGGGGATAGACTGCACAAGTAAATTCGGAAACTCCTATATCTGCTTGTTCATCCGGCCAAGTCGAACCCCGGAGTAAAGTCAGCCGGATTTGATTTGGTTGAATGTCGCAACCATATTTGCAATCATTGAGCAAACTGACTCCAAAACCGTGATTGCTGATATCGACCCAGCGCAAAATCGGTACTTCCCATTTAGCTTTTTCGGCGGCTGTTTGCGGCTTGGTTGTGCGTGCGATCGCACCGCCGGGAATTTCGCAAGTTGCAAAATCTGCTTCTACATTTAACCCAAAGGCTGCTTTTACTAAAACGTGAGTTTCTTGCCAATCTGCAACTGTCTTGATTTTCAGCAGTGGTGAACCTTTTTCTACTATATAATCTTGGCGAAACTCGGATTTACCAATTTGCATAACTACGCGCAAACTCTGCCGCAATTCTCCGCGCTCTACCCAAGAAATCTGTTTGAGTATCGGCGCGGGTAGTTGATGTTTTTGATAATTAGGATCGATGTTCCAAGCATCCCAATATTGACCGCTATCTTGAAATGCTTGGAGTTGATTGCCTCCGGCTGTATTCAGGACTTCTCTATTATTTACTTTATCCCAAATGCTGGATAAATTGCCAGTTTCTGCGTCTATTGTTGCCCGAATAAGTTCATTTTCTAAGACCATTTCTTGGGCTGCAAAATGCGTTTCTTGACAAAGTGCGTTTTTTTGTGTTATACCGTATGTAAGTTTTGATAAATCTGTCTTTTTTTCGGTTTCTGGGCTTGTGGAGAGATTATGAACGGTTTGAGTATATTCGCGACAGAGCCAAAACACCTGATAGCCGATCGCCGGAACATGATTTGCGCAGAATAACAGTGTAGATTGGGATTGCGGTTGGAGCCGATCGCCCTTAACAATCTGCGAAGTCAACCGATGTCCCGATAAGTCGTAAATTTGCCAAGCTGCATCAGTGAAATCGGGAAGCGGTACGGCGACAACCTCAGACCGCGACCAATTGAGAGGATTGAAAACTAAAATCGGTTGAGCGTCCGGCTGCGGGGGAGAAGGCAGAGAAATTTGAGCAGCGATGGCATCTAAAGATTGTAGCAGGATGTGGCGCGACGTGCGATCGGCCTCAGCAAAGGCTAGATTAGCATCCGCGTAGACTTGAGCGATCGCAGAACCGGGCAAAATATCGTGAAACTGGTTAAACAAAAGTTGTTTCCAAGCCAATTCTAACTCAGATTTGGGATAAACCGCACCAGTGCAAATTGTGGCGAGAGACGAGAGTAACTCAGATTGGTAGAGTAACTCTTCGCAGCGACGGTTTTGGCGTTTTTGGTCAGCGCGAGTCGTGTAGCAACCCCGGTGAAATTCTAAATAAAGTTCATCTTGCCAAATCGGGAGAGTGCGGGGAATAGTTTTGAGTTGTGAGATAGAAGGATTTGCATCCGAAATTGCCGACAAGTTGGAAAATTCTAGCGCCCGCAAATTCCCGACAGTTTCAGCAACTTGCAAATTCTGCTGATTCTCCGATTCTGGAACATCACTTTCGGGCAAAGTTGCCGAAATTGCCGGCAAAAACTGACTTGCAATCAAAGACAAATAATCAACCGCTTTCGCAAACTCCATCCTGGGGAAAAAAGGCGAGAGTTTCCAGCGCTTAGCAACTTCAAGCATATCACGAGTCGGGCCGCCGCCGTGGTCTCCAACTCCCGGCAACCAAAGAGCATCTGGCAAACCAGTTTTAACTTGCCAGTCAAAAGCATGACTTGCCATTTTGACAGATTCTACACTTTCGCCGATCGCACCAGACATCATGCTAAATATTTTAGTACCATCCAACCCTTCCCACCAAAACACACCGTGGGGAAACTCCGTTGAATCATTCCAGCGCAACTTCTGCGTCACAAAATAATCAACTCCACCGTCGCGCAAAATCTGAGGTAATTGCCAGCCAAAACCGAAAGTATCCGGTAGCCAAGCTACGCGCATCAATTCCCCAAACTTTTCCTTTGCATAACGCTGTCCGTAAAAAACTTGTCGCACCATTGATTCAGCACAAATCAAGTTTAAATCCGGTTCAACCCACATCCCGCCGATAACTTCCCAGCGTCCGACGGCCACCTGTTTTTTAATCGCTGCAAATAAATCTGGCCGATGTTCTTCCATCCAAGCATAAAGTGCTGGAGTTGAATGACAGAAAATCAAATCGGGAAACTCCGATCGCAGTTTCAGTACAGACTCAAAAGTTCGCTCTGCGGCTTCCCAAGTTTCCGGGACAGGCCACAACCAAGCTAAGTCTAAATGAGCGTGACCAACTAAATAGATTTTACCTGTATATATAGATGTCGCGCCGCCAGTTTCCCCTATATATATAGATGTACTGTGCTGATTTTCCACAACCTGAGAAACTGCATCTCTTCTTCTTCTCTCTGTGTTCTCTGTGGCCTCTGCGGTTAAATCATCTAACTCCCCAGAAAAAGA
>Ga0335395_10000644_pt1 | contig 21920 bp, 13 predicted proteins | sample MAT02_FD_205744 | JGI IMG/M metagenome (GOLD analysis project Ga0335395, IMG submission 205744) | Freshwater microbial communities from Lake Fryxell liftoff mats and glacier meltwater in Antarctica - MAT-02 (spades assembly) (version 2) ...
AAGATTAAAGGCTTTGGCAAATGATCCTCGTCCTGCGGGCTGTATCAAGCTAAAGGGTGAGGAAAACCGCTGGCGAATTCGGGTTGGCGATTACAGGGTGATTTACACTATTAACGATCCAATTTTTACCATTTTCATACTGAAGGTTTCTCATCGGCGGGAAGTTTACCAAGGGTGATAAGGGGGTACGGTGCGTCGCTATGGGATAACTGCAAATAGCGAGAATTGTCGCAGCGACGCACCCTACTATTTCTCAAATCGCTCACTGGTATGGTGCGTCGCTATGAGATAACTGCAAATAGCGAGAATTGTCGCAGCGACGCACCCTACTATTTCTCAAATCGCTCACTGGTATGGTGCGTCGCTATGAGATAACTGAAAATAGCGAGAATTGTCGCAGCGACTCACCCTACTATAAAAAATCGGGGCGATTCCAGACAATCCTAGAACCACCCCAATTACAGATTTCAAACTTTAGATTTAATCTAAAATCTCAAATCTAAAACCTAAAATTAATTAGGCAATAGTTGCCATCTTGACATCGCTGTTAGCCAACAAATTTTGCAATTCATCAGCATCCACAGTTTCCTTATCAACTAGCATCTCTGCTAAAGCATTCAGGACGTGGCGATTGCCAACCAGTACATCTTTAGCGCGCCGATAAGCTTGCTCTACCAACAAACGCACTTCATCATCGATCGTGGCTGCGGTTTCTTCAGAAAAGTCCCGTTCGGCCATGATATCGCGACCCATGAACATATTCCCTTGTTGGCGACCGAGAGCTACAGGGCCTAGCCGATCGCTCATTCCGAAGCGAGTCACCATTTGCCGTGCTACTCTTGCCACTTGTTGCAAGTCATTGGAAGCGCCAGTCGTGACTTCTTCCTCGCCGAAGACAATCTCTTCAGCAATGCGGCCGCCCAAAGCTACCGCCATTTGATTTTGCAAGTAAGAGCGAGAATACAAGCCAGAATCCATCCGATCTTCGCTCGGTGTGAACCAAGTCAAACCGCCAGCGCGACCGCGGGGGATAATGCTAATTTTCTGAACGGGGTCATAATCGGGCATCAGCGCGCCGACTAAAGCGTGACCGGCTTCGTGGTAGGCTACTAAGGTTTTGCGCTTTTCGCTCATCACGCGGTCTTTCTTTTCCGGGCCTGCGAGCACGCGGTCGATCGCATCGTTGACTTCATCCATCGAGACTTCGGTCAAGTTGCGGCGGGCGGCCAAAATTGCCGATTCATTCAGCAGGTTAGCCAAATCCGCACCTGTGAAACCGGGTGTCCGGCGGGCGATTTTTTCCAAGTCCACGTCTTTCGACAAGGTTTTGCCGCGGGCGTGAACGTTGAGAATTTCGAGGCGGCCGGAGAAATCGGGGCGATCGACCACAACTTGGCGATCGAAACGGCCCGGACGCAGCAGCGCAGCATCCAGCACGTCGGGGCGGTTCGTGGCAGCAATCAAAATGATCCCTGTATTGCCTTCAAAGCCGTCCATTTCGGTCAGCAACTGGTTCAGGGTTTGTTCCCGTTCGTCGTTACCACCGCCCAAACCAGCTCCGCGCTGGCGGCCTACCGCGTCAATTTCATCGATAAATACGATGCAAGGAGCGTTGGTTTTAGCTTGTTCAAACAAGTCGCGGACGCGGGAAGCACCGACACCCACAAACATTTCGACAAATTCTGAACCGGAAATCGAGAAGAAGGGAACGCCTGCTTCTCCAGCCACTGCTTTAGCCAGCAGGGTTTTGCCTGTTCCGGGAGGGCCCACTAGCAGTACGCCTTTGGGGATTTTTGCTCCGACTGCGGTGAAGCGATCGGCATTTTTCAGAAAGTCTACGACTTCTGCGAGTTCTAGCTTGGCTTGTTCGATGCCGGCCACGTCGCCGAATGTCACCTGAGTTTGAGGTTCCATTTGAACTCTAGCTTTCGATTTGCCGAAGTTCATGGCTTGGTTTCCGGGCCCGTTTTGGGCGCGCCGCACCAGGAAAAACAGTCCCACCAAGAGCAGGATCGGGAAGAACAGGCTGCTGAGGGCTTTTACCCAGAAGCCTTCGTCGTTTTGGGGCAGAACCGAAATGTCTACGTTGTTTTTGGTCAGGATGTTGATCAGTTCGGGGTCATTCGGCAGGTTGACGAGTACCTTGTTGCCGTCTTGAGCCGTTACGAGGGCTTTGCTGCGATCGGAACTGATATTTATTTTGTCTACTCTCTTGCCTTCGACTTCCTGAATGAATTGGCTGTACTTCCAAACTTCCCGGCTTGGGGGCTGTTTCTCAAAAAATGCGGTTGCTAAGGCAATGACTACAATAGCCAGCAGTGCGTACAGTCCAGCGTTTCTCCACCGTTTATTCACCGAGGTCGATCCTCCTAATTATTTAGTCCCTACAGTTTGGGATTTTTTATTTATGTTCATCAATCTTAACGTAATTGTAACTTGTTTGCGGCCTGCAAGATCGCCCTATAGGGCGATCTTGCTTGCATGGTGGTGGAAACCGAACGTGGCTTCACTGCGTCAGGTGATGAAATGCTTTCCTCGCAAAAGGTAAATTTTTGCATACATGATCGAGTGATTTTTGTCAATGTGCCGATTGAGTGGGGAACGAGTTTAGGCCTAGAGGGCGATCGCGATCGTCGTCTCAATCAAGCGCCTATCGCGATCGGATGCTTGAGTTAGAGGTAATATGGGTGCAATCTCTTGCTGTTTTTGAGGCAGAACAAATGTATAGCGGTAGTGAAGCCCCGGCAACTACCAGACTCAGCGCGGCAACAGTTCAGATTTTCTGAATGCGGATGCGGTTGGCTGATGTACTCTACCAAGCTGACAGCAGTTTGAGCGATCGGGTATTGAGAAAAAATATACATGAGGCGATCGCCATCTTCGGCACAGAAAAAACGCCGGATAGGAAAATTGAAATAACTAGCTTTTTAACTGATATGCACAACCTCGCAGATAATATTATAGCTGCCACTAATTTCTATAATTGCGGCGACCACTTTCAGGCAGAGTTAATTTGTACCAAAATCATTGACAGTCAGCCAGACAATTCAGATGCTTTGTGTTTGTTGGGAAGAATTAAATATCAACTCTCAAAAAATCAGCTCACTTCCACAACAGATGCAGGTCTGCGCTATCACTTGTGGTACTACAATAACCAAATTTGGAATAAAACCACATGGGCAGGAGTCAAAGCACTAAAATCTCCCGGCGATATGTGGAATTACCAAGAAATAATCTGGGATTTAAAACCTAGTTTAATCCTAGAATTTGGCAGTTTCTTTGGTGGCGGTACTTTATTTTTTGCCTCTCTCCTAGAACAAATCAATAATAAATCTCAAGTGTTTTCGGTAGATATTGACCATACATCTCTCAATCCCAAAGTGAGAAATCATCCACGCATTGAGTTAATGCTGTCATCCTCAACCGCCCCTCAAGTTTCTCAAAGAATAGTCGAATTACGCAGAGAATTTCCCGGGCCGATATTTGCTATCCTGGATAGCAACCATGAAAAGCAGCACGTTCTGGGCGAGATGCAACTGCTGCGACCGCTACTGCAAACAGGCGATTACGTCGTAGTTGAAGATAGTAATATCAACGGACACCCCGTTTTGCCAGGATGGGGAGAAGGGCCATACGAAGCAATGGAAGAATATTTTGCCATTTACCCCGATGATTATCAAAGAGATGATTTGCGCGAACAGAAATTTGGCTTTACTTTTGCAACGGCTGGTTTTTTGATTCGGCGCTAAATATTGAAAATTGTACTGCAAGTCAAAGATTGTTATGAAATTTCCACTGCACCAACCAACCCTCCAGTTATTGACAGGACTCTCAGGAGTCGAACTGGGAGCAGCCTCGCACAATCCCTATGGCGTGAATGCAATTAATGTTGCTCCAAAATTTGATGAGGATTTGTTTCAAGACAACCAAGTTAACATGGGAGAGCAACCGACAAAGATCGATATGTACGGCGAAGCAGACAACATTCCCGTCAAAGACAACAGCCAGGATTTTGTTTTGTCCAGCCACGTATTTGAACACATTCCCGATCCCATATCTGCTTTATTAGAATGGCAAAGAGTTCTCAAGCCAGGGGGATATGTGGTGATGATTGTGCCGCAGCCGGATGCTCTCGCCGGAGACAATCGCCCCCTATCTACCTACGCACAATTAGTTAAAGCACACCGAGAAAAATGGACGATTGAGACTGCTCCAGCAGAGAATTTATATGGTGGTAAAGGCGGACACTACTGGAAATTTACCTCAACAACTCTAAGAAAATTCTTTGAGAATCTCAAAACAGCTAATGACGGCATTCCGGCTGTGAATTGGCAACTGCTAGGTACCGAAGATCCCGACAGCAAGGTAGGAAACGGGTTTTGGCTGGCTTACCGAGTGGGAGCATCTCATTTTTGAAAAAATTTACTGAGCGTGCGAGCTTAAGAGCTCGCGAGCTATAAAATCAAAACTGAGATGCTCCCCTCGTACCTTAGCTAATTGGCTGCTAACAGCAGTATTTTTCAAGACAAGCAAGCTCAAAATTAATTATTTTACACAGAGGTTTCCCAGTAATGAATTCTACAAATCAGTTGAATTATCAGCCGCTTATCAGTATTCTGATGCCAGTTTACAATACACCAGAGCAGTTTTTGAGAGAAGCAATTCAATCTGTTTTAAATCAAACCTACACTCACTGGGAATTGTGTATTGCTGACGATGCTTCTACCAAGCCTCATGTCAAGCGAATTTTAGAAGAATATGCGGCAAAAGACGCAAGAATTAAAGGAATTATTAGAAGTCAAAACGGTCACATATCTCGCGCGTCAAATTCGGCACTGCAATTAGCAACTGGTGAGTTTATATCGCTGCTAGATCACGACGATTTGCTTACTGCAGATGCTTTGCAGGAAGTGGTAATGCTGCTGAACCAGCATCCCGATGCAGACATGATTTATTCCGATGAAGATAAGGTAGACGAACACAACCATGTTTGTCTTCCCTGTTACAAGCCAGATTGGTGTCCCGATTCATTTTTGTCTCGAATGTACACTTGCCATCTGGGTACTTATCGGCGATCGCTAATTAACGAAATCGGTGGATTTAGAGCAGATTATGATGGCAGTCAAGATTACGATCTGGTTTTGAGGCTTACAGAAAAAACTAACAAGATATTCCACATACCTAAAATCCTTTACCACTGGAGATTTCACCCCGAATCTGCCTCTGCTTCTAGGGATGCTAAACCTTATGCCTACGAAGCTGCAGCGAGAGCCATCACAGATACAATTCACAGAAGAGGGGAAGCCGGACAAGTTATAGCGCATCAAAATTACCCCGGTCATTATACTGTTCGGTACGCAATCAAGAGTTACAAACTGGTTAGTATCATCATTCCTACCAGGGATTTTGGGAGTATTTTAAATAAATGTTTAGAATCAATTTTTGCCCTTACTTCGTATCCTAATTACGAAGTTGTGGTAATAGACAACGGCAGTGTAGAAGTTGAAACAAATAAATTTATCAACAAGTGGCTAACTTTACAACCAAATAAGTTTAAATGCTACCGATTAGACATTCCATTCAATTACTCTAGCCTCAATAATTTTGGCGTACAAAAAGCACAAGGAGATTACTTACTATTTTTAAATAACGATACCGAAATCAGGGAGAAAGACTGGCTCAATGGTATGGTCGAGCAAGCTCAAAGACAGTCAATTGGCGCTGTGGGAGGGCTGTTGCTATATCCTGATAATTCTATCCAAAATACAGGATTTATCTTAGGTGTGAACGGGATTGCCAGTCATGCCTACAAGGGAGTTAAGAAGGTATTACAGTATGAGGACATAGTACACATAGGATTTACTAATAATGTCTCGGCTGTCACGGGAGCGTGCTTGATGTGTCGCCGGGAAGTATTTACCAGCAGCGGCGGTTTTGATGAAAATTTACCCACTGTATTCAGCGATCTTGACTTGTGTTTAAAAATGATGGCTCAGGGCTATCACAATATATATATAAGTCACGCCAAAGTCTGGCATCAAGAATTAAAAGGTTGGGCGTTTGAACTAACTGCTGAAGAACTCTTAAAGATTGAGGAATCAGCATCTAAATTGATGGCATCAAGGTGGAGTAAATTTATCGAGCGCGATCCTTGCTTTAGCCAGTATTTAGTGAGGAAGTTGCACCAGCAGCTAAACCCGACTAAAACAACGCAGCCTTTAGTTAGCATCTGCATTCCTACTTATAACGGCGAAAAATATCTGAGCGAGGCACTTTTTAGCGCTATGGCTCAGACTTATCCCCATCTAGAAATTATTATTTCGGATGACGGTTCGACGGATCGAACGGTGGCGCTCGCTAAGTCACTCAGTGACAAGTTTCCTGGTGAGTTTAACTTTTCGATTCACCAGCAATTTGGATTAGTAAAAAATTGGAATCACTGTATTTCTCAGGCAAAAGGGAAATATATTAAGCTGTTATGTCAAGATGATTTGCTAGAGCCGGACTGTATTGCCGAGCTGGTAAATTTAGCAGAACAAGACGAGCAAATAGGTTTGGTATTTTCGCGGCGGGGAGTTTTGCTAGCAGGAGATGCTAACTCCGATGCGGCTTGCCAAGCAATCGGTAGAGGTGCTTTAGAAATATCTCAAAACTGGTCAAACTTGCAGCGAGTACAAGATGGCAAAGCACTGCTGGCAGATCCTAATCTGTTGAACAATCCGATTAATAAAATTGGAGAACCGAGTACAGTTTTGATTAGAAGGGATGTTTTCGATCGCGTCGGATTTTTTGATGTAGAATTGCAGCAATTAGTTGATGTTGAAATGTGGTTCAGAATTATGAGCCACTACAAAATTGGTTTTGTCAACAAAAGTTTATCAAACTGGCGCGTTCACCTCGATCAACTGACAAGAGAAAACTTGCTGAAGGGAGAAATTGTGCAAGATGTCCAAAGATTGCACCAGAAAATTTTACACAGTTCGTATTTTAATTTATTGAACTCTGAAGTGAAAAATCGGATGAGTGATGCTAATCAAGCGGCAGACTGGATGCAACTGTTAGCTGGAGGAAAAAAACAGCAGGTAAATGTTACTGCTGTTCCTGTTGTTCCGGCTGTGGCTCTAGAAGTGGCGCAAATTTCCCCTGTTGATCCTAATATTCACCGACCTTTTTGGTCTGTAATGATTCCTACTTACAACCGGGTAAAATATTTGGAGCAAGCGTTAAAAAGCGTGCTGCAACAGGCTCCTAGCGCTGACGAAATGCAGATAGAAGTTGTTAATGATTGCTCGAACAAATCTATTCAAGATGAAATGGAGGCTATTGTTAATGCTGTAGGTGGTGGACGAGTTAATTTTTACCGACATCCAGAACAAGATATCGGTCAAACTGCTATCTTTAATCTCTGCATTCAGCGATCGCGCGGTGAGTGGGTTCACATTTTGCACGATGACGATGTTGTATTGCCGGGATTTTACAGTCGCTTGCGAGAAGGTATAGAAAAAGAACCGAGTGTGGGTGCAGCTTTTTGCCGCCACATTTATACAGACGAAGCGGGAAATCAGCGTTGGGTATCTTGGTTAGAAAGAGAAACTCCTGGGGTACTCACTGATTGGTTGGAACAGATTATTGTGATGTGTCGCTTGCAAGCTTCTCCCATCGCAGTTAAACGCAGTGTTTACGAAAGTTTGGGAGGTTTTTGCCCTCAAGCTGGTGCTGCTTCTGATTGGGAGATGTGGAAGCGAGTTGCGGTGCATTATCCGATTTGGTACGAACCGGAACCGCTGGCTTGGTATCGCCAGCATTCTTCGTCAGACAATACTCGCTTGCTCAAATCTGGCGGGCTAATTGCTGATGTGCGAAGATCGATCGACATTTCTCAATCATATTTGCCAAGGGCGATCGCAGATCAGTTATCGAATCAAGCCAGAGAACATTATGCTTTCTATGCTTTGGAGACAGCTAAAAAACTCCTGACAGACGGAGAATCCGCCGCTGCGATCGCTCAAATTCGAGAAGGACTCAAATGCAGTCAATCTGCTAAATTAAAAGAAGCATTAGTTTCACTACTATTGCTTGGTGAATCTCATCAACCTTCTACCGGATTTTCAAGCTCGATCGATCGGCAACCGCAAGAGTCAAGCAACACATCTGCTGCGGTAAACAGTCAAACTACCCGCAAACAAATTGCTGAGATTTGGCTAAATTTACCAGCCGAACAAGTGGCAAGTGCCTTTGCAGGCGATACAGGAAAACAGCACCAAGCCCTGCTTGCCAGCGAAATTAGAGATGAACCGCTAACCGATGCAGAAGAGACTTTTGCGAGCGAATTAGCCGCCAATGTGGCAAAAGGATTTAACGACCCGAAAGCTATCAATCACCTGCTAGCAGCGATGCTGTACCGTCGCGCCGACCAATTGCCGATCGACTACGATCGCGCGACAATTCCTAACTGGTTCGCCAACGAATATCTCAAATTCATGTTCACCTGTCCGAACCTCTTTCAAACCAAAGGAGAAGCAGAGAGTTACTATCAATTTGTCCGAGGATGGATTGATTACGTACATAGAAATTTGTTCAAAAATTCCGAGTCGCCTCTGTGGCAGAATATTGCTTTGTTGTTCGCGCAAATTGCTAACTTTATTCCGCTGTACTTTACGACGGAAAACCTGCGCGATATTTATACTAAACGAGCAGAAATTATCGAGTTTGCGCTGAAAAATCGCGGTTGTTCTATTGATTGTATCTTCCCGGCGCGATCGCCCGATCGGACAAAAATCCGCCTCGGCATCATCAGCGACCATTTCGCGCCGCAAACCGAAACCTTCGCCACCATCCCGGTTTTCGAGCATTTAAACCGCAACCAGTTCGAGATTTACCTGTACGCCCTCAACACCAGCGGCCACCAATTAGAACAATACTGTCAAAGTCGCGCCGACAAGCTGGTTGCACTCCCGAAAGAATTTGCATCGCAAGTCCAAACCATCCGCGCTGACGACTTAGATATCCTGTTTTTCGGTACGAATTTAACAGCTATCAACAAACCCGTTGGTTCCCTAGCAATGCACCGTTTGGCTAGAGTACAAACTACCTCTTTCTGTTCCCCAACAACCACCGGCATCCGGCACATGGATTACTACATCGCAGGCAAATTCACCGCGCCGGATGCTAGTTATCAAGCACAATATCGCGAACAGTTGGCTGTACTCGAAGGCAGCGGTTTTTGTTTCAAATACGCCACCGAATCGGAAGTAGCTACAGTCAAACCTACGCGCCAAAGTCTCGGCATTTCCGACAACACAACTGTTTTTGTCTCCGGCGCTAACTTCTACAAAATTCTGCCAGAGTTGAGAGAAACTTGGGTAAAGATTTTAGCTGCTGTCCCCGATTCAATCTTGATTTTATATCCCTTCGGGCCGGCTTGGACTCGTACTTATCCAGTGACACCTTTTGTTAACAATATGAACGCTGTCTGCGCTAAATACGGCGTGAATAACAACCGCTTGCGGTTCGTAAAACAACTGCCAAGCCGCGCGGATGTCAAAGAGTTTTTGCAGCTAGCAGATGTTTATCTCGATTCCTATCCCTACGCTGGGGCTACATCGTTAATCGATCCTTTGCAAGTAGGATTGCCGGCGGTGGTTGTGGAGGGAAATGCTTTGCGATTCCGCCAAGGGGCGGCGATGTTGCGGGAATTGCAAATGCCCGATTTAATTGCCTATGACGAAGCATCTTACATTCAGCTAGCCGTCAGTCTAGGCACTAACCCGCAGTTGCGGCTGCAAAAACGGCAGGAAATTAAGGAAAGAATGCAGGGCAATCCCGCCTGTTTTGATAGTGTGGCATACTCGGGGGCGATCGCCCAATTATTCCAAAAACTCTTTAGCAACTGGCAAAGCAGCCACCTAGAAGCAGCCCGCAGCTTGCAGGATAGCATTCCCAAACCAGCCGATTTTGGCGAAAAACTCTCGAATGCCGTCCAGCTTTACCAGAGAAACTCATCAAACATTTCACTAATATCCGAACTGCGTCAAATCCGCAAACAAATCGCTGATTATTGGCTGAACCTTCCCGCCGAAAATCTCGAAACCGCTTACCAAAGCGCGCCCGGTAACAGCTATCAAATCCTGCTAAAAAGCGGCTTTCAACGTCAACCGATGATAGAAAGCGAACAAATATTTTTGCAGCAACTAACTCAGATTAGCAAAGGATTAGTGCATCCCAAAGCTGTCAATGCCTTGCTGGCGGGGATGCTGTATTTCCCACCAGAAACCATGCGAATTCCCGACGCTCGCAACCGCTTGCCACACTGGTTAATTGACGATTACGAACAAGTTTTTGAGACAGAAGCCGCAGTCAAGTCCGAGTCAAGTTCTGACTTGCTGGTGCAATATATTCAATCTCCGCAATTTGCCAATCAACTGTTAGGATGCGTCAATCTTTATCGCATCGATCCTTCTGACGTATCGGTAGTTTTGGAACTACGCCAAATCCGCAAACAACTGGCTGATTTTTGGCTGATTGTTCCTTCAGAACAACTGGAAACAGTTTACCGAGGCGAAGTTCGTAAGGGATATCAAGCAATACTTAGCTGCGGGTTGCAATCCGAGTCAATGACGGAAGCAGAACAGAAGTTTTTGCAGCAATTAACTGAAATTAGTAAAGGGTTAGTGAATCCTCAAGCTATCAATGCTTTGCTTGGTGCGATGCTGTATTTTGTTCCTGGAAAAATGCGGGTTCCCGACGCTCGCACCCGCTTGCCCAAGTGGTTGATTGAGGATTACGAAAATGTGTTTGAGAGTGCATTGTTGGCATCGGAAAAAACAATTGTGAAACAAGATTATTTGCCGCAATTGCTCAATCAATTAACTGCTGCAGTCAATCTTTATGAAATTGACCCGACGGCGGAATTGGTAATAGCAGATTTGCGGTCAATTCGCAGGCAAATTGCTGATTTGTGGCTGAGGGTTTCTGGCGAACAATTAGAACTTTTGTATCGGAGCGATTTCGGGAAGGGTTACAAGGCAGTGCTGGGCTGCGGGTTTGTGAATGAGCCTTTGAATGAGAGCGATCGCGCGTTTTTCAAGTCGTTGGTTGCTGAGTTGAGTAAAGGATTTGGAGCGCCTGAAGCTGTGAATAATTTGTTGGCGGCGATGCTGTTTTGTCGCCTTGGGCAGTTGCAAGTTCAGGATGCGAATAGTTGTTTGCCTCCGTGGTTGTTGGAGGATTACGAGCAGTTTGTTGGGGGTGCGATCGAGCTTGTTGTGAAGTAAATGGATATAACCTAGGGTGGGCGGCAGCTCACCCAGGCCTGTCTGGCGCGATCGATTAGTTAGACAATTGGAACTTGATTTTTAAGGGCAAAAGAAATGCTTCAAATATATGGACATTCTCTATTCCTCTGTTTCAATCAGCTCTAAATCATTCATCCAATCCTTGCCTAATTTTGAATTAGTAATTATAGTCTTTAAATCATTTTTTATGATGTCTCTAAAATTTGGAGTGTCTTGAATTCTAAGCTTCCAATTTTTTAGCCAAAATTCTTTAGGTAAACGTTTAATGATATCTAACACTTTTTCTTCAATTTCATCACTTTCAAATACATCTAGTAAATCCATCTCCCAAAAATATACTAATCGGTCAGTGATATACTCATTGAAAGCACTAATATTTGCCTTCCTCATAAATTGATTATTTTTTCCAAAAAGCTCTGGGTAATTTCCTTTTACCGCTCTCCAGGTTGCACAGAAAAACTCGATTAAGGAATCTTCATCATTTTCAAGCACTATAAAAGACTTACGAATATATCGCATTGTTTGTTCTATGGCAGTAATTGGCACTAGATGAGTTTCTTCTGTAATCTCTCTGTTATAAGACCAATCTAATAAATTTTGAAATGGGCTTGATGGAGAATCATTGAGAGACCTAAGTATCAGTGGCTTATCACCATATTTAACACGCGCTAGTACAAGTCGTTTCTCAAGTTCATCTTCATTAAAATCTGCAACAATAGATTTGACATTTTCGGCTGAAACTCGTACTGCTTTATTATTTACTACAATAAACTGGAAAGCTTGTTCTTGACGATTAGCATCTATTAAGCTAACAACAGTTATTGGTAAATCCTCTTTATCAAAATCAGACATACCATAAAGACGGTGCTGTCCGTCTACAATAAGTGCTGGTTTAGCATCCTCTTGTTCATTGCGTTCAAATGAAAACTCAATAATTCCCCAATTGAGTTGATTATCACAGCCATTCAATATGTTTACAGGCTTTTCTAAGGAACTCTTCGTTTGAATAATACCTTCGCTAATTTTTGTACTTAAAGAGGTAAACTTTGCTTTGCCTGGATCAAAAGCTATAAGTATACTATTAGGAATAGTATTAATTGGACTAGCCTCTATGAATTTTGTAACTGCACTAGCTCTAGCTTTTCTTAGTACACGCTGCGCTCCTTTTTTGACATCTTTTATTCGTCGAATTCCCAACCACTCTTTCAAATCTTTTGCGCGTGCATTAAAAACAAAAAAACGAGTTACCTTTTCATCTGTGCGCTGTGATATTAAACTGCCAAAATAACACCTGTGTTCAGTCATAACTATCCCCTTATTTTATGATGTTTTTCGCAAAAAATCTCTATATTTAAGAAATGCCAACTATCATTGGGATTTTTGCGTCCAAATTTTAACTTTCCCGCATCGGCTGCTGATTTTTCACAAATAGAACACTTAAATTCTCTTTTAGCCCATAAAGCCAATTCATATTGCCTGTTCATCTCCGTCGGAAAGTGTTTATCGTTTTCATCACTTACGAGACATATCTTTTCATAATGAAAATCGCTAGCATCTATATGATCTGACTTTTTACCATTACAAGTTGAGCAAGCGACTTCAAGATTAAAATTATCACTTGCACCGCCCATTGTTTGCGGCCATTTATGCTCCACTTCGGCCAAGTTGTATGAGTTTTTTTTTCTGGTATCCAAGTCCTGTTCGTCGCCGTTGTATGAGTCTTTGTTTTTGGTATCAAAGTCCAGTTCGCCGCCACAGATATAGCAAGCCTTATTATTATTTCTGGCTCTCTTTCTTATGTTATGTTTAGTGCTGTCTGCTACGTGTGCATTTCTCTTATCCAAACACTCACGAATTAAGGCAATAATTCGTCCAGTAGGCTTTTCAGGGAAGCGCATATCATCCTTCAGGAAAGCTCTCAAATCAGTTATGAATTTTTCATCTCCTTTATCCTCTTTTTTACACTTCCTTTGAAAATAATCAGCGGTTACTATCAGTCGTCGCAATACATAGTTGATGGTGCTATTGTAAACTAAATCTCTCAATTCTCCATCAGCTTGCAGAGTATAATCTATTCTTGAAATAAAGGAGTCATTTTTGACATCAGCAGGGAAAAGTTTTTTGAGAAATTCCCTTAGCTGTTCTCCTGGGTTAATGTTATTTTCATCGACATTTTTTTGCATCGGATAACTCTCTTTGAATTTTCTCTCAAACTCAGATGAATAATCGTTGCTTTGAATCGTAATACTTTCCTTTTTTCGCTTTGATCCTTAGCTCCTATATTTCAATACGCTCTACTACAAATTTATTGTAGTAATCACTTATTCCACTTTTTCTGCATTACTACATCGTTTTTTAATATTTCTTAACTACTATGATGACTCTAGCAGTTCAATTTTCCATAGTGGAACATTACCCCAAAGCCTTTTCAGAATATCCACCTCATAAAGTATACTGTATGCAATTTGCATATTTCTGGTACATTGTCGCACTGAGCGACCAATTACAACCTAACACTGTTTGAGCCCGAGCGCTTGACGGACAGTGGATGGCAATATTTCGGGGAGAAGATGGACAAGCTGCGGCATTGCGCGATCGCCCTCCTTATGCGAAACCAGACAAAGCAGGAAATATTATACTGTATGGCTGCACTACAACCCTAACCAACCTCGAAGAGATTGGTCAAGTCGCTTAGCATCAGAATCCGCTAATTTGCCAATTGTCGTTACAACCAAGCTTTCATGCACTGTATACAAACCTCGCTTGACTGCTGTAGCCACATTTAACCCTGCTGTTGACCATTCAGCAAGTACGAACTCACCCTCAAGTAAGGATGCAGTTTTGCTTGTCAATGGCACAATCATAATGTCTTGAGATACGTGCGGCGCACTCACAACAATTGCTGGTCTTACCTTAGAACTAGACAAGTTTGAAAAGGGATATCTAACCAAAATTATGTCATTTTTAGAGTAGCTGGGCATAAACATCATCCTCAGTATTGTCCCAAACTGTATCTAGTGATGTTTGACTCGCTTGAAGCCACAACTCAGCTTCTTCATCAGGTAAGACTGTTACTAATACTTTTGCCCCTTCGGGTAACTCTGATAACTCCAGCAGTTCAATTTTCCCTTGTCGAACAGTAGCCCAAAGCGTTGTCAGCATATCCACCTCATAAACTGTGCTTTATGCAATTTGCAGATTTTTGGTAAGTTGTCGCACTGAGCGACTAATTACAACCTAACACTGTTTTAGCCCGATCGCCTGACGGGGAGTGGCTGGCAATGTTTCGCCCAGAAGATGGACAAGCTGCGACATTACGCGAGCGCTGTTTGCACCGCAGCAGTCCTTTATCCGCAGGAAAGGTTTGTAGCGGCGCATTGCAATGCCATTATCACGGTTGGATCTACAATCAAATTTGAACCCCGAGTTGCTATCAATTTAACACGAGTTCTGGCTGTTGAGTCTCAAACAAAGGGCGAGTTACTTGGCGCAGCAGCACTGTTTCTAAACAGCCTTCTACTACATTTGCTGCTTCTATTTCTAATTCGCCCCACAATAATCGATCGCCCTGAGTGGGCATTTTACCTAAATTGTGAATCACGAATCCGGCGATTGTTTGGTAGGCTTGGTTCGCGGGCAGGTTTAACCCTAGTTTTTCGTTAACTGCTGTTACTTCCCAGATGCCGGAAATCAGTGCTGAATGAGCATCTTTTTGAATGATCGTGGCTTCGGAAGTTGGCAGCAGGGACTCCGACTTTTTACTGGTAATCCAACCTGTCAGCAGCCACACAGTACCGTTGAGAATTGCTAGCAGCGGCCACAGTATTTTTGAGCAGATTTCTAGGGCTGGCATCAGCAGCAAAGCGGTGCGTTCTGGGGCGTGGGTTGCTAATACTTTGGGAATTAGTTCTCCTAATACTATCTCGACGTAAGTTACTAAGATAAAAGCTGCGGGAATTGCGATCGAATGAGCGCTCAACATGGCGGGTAAATGACCGATCGGCAATTTGTCGATCCACGGCTCGATCCAGTGTACAGTCGCACTCTCGCCCAACCAACCCAACAGCAAGCTCCCTGCCGTTGTGCCTGTTTGAGTCACCGACAGGTAATGCGGTATCTTGTTCTGCGCTTGGTGGACGAGTTCGGCGGTTTTGGCATTTGGGCGATCGCGCAACTGGGCGAGTTGGCGGATTTGATGGCGATCGGCTGATACTAATGCTAATTCTGCCGCCACAAAAAACGCGATTAAAAGTGTTAAGCCCAGCAACATTGCTAATCTCAGCAGTGTTTGAGCGACTTCTATTTCCAGGCTAGCAAGGTTGTTCAAAATAGATAAATAATATGATAGATGTTTTTGACTAATACCTTTATTTTAGCTTAGCCATTCAGATAGATTGACATCGGATATCCGCACTACCCGTATTTGTAGGAGGCGCACTGTGCACCTTACCCGTAGAACTTGTGAACTCTTACTCTTCTCTTTTCCCCCTTCGCGCCCTTAGCGCCTTCGCGGTTCGTTAAAAAAATCCAATTCACAAACCCGAAACTAATTGCTTTATCAACTTTCTTTTACCCCCCGCAACGAGTTAATTTCCGTAAAAGTTTGCTCAGGATCGGACTTCAACCCGCCTTGAATGTAATTCAACTTAACTTCTTCCAACAAATCCGACAGCAGCGACTGCAATTCTCCGAGAGTTTTCTCGTCTTGCAACTCCCGCCGCAAACTTTGATTAAATTCTTGGCTGAAATTATCAATAATTTTTCGCCCCTTATCGTCTTCGTAAGTAGTTGCTACCACATCAACCGCAATTTGAGCCAGATAATTGGCTAGTTGTTCGGTCATTTCTTCAGGCAAAATATTAATCGGAGAGAAAGTTTGCAGGAGTTGATAAAAATCCGACTGTTTGATTGTCGCCTGCAAATTGTGGTGCAGCAATTCTTCCAAACCCGGTTGCACCTGCGGCAAAACTTTGTAAATTGTTAGATCCAAAATCCGCTTGGTAATTCGTTCGATCGTATTTTCCTGATTGACGTGAAGGTAGGGCTGCTGCGGTTCCAGCATTACCCGCGCTGCGTCGCCCTGTTCGATCGAACTTTGAGCTTGATTGATAAACCGCACCATCATGTATTCCGACATCGTATCGGCTAAATAAGCCACCGGTTCGTAGGTAATTTGAGTAACTGCGCGATCGAGATTAACCAAACCCGACTTGTGCAGCCGCACCAATACCGGCAGAATCCGCCACCCCTGCCAAATCGGAATCAGCAGAAACACCTCGTACCAGCGCCTCAGCACAAAATCCAACCAACTTACCCCCGGTTTGCGGCGGGTATGGAACAGACTTTTTATGAAAAATTCCGCCCAAAAATAACCGATAAAAAACGCATCAATTCGCCAAAACTGGTCAGAGGCTTGCAAATATTCGGGATTTGGCAAACTCGAATCAATGCCTTTAATCGGATCGTAAATTTTAACTAAACCCGGAAAATAGCTCAGATAAACAGGGCGCATCTGCGCGTAACTAAAATGGAAAATCAGCAACAAGAAATTGACCGCTGCTACTAATGCGCTCAGTTTTGCCCAAGAAATTGCTTTTTTGGAAGATTTGACATCGGTGCTGTTAACAGTTGCGTTGGAATCTGACATAAAAGTAATTTTCAGAATTTGCTAATCGCTCGATCTAACTTGTGGGAGACGCTAAAAAGACCTTAATCTATTATAATCCCTTGATGAACGCTAAGTATGAGGAAACCAAAAACCGTGAACTTAAAAACAGTCATATCGCTGCTCAAAGAAACTTTTGCTCAATGGCAAAAAGATAAAGCCCCAACCCTAGCCGCCGCCCTAGCCTATTACACGGTCTTCTCCCTCGCCCCGCTGCTAATTATCGTAATTGCGATCGTCGGTTTAGCCTTTGGTGAAGACGCAGCCCGAGGTCAAATCGTCGGCCAACTCCAAAGTTTAATCGGCAAAGATGGCGCTCAAACCGTCCAAGAACTCATCCTCAAAGCCTCCGAACCAAAGTCTGGAATGATTGCTACTTTAGTCGGTCTCGCTACACTTTTGTGGGGCGCTTCCAACGTGTTTACTAATCTCAAAGATGCCCTCAATACTATTTGGAATGTTGCACCGCGTCCCGGACGAGGCATTTGGGGATTCCTGCAAGACCGCGTATTGTCTTTTGCGATGATTTTAGGCATAGGGTTTCTCTTGCTAGTATCTTTAGTAATTAGCGCCGTTTTAGCAGCCATCAGCTCTTGGTTGAACGGTTTGCTGCATTTACCAGTAGGCATTTGGCAAATTGTGGACTTTGCTCTTTCCTTTGGCGTAGTCACGATGCTTTTTGCCTTAATTTACAAACTCTTGCCCGATGTCGAGCTTGCCTGGAATGATGTTTGGATCGGTGCAGCCATTACCTCTATGCTGTTTACGATCGGCAAATCCCTAATTGGAGCTTACCTCGGAAGCAGCGGTATTGCCTCTACCTACGGTGCAGCGGGCTCGTTCGTGATTATCCTGCTTTGGATTAATTATTCCGCTCAAATTTTGTTCTTGGGTGCCGAGTTTACCCAAGTTTGGGCTAACCGATACGGTTCCAAAATGCGAACTTCGCGAAACAATATCCTCAACATGGAAAACAGGGAATGAATCCTTTGCACCCAAACATCGGAACAATTCCTAAGATTAGACAAACGGGAAATTTGAGGTTAAGCTACAACCCGTGGTTTGACAAAAGCAGGAAGTTCGGCTGCAGTTGCGGTGTACAGGATTTAGCAGATTTAACGAATTTAACAGAGGTTAGTAGAACTCTTGCACTCAATCGCAGACTCCATCGAATTATCTGCGTCCATCGGTGTTTATCCGCTTTAAATCTGCGGTTAACAGCTCGATCGAAATTTAGGTAACTCAAGTCTAATTGAGCGAAGAAGGCAGAAGGCAAAAGGCGGAAGAAAAGAAAAATTTTGAAGGCAATAATTTTGCTTTTTTTCCCTCGCCCTTTAACATTCTTAGGACTAAGGTCAAAAAAACCCGGTTTCTTTGAAAATCGTGGCTGTTTTTCGAGAGAGTCCGATGAAAAAACCGGGTTTTTGAAATAAATCGTCCCGAACAAGTTCTGTCTTAGGGACGATTTATTTCTGCTTTATCCAAATTCCTACCTATTTATCGCAATGGATAAAAATCAGGCCTCCGACTGACGGGAATATCTCCAACCACAAGCTGAAAGCAGGTTCGAGTTAAAGCCCCGCCCAAATTCGGACAATTTCCTTCACCCTCGTTCATTTCCATTTAGATTATCGAGAGTTTGAGCTGCTGCTAGTCTCTGCCAGCAGAAGGAACTCGTATTTCCAATTTCTCCGGCAATTTATCCCTGAAGACTGATTTATCGATCGCGCACTTTGACTTTAATAAAAATTAGCAGTTACCCTCCATTCGCGGTGCTGTAGCCAAAATTCCACTTTTAACCGGCTGCATTTTTTTTAATTTTGGTAAAAATCATGATTTCATTAACAAAAAAACGTATCGCCCTGATCTCCGTACACGGCGATCCCGCTGTGGAAATTGGCAAAGAAGAAGCGGGCGGGCAAAATGTTTACGTGCGTCAAGTAGGGGAAGCTCTGGCGAAACAGGGTTGGCAAGTTGATATGTTCACCCGCTCATCCGATCGCCAACAAGCAAGAATTGTACAGCACAGTCGCAATTGCCGGACAATTCGGCTAGTAGCAGGGCCGCAAGAATTTATTCCCAGGGACGAACTTTACGGATATTTGCCAATCTTTGTTCGCGAATTTCAGAAGTTTCAATTAGAGTCAGGCTTTGAATATCCCTTAGTTCACACGAATTACTGGCTGTCTTCTTGGGTGGGAATGGAGTTGAAAAAATCGCAACCCCTGTGCCAAGTTCACACTTATCATTCTTTAGCAGCAGTTAAATATAAGTCGGTTTCGACAATTCCGATGATTGCCAAAACTAGGCTGCAAGTGGAAAAAACGCTTTTGGAAACAGCAGATTGCGTGGTGGCTACCAGTCCCCAAGAAAGAGAACACATGAGGTCTTTGGTTTCCTCAAAAGGCAATATTGACATCATTCCCTGCGGTACGGATATTAAGCAGTTCGGCTCGATCGGGCGATCGGCCGCCCGCCGCCAGTTAGGAATAGCCCCCGAAACCAAAGTCGTGCTGTACGTCGGCCGTTTTGACCACCGCAAGGGTATCGAAACCTTAGTCCGCGCCGTCAGTCTGTCAGCGCTACGCAAGGCAGATTTAAAACTGATCGTCGGCGGTGGCTGGCGCGTGGGGGAAAGCGACGGGAAAGAGCGCGATCGGATTGGCAACATCGTCGAAGAATTAGGCTTAAGCGACATTACCAGTTTTCCCGGCAGCTTGAGCCGAGATATTCTCCCGGCATACTACGCCGCCGCCGATGTCTGCGTCGTTCCCAGCCACTACGAACCATTCGGTTTAGTCGCCGTTGAAGCGATGGCCTGCGGCACGCCCGTAGTCGCCTCCGACGTGGGAGGATTGAAATATACGGTAGTGCCGCGAGAAACCGGTTTGCTCGCGCCGCCGAAAAATGAAGTAGTATTTGCCGGTGCGATCGATCGGCTGTTAGTTGACTCTGTATGGCGCCAGCAACTCGGACAAGCAGGCCGCAGGCGCGTCCAAGCCTATTTCAGTTGGGACGGTGTAGCCTCCCAACTAAGTCAACTTTACGTTCAACTCCTCGAACAACAATCGGCCGTTACACTTGACCCGGTGAGCGCTTAGTAGTATCACTTAGTATTTGAAGCGAGTTTCCATTGATCCCTGTGGATTTCAACCGTTATAACTGGGAACCTTCAACTAGAAGTGATATCAGGAGGTAATCTTGTACGCACCAGAAAATCTGGGAAGCCATCTGCAACCCATTTCCGACATCCAGCTAATTCGCCTGTGGGTGGAGCGCCAATCCAGCCGCAGCAAGCGCTTTAGCTGGCAGGCGGCCAATAGTTTTCGGATGTTTGTAGCAAAACCGCTGGCAGAAGTAACTCTGACAGATGTCCAGACTTTCGCCGCAGCCATGAGGGCTCGCAAAGCTGCATCCCGTTTCTACAAACAAACCTTGCTAGCACTCAAATCCTTGTTCGCCTTCGGCCAGCAAACAAGAATCTTACCCGCAGCCATTCCCCTGCAGGAGTGGCCGGTGCGACAGCGCAGCAAGCCGTCAAAACGCCTCCCTTTTAAAGTCTCGTGGAGTTTGTGCATCTGTTTGTCGTTTTTTTTCGGTAGAATGACCCCGAAATTGTGGGGACAAACTGTCTCGGCAGAAATCTCGGAACCTCCTAAACGCACGCCGTTTGTTGGGGCTATCAACTCACCAGACGGAAGAGAGAATAACATTGAGCGCGATCGAGTCAAAGCCTTTCTCGACACCATCGCCGCCGCCGAAGGCACCGCTAGCCCCGACGGCTACCGCACCCAGTACACAGGCACCACATTTGTCAGTTTCAGCGACCATCCCAGAGAAATGAGATGCGGCCGCCGCTACGGCAAAAAGCTGTGTTCCGACGCGGCCGGGCGGTATCAGTTTTTGAGCACAACTTGGGACAGATTCGCCAAAAAATTTAGCATCACCGATTTCAGCCCCCAAAATCAAGACTTTATAGCTGTAGAGTTAATCCGAGAAAAAGGTGCCTTAGAAGATATCGAAGCGGGTAGATTGGAGTCAGCAGTCAGAAAACTCGCTTACATCTGGCCTTCTTTTCGGCGTTTTGGCGGTTCCGTGGAATCGTCGATGCCCAAACTAGAACAAATGTATTTGCAAAATTTAGGGATTTACCGCCCCGGGTTGGTTGTTAGCAATTAGTGATCTGCTGCGTTTAACGGTGTGTTGCTGTACTCGGCTGCTAATTCTTCCAGAAAATCTAGGTAATCTTGCACAACGGGCGATCGCCCCAACAATCATCTTCTCAAGTTTGTAAGGGGCGATCGCTATTTCACGCAACAACAAACATCCTCGAATGATTTAATGTGTTTTAGAAGGCGATTTCCTGCATCGCCTGCATCATCTGCCTCTCCAAAAACTACGTTGACCGATCTAATATTTAGCATATTTTAAAAAATTGTTAAAAGCGATAAGGTTCAGCAAAAATAAATTCAGAAGGATTTTGCGCCGTTTCAGCGCTCAAACTATCAATAATTTAAAAATCTTCTTGGCGTAAGGCTTTCAATAGTAGCAGATTTGGAATTTGGAATTGCTGCTGAGAAAAAAACAAGGTGCGTTACATTTCATTAACACACCCTACAAGATCGGCGATCGCACTAATAATATTTAAATTACGGTTTAAGAGTTATTTAATCTTTTGCTTAAATACCAAACAATATATTGGCCGTATGGACTATACTTACCTTCTGCATCTTTGCTAGTCAGGTCTTCTACTTTCTTTTGGATAGCTTCCTTTGACCAAGTTTTATTGGGAAACTTTCTATTTAATACTAGAATAATAACATCTAAAGCTATTTTGGCTCTTCTGGGTTTGCGGTGTAAAGTGTATAATGTAGGAACTTTATGCTAGAGCGTCGCTCATGGATTTTCATCTTGACGGATTACTCAATTTGCCAGGCATTACGATTGAAAGATGTATTAAA
>Ga0335395_10000645_pt1 | contig 21904 bp, 17 predicted proteins | sample MAT02_FD_205744 | JGI IMG/M metagenome (GOLD analysis project Ga0335395, IMG submission 205744) | Freshwater microbial communities from Lake Fryxell liftoff mats and glacier meltwater in Antarctica - MAT-02 (spades assembly) (version 2) ...
CGATGAAGTCGGTGAAGGTGTTGACCTTGTTGAGCAGCTTGCCGCCGTCGTACCAGTCGCGGCCCATCTCCTGGCCGCCGCGGACATGGGCGATCGCATAGACCACGCCGCGATCCAGCAGGCTGACTGCAGTGGAGTTGAAGCCCGGGTCCATGGACATGCCGTAGCTGCCGTACGCGTACTGCAGCAGCGCCGCCGTGCCGTTCTTCTCGAAGCCCTTGCGGTACACCAGCGACACCGGCACGCGGGTGCCATCGCGCGCCTCCACCCACAGCCGCTCGGTGGTGTAGCGCGACGGGTCGTAGCCGATCACCGGCTGCTGCTTGAGCTGGCGGCGCTCGCCGCTCTGCACGTTGAGCTCATAGGTGGTGGCCGGCGTGGTCAGCGAGGTGTAGCTGTAGCGCAGCCACGGGGTGTCGGGTTCGGAGTTGATGTCCAGGCCCATCGAGTAGGCCGGCTCGTCCGCGCTCACGTATTCCTCGCTGCCGTCGGCGCGCAGCAGGCGCAGCCGCTCCAGGCCCTGGGAACGCTCGCTGATCGCGGTGAAGCCGTCGAACAGCTCGAAGTCCTCGATGTAGACCTCGTCGCTGTGCGGCACCCAGTCCTGCCACTGCGCGCGCGAAGTGGCATCGCTGGGCGCGGTCATGATGCGGAAGTTGCGCGCGTTCCAGTTGGTGCGGATCACCCAGCGGCCGTCCAGGTGCTCGGCCGAATACTCCACGTCGCGCTCGCGCGGCGCCAGCACGGTGAACTCGGTCGGATCGGAGGCCGGCGCGCAGCGCTGCTCGGAGGACACCGTGCTCTCCACCCCTATGCAGATGTAGCGGTCGTCGCGGCTGCGGCCGATGCCCATGTAGAAGCTGTCGTCGCGCTCCTCGTACACCAGGCGGTCCTCGCTGGCCGGGGTGCCCAGCACGTGCGCCTTCACCCGTACGGTGAGCAGCGTGTCGGGGTCGTTCTCGACGTACAGCACGGTGCGGTTGTCATCGGCCCAGACCACGTTGCCGGAAGTGCCGCTGAGGGTGTCCTCGAGCACGCGCCCGGTTTCCAGGTCCTTGAAGCGGATCATGTACTGGCGACGGCCGACCTCGTCGTCGGCCCACGCCAGCAGGCGGTTGTCCATGCTGACTTCGCGCGCGCCCACGTTGAAGTAGCTTTTGCCGGCCGCCATTTCGTTGACCTCCAGCAGGATTTCCTCGGCCGCCTGCATGTCGCCCTTGCGCCGCGCGTGGATGGGATAGTCCTTGCCGGTTTCGAAGCGGGTGTAGTACCAGTAGCCGCGCTCACGGTAGGGCACGCTGGCATCGTCCTGCTTGATGCGCCCCACGATCTCCTGGTACAGCGTTTCCTGCAGCACCGCCGTGGGCGCCAGCACCTGGTCGGCATAGGCGTTCTCCGCCTGCAGGTAGGCCAGCATCGCCGGATCCTCGCGGCTGTCGTCGCGCAGCCAGTAGTAGTCGTCGTTGCGCACCGCGCCAAACGGCGCCTTGACCTCGTAGGCGCGCTTCTCGGCGTCGGGCGGCACTGCTTGTGCGGCGATGGAGGTGGCGGGAAGGATCATGAGCAAGGTAGCCGCTATCAGGAAGGAGGTGGGTTTCATCGAAGGTCCCGGAGGTGGTCTTGCAAGAACGGTGCGGCGCGCCGTGCGCGGCCCGGCGATGGCCCGGTGTCAGCGGCCCAGCTGTTGCCACAGGAAGGTGTAGGCCATCGCCGCCATGTGCGCGGCCTGGGCGTTGTTGGCCGCCCCGCCATGCCCACCTTCGATGTTCTCGTAGTAGCGCACGTCCTTGCCGGCTTCCAGCATCATCGCCGCCATCTTGCGCGCGTGGGCCGGGTGCACGCGATCATCGCGGGTGGAGGTCATGAACAGCGTGGGCGGGTACTCGCGCGCGGCGTCGAACAGGTGGTAGGGCGAGAACGTCCTGATGAACTCCCAGTCCGCGGTGCCCGGGTCGCCGTACTCGGCCATCCACGAGGCGCCTGCCAGCAGGTGGCTGTAGCGCTTCATGTCCAGCAGCGGCACCTGCACCACCACCGCCCCGAACAGTTCCGGGTACTGGGTCAGCATGTTGCCGGTGAGCAGGCCACCGTTGCTGCCGCCCTGGATGCCCAGGTGCGCCGGCGAGGTGACCTTGCGCGCGATCAGGTCGCGGGCCACCGCAGCGAAGTCCTCGTAGGCGCGGTGGCGGTTGGCCTTGAGCGCGGCCTGGTGCCAGCGCGGCCCGTACTCGCCGCCGCCACGGATGTTGGCCACCACGTACACGCCGCCCTTCTCCAGCCAGCCCATGCCCACGCCACCCGAATAGGCCGGGGTCAGCGAGATCTCGAAGCCGCCATAGCCGTACAGCAGGGTCGGGTTGCTGCCGTCGTAGGCGATGTCCCTGGCCCGCACCATGAAGTAGGGCACGCGGGTGCCGTCCCCGGAGGTGGCGAAGTGCTGCTCGATCACGCTGCCTTCAGCGTCGAAGAACGCCGGCATGGTCTTGAGCACCTCGATCGACTCGGGCGGCCCGCCCGCCTCGCCCAGCATCAGCGTGGTCGGGGTGAGGTAATCGGTGACCGTCAGCCACACCTGGTCGCTCTCGTCGGCCTCCACGGCCGAGACACTGGTGGTGCCGAGCTCCAGCGAACCCACCGGCATCGGCGCCGAGCGCCAGCCCTGCTCGCCGTGGGTCATCACCACCAGGCGGTTCTTCACGTCCTCCATGACGTTGAGCACCACGTGGTTGCGGGTCAGCGTGGCACCCGCCAGCGAGGTGCTCTCGGTAGGCTCGAACAGCACATCGAAGTCGCGGCCACCGGCCATGAAATCGTCGAAGCGGGTAACGATGAACGCACCGGCTGCGTAGGTGGTGCCCTTGACCGTCCACGGCTCGCGCAGTTCCAGCGCCAGCCACTCGCGCTGCACCGACTTCTGCGCCGAGTTGGGGACGTCGACCTTGTCCAGACCGCCGTCTTCGCGACGCAGGTAAAGCTCGTCGTTGTAGAAGGCCAGCGTGCGGCTGACGAAATCACGTTCGAAGCCGGGCGTGTCGTCGTGGCCGGCGGCGATGTACATGTCGCTGGCCTGGCCTTCATACACCAGCGTGGCCTGCTCCAGGGGGGTGCCGCGCCGCCACTGCTTGACCATGCGCGGGTAGCCCGAGGGCGTCATGCTGCCGGGGCCGAAGTCGGTGTAGACGTACACGGTGTCCGCATCGATCCACGACAGCCCGCCCTTGGCCTCGGGGCGATGGAAGCCGTCGCGGATCCACTGGCGGCTGTCGATATCGAACTCACGGGTCACATTGGCGTCGGCGCCTCCGCGCGACAATGCCACCAGGCAACGCGTGTACTCGGGACGCCTGCAGTCGGCGCCCTGCCACACCCAGTTCTCGCCCTCGGCCTGGTTCAGGGCGTCCAGGTCGATGATGGTTTCCCACGCCGGCCGCGGCTTGCGGTACTCCTCCAGCGTGGTGCGCCGCCAGATGCCGCGCTCATGCTGGCGGTCCTTCCAGAAATTGTAGTAGTAGTCGCCGATCTTCTGCACGCCCGGGATCTTTTCGTCCGAATCCAGCATCGCGCGGATCCGGCCCTCCAGCGCCTTGAAGTCGGGCGTGGCGGCAATCTCCGCCTCGCTGTGCGCATTGCGGGCCCTGACCCACTGCAGCGGCTTGTCCCCGCCGACGTCCTCCAGCCAGGCGTGCGGATCTTCAGCCACGGCGGTTTCCGAGGCCAGGGCACTGCTGCCGACGGCGGCGAGCGTTGCCGCCAAGGCGAACGCGTGGCAGGTTCGGGACAACTTCGACATCGACTGCTCCGGGGGTGGACATATCCCCCGAACGCTAGCACAGCGCCGCTGCACGAGGCCCATGACGAAAGTCAGGCAGCGTGGGGCAGCGCCACGTGGCGCGGCCGTGTGCGGCGCGGATGGACGCGGCCCCCACGCGCGCCGGGCTGGCGACGCAGCGTGCTGCCGGCACTCGAGGGTGCAGCGCTGCCAAGCCAGTGCAGGGCCAGCAGGGACATCGCCGGCATCGCCACCAGCCACAATGGCAACCAGCCCAGCCATTCGCTGTGCCCGCGGGCAGCGGGCAGGGTGAGCACCAGTGCCAGGCCCACGCCCAGCACGCCACGCAGCAGTTCGTGCAGGGGCGCGGCCGGGCGCCGGGAACGGTCGTGACGCGGGTCATGCCTGGACATGGTGGCGGTCTCCATGGGTGGAAGCGCAGCCTGGCCGCAGCCCATCTCACGGGCTGCGACCGCGCTGGCCTTGACGCGCCCTTTCCTGCTCCGAGCTAGTCTGTTCACCTTGCTGGAGGATTACCCAATGCGATGCTCCCTGCGCGCGACCCTGCTGGTCGCCTCCTTCTTCCTGCTGACCGCCTGTTCGAGTGCGCCGATGACCACCACCAACCAAGCCCCCATCGACCTGGCCCGCTTCATGGGCAGCTGGCACGTGATCGCGCACGTGCCCTACTTCGGCGAACGCGGCCACGTGGCCAGCCGCGACGAGTACAGCCTGCGCGAAAATGGCGGCATCAGCGTGCATTACGTCTACCAGGAAGGCTTCGACGAGCCGGTCAAGACCCTGGATTCGCGTGCCACGGTCAAGGACGGTACCGGCAACCGGCGCTGGACCACCTGGTTCTTCGGGGTGATTCCCACCAAGTTCCGGATCCTGGAAGTGGCGCCGGACTATTCATGGGCGCTGATCGACTACCCGGGGCGCGAAATGGCCTGGGTGTTCGCACGCACCGCGGACATGGGTGACGCCCACTACCAGGACTTGCTGGAGCGCATGCGCGGCCATGGCGTGGATGCCGGCAAGCTGGTGCGCGTGCCGCAGCTCAGGGAGCAGTTGGGCCAGCCGGGCTTCGCCGAAGCCAAGAAACCGTGAGCCAGCACGGCGGCGCCCGTCGTCGCCTGCCGCCCCGCGCCGCTCAGCGCGCGTAGTTGCTCAGCGCCAGCTCGAGCAGTGACTTGGCCTGCTCGCGCAGCACCTGTGGCTCGATGATCTCGGCGTCGGCGCCGTAGTGCAGGATGTCCATCAGCAGCTCGCGCGACACGCTGTAGGGCACCTTGAGTTCGTAACGCCCATCGGCCAGGAACCGGCCCTGCTGCTTCGAATGCCATTGCTCGTCGGCCACCCAGCGCGCGGTCTTGGCCGAGAACACGATCGTGGCCCAGCCCTTGGGCTCGCCGGAGAAGATGCCGTAGCTGGCACCCAGGTGCTGGCTCAACTCGCTGGCCGGCAGGTCGCGGGCCGGCTGCTCCAGGGCCTTGGCGTGGGTGATGCGGTCGACCGCGAAGCTGCGCACGCCCTCGCGCTCGTGGTCCCACGCATCCAGGTACCAGTTGTCGCGGTAGTGGGTGATGCGCTGCGGCGACACCGTGCGCCGGGTGCGCTCGTCGGTGGAACGCGCGCGATACTCGAACGAGAGCTGGCGGCGCTCCAGCACGGTCGAGGCCACGTGGCGGAAGCTGGCCTCGTCCAGACGCCGGCCCTTGTGCGCGATCACCCGCACCCGCTCCACCGGCCACTGGTCGGTGCCGGCATGATCGGCCAGCAGGCCCTCGATGCGCTTCTGCAGCGGCGCCAGCGCGCCGGACAGCACCCCGCCCGCGGTGCGCACCAGCAGCTGCTGCGCGGCCAGCAGCGCATGCAGTTCCTCCGAGCTCAACCACAGGCCGGGCAGTTCGAAGCGATCGCTTTCGCCGGTCATGTAGCGGAACCCCGCCTCGCCATCGCCCTCGATCGGCGCCATCAGCGCATCGCGCAGATAGGCCAGGTCGCGGTACACGGTGGCGCGTGAACAACCCAGTTCCTCCTGCAGGCGCTTGACCGTCACCGGATAGCGCGCGACTTTAAGGGTACGGTGCAGGGCAGTGATGCGTTCGATCTTGTCCATGGCGCGATTATGGCCGAGCCGGCGACGCCGGGGTGGCCGCCATGGACGCCCATCCTGCGTTCATCCGTAGTGACGCCTTGGCCAGGTCGGCACGGGCGCGGCTTGCCAGCAACGCAGGCGGTTATCCAGTCTCCCTCGATCTGCCGCACCGGAGGTGCCCTTTGTCCAGCCGCGACCCTGTCCCGTTCCTGCCTGTCCCGTTCCTGCCCGCCCCGTTCCTGCTCGCTCCGTGCTGGCTGGTGCTGGGCGTGGCCCTTTTGCTGGCGGCATGCCAGGCCAGCGAGGAAGAGCCGAGGGCCGCGGCGCCGGCAGCGCCCGCATCCACGGCTGCCACCGTGTCGCAACCGTCCGCGGCATCGGCATCGGCACTGGCCAGCCCCGGCAGCGCGGATGCCGCGGTCAAGGCTTCCATGCAGCGTTTCGTCGCGGCGCGCAGCTTCCATGCGGTGATGACCCTGGAAGGCGCACAGTCCATGACCACCACCATGGAGTTCCAGGCGCCCGACCGTTACCGGCTGAGCATGCCGGCGGGCACCCAGACCATCATCGGCGACGTGATGTACATGCAGGTCCAGGGCCGGACCACCCGCGTGCCCCTGGCCGAGGACGTGCTGGGGCAATGGCGCGACCCGCTACGCATGGAGCAGAGCGCGCAGGCCATGACCGCCACCGCACAGGGCAGTGAGACCATCGATGGGGTGCCGGCGCGCAAGTACCTGGTGCGCCATGGCCCCCCCGACGAAACCGAGATCACCTACTGGATCGGTGCCGACGACCTGCCCCTGCAACTGCGCCACAGCGGCCAGTCCGCGGACAAGCCCTACAGCATGACCCTGCGCTACTCGCGCTTCGACGATCCGTCCATAACGATCGACGCACCGCGTTGACGCCGGCTTCATGACGGCGGCCGGGGTGGCGTGCACAATAGCGCCATGCGTCCCCGCTGCCCTGGCTTGACCCTGCACCTGCTGACCGTTCCAGGGACCGGCGTCCACATCCGTCAGATCGCCCGGAGCGGCTGCTGATGGGCCTGGAGGTGTGGCTGGTCCTGGCCGTACTGGTGGGCGCAGTGGTGCTGTTCGTCACCGAGAAGCTGCCGGTCGACGTGGTCGCGCTGATGGTGCTGACCAGCCTGCTCGCCCTGGGCCTGGTTTCGCCCGTCGAAGCGTTGTCGGGGTTCAGCAGCCAGGCCACCATCACCGTGGCGGCCATGTTCGTGCTCAGCGCCGGGCTGCAGCGCAGTGGCGCACTGCTGGCACTGGGCGGGGCGCTGGCCCGGATCCGCTGGAGCTGGCTGTTCGCGCTGGTGATGATGGGCCTGATCGCCTTCATCTCCGCGTTCGTCAACAACACCGCAGCGGTGGCCGTGTTCCTGCCGCTGGTGATTGCCGCGGCGGTGGCCAACAAGCGTTCGCCGTCGAAGTTCCTGATCCCCCTGTCCTACGCCGCGCAGTTCGGCGGCGTATGCACCCTGGTGGGCACCTCGACCAACCTGCTGGTGGACACCCTGGCGCGGCAGTCCGGGCGCGAGGGTTTCGGGCTGTTCGAGTTCGCGCCCCTGGGCATCATCTTCGTGGGTGTCGGCATCGTCTACATGATGCTGGCGCGCCGCTTCCTGCTGCCGGACCTGGGCGTGCCCGAGTCGAGCGGGAGCGGCCATGGCACCGGCTACCTGGTGGAACTGCTGGTGCCGGAGAAATCCCCGGTGATCGCCACCCGCGTGGCCGACGTGATTCCGGAAGAGCATGACGATGCACGCATCCTCGAGGTATGGCGGGGTGGCCGCCTGGTGCCCGCGCCCGCCAGCGAGACCGTGCAAGCCGGGGACCGGCTGCTGGTGCGCGGTGACTGGGAACAGATCGAGAAGGCGCGCAAGTCGCTCAAGCTCGAGTTCGAGACGCCGCATATCGCCTTGAACGATGCCAAGGACGACAAGCGCGTGCACGCCGAAGTGATGGTGGCACCAGGCTCCTACATGATCGGCCACACCATCGCGGCGATGCGCTTTGCCAATGCCTACCGGGCGAGGGTGCAGGGCCTGCGGCGGCCGCGCTCGGTGCTGCGACGACCTCTGGACCAGATCCCGCTGGCGGTTGGCGACGTGATGCTGGTGGATGCGGCTGAAACCTCGCTGGAAGCCTTGCGCAACGAACCGGGCGTGGTGGTACTGGGCGAACGCGACCAACCCAAGGTTGACTGGCGCCGCGCGGGTGTGTCGATGCTGATCCTGGTATCGGTGATGGTGGTGGCCTCACTTGGCTGGTTGCCGATCGTGGGCTCGGCCATCCTGGGCTGCGTGGCCCTGGTGGTGTTCCGCTGCCTGGAAACTGAGGAGGCCTATGCCGCCATCGACTGGCGGGTGATCATCCTGCTGGCCGGCGTGCTGCCGCTGGGCCTCGCACTGCAGAACTCGGGCGGCGCGCAGTGGGTGGCGGAGCGGGGCATCGCGGTGATAGGACCTTACGGTCCGGTGGCCACCCTGGCGCTGATCTACCTGCTGACCGCGGTGATGACCGAGGTGATGAGCAACAACGCCTCCGCCGTGCTGGTGGTGCCGGTGGCGATCGCCGCGGCCGATTCGCTGGGCGTGGACGCCAAACCGATGCTGGTGGCCGTGGCATTCGCCGCGTCCACCAGTTTCGCAACCCCAGTGGGTTACCAGACCAACACCATGGTCTACACCGCCGGCGGTTACCGGTTCATCGATTTCGCCAAGATCGGGATACCGCTGAACGTGATCTTCTGGATCATGGCGATCATCCTGATCCCGCGGTACTTCCCGTTCCAGGCCACTTGAGCGTACACCCGCGCGTGGGCGGGGCGTCGAATAACCAGTAGTTAACCGGCGCGTGGCATGCTCCGCGCCGCCTTTCCTGCTGGCCAGCTGCATGCGTTCGAGATCCAACCCGCACGGCGAACGCATCGTGGCCTGGATGATGGTGATTGCCGTGCACGCGGGCTTGTTGTGCATCCTGGTCGTGGTGCCGCGCGAGCCGCAGGCGGCGCGCGTCCAGGAGGTACGCACGCGGCTGGCCCTGCTTCCGGTGCGACCCGAGGCGCCTCCGCTGCTGCATACGCCTTCGGTGCGCCCGCAAGCGCAGGCCACTTCCGCATCGGCCATGCCGCCGTCCAGCGCGCGCTACCTGCCGTCCGCCGCTGCGCCGCCGCGCCAGGACCAGGCAACGCCGGCGCGGGTGCCGGTCGACTGGTCGGAACGCGCACGTGACTGGGTGCAGGCACAGGAGACAGGCCCTGCGCCGGGTGCGGCCGATCCACTGCGCATCGGTCGCAGTGCGGCGCTGCAGGATGTACGGGCGGAGGCGTTCCGCACCAGCGAGCCGGTGAGCGTACACCGCGTGCTGCAAGGCATCGGCGAACTGTTCGGCGGTTCCCCGCCCTCGCCCTGCCAGACCGCGACCGCCAACATCCCGGGCCTGCTCACTGCCACCTCGGCGCGCGAGCGCGAATTGTTGCAGGAGGAATTGCGCCGCCAGCGCCGCTACTGCTCTCGCTGATCGGGGCAGCCGGGGGGCGGTGCACCAACCGTGGCAGAATCGCGCCGGGCCCCCTGGTGGTGGTGGTGGCGGCCCTGAAACAGCTGGGCACGAGAGCGGGGGCCTGGGGCCACCGGACGCTCCCCGTGGTCTATCGCTTCCGGTAGGAGCGCCCCATGGGCGCGATGCCCTTTGCGCGGACTACAGGAACTCGCCCGCCCCACGCTCGAGCAACAGCGTGGCCACCTGCCGACCCAGCACGTCGGGCCCCGCAGCCGTCCCGACGGCCGCAGCCCTGACCAGGCGGCCATCGACGGCCGAACCCACCAGCCCGTCCAGCGACAAGCGGTCACCACCTTCATCCAGCTGTGCGTACGCCGCCACCGGTACCTGGCAGCTGCCGTGCAAGGCGCGGTTCATGGCGCGTTCGGCTTCCACGCAGGTGCGCGTGGGCCCATGGTCCAGCACCGCCACGCACTGCAGCGTGGCCAGGTCACTGGCGAGGCACTCTATTGTTATCGCGCCCTGGGCCGGCGCCGGCAACCAGGCCGGCGGCGGCAGGCGCGAGGTGATGCGCGCTTGCATGCCCAGGCGCTGCATGCCAGCGCAGGCCAGGATGATGGCGTCGTACTGGCCTGCGTCCAGGCGCCCCAGGCGCGTGTTGACGTTGCCACGCAGGTCGAGCAAGGCCAGGTCGGGGCGACAAGCGCGCAGCTGCGCCTGGCGACGCAGCGAAGAGGTGCCCACGCGCGCCCCCACCGGCAGTTCGCCCAGGTCCTGCCAGGCATTGGAGATGAAGGCGTCGGCGGCGTCGGCGCGTGCCAGGAACGCCGGCAGCGCGAAGCCCTCCTCCATTTCCATCGGCACGTCCTTGAGCGAATGCACGGCGCAATCGGCCTGGCCACGCAGCATGGCCAGCTCCAGTTCCTTGAGGAACAGGCCTTTGCCGCCGATCTGCGAAAGCGAGCGGTCCAGCACCTCGTCGCCGCGGGTGCTCATCGGCACCAGCACCACCTCCAGGCCGGGGTGCGCAACGCGCAGCCGTTCGGCCACGTGTTCGCTCTGCCACAGGGCCAGCGGACTCTTGCGGGTAGCGATGCGCAACTTTTCCATCGGCCCATTATGCGGGTCGGCGGCATGCGCCGCACCCGCGAGGTTGGATGGCTACAGGCTCTTGACCATCTCGCGCAGGCCGGGGACGCAGCGCCGGCTCACTTCCAGCGGCACCTTGCCATGGCGCAGCACCGCGTGCACGTGGCCATCATTGCCGCGGCGCAGTTCCACCAGCTCGTGCCGGGCGACCAGGCAATTGCGGTGGATGCGCACGAAGCGCGCGCTGAACTCGTCCTCCAGCGACTTCAGCGATTCCTCGATCAGGTCCTCGCCGCGTGCGTGGTGCACCACCACGTACTTCTCCTCGGCCTGCAGGTAATGCACGTCCTCGATCGGGATCAGCCGCAGGCTGCCGCGCAAGCGCGCGCACAGGTGGCTGCGCGCCTGCTGGTTGGGCAACAGCGGCTGGTGGCTCTCGCGTCCGGCCATGAACAGCTGGGCGCGCTCGAGCGCCGCAGCCAGGCGCTCGGGCCGCACCGGCTTCATCAGGTAGTCGATCGCCGCGGCCTCGAACGCCGACAGGGCGTGGTCATCGAAGGCGGTGCAGAACACCACGGCCGGCCGGGGCTCGAACGCGGCCAGGTGGCGCGCGGCTTCGAGTCCGTCCACGCCGGGCATGGCGATATCCAGCAGGACAAGGTCGGGGCGTTGCTCGGCACAGGCCTGCAGCGCGGCGAGGCCATTCTCGGCTTCAGCCACCACCTCCACGCCCGGGTGCGCGTCCAGCAGCGAGCGCAGGCGCTCGCGGGCCAGCGGTTCATCGTCGGCAATCACCACCCTCATGGCATCCCCCGCTCCCCGAGTCATGGCACCTTGAGCGGCAGCACGATCTCGCATTCATAGTAGCCCTCCTGCCACTGCGACGTCATCCGTGCCTGCGGCCCGAACCGGTAGGCCAGGCGATGTCCGACGCGGCCCTGTGCACGGCCCGCACACAGCGCAGCACAGGGTTCGGTGCGCTCACCCCTGCGCCGCTTCGAAGCGCCGTTGCATCCAGTCGCCGAGGTCGGCGATCTCCTCGGCGCACACCTGGTGGGCCATCGGATAGCGATGCCAGTCCACCTGGAAACCAAGCGCCTGCAGCAGTTCCTGGCTGCGCTGCGCGTGCACCAGCGGGATCACCGCATCGCTGCTGCCGTGGGCCATGAACACCGGCTGTGCTGTCGCCGCCGCGGTTTTCCCGGCCTGCGCGGCCTCGGCACCCGGCAGGTAGGTGGACAGCGCGATCAGCCCACCCAGTGCAACGTCACGGCGCACGCCGGCAGCCAGCGCGATCGCCCCGCCCTGGGAGAACCCGGCCAGCAGGATGCGCGCGGCCGGGATCCCGCGTGCCTGCTCGCGATCGATCAAGGCGGTGGCCTGGACGATCGATTCGGCAACACCCTTGTCGTCGGCGCGGGTGGGGAAATCCATGCCCACGATGTCGTACCAGGCGCGCATCGGCACGCCGTTGTTGATGGTGACCGGACGCACTGGTGCATGCGGGAACACGAACCGGATCGCCGGCCAGCCCTTGCGCACCAGCTCGGGCACCAGCGGCGCGAAGTCGTTGCCATCGGCGCCCAGGCCATGCAGCCAGATCACGGCCCAGGTCGGAGAGGGGCCGGTTTCCAGTTCGATGCTGTCAAGCAGGGTATTGGTGTCGTCCATGCAGGCATTGTGGCCGACATCGGCGGGAGCGCCAACCGGCTACCGCCAAAAGCATCGCGGCCATGGGCCGCTCCTACGGGTGACGGGACCGCTGCCTGGTAGGAGCGCCCCATGGGCGCGATGCTCTACCGCCAAAAGCATCGCGGCCATGGGCCGCTCCTACGGGTGACGGGACCGCTGCCTGGTAGAGCGCCCCATGGGCGCGATGCTGTTGCGATCCCGCGCCGGCGCTCAGCCGGCGGCCTCACCCTCGGCCAACAACCGGAACCGCACCGCTTCGCCGGCAATCGACGAGCTGGTCAGCCACAGGTCGAACAGGCCCGGCTCGGCAGTGTGTTGCATGCGGTGGTTGGTGAAGGCCAGCTGCGAGCGCTCCAGCTGGAAGCTGACATCGACGCTCTGGCCAGGCGCAACGACAACCTTGCGGAACGCCTTGAGCTCGCGCATCGGCCGTACCCGGCTGGCGACCCGGTCGTGCACATACAACTGCACCACTTCCTCGCCCGCCAGCTTGCCGGTATTGGTCACCTTCACTGTCGCGGTCAGGGTGCCGTCCCACGGCAACGAATCGTCGCTCAACTGCGCCGCGCCATAGGCGAACGTGGTGTAGGACAGTCCATGCCCGAACGGATACAGCGCCTCGTTGCTGTAATCACGCCAGCGGCTCTTGAACTCGCTGGTCTCAGGCAGCTCCGGTCGCCCCGAGCGCGAGCGCGAATAGTAGTAGGGCTGCTGGCCCGAATGCTGCGGAAAACTGATCGGCAGGCGCGCCGACGGGTTGTAGTCGCCGAACAGCACGTCGGCGCTGGCCGGTCCGGTCTGGCTGCCCAGGAACCAGCACGCCAGCACCGCACCGGCATCGCGCACGGCGCCCTGCAGCGCCAGCGCGCGCCCATGGCGCAGCAACACCACCACCGGCGTGCCGGCAGCCACCACCGCCTCGGCCAGCGCCTGTTGCGCCGCCGGCAGGGTGAGCTCCACGCGCGATTGCGCCTCGCCGCTGTAGCCCTGCGGTTCGCCCAGCGCCAACACCACCACGTCAGCCCTGGCCGCTGCAGCCACTGCGGCATCGATGCCGCCCTCGATGGGCTCTTCCAGGCCGCAGCCCGCGAGCACGGTCAGGTCCTTGTCGGATGCGGCCATGGCCTGGCGCATGCCCTCCGCCAGGGTGAGGTAGCGGCTGCGGTCGCCGAACAGGGTCCAGCAGCCTTCCAGGTTGTCGCGGTCCTCGGCCATCGGGCCGATCAGGGCGATCGATTGCCCCTGCTTGTGCAGCGGCAGCACCGCGCCCTCGTTGCGCAGCAGCACCATCGAGCGCCGCGCCGCGTCGCGCGCCAGGGCTTCGTGCGCGGCGCGTTGCGAGGTATCGGCCTCGCGCGCTGGATCCAGCGAGCGGTAGGGATTGTCGAACAGGCCCAGCTGCTCCTTGACCCAGAGTACGCGCCGCACGCCCTGGTCCACGAGCTCAATGGAGACTTCGCCACGCTCCACCAGGCCGGGGAGGTGGTCGCGGTAGAACCCGCTCTGCAGGCTGATGTCGACCCCGGCGGTGAACGCCAGGTCGGTGGCATGCGACTCGTCGGTGGCATAGCCGTGCGCAATCAGTTCCATGTCCGAGGTGTAGTCGCCGATCACCAGCCCGCAGAATCCCCACTGCCCGCGCAACAGGTCGGTCATCAGCCAGCGGTTGGCGCTGGCCGGCACGCCGTTGATGTCGTTGAGCGCGCTCATCACCGTGATCGCGCCGGCCTCCAGGCAGGCCTTGAACGGCGGCAGGTGGGTGTCGCGCAGCGACTGTTCGGAAATATCCACCGCGCTGTATTCCAGCCCGGCCGACACCGCCCCGTAGGCGGCGAAATGCTTGGGCGTGGCCAGCAGCGAATCCTCGGCCTTCAAGTCCGGCCCCTGGAAACCGCGCACCCGGGCGGCGCCGAACACGCAGCCCAGCAAAACGTCCTCGCCCGAGCCCTCGGCGCCGCGGCCCCAGCGCTGGTCGCGGGCGATGTCGATGGCGGGGGCAAAGGTCCAGTGGATACCCGCGGCGGTCGCCTCCACCGCAGCCACCCGTGCGGTGCGCTCGGCCAGGTCCGGTTCGAAGCTGGCCGCCTCGCCCAGCGGGATCGGGAACACCGTGCGCATGCCGTGGATCACATCGGCGGCCAGCAGCAGCGGGATGCCCAGCCGGGTCTCCTCCAGGGCGATGCGCTGCGCCTCGCGGCCCAGTGCGGCGCCCACGCCATTGAACAGCGTGCCCACCCGGCTGGCCCTGATCTCGGCCAGCACCTCGCTGGCGCTGAGCGCCACCGTGTCGGGATTGATGTCGGCCGCGAACGGCCGGTGCATGTCGGCAAAACTGCCGAGCTGCCCGACCTTCTCGTCGATGGTCATCTGCGCAATGAGCGCTTCAATGCGGTTGCTGGTCTGCACGCCCTTCCCTGTGAAAACGCTTACACAGCCGCAATGGTCGCACTTTTCGCCGGGCCCGGGCGAGACCGGGCCCAAAGCCCCATCCTGCCGCAGGGGAGGTGCTGTCGACGCCATTGGGGGCGGTCACATGGCCACCAGCCAGGCACCCAGGGCGAAGGCCAGCACCATCGCAGCGATGCCGGGCAACAGCCGCAGTGCGTAGGCGCGCCCGCCGGTGATGAAGGCCAGCACTACCTTGGTAAGCGAGTTGGCAGCCAGTGCGAGGGTGAGGCCGGGGATGGCGGCCTGCGGCTGGATCCGGTCCAGCGCCACCAGTTGCGCGGCCGAAGCCGCCGCGGCATGCACGTCGGCAAGCCCGGCTACCGCCAGGGTCACGGCGAGCCCCGCATCCCCCAGCCAGGCCAGCATCGCCGCCGACAGCACCATCACCGCCGCCACGACGGCGACGAACACCAGCGCGTGGCGGGGTTCGAACGCGCGACCGGCGATTCCGGACTCGTCGACGGCGAGTTTGCGCGTGGCCCAGGTGGCGCCCAGGGCAAACAGCACGATCACCACCCCGGCGGCCACCAGCGGCGGCCACAACACTTGCAGCAGGGCTGGAGACAACGCCGCGGAGATCACCGCGAGCTGGGCGATGGTGCTGACATTGGAGACCACGCCGGCGCCGGCGCAGGCCATGGCCAGGCGCGGATTCCGCCTGGCCATCGCGCCCATGCCAGCGATGGTCGCCGTGCTGGAAGCGAAGCCACCGGCCAGGCCCGCCAGCAACAGGCCGGTGCGCGCACCGAACGCCCGCAAGGCCACGTGGCCGGCCGCATTGATCCCCATCACGATCACCGCCAGCATCCACAGCTTGCGCAGGTTGAGCACTTGCCATGGATCGATCGTGCGATCGGGCAGCAACAGCAGGACGATGACGGCGGCCGCGCCCCACAGCGCAGCCGCACGCAATTCCTGCCTGGTCGCGACCCGGGGCCGGCTCATCCCCCGGGCTCCCGGCTAACGCCCCCCACCACTGCGGAAGATAGACCACAGCAGCCAGATGCCCGCGATCGTCGCGCCGACGAATCCCAGCAGCCCGAAGAACGGAAGCCCCAACAAGGTAGGCCCACCCTCGACTGTCATGGTCACCGACGAACCCACGATAAGCGCAGCAATGACCATGCTGCCCGAAAGCCGATTGGCCGAGTGCGAGACTTGGCGGCCAAGCTCGTGCAGCTCGTCCACGCTCAGGTGCACCCGCGCGCCACCGCCCCGCACCACGCGCATCAGTCGGCGCAGCTCCCTTGGCAAAGCCGCGAGCAGACTGGCGGAATCGGCCAGCGCACGCCCGCCGCGCTGCACCAGCAGGCGCGGCTGCAACTGCGCGGCCATCGCGCGCCGCAGGAACGGCCGGGCCTCACTGGCCATGTCGAAGTCCGGATCCAGGCTGCGGCCCAGCCCCTCCAGGGTCAGGCACACCTTGATCAACAGGGCCAGGTCGGCGGGCAGTGCAAGCTGGTGCGAGCGCAGCAGGCGGGTCACGTCCAGCAACATGGCAGCAAGGTCCAGCTGGCCCAGCGGCACGCCGTGGTAGCGATCGACGAACGCGTCGACGTCGATGGTCAGTTGCCCATCGTCGATGCCGGCGCCTTCGGTCCAGTCCAGCAACACTTCGGTCACCCGCCCGGCATCGCGCTCCACCAGTCCGAACAACAGCCCGACCACCTCGTCGCGACGCGCCTGTGACAGCCGCCCCACCATGCCGAAATCGATCATGGCCACGCGCCCGTCGCGCAACACGATCACATTTCCGGGGTGCGGATCGGCGTGGAAGAAGCCATCCTCGAGCATCATCCTGAGCACGGCCTGTGCGCCGGTACGGGCCACCTGCCGACGATCCACCCCAACCGCGTCCAGCGCGGCAAGGTCGGCCACCGCAATGCCGTCGACGAAGTCCTGCACGTTCATCGCCTCCCGGGTGCCCGACCAATGCACCGTCGGCACCACGATGCGATCGTCGTGCGCGAAACTGGCAGCGATGCGCTCGGCGTGCCGGCATTCGGCGGCCAGGTCCAGCTCGAGCGTCAGCGACCCCTTGAACTGCCGCACCATGCCCACCGGATGGAAGCGGCGCAGGTCGGGGAATTTCGCCTCCATCCGGCCCGCCACGTATTCCAGCAGGCGCAGGTCGGCGGCGATCAGCGGGCCGATGCCCGGCCGCCTGACCTTGGCCACCACCTCGCGCCCATCGTGCAGCCGCGCGCGATGCACCTGCGCGATCGATGCGGCAGCCAGCGGCTGCGGATCGATCCAGGCGAACACCGATTCCGGTGCGGCGCCCAGGGCCTCGGTCATTTCAGCGTGGATGGCCTCGAAGGACACGGCAGGCACGGCGTTCTGCAGTCGGCTGAATTCGGCGATCCACTCCGGTGCAAACAGGTCCACGCGGGTGGCCAGGACCTGCCCGAGCTTGACGAAGCTCGGGCCCATCTCCTCCATCGCACGCCGCACCCTGACCGGCGCAGGCAGCGCCACCAGCTCCTCCAGGCCACCGAGCGGCACGACGCGTCCGGCTCGGCCCAGGGCCCGCGCCAATCCCAGCCGGCTCACCACGTCGCCGAATCCATATCGGATCAGGATCGCCGCCAGGGTCTGCACCCGCCCAAGGTCATGGCTTGCGATGAGCATTTCCCACATGGCTTTCGCACTCCCGAGGATGTCACATCGTAATCCGCACGCAACACACGGCAGGCGCTGCGACCGGTAGTGTGGACCATGGATGGGCCCACGGCTTGATCGGGGTCAAGACCGCGCGTGTCGCCAGGGTGATACTGCGCCATCGACATGGATGAGGACAATTGGATGACACCCAGGGATCTGGTCGTGTTGCTCGAGGCCGAACCCGGCGGCGGCGAACGTCTTGCCCGCGCGGTCAAGCTGGCCAGGCGCCGGCACGCGCACCTGGTCGCCAGCGTGGTCAGCGGCCGGAAACAGGCCCCTGATGTTGCGAATTCCAGGATGACCCGATGAGCTCGAACAAGACGAGCAACCCGTTTCCTGCGCACGGCTTCCAGGTGCAGTTCCTCGGCGCGAATGGCACGGTGACCGGGTCCCGTTACCTGGTGCAAGCCGGCGGCCGGCGAGTGCTGGTCGACTGCGGCCTGTTCCAGGGCTACAAGCCCTTGAGGCTGCGCAACTGGGCGCCCTTCCCCGTCGATCCGGCGTCGATCGACGCGGTGATCCTGACCCATGCCCACCTCGACCACAGTGGCTATCTGCCACGCCTGCTGCGCTCGGGCTTCAGCGGGCCGGTCTGGTGCACGCATGCGACCAGGGACCTGTGCGGAATCCTGCTGCCGGACTCGGGACGCCTGCTGGAGGAGGAAGCCAGCCACGCCAACCGGGCCGGCAGCTCGAAGCACCACCCCGCCGAGCCGCTGTATACCGAGCAGCAGGCCAACGCAAGCCTGCGCCTGCTGCGCGGGGTGGGATTCGAACAGGATTTCGAGCCGGTGCCCGGGATTACCGCCACGCTGCGTTGCCAGGGCCACATTCTCGGCGCTGCGGCGGTGACGCTTGCACATGACGGCACCCGCATCACGTTCAGCGGCGACCTCGGCCGGCCGGACGACCCGGTGATGCCGGCACCGTTGCCGCCGGCCGATTCGGACTGGATCGTCATCGAGTCGACATATGGCGACCGCTCCCACCCGGCGGAAACACTGGGCGAGGAACTTGGCGCTGCACTGCGGCGCGTTGCAGCGCGGGGCGGGGTAATGGTGATCCCCGCGTTCGCGGTGGGCCGCGCCCAACTGTTGCTGCACGTGATCGCGCAGCTGCAGGCCGCCGGCCAGGCTCCGTCCATCCCCGTGTACCTCAACAGCCCCATGGCAGCCGGGGTCACCGCGCTGTATCGAACGCACAGGGACCTGCACCGCATCGGCACGGCCGGCCTGGACGCGATCGATCGGATGACCCGGGTGGTCGGCAGTGCGGAGGAATCGAAGGCGCTGAACCGGCGCAAGGGGCCGATGGTGATCGTGTCGGCCAGCGGCATGGTCACCGGTGGCAGGGTCCTGCACCACCTCATGGCGTTCGCGCCGGATCCGAACAACGCCATTGCGTTGTGCGGCTTCCAGGCCGGTGGCACGCGGGGGGCCGCCATTGCCGCCGGCGCCTCCAGCGTGCGCATCTACGGGCAGGACGTCCCGATCCGCGCCGAGGTGATCCAGCTGTCGGCTGGCTCGGCGCACGCCGACGGTGGCGAGGTGCTGGACTGGCTGCGCTCGGCCCCGCGCCAGCCGCGCGGCGTGTTCGTCACCCACGGTGAGCCGGGTCCGGCCGATGCATTGCGCGTGCGCATCGAGCGTGAACTGGGCTGGACGGCGCATGTGCCGGAGTATCTCGAGCAAGCCGACCTGGGGTGAGCGGCAGGTCGGTGCGCCGCGAGTGAGTGCCGCCCATGGCAGGGCCTCGCTCGTCGAGCAGTTCTCATCGGAATTGGAGTCCGGTGACTTGAAACGCGCTGGTTCCCTGCTGGCAGATGACGTCCTGATTCTCGATGTGGCGGCGCGGAACACTCGCGCGCGGAGTACCTGGGAGGTCACGCCACGCACGACGCCGCCTGCCTCGAGGAGGCTCACATCAGGGTAAGGCAACGCCCGGCAGGATCAAGCGGCGGCACGGCCTGGGTTGGCACGGAGAGCGAGCTGCATGCCAGCACGGATGCCATCGCTGACCCTACGCAGCATCGGCGCCGATCCTCGATCCTGATGAAGGAGCAAACGACAATGTCCAAATACATGAAGTTCGGCGCAATGATCGCCACCTCGACGTTGGTGATGTTCATCCTGATGTATCTCAATACCTACACCAGCGACCACCTGTTCTTCAGCGAAACCCGCCTTTACATGGCATTCGTCATGGGCGCATCGATGGCGGTGGTGATGCTGTTGTTCATGCTCAAGATGTATGAGAGCAAGGCGACCAACCTCGCGATACTGGTCGGCAGCGTGGCTGTTTTCGGCCTCTCGCTGTGGCTGGTCAGGAGCCAGGAGACCGTTGACGATGTCTCCTATCTGCGGGCGATGATCCCCCACCATTCCATCGCAATCCTTACCAGCAGCCGCGCGCACATCCGTGACCCTCGGGTGCGAGAGTTGGCAGACGACATCATCGAGGCGCAGGTGCGCGAGATAAGAGAGATGAGGCAGTTGATTGCCGACCTGGAGGCCAACCCCGTTCCAGCGGGTGCGCCCGACCTTGAGCCCGCGCCGGCGCAGTAAGGACCTGGCAGCCTGGGCACGACTTCCCTGCCATCGACCACTCCGTGTCCTGATCGAAACGTACGTGAAACTGCACCCAGTCGTCTCCAGCCAGTCGCAGCCGCAGACGCTGAAGTTCGATGTGCGCAACTACGTGTACGAAGGCCAGGTGCAATGGTTGTCGGCACGGCTTTACCAGGGCCAGACCACGAACTTCCGCACCCCGGGGGGCGGCTTTGCGCCGGTCTACGTCCGGTCGCAAGGCGCTACGGCGGCGACTGAACCTCGCCGGATCCTGCAGGACGGATAATTGGTGGGCCCACCAGGACTCGAACCTGGAACCAAAGGATTATGAGTCCTCTGCTCTAACCATTGAGCTATGGGCCCGCAGCATCGGATTGTAGCGGGCTGCGGCACAACGCATCCCCATCCCCCGATCGCAGTGCAATCAGCGCACTTCGTCCCGCCCAGCCACGACCTCCGCGAACAGCACCGGCTCTGCCGGCGCCTGCAGGACGGGCCGCTGATTGCGCAACTCGGTCGCCCGCAACAGTATCCCCGGCGGCTCACTCTCCTCCGGGATCGCCAGGATCCGGTGCCGGCGCAGCCACTGCCCCGGCGCCTGCGCGGAGGTCAGGGCCACCAGCGGCACGGCCAGCACCAGGCCCAGGATCACCGGCGACATCCACAGCGCCAGCGCGGGCGAGGTGAGCACCGCGATCACCCCGATCAGCAGGCCGAACAGGGTGATGCCGCCGTAGCTGCGCAGCAGCCCGGACAGCGGCAGGCTGCCGTCGTCGCGGCGCTGGCTTTCCCAGCCCGAGTCCTTGCCGGCCAGCACCTCGGCCACCCCGCGCGACTGCACCACCATCACGATCGGCGCCATCAGCGCAGCCAGCACGCTTTCCAGCAGCACGCTGACGAAGGCGCGCAGCGCGCCGCCGCAGCCGCGCCGTTCCACCGGGTTGGCCAGCAAGGTCAGGTAACCCAGCACCTTGGGCGCGAACAGCGCACCCATGGTGGCCACGAACAGCCACACGATGCGTTGCGGGTCGACCGAGCGCCAATACGTCGCCGGAGAGAACCCCCCGAACGCACCAGCCTCACTGGCCAGGTCCACCGATTCCAGCGGGATGGCGATGCCCACCAGCATCAGCATCCCCCACATCGGCGCGGTGCAGTAATGGCCGATGCCGATCATGAAGTGCCAGCGGCTCACCCAGTGCAGGCCACGCGTGTGCACCACCGCGCCGTGCTGCAGGTTGCCCTGGCACCAGCGCCGGTCGCGCACCAGCATGTCGGTGAGCGAGGGCGGGCCTTCCTCGTAACTGCCGCGCAGCACCGGCACCAGGTGCAGGGCCCAGCCGCCGCGTCGGATCAACGCGGCCTCGACGAAGTCATGACTCAGCACGTGGCCGCCGAACGGCTTGCTGCCGCCCAGTTCCGGCAAGCCGCAATTGGCCGCGAAAGCCTGGGTGCGGATCATCGCGTTGTGGCCCCAGTAGTTGCTCTCGGCGCCATGCCACCAGGCCACGCCGTAGGCGATCACCGGGCCGTAAACGCGCGCGCCGAACTGCTGCATGCGCGCGAACAGGCTGGTGCCGTTGACGATCAGCGGCAGCGACTGCACCAGGCCCACGTCGTGATGACGCTCCATCGCCCCGGCCAGGCGCACCAGGGTGTCGCCGGTCATCAGGCTGTCGGCGTCCAGGATCAGCATCTGCGGGTAGCCGCCGCCGAAACGCCGCACCCACTCGGCGATGTTGCCGGCCTTGCGCTCGCGGTTGTCGCTGCGGCGCCGGTAGTACAGCACCGGGCCGGCCTGGCCCAGGTGCTGGCGCAGGGCCTCGAACCCGGCCAGCTCCTGCACCGCTATCTCTTCGCGGCGCGTGTCGCTGAGAATGAACACCTCGAAGCGTGTGGCCTGGCCGGTGGCCTGGATCGACTCGCAGATCGCCTGCAACCCGGCCAGCAGCCGGTGCGGGTCTTCGTTGTAGGTGGGCATCAGCAACGCGGTGGTGACCGACAACGTGGGCAAGGGCGCGGCCGGGTCCAGCCCCAGCCGGCGCCTGCGGTTGGT
>Ga0335395_10000648_pt1 | contig 21887 bp, 13 predicted proteins | sample MAT02_FD_205744 | JGI IMG/M metagenome (GOLD analysis project Ga0335395, IMG submission 205744) | Freshwater microbial communities from Lake Fryxell liftoff mats and glacier meltwater in Antarctica - MAT-02 (spades assembly) (version 2) ...
TCCATCAGCTTGCCGAACAGCGCACCCAGCAGGAACAGCGGGAAGTACAGCGCCACGAAACCGGCCAGCGCGGTCATGAAGACCTGGGTGTAGCTGGCCAGCAGCGGCGCCTCGGGGCTGAACAGCAAGGCGAGCAGCGCCATGGCCGGTGCTAGCAGCAGCACGCTGATGCCGCGATAGGCCAGGAAGATCAGCAGCGCCAGCGAGGCGACGATGCCGACGATGCCCAGCCTCGGGTTGACGCTGGGTCGGCCATCTCCGAACAGCTGCGAACGAACGCGCTCGGCGTAGATTTGGTCCAGCTCTGAATCAGGCAGCAATCGCATCTGTCGACCGTGAGTTGTCCAGCGACGCGCCGGGCTCGCGCAACAGCAACACGATCAGTTCGGGCGGCCGATCTGCAAGGCGCTGGCGTACTGGCCGATGCGCTGGACCATGGCCAGCACTTCGCTCTTGCTATACGGGTCGAACTGAAAGCGCATCGCCTGCATGGCTTTGCGGACCCGGGCGAGCTCAGAACGCTTCACAGCGTCAACCTCGCCCTGTTCGAGCTCGAACAACCGGGCCGTTATGGCGGCCATCTGCTCCAGCAGTACCTCGACCTCGACATGCAGCGGGTACTCGATGGCGTCCTCACGCTGCGGGCTGGCCACCGCCGCAGCCTGCACCGGAAAAGGCAAGGCCTGCTGGGCGACGACATGCGTCAGGAACACCCGGATTGCCGACGACATCGACAGACCCAGGCTGTCGAGCGTGCGCTCGGCTTCTTCCTTAAGCTGCGTGTCCAGGCGAACGGTCAAAGTGCTGTCCATATTGAATCCTGATCGCGTATGGTATTGCCGCGCGGGGTAGGCTTTGGGCGTGCTGCCAAGGCAAATTGCATCAGGCGCACTCGTCACACAGCCATGGATCCGTCGGGGGGGCGGCACGTCCACCCTGCCCCGACTCTTGGCTGCCATGACCCATGAGGCGGGCGGGGTTGGGGCACGCGCCCGCGGGGCAGCGTCCCGAAGAGAACGGTTCGCCTCGCACCCCGGTGCATGCCGGCCGGGGCTGTCGGCCAGCTTGGTCCAGCCTCACACCTGCATCGTGATGAGCGCCACCCGCGCGCTCGTGCCCTCTTCCTTAAAGGTGTATTGCGGCAGGTCCTCCCACTCACCACCGTGCGCCTCGACCATCGGGCGGAGGCCGGCGTTCTGTTGGGGACCGTTCGCGCACAAGGCCACCAGGCGGCCGCCCGGCTTCAGCATCGTCAAGGCATGAGTGATGTGCTCGATGTCGGCGCCCTGCGCGAAAGGCGGGTTCATCAATACGGCGTCGAACATGCCGAGGTCCTCGGCATCGGCACTACATTGCAAAAAGTCCGCACACCGCACCGTGCCGGCCAGGCCTGAGCAGGCCAGCCGTGCTGCAAGCGCCGGGTTCACCTCGACGGCCACTACCTGCAGCGCGGTCTGACGCACTTGGCCAAATGGGACGATCCCCGGCAAGGCCTCCAGGAGTCGGCCGGTGCCTGCGCTTGGCTCCAGCACGCGCATGCCGCTAGCTAGGCCAGCCAGATCGACCATGCGCGCGGCCAGGCCGAGCGGTGTCGGGAAGAGCTGCGGCGCAGTGACCACCTGCACGTCGGCCTTGACCGTGGCACGCATCGCCTCGATGTCGATGCGCAGCTCGTCGGGCTTGACTGCCTGTGCAGCGGCTTCCGTTTGCGTGCTCGGCCGGGCGTCCTTGGTTTTGTCGGTCGGTGCCGCGAGAAGCGTGAAGCCGGTTTTGTTGGCCAGCTCGACCAACAGACCAGCGCTCCGCTCGTGCTCGACCTGGGCAGCGGTCATCACGCCGGCCAGCTTGTCGAACTCAACGGTGCGGGTGAAGTTGGCACCGCCGTTGCCCCAGTTGTGCAGCAGCGTGACGCTGATCTTGTTGACCTTCTGGATGTAAACCCACGAACCGCGCCCTACCCAGCAGCGAACCGCACCGCCCTTCTCTGGTCCGGTCTTGTCGGCGATGGTGCCGCCGGCGCCGGCCAACATGGCGCGCTCGTAGGCCAGGCGGTTGTCGAATTGGTCGATCCAGCGGCCAGAGAATGCAACCACCTGGCCGTGCATTTCGCGGGCGATGTTTCGCGCTTGGTCGGCATCGATGATGCCTTCCGTGAGCACGGACCACAGGCTTGTCTGGCCTTCATACTGCGATGCCGGTGGATCGCGCGGGTAGTCGGTCAGCGCTTAGCAGCGGGAGCAGTAGTCCTGGTTTGGAATGGCAGTCGCGCGCTCCATCGTCATCGGCTCAGCGTCCCACTGCGCCAGAAAATCCACCGAGTCGGCACGGGTGCGCTCCTGCTTGCGCTTGTCGGCCTCGATGGTCTTGATGCGCCGGGCCCGGACGTCAGGCCGCTCCTTGTACTTGGCATACTGGATCGCAGCCACCGCGCGGCGCTTCCAATAGTCGGCAGTGTCGAAGGCTTGAACTGCCTTGCGCATGCCGTTCTGGATGCGTTCGGCGTCTTTGCGCGCGTAGCGCTCGAAATGGTGGCCCACCAGGATCGGCTGACCGAAGGGGATGCCGTCGGCAACCCGGCGTGCCTGCGCGGTGGCACGCTCTGCCTCGTCAGTTCGCTGGTCGCGGTAGTCGTCGAAACGGTCGGCGCGATCTTCTGCCCGGTCGATCAGGCTGGAGTCGTCGTCGCCGATTTCGCCCGCCAGCTCGATGCACAGGTCGGCTCGTGCCGGCGTCCACATCGACGCGATGAATTGATCCTGCTTCGGCGCCCACGAGAAGCCGGCGGCCTTCACGCGGTCGTAGACATCGCGGTCCAGTCCGGTAGCGCTGCTCAGGCGCAGCTTGTTGTCGTCCGGTGAATACGTCGCCGTCAGGTCGTAGGTCGGTTCTTCAGACCCCCTACCTGTTGACCAGCCTCGGGGCCGAGGAACTGCGGATCGGTGGTGTGGGTTTGGGAAGTACGGATGGGGTGGTTGGACTGTGCGTTCATGCTGGTGGCCTCGTGTAGTGGTTGAAGAAATCTGCCCGTCGGTTTCGCCTCGACGCATGAACAGCGCAAGCCAGGCAGGACACAAGGGCACAACCGCAAGCCGCAGCTCGAAGCGCAGCGCAGCGCAGAGACCGGGTGAGGACCGTGGGCGCCAGCCTTCACCCTTGAGGAATGACTGGATGTCGCTATGCGTCGGAAAGAGGCGGAACGACTGACAGATCAACCACCCCGAGCACCCGAACGCACAGACCGGCTCACCACCCCATCAATGACACGCGCGAAGCTTCCCAGCTGAGCTATCTATCGCCGCACCGCGGCACACTTCAATAAGCGCAGCGCACGCCAGAAGCCGACCGCAATGCGCTGGGCTTGCCTTTCGGGATTTAGGCCAGCGCCGAAGGGGTGTCTCGCGCCTGGGCAGCCCGAGTGCAGCGAGATGGCGACCAAGTGCGAGTCGTCCCTGCTTGAGCTTTTAAGAAACACACTTGAAATGGTTGGTTTTAAGAGTGTTTTTTCAGGCTGCAGTTCAGGGATGAACTTTATCCCAGCTCGCCGGCGCGCCGGAAAAGCTGGCAGAGCACCACACCCAACACTGCCACAACACAGTCGGAAGGTGCTTCTTCGGGGCGATTTGCGGCTCCAGGGGATTATTTCGCTAACCCTCCCCACAACTGGCGCACTACGCCCTCGATGCATGGTGCCTGTCTATACTGTATTTGTAATCAGTATGGATAGGCAAACTGCCGAGCGTGGACGGCGAGACGGTCCTTCCGGCGAAGACAGCGCGTCAATTAGATTAAGCATTCCCCGAACTGGTGGAAGTCACCAGTTTGGGCACCTCAGCACTAGAATGGGCTCGATGAAAACAAGAACACGCAAAGGTTCGGGCGTACATTTCTCCGGGCATGAGACCTTCCCGTTGCGACAAATGTGGCTCAAAAAAGCTTTCGATCAAGCGGAGGCCGGTGGGCGCGTTTCGAAAGCTTCGTTTTCCGACGACGACGCTATCGCCTCATTTGGCGTCGGCAAAAACATGGTCAGCTCTATTCGCCATTGGGCCCTTGCGTGCGACGTCCTGCGCGACTCTGGCGATGACCCTCAATACTTCGAGCTTTCACCCATCGCCGTCGAAGTCCTGCGCGATGACGGATTGGACCCTTACGCCGAAAATCCAACGACGGCTTGGCATGCGCATTGGTGGCTTGCTGGCAAGGGTAACCGTGCCACAACGTGGCGGTGGCTCTTCAACCATGTGACAGCTCCGACTTTCACACGCCAAGAACTCGAAGCCCCGTTGGAGGATTTCGCCCGCGAACTCGACCCCAAGCGCAGGCTCTCGGCCTCCACGCTGTCGCGCGACTTGGAGACGTGTCTGCGCAGCTACGCGCCGCGCTTTGCCGGCGGCTCGCCCGAAGACTTCGCAGAACCACTGCTTGGCGAGCTTGGCTTGCTTCAAGAGGTCCACAAGGGCCAGTACGCTTTCCGCAGAGGCCCTAAGACCTCGCTGCACGACGGCTTGTTCGCCTACGCCCTGCTCGACTACTGGGACAACTCGGCCGATGGCGCAAGTTCAATGGCATTCGAAACCATCGCCTACGGCGAGGGCTCGCCCGGCCGTGTGTTCAAGCTCGACGAGGATTCCGTCGCCGAGCGCCTCATGAGCCTCAGCGACCTCACTGACAAATTTCTGGCTTGGACCGACACCGCAGGCCTGCGCCAAGTGCATAGGAAGTCCGGGGATTCGGCCGAACAGCGCCGAGAAATGATTCGAAAAGCGTATGACTAATCACTTGGGCGAAATGCTTTCCGACTGCGTCCACATCGCGCGCCACTATCAGCGCTCGATTCGCATCGACGCAGACTTGGGGCGGCTTGATGCTTTAACGGGCTACATCTGTCACTCCACGGCCACCTCCATTTTGGAGAACATGGCTAAGCAAGTGACGGAGACCAACCAACGCTGCTTCACTTGGACAGGGCCTTTCGGCGGAGGCAAATCGTCGCTTGCCGTCGCGTTCGCGAGCGCCCTGCACCTTGAGCGGAATCTGCGATCCCACGCGCGAGACGTCCTAAACCTCGGCTCGATGCCCGCCTTCGACAAGGCGTTCCCGAACCGAAAGGGTTGGCTAATTGTTCCTGTAGTTGGCAAGCGCGCAAGCGTGATCGGCGAGGTCAATGCAGCGCTGCGCAAGGCCAAGGGTAAGGGCAAAGACAGCCGCGCGGTCTCGCCTACTTCCCTTATCAATGAGCTGTGCCAAACCGCCGAAGACCGCGAGTACGACGGCGTGTTGGTCATCTTGGATGAAATGGGCAAGTTCCTCGAAGCCTCGGCCATGGAGCACGGCGACGATGTCTATTTCTTCCAGCAACTAGCCGAGGCTGCCGCCCGTGCCAACGGCAAGCTAGTGGTCGTGGGCGTGCTGCATCAATCCTTCGCCCAATATGGCGCTCGGTTGGGCACGGGCACTCGCGACGACTGGGCTAAGGTCCAAGGCCGCTACGTCGACATGCCTTTCGTCGCAGCAAGCGACGAAGTGGTGGAACTCATAGGGCGGGCCATCGTTGCGGAGCGCCGCCCGCCGTGGATGCACGAAGCGTCCACCGCCATCGCGGATTCCATCAGGTCACGCCGCCCCGCCGTTGGCGGCAAGTTCGCAGACTCCTTGGCGACTTGCTGGCCGCTGCATCCGGCCATGGCCGCATTGCTCGGTCCGATATCCAAGCGGCAGTTCGGCCAGAACGAACGCAGCACGTTCGGCTTCCTCGCATCGGTCGAGCCGCACGGCTTCCGCTCCTACCTCCAAGCGACCGATATCAAAGCCGCCACTTGGTATCGCCCGGACAACTATTGGGACTACCTGCGCTCGAACCTTGAGCCGGCGATCCTCGCCTCGCCGGATGGGCACCGCTGGTCGCAAGCTGTCGAAGCCATAGAGCGGACGGAGGCGAAGGCAGGAGACTCCTTCTTAGTCGAGCTGATCAAGAACATCGCCATCATCGACCTGTTCCGAAACGGGTCGGGGCTTGCGGCCGACTCCGCCGTGCTCGGCGCTATTTTTTACAAACGGCCTGCTGCTGATATCGAACAGGGTCTTGAAGCGCTGTCGAGCATGCGCGTGGCGCTCTTCAAGAAGCATATCGGCGCCTGGTCGGTCTTCGAGGGCAGCGACTTCGACATCGACGCCGCCATCGCGAAGGCACTAGCCTCATCGCCTGGCATCGACTACAACCACCTCGCGCAGTTGATGGGACTACACCCGGTCGTGGCCAAGCGTCACTACCACGACACGGGCACCATGCGTTGGATGAGCCTGTCCCTGAGCAGGCTTGACGAGGCCGAGCGCCTCGCTGCGAACTACGTCCCAACCAAAGGCGAATTCGGCTTGTTCGCCCTCGCCCTCCCCGGAAGAGGCGTGGCCGCCAAGGCGGCGCTTCGCAGGGCGCAGGACAGTTCCCGGCGTAGCCCTTGGCCGATACTCGTCGGCATTCCGCGAAACCATGCCCGGATCGAAGCGCTCGGAGCCGAATTGGTAGCCCTCGAAGCCGTCAAGGACCGCCACGAACTCCAAGGCGACGCCGTGGCTCGCCGCGAAGTTCACGCGCGCTTGGCGTCCGTCAAAGCCAACCTGGAAGAGCAGCTCCAAGCAGCCGTAGCCGCAGCCCAATGGTTTGATGGTAGCGACGAACCCGTGGATACCGGCTCCCGACTCACGCCCCTCGCGTCGGAGCTCGCCGACGAGCTCTATTCGAGAGCGGCGCTTGTGTGGAGCGAGTTGATCAATCGGGACAGCGTGTCGAGCAACAGCGTCAAAGCCCGCCGCGACCTACTGCACCGGATGCTGACGCATGAGGCATCGGAGCATCTTGGCATCGAAGGCTTCCCCGCCGAGCGCGGCCTTTACGAGACCTTGCTGCGCACGACCGGACTCCACCGGCAGGACGGCGACGGGCGTTGGCACTTTTTGCCGCCCGAGGACGGAGACGAGGCCCATTTCGCCGACCTGTGGCAAGCGACTCGGGAGCGGTTCGTCGACTCATCGTCACGCGTCAAGGCCTCCGACATCCTCGACCTTTGGTCTAGCCCGCCCTTTGGCATGAAGGCAGGCGTACAGCCCGTCGTCCTCGCCGCGTTCTTGCTGGCCCACCAAGCCAATGTTGCGGTCTACAAGGACGGGATCTTCATCCCACGCCTGACCGATGCCGACATCGACGAATACCTCCAAGACGCCGGTCGCTTCTCCCTGCGATGGGTGGTGATCGATGAGGAGAAAACCCGCATCCTCGGCGGCATCGCGAACATCCTGACTGAAGTTGGACACGCCGCCGAATCCCGCGACCCTTTGGAGGCAGCGCGCGGCTTGGTCGCGCTGGTGTTCAACCTTCCTCTTTGGTCGCAGCGCACCAATCAACTCAGCGAGGAAGCCAGAGCAATTCGCGACACGCTGCTCAAAGCCAGCGATCCGCACAAGGTCCTATTCGTCGATCTGGTGGCCTTGCTCGACACCAGCGACGGCGATGTTTACGTCAAAGCCCTACGTGGCCCCGTCACTGAGTTGGCAGGGGCATACGAGGCGATGCTTAGGGGCGTGGACGCTGCGATGCTCGAGGCCCTAGACGCTCCGCCTGCGCAGCTTGAAAGACTGCGCGCTCGTGCAGAGGCCGTCGCAGGCATCACTGGCGACCTTAGGCAAGACTCCTTTGCAACGCGCTTGGCCAAGCACGATGGAAGCCAGGGCAGCATCGAAGGCATCCTGAGCTTGGCGGCCAACAAGCCTCCGCGCGATTGGACCGACCGCGACATCGACGCGGCGACGCTCGAAATTTCCAAGGTCGCCCTTCGGTTCAGGCAAGCCGAGGCGTTCGTCTCGGTCAAGGGCCGCAAGCCCAACAGCGAGGCCTTCGCGGTGGTTATCGGCGCGGGCGCTGGCGCCAAGATGATCTCTAGAACCTTCGACATAACTGACCGTCACCGGCAGGCGGTGGAGACGAAGGCTGACGAGATTGCCGAACAACTACGGAAGCAAGGGTTGGGAACCAATGTCTTGCTCGCCATCTTGGCCAAGGCTGGCATGAGGCTGACGGCCGACGAGGAGCAAAGTCATGGCTGATCGCCACGTTTTAGGATTATCCGGGGGCAAGGACAGCGCGGCGCTGGCCGTACACATGCGGCAGGCACATCCCGCGCTCGACATCGAATATTTTTTCACCGACACGGGCAAGGAGCTGCCGGAGGTCTATGAGTTCCTGGGTCGCCTGGAGGGCTACCTCGGCAAACCAATCGAGCGGCTCAACCCTCGACGCGACTTCGACTTCTGGCTGCGCGAATATAACCACTTCCTGCCTTCGCCTCAAACCCGCTGGTGCACCCGAAAGCTCAAGCTGAAACCGTTCGAACAATGGATCAAGCCAATGCTAGCCGCGGGCGACAAGGTCACGACCTATGTCGCCATCCGCGCTGACGAGGAATATCGGGAGGGCTACTCGTCCAAGCAAGACAACCTGCATGTGTCCCTGCCCTTCCGCACAGCTGGCATCGACAAGGCCGGGGTGATGGACATCCTCGAGTCCTCAGGCGTGGGATATCCCAAGTACTACGAATGGCGCTCACGGAGCGGCTGCACCTTCTGCTTCTTCCAGCAGAAGATCGAATGGGTCCGGCTTAAGGAGCGCCATCCCGAAGCGTTTGAAGAAGCCAAGGCCTTGGAGAAGAACGCCTTGGCTCATGGATCGCCCTTCACCTGGTCCTCAGGCGAGTCGCTGACAGAACTGGAGCAGCCTGAGCGGGTCGCCCAAATCGTCGACGACTTTGAAGCCCGTCGAGCACGCATCCGAGCGAGCATCCCGATCAACCCGTTGCGACCGGTTCGGCCTCACCCCGAAGAAATCGACGAGGTGTATGGAGTGGACGAGGGCGCGGGCTCTTGCCTGATCTGCCACAAATAGGCCCTTTGTAGGCAGAAGTAGACGGTATCAACGCCCGGCACCTCAAATGGAAAGCTTGTCCTCAACATCAGAACGCCTTCACCATACGCTCCCTTTAGAAGTGATCGGATGGGTCCTTTGGGCAAACCGTGACCAAAAATCATCTTCTCGGCCGTCCCGGTAGCTCACTATATGAGCTAGTGTTGGCGCAAACTTCATAGCCTGGCGCTTCTCGGTTAGCCTAACAAGGAGACCTCACTATGCAAAATGTCGTTCACGGTTTGAGCTCAAATACACGTCCGGTTGACACTACACAGAGCCTCGACAGTTCTACACGCACCTTTTACCGCGTGAACGCTGCCAATTACTTCGAGCGTACCTTCCATGTCAAGATGGACCATCTCTACTCTCCGTTCCTGGCTGAAGTCGGTCGGCAGGGACGCATCTTGGATGTAGGCTGTGGTTCTGGCCGCGATGTGAAAGCGTTTAGGGCGATGGGGTACGAAGCTTTTGGTGTTGATTCATCGCCAGAGCTCGTCAAACTAGCATACGAGAATGTTGGGCCGTACTTTCGAGAGGCAAGCATCGAGTCTCTAAAGGTCGATGCACCCTACGACGGCGTCTGGGCGTGTGCGTCTTTACTTCACCTGGCGCGCTCCAAGATCGCGCTCGCTTTGCAGAACCTGAAAGGGACACTAAAGCTTGAAGGCGTGCTGTTTGCGACCGTTCAGCGCGGCGCTGGCGAAGGCAGACTGTCGGACAGCCGGTATTACACCTATTACGGAACACAGGAATTCTGTGACTCCGTCGAATCGGCGGGCTTCAGTATCATATCTGCCTGGGAGACAGCGGACTCGCTCCGGGCGGTTGGGGGCCCGACTTGGATCAACGTACTTGCCCGGCGAACTCAGCCATAACTCAGCAGAGGTAGGGCCGGAAAATTTCTTCCCTGCTCAATCTAATTCTTCTTCCCTTGTATTGTCGATTTAGCCAACTCGCCCAATAACTCGCCCAAGCCAGCTTTTGCGAGACTTTGAATCTTAATTGGGAAGGCTGCGCTTTCCCTCACTACCAGCGGCGTGACCAATTTTGAATCCAATCGCGTCTCTGCTGAACAGCTTGACTGCGCATGAAGCTGCCGAAGCACCCGGTAGTGAGCAAGGTACTGGCTAAACGAGTCGAGCAACTCTCCATGATGAACGAGAACCAGACCCGCCTTATCAGTCACAACTCCTGATATTCGACTCCCAATCTCAATGACCTCGTCTAGATAGGCATCAACACCTAGATTGGACCCATAAACTTGGTCCCAATCAATGATGGCTCGAAAGCGTCGCCATTCGCCGGAAGTGCTATCGACAATCTCGAAAAGCTTTCCATCTAAGTCACCATTAGTGGAGTTGGGGAGAAAGCGAAACCGATTGCTGTCCTGCGCACACAAGACTTCATTCATTAGGCGATAGACATGGTTGGACTGTCCGAGTAGGGTGCATAAGGGACCATACAACTCCGTAAGTTGTTGAATTTGCCACTTGAACCTGGTCTGCTCCGCCTCTGTTAGCGCTTTCTTCTCCGCCAGATTTTCATCAAAGCTCGCCTTTCTGTCAGCCAGCCCTTCATCGAAACTTGCTTTCCTACTGGAAAGCGTTTCGTCAAAGGAGCTCTTCATGGTCAGCAACGCTTCTTCCACTTTCGCTCGATTCTGCGCCTGCACCTCTTGATGGTTGAGCAAGCGCTGCTGAGTGCCATAAGCAACCCGGGCCGATACCAAGCCACCGACTAGGGCCGCCCCAAGTGCCGTGAGTGCCGTTGCCCACCATGGCGTGGAAGGCCTGCCCTCAAGTTTGGCAATGCCAGCGACGATGCCTGAAATTTGATCGCGAATCGCCTGTTGGTCGGTCTGCACTACGGCACCGGCCGAAGTGCCTGCGATCAAGGAGGGAGGCAGCTGGGCCGCTGCGGGAGCTGGAACTGCTTGCGATTGAGGCATAGCAGAGACAGCGGAATCCTGCTGCTTGGGCTGAGCAACTGCGTGCACCGCGACAACGGCCAGAACAACGGCAAATAAGCCGGAAATCATTTGAATAACTCCTAAAAAGACGGAAAACGATATCAGCTGATAAGGGTACTTCAATAATGTCCGTTGCTTAGGTCCTCTACGCTATGGGCAAGCCCTCTCCGCAATCGTCCCGAATTGCCTTTACTGCCAAAGTAATGTCTTCGTCTGACAGGAACGGCGCTTGCGCAAACACGAGGCCTTGTTCACCATTTAGCTTGGTAGCCATATGCCCCCGGCCCAGCAGCAACTCCGCACCGCCACGATCTAGTGCAATCTTGGATGTGGCCTCACTCGCCACTTTGAGAATGAGCCGGTTGCCCAAGTTCTCGCGCAACTGCATAGGCATCACATCCTTGTCTGGCCGTTGCGCAGCAAAGATCAGATGGATGCCCGCCGCTCGCGCCTTAACTCCGAGCCGCTGCACCGCAGCGCTCACTGCTCCCTTGTAGGCGCCGTCGAGCATCCAGTCGGCGAACTCGTCGTGGATCAGGAACACCATGGGCAAGCGCGCTTCAATTGCGGCTTTGGAGTTGAACGTGGCGAGATCTCGTGCACGCGCCAGTGCGAAAGCCTTGTATCGGCTCTCCATCTCCTCGACAACCGCCTCCAACACCTCGATAGAGCGCTCCTTGGTCGTAATGATGGCCTCGCGCATGTGTGGCAAGTCCTCCAAGGCGGCATAGTCCACGCCCATCTTCGGATCGATGAGGATGATCTGGGCGAGCTCCTTCGGATTGGTCGCAGCGATGTCCAGAAGGATTGCCTGGATTAGTACCGACTTGCCGCTGCCCGTGGCACCGGCCACCAAAGAATGAGGCTCATGCGAAGACAGGCCACCGAACTCGCCACTCAGGTTTAGGTAGAGCAGCGAGCCGCTGATCTCTTGGAGCCCAAGCACGAAGGAGGTATTAATACCCGCCACGTTTCGGTTGAGCTTCCGCTTGGCCCACAGGTCCCACAGCGACACCGATTGGCGCTTTGCGCTGGCGATGGTCACGACGATCTCGCCAGGCTTAGGCTGAACCGTCACGAGATTGATCGCATGCGTGGTCAAGAGCTGCGTCCGCCTGGCCTCGATGTCATCGACACGCAACCGATCGGAACCAGCAAGCCGGACAAGGCATCCATTGGGCGTCAGGCGAGTCCCAAGGACTGCCGCTTGAAGGCCATAGCCATTGAGAGCCGCTTTGAGTTTCTTAGTGGTTTCGTCCGCCCAGGCTTCGCGCTCGTCCACCACGTCGCTTGAGCCCGCCTGTTTGGCAGCGATTAATGCCAAGAGGTTCGGTCCAACTGCCGCCACCACGGGTATCACCGGCGCCACGGCAGGGAGTTCGTCGGGGGTCAGCGACGGAAGCGGCCGTAGGCTTGCCACACCCGGTTTAGGCTGGATTACCGTTTCCGGCTGGGCCGTCGGCACCGCGCCAGCTGAACTGTCCGCCACCGTCGGCACGTCTTCAATGGACTGCTCACTTCCGGAAGACAGCAAGTCCATCATCGAGGTCCACGCCACGCGTGCGGCGGGAGGTCGCGGCGTGCAGCTCGTCCATGGTTCTTCAGGCCCGAGCTTGGCGCGGACTTGGGCGGGGTCGCTCTTGGCCGCATATGCTTCGACGAGACTTCGAAGTTCTGTTCGCTCGAACACCTCTTGCCAGGCGTGAATCCCATCGGTTTGATCTACGAGGATTTGCTCAGACGCAAGAGAATGGGTGACCGAGGCGTCGGCGTTGTGGACAAAGACGTGCGAGTAGCCGCGAAGCGATATCCGCGCATCGCCATCGCGCAAGGCGGCGCGCGCACGCTCCAACAGACCCGAGCAGCCCGGAGGTATGTCAGCATCGATTAGAAGGTCCGCCAAGCGAGCGAGCCACACGTCCCGGTCGAGCCGCCCTGGATCGCCGAAGAGTGCTTCACGGAAGGTCGACAGGGTCGCCAAAAGCTGCGCTTTCGAAGATCGCTTGGCTTCGGCCTCCGCAGCGCTTGTCACATACTTGGACTCGATCACGGCCACATGAAGATGCGGCACGCCTTCTCGCTCTTCGACGCAAAGGCCCAAGATGTCTGCGATCCGACTCTCACGCTGAGCGAGCCAATCGGCGTAGTCGTCGAGCAGGAAGAACACATTGAAGGACTGGCGCGCGCCCGAACCCGAAAGCTTCTTGAATTCGTGATCAAGCAGGTAGCGGCTTAACACCAAGCCCAGCATCTCGCCCGCCGAAACTCCGCGCTTTGCCGCGCGAAGGACGATGTCGCCAGAGACCGACAACGCATCCTTCTTCATGCGGTCGCCAATTTCGGCGAGCTGATCCTGAGTGAGAGAGAGCCCCAACTCCGATAGGCGCCGGCGGGCCAGCACTCCCAAGAGTCGCAGCTCGGAAGTGGAGCTGACGATCATGTTCCGGCCATTGGTGGATCCGCGTCGATAGCGCACGACTGTGACGCCATTGGCCTGCAGCTGTCGCTTGTCCAGCAACTCATCGTAAGTGGCGACCCACTCGGCCAGTGAGTGCGCGTCGTCGAGCGTCTCCCGCAAGACCTCGCTTTGCAGCGAGATGCGCCGAGCGGGCAGAAATTTCTGCCCTTCAATCAAGTCGCTTTGGCGCACCACCGAGCCCACTGCCCCAACGTATGCCCAGCCCGATGCGGTTTGACGCGGGCAAGTCAGGAAGGTCGTCGATTTCAGCTCGTTTTCGCCAGAGACGCTTCGGTAAGACCAACGCGATGGGGCGTGCTCCAGGCTAGGCCGATCATTGGTCCAGTCCACCGGAATCCACTCAGCGCCAGCCGTTCGCGAGACCACGTCATGCAGGAAAGCGATGTCGTAGGATCGAAATGAATTGTTGGCCTTGACCGGAGTGGCCGACGTCGGAACCACTGAGATGCGAAGCTTGGAAATGAAGTTTTCCGAAGTCTCGCTGACGACGGGCAAATCAGGATCGTCGCCGGCCTTGGTTACCAGCTCCGCATAGACTCGGCGGAGCTTTGCGGGATCGCGATGTCGGACCGAGACGCCGCATTGGAAGTCCGAATCAGCTTGGACTGTCGAAAGCTCTCGCACGACCGCCAAGGGGAGTTCGGCCGCATCGGCGTTGTAGAGCAGGACGCTCAGGTTGCTAGCCTCATGGGGTTGAAGGCCCACATAGCGGCCCAGGAGCTCTTGCACCTGCTTAGCAGCCGCCGACGGATCAACGTCGGTCAGCGTGTCTTCTTCACCCCGAATCGGGCGCTCCATGAGGCTGTAGCCGTTGACGGTGCTGCTCTCAGACACGAGCATGGGCGCGCCATTGCGTTGGATCAGGGCGATCTCGGGATAGAAGGGATGGGCGAGCTCTTCGGAGAACTCGCGAAAGAAGATTCCGCGGTCGCCAAACAACACGTTTTCACCGCTGAGGATGTGCGTGACCAGCCCCGCGACGCGGCGCGTTTTGACGGCCAAGGCCTTCATGCGCTCGGGATGCCATGGGGGAATGATCAAACATGGCTGCTCGCCTAAAACACGCACGGTGCCGATGGTGAGGACTTCGGACACAAGACGCGACCGGCACACATCTCCTCGTGCGTGAATGCCCAGGGCCCTGAGGAACGCGCCAAAGGATTCCGCCTGCCGCATCACGGCCTCGCCGTGCAGGCCTACGCTGATAAAGTCGTCCACAGCCTTGATGTAGTCCTCTTCGAAGGCCTTCCACGACGAGCGCAGGATGTCGCGCTGCTCAGCCGACAAGCGCCCCCCTTCAGCCAGATCCTCGATGCGGCGCTTGATCTCGGCGCGCAAACTTTTGAGCTTGGCCGGAGGCGGAACCAGCGAGCCCGCATCCCGCGAGAATGTCGACTCAAGACTGGCGGTATCTAGAAGCGAGACGCTTTGCACCCCGCCTTTTTTGCTCACCAGCCGACGCGGGACCTCTGTGCATCCCACCGAACCCTTGTCTTTGAGCCGGGCCATGTCATCGACCAGCGAGAGGCCGATCGACTGCGGCTTGTAGGTCCAAAGCAATTGCGTCTTGCCGACGACCTCTTCGTTTTGCCCCGTCTTCTCAACCAAGGCCACTTCAAACTTGATCTGGACGGCCTGCTTGGCGATTGATCCAACGGGCTTGGGCTTGTCCTTCCGATGGGCCCGTTCCCACTCGAAGAACTTTGGATATTGGAAGAGGGGGTCGTGAGGGTTCGACACGCCCAACTTTTCGACGCGCCACTGGGCCTTGGACCCAAGCAGCTCTTTGAGGCCCCGGTACATGGCCGAAAAGTAGGAGCCCACGTCATGGTTGAATCGCTCGCGCCACACTGTTCGGCCCTTGGTGACAACCAAGCGTAGGAATCGCTCTTTGGACGAAGGGGTAGCCGAGGCGACCAGTTGATGGGCGACGCTCAGCATGCCCTCGAAGAAATCCGTGCATTCAATCGGCTTGCCAAAGATGACCTTTTCCCAACGCGCATGGAGCTTGGGGTCTTGCTCGATGTATCGGCGATGGAGCTCGAAGAACTCCTCGTCCTCGTCGTTCCAGTCCGAGCGGCGCTCGCGCGTCTTCAAGTCCTCGAGATGCTTTCGCCAAGGATCAGCAAGAACTTCGCTGTCGGCACAGTCATGTTCGAAAAAGTAGACCGTTGAGTCGGCCAAGCCCTGCTGACGCTCGCGCGGCTTCTCGAAGATGAAGTGGACGCCGTGCTCTTCCCACTCAAGCTGGGCGACATCCCAAGCAATTGAATCATCACCCACGGGGGCATTGATGAAAGCCTCCAGCGTGGGTTGTGCAGCCGCGTCGATCTTGGCGCTGTTTTCGATCAGGCGCTGCCGCATCTCCTCGGGGTCAATGGCTTGGCCATTGGATCTTTGCTTAGCCAGCAGAGGAGCGCGCTGCGTCAACAATTTCTCGAAGGCCTTGCGCCACGGCACGACAGCCTGGCCGTATGTTTTGGCGCTGGCGAAGAACGATGAGTCGCGCGGCAAGCCGACGTAGGGCAACGACCAGCCAATCGCGCTCCGGATTGGCAAGCCCCGCGAAGGAAGCGACGCCTCGCCGATCTTCGAGCAAAACTCGCCGAGCTGGATGAGCGAAAGGTCAGTGACTGAGATGAGGCCCTTCAAGGCCGACTTGAACACCGCCCTGTCTTCATGGGTGGGCGCGATGGAAGCCACATGGCACGTCGCTTCGACCCAAGCATCCTCATTGGCTCGGAGCTCCTTGGCGCCAAGGGCGGTGACGTGCCCCAACGTATCGGCGAGGTTGTGCTCATTCCCATTTGCCGTGAGCAACGACTCCTTGGTCGTCCCGGCATTTCGGACGGCGCCGGCATTCATGGTGGTCAGGGCCTCTTCCGGGAGCCCTTCGCCTTCAACCAAGGCGCCTGGGATTTGCAGGTCAACCTGAGTGGAAAGCGTCGGATTGCCAAGGATCTCGCGGACGATCGCGGCGATTTGGCTAGGCGACAGCTTGTCGAGCCTGAACAAGGCCGCCGAGTCTGGGAGGGTCCCGTCAGCTTGTCTCGCGTCGGCCAACCGGCCCGAAAGAATGGATGCGGCGACGCGGCCGATGATTCGATCGGCGAGCATCAAGCGGCACCTTCGTCGACAAACGGATTTTCAACAAAAGAGCACGAGTCGGAGAGGCGCCTGACAAGCCCAAGCCCCACCAACCGCGTTTCGAGGTTACCGCGGTTTTCGCTGAGCGCCTCCTGATCCACCAGCTTCTCGGTGACTAGCCGAATTCCTTCGGCGTCGCCGATCACTAGGCCATAGCGGCAGCGAGCCAAGCTCAAAAACTCGTCGAACTGCATACGGTCGTCGACCATTGCCACCACGAGAGTCTTCAGCAGACGGTCGTTGGGCGCGTAACGGGTCCGGCGCGACAGACGTCTGGAACTCAGGCCAATCGCCCGCGACCAGGCCGCATGGATCTTCCCAAAATGCTGCTCATGGCGCGATTCGGCCTTATCGACCAAGGTTCGAATGAGCTGCTCCCCCGTCAAATTCACCGAATCGCCATCGTCTCCGCCATCGCCAGGAGGCCATTGGAACCGGGAGCGAAGGAGCGCGGCGCATTCCCCATTCGGATCTTGTGATTGCGATGCATCAAGCCACTTGTCACTAAGACGGATACCTTCGACCGCGGACCGTACCGCCCTAAGAGACACGGCTTGGTTGCCTTGATAGGACTCCCCCGAGAGCGCCCTCACCTTTGTTCGTTCGCGAGAGACGATCTCGCAAATGATCTCGACGGGCTCGGCGTCCCCGGCTTGCGCCTTTCCACATTCGAGAAAATAGAGCAAAAGGTTTAGCCCCGCGCTGGTGATCAGGTGCTCCAGGGCGTCGTAGACGGGCATGTCTCTGGAGAGGATCGCTAGCCAGTCATCGCATAGGCGATCAAAGCGTGGGTGAGTCGCATGGGGAAGGTAGCCAACGTCGCGATGGTCCCCAGCGCGCTGCGGCTCGCCTTGAAGCGCCTTCACCAAGCGATTCATCGGCGCCGAAGCGTCAAACAGACGCTTCACCAACTGATCCCCAAGCTCCGACCCCCTTTTGGACCGGCACAACATCAAGTAGAGCAACTCGCCACTGCGGGCGAAGAACCGCCGGTCGTTTGACGCCCCTCCATCGGCGTCAATGCGCAAGTCCTCATACATGGCGTCGGGCCCGAAGGGGAAAACGAACTTCGAGCTCCACCGCTTGTTGCTCTTTGCTTCGAAGGAAGACGAGCGCAGCAATTCAATGGCTCTAGCGAAGTCGTCGAAGTTGTTGAAAACGCTTCGCAGATACGACATGTCGCCGTCGCCGAGCTGATCGGCATCGACGGCGAAACGCTCCTGCCACGTGGCCCACTTGTCCTCGTCGGATATGGCCCTCTCGCGCACCGCCTCGACATAGGGGTTGTTGAAGAGCAACCCGCGAAGCCTGATCTGTCTCTGCGGGCGATAGCGAACCTTTTGGCCTGGCGCTTCGCGGAGCGGCTTGTCGGCGTTGGAGCCGAGCACGCCAAGGAATTCCAACACGGTCAAATGGGGAAGCTGCTCATCGTAGAGCCGATGGCCCCAGATGTGCTCGTCCACGGCGAATTCGACGCCCTCGATGACTTGTCTCATGCGCCGACCTTTACGGTGACGGGACGGGAAAAGCCATGACCGTTTTGTTCCATTTCGATGAAGTTGAGCGTGAGCGCACCGTCATCCACGCCGGGCTCGTCATCATCTGCAAGCCTGATGGCGCGCAGCAGCTCAGCCTTGCGCAATAACTTGGCCTTGAACGCGAGCATGTCTTCAAGGCATTCGTTGGAGAAGCTGCCTGGGAGCGCACCTTCGGCCACGCGACAGAGGAATTCGAATCGAACCGGCGAGAGGGAGAAGCTTGCCGAGTTGCCCGCGCCCACCGCGAGCGCCACGTCTAGCACCGCCCTCTCGGTTAAGGGATCGAGCTTAATCCGCATGCCGACCCCGCCCGAACGACGGGCCGAAGCCTCGGTGTCGCACAGGACGCTAATCCGGGACTGGGTGAAGCCTCCTGAGCTCGCGACGAATAACTTGTCGTTGTTCTCGATCAGCAGGCCAGTCATCACGCGATTGAGTCCTCGGACCAAGCGCGCCCTTGTGGGCTCTGTGACCCCCTTTCCACCGGCCAAAAGTTCGACCATTTCAAGGTAGTCGCCGGCGAAACGAAATGCGGTCATCAACCAGTGCCCGTAGTCCTTCTCGCTCTCGGGAATGGTAAAGAACAGGCGCCGACGCTGCGCTTGCAGCCGTGCCAGGAACTCTTGGGCGCCGTTGTCGATCCGCGCGGCCTCATCGCCTTCAAGGTATCGCTGCAGCGCGGCCAGGTAACCTTGGGTCGCTCCATAGACGAGATCGCTTCCAAGCACCCGCTTGAAGACCTCCAGCAGCTTCGGATCGTCGGCACCGTAGACCATCAGGCCATCTGCAGCATTGGTGGTCTCGTAACCAACGCCAAAGGCGGCGAGCGCCCTAAAAACGGGCCGACTCATAGCCCGGCGCGTTGGCAGGTTTGAACCGAAGACGTTGCCATAGAGGCTAGCGTCCTCAATGGAGCCCCTCTCTTGAATCTTGGCCACGTCGGAGCAGGCCATCAGGCCTTCCTTGGCTTCTTTGGGATTGGCGTGCCCCAAGATCATGTTGGATGCCAGCGCCAGCAAGTCGCGAACGGGCAAATGCCAGCCATTGAGGCGGGAGACCTCGACGATGTCGCCAAGCCGCTTGGCGAACAATCCATTGTCGAGCTCGCCGAGCACTCGGGAACGGTTCTCGTATATAGGACAGATACGAGCATCGGCTTGGAGGGAGCACCGCTTGCAGTTGGCCCACTCTTGGTGGCCTGCGACCGCTTTGAGGACTTCTCCGAGGGACTCCCTGCGCGTCGTCTTACTCAGGTCGAAAATGGCCAACCCTTGCGGAGCCTCGCCATATTGCAAGAAGGCTTCCTGGATAGGCTTGCGCAGTGGATGGGTTCGATGCTGGCGCTTGCCCAAGTCGCGAAGGCGTTCGAGGATCTGTCCATGATTGGCAGCGATCACGATAAATGAAAGAGTCTCCTCGCCATTGATCGACCTCTCCATCAGAGTAAGCGCTTCATCGCTCTCCTCGTCGTTCAGCTCGCTGAGGTCCTTGACGAACACGGCCAAACGTCCGTCGGTGAGATTCAATTTCTTGACTGGCGTCGTTGCCTTCCATTCCTTCTCAGCCCCACCGAGATGCGTCCAAAGGCTCCGGCAGTGGTAAGTCTTGCCGTCTCCCGCGGTTCCAGCGATCAAAATAGATCCCGATGCACCGGAGTCCGCGCGCTCTTTGATCTTTTCAAGCAGCGGACTTGAAAGCGTGATTGGCTTGACCTTTGCTTTGACCAAGTTGTCGGTGACGAACTCGTCAAACAATGTTAGGTTATTGGGCGTCGGACCGTAAGAACGTAAGAAGCGCACCCACGCACTAGATGGCGGTGCGCTTACTTCGTTGGCAACCATGTTCTGTTGTGGCAATTGCTCACTCCCCTTTTGGCTGCTTGTCGCCGCCTTTGTCGCTGTTTTTGTACTTTCTCATCTCGGCGCGTCAAAACGCTCGGCCATCATGCCTTGCCACGCTTTTTTCCTTTGCGGGTGCAGCTACCACTACTGTTGATCCGGTCTCAGCTACAGGTGCATTCAAGGCGTAGAACTCATGCAGCTTCGCCGCCAGCATCTGTTTGTCCGGCAGTTGAGTCTGGTACTGCGCCACCAACGCCGGCGAGAGCGAGCGGCTTAGCGCGTACTCCACCACCTCGTTGTCCTTCGAAGCGCAAAGGAGGACACCAATAGCCGGGTTCTCGTGCGTCTTGCGTACGTCGCGATCCAGCGCTTCAAGGTAGAAGTTCAGCTTGCCAAGGTGCTCGGGTTCGAACCTGTCGACCTTGAGTTCGACGGCCACCAGGCAGTTCAAGCCTCGATGAAAGAACAAGAGGTCGAGCGCGAAATCACGGCCGCCCACTTGCACCGGGAACTCCGACCCAACGAAGCAGAAGTCTCGCCCCAGCTCGATGAGGAAGGTGCGAAGCTGAACCAGCAGGCCGCTGTGCAAATCGGCCTCGGTGTGGCCAGCTTGCAGGTTGAGGAACTCGACGGAGTAGGCATCCTTGAAGGAGGCCCCGGCGGAAGCACCATGCATTTGTGTCAGCGCTGCTGACACTTTTGCCGGGCTCAACACCGCGCGCTCGAAAGTGCCTAGGCTGTACTGCCGCTCCAGCTCGCGGCTGGTCCACTTCTCCTGCACAGCCATGCGCAGGTAGAACTCTCGCTCTGCCGGGCGCTTGGACTGGGTCAAGATGATCAGGTTGTGGGTCCACGGCAGTTGTGCCAGCAGCGCTGTCACTTTCTTGTCGGCCGCGCTGTAGGCCTCAAAAAGCTGCCTCATACGGAACAGGTTGCGCCGCGTGAAGCCGCGCTGCCCCGGCATCGTACGCGCCAAGTGTTGGGCCAAGCGATTCACCACGCCTTCGCCCCAGACAGCGGAGGCCAATTTGACACTGATGTACTCACCGATGCGCCAGTACAGACCGACGAGCTCGCTGTTGACTGCTTGGTAGGCCCGCTGCCGCGCTTGCTCGATCAGGCCAACGATCTCGGCAAACGAGGTCTCGGTGAGCTCAGTATCAACCTGGTTAGGCGATGACTTCGATTTCAATTTTGGTCTGCTGCCGCTCATGTCCCTGATCTTTCGGGCGCAGGCTCAATGCGCCCTCCCCTGCAACCTGCGGTGCACTGGGCGAATTGGACGCGATTAGGCCGCGGCTCGAGCTCTCTCGTGGCCTGTTTGGGTGCTGCTGGCTGCATGATTGCGGACTATGGTTCCCGTAGTGCCTTATCAACCGTGGCGAGCATCAGAAAAAGGGTCATGGGCTTAACCGGTGACTCGATGAAGCCTCGGGAAAGGTAGAACCGCCGGGCTTGTTCCGAAATAGCATGTATTACCAGCGCGGTGACACCGGCGATCTCGGCGGCCTGAATCGCACGGCAGATGGCGTCGTTCAGCAAAGCCGTGCCAATTCCCTTCAAGTGGTATTCCTTGTGGATAGCCAGGCGGCCGATCACGAGGACAGGTATCGGCTCCGGGCGGTTTCGAGTCATAGGGGATAGCGCGTCCGTTTGGCCGATGGCACCTGCCGCGAGACAGTAGTAGCCAACGACCGCGTCGTCTTCACGCACCACGTATGTGCGCGAAGACCCAGTGGCCTGGTTCTTTGCCGCACGACGCTTTAGCCATTCATCCAACGATGGTTTGCCGCAGTCGAAATGGGCAAAGTGATGCCGTTCGGTTAGCGGATGGGGTGCCGAGATCATTTGCCCGCTAACTTACCGGTGCGGCTTGCGGTCCTTGCTGCCGGTGCTGCAGTCGTAGCCCAAGGGGCTTGGGCCTTGAGGGTGCGGCGTAGCCGGTCTGTCGGCGCTGGCG